>Ga0182030_10027789_pt1 | contig 10155 bp, 12 predicted proteins | sample 812S3MmetaG_FD_121299 | JGI IMG/M metagenome (GOLD analysis project Ga0182030, IMG submission 121299) | Permafrost microbial communities from Stordalen Mire, Sweden - 812S3M metaG (Illumina Assembly) | ecosystem: Environmental > Terrestrial > Soil > Wetlands > Permafrost | place: Sweden... | reverse complement strand
TCCGCCAGATGAATTGTGGAACTTTTTTATAATGCCAAAAATCATAACAGAGGTGTGCAGGGCCTGACAGAAGCCCTTATTTTGTTTCAAACGCTACTTTTTAGCCGATAACACCTGGGTCTGGAACTGTGTAATTACTCCTTAAAACCCAGTTTTTGTGGAACTTTTTCGTATTTTTTCTATTAGATTCCCTTATACTTCAAAAATAATTATTTTTGTAGAGATAATTTTTCGTCACGTTTTTCTTTCCACTCTGGCGTACCATATTCTATAGTTCGCTTATAGAACACCTTTGTGTATATAGCATACATATTTATAGGTACGAGAGCTCCCCAGACCGCTAATACAACTATTACTTTTATATTCCCGCTGCTAATTATGTTTCCCAGCACGCCTCCGATTATGGCTCCTGCCAAACTCTCAATTCCGCCGAGGAACGCTAATTTATTTGCCGACGACTGTATATAGTATGGTTTTGGTTTTTTTACCGATATTGAGAATAGTTGAACAAACACCGTTGGGAGCAACCCAATTACGACAATAGGTACGCATATTGCAAATATCTCTAGTGTTCTTAGGAAGATTGCAGTATTCCTAAAGTCATGATTAATTATCAGGTTGTATATACCTAAAGCGATAGCCATACCAATTACTCCACGCTTTGCAGGAGTCATTGTCTTCATTTGTTGAAGGTAAGCTTTGTTAACCGTTAACTTTTTCACTACTAATTTTATATCATATTAGTACGTATAAGTAAATAGTAAGCACGTAAAGTACCCTCGTTAACAATATTTGAAATATGTGGTAAGATTTTTTTATGGGCGTTGGCTATTCATACGATGATTTCACTACTAAAGGACATGGTGTTATTGAGGGTATTATGGGCAATAATCACACTAAATATACTGGCAAGAAAAAGAGTACAAAGCAAAAATCAAAAAAGTCTTCCAAACCTAAACACACATCAGCGAATCATAAAGAAAAATTCAATGAAGCTTATAAAAATTTGATGCAAATTAACCGCGACGCTGTGCATTCTCACAACAAGGACTATAAGGATAGCTAGGTAGTCCTTTTCGTACCATTCGGGTGTTTGATACACTGTTTATATGGTAATAAATAAGTCTGACAATAATTCTCCCGGAAAAACTAATAAACCACCTAGGATAATCAGAAAAGGCGGTGTTTTTACTGACAGGATACCCAGTAAGAAACCTGAGTCTACACCTAAGCCCAAGAGCAAGTAGGTACTAAAATGGCTGGCAAGGATGACATTGCGTATATGGACAAAGAGAAGGATGCTAGGCTCGAACTGGCAAACGAAGCAGGAACAGAAGCCAACGAAACGTCTAGAGTCACCTCGGGTCAATTATTGCTAATTGCCGGCGCTATTTTGACTTTTAGCTCATCCGTAATGAGCAATACGAACTCGATAAAACACTTATCCCATGGCTGGAAAATCGCATTAATAAGCTCTTGGGTTGTTTTTGCAGTTTCGGCTTTAGCAAGTATCTTAAGTCTGTTAAGTGATTATTTCTTCTTTAAGAAATGGCACGACTATCAGTTTGCTGTAGGGCTTTCGATACATGATGGGTTGGACCCAGATGCCGCCGCCGATAAACATAAGTCCCAGAAACCAAGTGGAGCGTCACCTATATGGCCACTTATTGTTCAGAGCCTACTAATCTTTTCAGGTATAACTCTATTTATAATTGTCATAGCACACATGCTGCTAAGCGGTAGCTAGATGGTAGTTCAGAGGGCGAGGAACCACCACTATGTAGCACAGGGGTATATGAGGGGCTTCTGTGAAACTAGAAATACCCTCTATATCTACGATAAGGGTGTTCGAAGGATGCGTACAACCTCACCTAAAGGGGTGGCCTATACGCCAAATTTTTACATTATAGACACCGTAGACGAAAAAAACAGTGATGAAGTAGAAAAGACACTAGGTAAAATCGAGTCTGTAGCCATACCTATAATTAACAAAGTAGCAGACCATAAGTCTTTAACTAAATCAGAGAGGGCAGATTTAGCGATATATATATCTATCCAATATGGTCGCACGCCTCATTCAAGGGGACAGTTCGACCAAGTGGCTTCGGTAATATATACCAACGAAGCTAAAAAAGTAATAGCAGAAATGCTTAATGACTCCGCGAAGTATGAGGAGCTCATGGATTATTTTAAAGAAGAACGACCGGATATTGAGCCTCCTAACAGAGAAAAGTTAATAGAAATATTACTTCAAAAAGAACCTCTTTACACTGTCAAAATAGATAACGGGACCTTCGTAAATTCTATCTTTGACAAAACAGAACCTGTTGGCAACGGACTGCTAAGTCGAAAATGGGTAGTGTATCAAGCGCCTAGTGGCTCAAGTTTCATAACCTCAGATAATCCCATTGGTTTATATGTTGATCGAGAGCTAGGAAGCCATCGAGTGCTTGCCATTTTACTAGATGGAGTCGAAAGGTACTTCCCTCTTAATAGCAAATCCTGCCTGGTTATATTAGATGAAGAATACACACAAGACATTACTCATAAGATCATATCTAAAACTGAAGTTCGTAGAATTAACAAAATATTATTCAGCCAAGCCGAGAAATATGTGATTAGCGGTAACAAAACATTACTTCAGAGTTTCACTTAAACCGTCTATTTAATGGAACTTATCTATTTTTTTACCTAAAATATTTAACATGAACACCTCAACCTATCAACAGCTCATCGATTCCAAGACTTATTACGAAGCCTTGCTAAAAAGACTAGATAAACCTGAAATGGGACGTGATGTATTTATCGGTTTTAGCTGTTTGGATAGCAAATCCGACCGTTAAGATTACGACAGTAGAAAAACGCTTAAGAAGCTAGTCGATAAAGCCCTTATAGATACTAATTGGCGACTTATGAGCGATGGTATATCTTACTGACTGGGTTACTTGAATGGCAAACTTCGAGCCTACGAGCTAAAGGAGAATATTAAAAAATTAGTCATCCAGACTAGAAAGTTGAAACCTAAGCAAACAAGTATTGCTACTGATGCCGAGAAGAACACTCATAGCATGCAGGACGGTAAGGGTAACCGGATTCAGTTTTAAGATGCTGATACGGCAATCAAAAAGTTCACAACAAGATATATACTATTATGTATGGACGATGAAAAACTGAAGAAGATAGAGATTATTTACGAGCAGTTGTTAAGCCTAGTTCATGGGATAGACATTGCAAAAACTAATCGTTTTTTCAATGGGCCTGTTGTTCAATACAAAAACGCATTAGATCGATTAGAGGAATTAACTGGTGAAGATCTAGATCATTTTCTGCCTAGTATAAAACCATTTCAAGATCAAATAGTATGTGATCGAGACGACTTGGTTGCCCAGCTTAATGGTTTATTGGGTTGGCTTAGGGCCACATATTTGCCGGATAAGTCCCCTCACTACATGTTGGGGGCTCCCAGCCCAGAAGGTCCAACTACCTCAGTAAATATAAGTAATGATGTTAACGTAACACAAGTCATTAGTGTTGATATCGTTGAATTGTTAACCAGGAAAGAGACAGAGTTCAAAGAAGGTAGTAAAGAACGTTCTTTTATCGAAAAATTAAAAGCAGGAGTTCGAACTGCGAAAAATACAGCTGCTATTATTGCGTTGATTGTACAAACTGCCACAGATTGTGGATTAACAATTACAGATCTACACAAAATATTCGGTTAATACCAATTAGTGTCTCATTTGTCTCATTTTTCAGATATAATACTCCAAGAATGAGACAAAACAGCTAAAATGTGTCTCATTTCTATTGGAACATGGTAAGGTCTAAGACTAGATGTAAAGTTCTAGACCCGAGTGTCCCGCCAAAAATATAGTTCTAGCTAAGTTATATTTAAGGCATTGGCCGTTTAGATGAAACTACAGAGTAGATAAAAGTTTAGAAGACCGGATGCAATTATCAATGATCTCATGCCAAAAGTTAGGCGATTGTGGCTTTTTTTATACATAATCATAAATAGCAAGAACAAAGCCGGCATAAAGTCTAGTGCATAACGATAGCCGAACTGGTCCCGACCGAGGCCATAGTAAGAAAGAACTAATAGCCCACTAAGCGTTATGGCAGCTAATAAGTTTTTTGCTTGTCTATCGAAAGTTGACCATTTATTAGTAAAAAGAGACAGGAGATAGGGAGATGTGAAAAACATGCTCATGCCAAACTGGTTGTTGCTTATGAAAGGAAACTTTAATGACCAGGACGTACTATCCTTAACTACTGGCATAGGCCCTCTAAATAATAGGCTAATAAGGTTAGTAGGGATGTGCTTAATACTAAATATCCCCATAGACCGAGCTTCTGCTGAGTCGCGACTTATAAGTTGGTATTCAAATCCGCCGTTAAAGGGATTGTGAAAACGTATAAAATTATAAACTCCCTGGATAATGACAGCGGCCATACCCGGTAATAACAGCGCTGAAAACATCTTAACTTTACCGATTCTCCGCTTGTTATAACTTATAAGCTCAAGGGCAAAAAATATAATTATTGGGGCGGCTGTTGCTCTAGTTAGGAAGATCATCCCACAGATGCACCCAAGCAACCACCATCGTTTATGCGTATAAAACTCGTATAGCCCCCAAAATATAAGAAACGTTGTTAAAACCTGAGCAAAAAACCAACTACTCGATATCGTAGCCACTCCTATAAACACGCTGCCCACTACAAAACCCGAGGCTAGTATTAGACTGTCTTCTATGGAATATAGAAGGATTCGCGCCAGCCTAAAAACAAAAAATAATATACCAACGACCATAACCCACTGTATGTAGCCCTGATAGAAATGGTGATGAAATAAGTCTAGAAGAGCCACGAACGGCATTAGTGCCACTGATGGAAATGGCCCATCATCCCAATAGATGCGACCATGATACAAGACTGGATCTTGGCCTACGCCACCAATTGGAGATAAGAAGTTTAAGTGTCCATGTATGAATGCTTGGGCTAAATTGGAAAATTGCTGACCACCACCTGATACAATACTGAAAATAATAACGAAAAGTACCGTGAATATCGGTATGGTAAATATAAGGATGTATCTGAGGCGTTCGTTCTTTAATAGGTCTGTTGTTTTTTGGCTCACTGTTATAACTACTATAGCTGAAATTTCACAATAAGTAAGTACATGTTTTGTTATAAGCTTAAGGCCGATGCTACAATGTCATCATGGCAGATACAGGTACGGTACCAGACGATTCAGAAAAAGATAGTCTAGCCCAGTCAGATGTTGGCAATGAACCACAATCAAGCGATAACTGGAAGTATTCGGCTGAAACTAATGTCGATCCTAGCCAAGATAAGGTTGATAACTCATTCACTGATATCAACTGGTCAGCTTCGGAATTCATAGCTCACGACAAAAATATATCTTGGTACATTATATTGTCATTAATAACACTTTTCTTTGCGGCAATAGTTTATTTACTGACCCATGACAAGATATCTACTGCCGTAATCGTATTTGCTGGTGGTATAACTGGTTTTTATGCTGCTCGGAAACCACGATTACTCAACTACAAGATAGATACAACGGGCCTTACTATCCAAAGCAAGGTATTTAGCTATGATTCTTTCAAATCATTTGCAATAGCAGAAGACAGTGCAATACCTAACGTAATTCTGATACCCCTAAAGCGTTTTATGCCCACTTTATCCGTCTATCTTGATCCTTCCAGCGAAGAAGCCGTGCTCAAAGTCTTATCAAAGCGAATACCACAAGATGTTCATCATCAGGCCTTGATTGAAAGATTCATGCAACGCGTCAGATTCTAGCTAAAAAAGAGCATAAATAGCCGCAAGGCCCGAAACACCCATTATTATAGTCAAGAACCACCCCAGTGTCGTTGATATTTTCCCGTTTTTCCATTCGCCCATAACATGTTTATTGCTAGCTAGAAGTAATATGAGCACTAGTATGATTGGGGCGACTATCCCATTTAGTACTGCAGAGTAGATAAGTGCCTTGATGGGGTTAAGACCTATAAAATTTAAGCCTAAACCAACGAACATCGATATAATTATAATGCCGTAGAAAGAATAACCCTGTTTGAGCTTGTTGCTCAGACCTTGTCGTCTACCACCCATACTCTCACTAATGGCGTAGGCGCTTGAACCGGCTAACACTGGTATAGCCAATAACCCCATCCCCAAGATACCAATAGCAAATAACCAGTAGGTTGCGTTCCCCGCAAACGGCCTTAATGCTTGGGCGGCTTGGGCAGCGGTACTAATGTTTGTTACCCCGTGTGAGAATAGGACGCTTGCGCAAGCGGCAATTATAAAAAACATAACTACGTTACTTAAGAACATACCAGACCAGACATCTATACGCATTTTTTTGATTTGAGCAGGGTTACTTCCCATTCTTTGTTTAACAGTAGTCTGGCCATCAGCAATCTCTTCCTCTATCTCTTGAGAGGTTTGCCAGAAGAATAAATACGGCGTGATAGTAGTACCTAAAATCGCACAGATTAGAAGTAATTGCTTTTTGCTAAAAGTTAGACGGGGAATAGCTGCGTGCTGTATCACTGTATGCCAATCTGGGTGAGCTAGTATTGCCGAGAGGATGTAGGCAAAAAGAACGAGGGCTAGCCACTTAAGATAGCGAGCATATTTTACATAGGGTGTAAAAATTTGTAAAAGCAGAATAAAGATCGTAAACCCAACTACAAGTAAACTAAAATCTACTCGTGGTGCAAGCAGCTGAATAGCATTGGCCATTGCCCCAATATCAGCGCCAATATTAAACGTATTAGCAGCAAAAAGGAATATGGCACTCGTATAAAGAATCTTTTTACTGAAATGCGCCCGGATGTTACCAGCTAAACCGCGTCCAGTGACCAGACCAATTCGGGCACACATCTCTTGTACGACCGCCATAAGTGGAAATGTAAATGCAGCCATCCAGAGTAAGCCAAAGCCATACTGCGCCCCAGTTTGGGAGTAGGTCGCTATACCCGAGGGGTCGTCATCTGACGCACCAGTAGTTAATCCTGGCCCTAGTAAATACCAGTAGTCTTTAGCCTTCTTAAGTGGATTACTGCCGCTTCCAGGCACTCTTGCAACAATTTTTCTACTTTCTTCAACGCTACGATCAAGTGCTTGCGCAGGAGCTTCGATAGTTTTTTCTAATAAAGATTTTTTCATTTTTGAGGATTCTTCTAGTTATTAGCATAATGCTTATGTCTACAGCGTGCAAATTAGGATTTTAGAAAATGGGCAAGAGAACCGCTAGGAGCCAAATCTGCGGTGACGTCTAGAATAATCTTGAAGGGCATCCTCTAGATCAGCTACTGTAAAAGCCGGCCAATATTTCAATACGAATTTTAGTTCCGCATAAGCTGCTGACCAGAGCATAAACCCACTCAGCCGTTGCTCTCCAGACGTTCGGATAATTAAGTCAAGTGGAGGCAAGGAAGGGTCGTAAAGGTTTTTATTAATAAGTTCGGGTGTAATTTTATCGGCCGGTATGCCTTGACGAATAATGTTTGCAAAAGCATCACTGAGTTCTTGTTGGCCCCCGTAATTAAAGCAAAGTACTAGAGTCCCTCCTGTATTATTTATTGTTTTCTTTTCACCTGCTCTTATGGCATCAATAATTTTTTGGCTGAGCCCCTTTTGAGTACCAACAAAGACAATTTTAATATTACGTTTATCTAGTTTCTTTAACTCAACCGTTGATACCCAGTAAATTAAATCCATCAAATAGGCAACTTCTTCTTTACTCCGGTTCCAATTCTCAGTCGAGAAGGTAAAAGCCGATACATAGCGTACATTTCGGTCAAAAGCCGCTTCTGCGATTTTTTTTAGTCGGAGATAACCTCTTCTATGACCCTCAAATGGACGCAGCCCCTTTTCTTTTGCCCAGCGCCGATTTCCATCCATTATTAACCCAAGATGGTTTGGCATATTGGGAATGTCATCGAGATCTTTAGAGCTAAGGATTCTTGAGGTAGGCTTTTTACTCATTACTTATATTATCTTAACACTAGTAGGTGCCCACCGATATCATGAACCCGGAGGTATGCAGCTCCACTTGCAGCAGCAATTTTACCCGCTTCTAAGTTTGGCCCTAAATCCATACGATTTTCACCCAAGAACCTCTTTCGTGAATAGCCAATCATAACTTTAAATTGAGGAACTTGTTTAGCGAACCTTAATAAATCTTTATTTAGCTGCATTGTTTTCCCAAAGCCAATGCCGGGATCTAGAATAATCTGATTTCGTTTGAGACCGTTATCTTCCAGAAGTTGAGCGTTGGCTAATAATTCTCGTCTAACTTGTTCAAAGGTAGATACCGGTGCCAATCGATGTGCTTCCTGAATGTCCGACCCCGGCAAGTGACTTATGATAACCATTGGTTTGAATTCGGCGACAACCTTTACCATATCTGGATTATTCATCCCCGTAACGTCATTCACGATTATTGGGCCTATATCTAAAGCACGCCTAATATTTTCTGGATGATAAGAGTCAAGAGATATTCTATTTGGGTATAAAGGTATTAGTACCCGTAACACGGGGTCTAAGCGTTCCCATTCTTCATCGGCAGACAGGGGAATAGCGTTCGGTTTTGTCGATTCAGCACCAACATCGACAATACTGGCACCATCTGTGAATAATTTTTTTGCTTGCTGAATTGCTAGTTTGGGATTGAAAAACTCACCACCATCACTGAAGCTATCTGGTGTTACGTTCAAGATACCAACAAGTTGAAGCATGGATCTATAATAACAAAATGTAATGTCTACGAATCATGTTTGGTGCGCGTGACAGGATTTGAACCTACGACCTTCGGCTCCGCAAGCCGACGCTCTATCCAGCTGAGCTACACGCGCCTAGATTATGTTTGGCGGAGAGGGAGGGATTCGAACCCTCGCTGGAACTTGCGCCCCACTAACGATTTAGCAAACCGTCCCCTTGAGCCACTTGGGTACCTCTCCAGACCTGGTTATTTTACTATAAACTCTCTTTAAGTAGTAACTCTTGGCACTTTTAAGTTAAAGTAGCATGTTATAACTACTTATTGACTTTAAGTATATTATATGATAGTATAAGAGTATGCCAGAAACACAAAAATATGATGAAAGATATGCATCACCGGAATTCTCACAGCTATTTGGTGATAGCCTTGTTGAATTGGCAAAACCGGAGACTGCTGTTGGTAACATTAATTACGATACTAAATTCGTATACAGACATGTACTCAAGTTTGGCGAGCAGGGTGGCGATATTGAATCCCCAGATCAAGACGAACTTGGTATGAGAGTAGTCCAAGTGAGCACGACCGAATTACCAAGTTGGGAAACATCCCCTCCAGGCATAATTAACGTTAAAAGCTCCTATATTAACTTGGAAGATGGTGAAAGAATCCGAATCGTTGATTTTATATTACATGATGAACTAGATAAGGGCGCTGAGCCACTTTACCTTGGAGCTGTAGCTACAACTTCTCAAAAACAAGATCGAAGACATCCGGTTGTACAGTACGATGTCAGAGGAGTAGAAAAGATATCATTGTGGCCTCAACTGAGCGCTGATAAATTTAATAATGGCGATGAAAATAGTAGCCCTAAGTTAAAAATAGCCGGGGGTAAACCTACTCCCAAGGAAACACAGTTACACGCTCTACTCTGCACCTTGCAAGATGTATCTGAATTATTTGAATTACAAGAAGAAGAGCGGACCCTAGAACAAACAGCTATGGTCGGAAAATTTACCCTTAGAAATGTTCTTGAAAGATTACGCGGTATAAGCTAATTTTTAGCCTTCGATAAGTAGGCTGAGTTATTTCTTGGCGGAAGGGGAGGGATTCGAACCCTCGGTACCGTTTCCGGCACGACGGTTTTCAAGACCGTTACCTTCAACCACTCGGTCACCCTTCCGCGTTGCCATGATTATAAACCATTACACCTCTATAGAGAAGCGCCTGATAGCGTATATTAATATCATAATTTTTGAATAAAAAATATCGTTACAGAAGACTGTTGTGTTTATTGTGTTGTAAATAATCTAGTTTAGAGTTGCATATCTTTAAAGTGCTAAGCTATACTTCTATCAAGACAAAAACGCAAGTTTTAGAACTATTAATTCAACGTGGAG
>Ga0182030_10027788_pt1 | contig 10155 bp, 7 predicted proteins | sample 812S3MmetaG_FD_121299 | JGI IMG/M metagenome (GOLD analysis project Ga0182030, IMG submission 121299) | Permafrost microbial communities from Stordalen Mire, Sweden - 812S3M metaG (Illumina Assembly) | ecosystem: Environmental > Terrestrial > Soil > Wetlands > Permafrost | place: Sweden... | reverse complement strand
CCTTGCAGCTGTTGGCCAACGCCCCGGCCGCCACGGACGGCGCGCCCACCGGCGGCCAGGCCGTGATCACCCTGCCCGGCGCGGCCGGTCCGGACGGCGCGCCAGCGGACCACACCGCCCAGGCCCTCGCGCCCGCGCCCCTGATCGGCCTCACCGCGCCCGGCCCCGGCGGCAGCCTGTTGCCGATCATTGCGGCGGATGGCCGCACGCCGGCCCAGGCCTATGCCCGTCCCTTTCACTCCAACGGCCAGCCGAGGATCGCCCTGGTGATCGGCGGTCTGGGGCTGAACGCCAAGTCGACTCGCGAAGCCATCGAACAGCTGCCCGCCGAGATCACCCTGTCCTTCGTCCCCTATGCCGAGGGCCTGCAGGGCTGGATCGACCTGGCGCGGGCCAACGGCCACGAGGTGCTGCTGGAAGCGCCGATGGAGCCGAACGACTATCCCGACAACGATCCCGGCCCCTACACCCTGATGACCGCCGGCAAGCCGCCGGAGACCCTGCAGAAGCTGGACTGGCTGCTGTCGCGGGCCACCGGCTATTTCGGCGTGACCAACTATCTGGGGTCCAAGTTCGTCACCTCGGATGCGGCGATGGCGACCTTCGACTCCGGCCTGAAGCGTCGCGGACTGGCCTTCGTCGACGACGGCTCGGCGGCGGCGCGGGGCGGCGGCCTGCCGCGGGTCTCCGCCGACCGGGTGATCGACGACCAGCTGGCCGGGGACGTGATCGAAAGACAGCTCCAGGCGCTGGAAACCTCCGCCACCCGCAACGGCCAGGCCCTCGGCGCCGGCTTCGCCTATCCGGTGACGCTGGCCGAGGTGAACCGCTGGGCCCAGAGCCTGACCCAGCGCGGCTATCAACTGGCGCCCACCTCCGCCCTGTTGATCCACCGCTAAGGCGGCGGGCGATGGACCTTTCCGCCTATCGCGCCAATGTGGGCATGGTCCTGTTCCATCCCGACGGGCGGGTCTGGTACGGGCATCGTTCGGGCTATGACGCCGGTTCCGGCTGGCAGTTTCCGCAGGGCGGCGTCGACGACGGGGAAGACCTGGAAACCGCGGCGCGGCGGGAACTGGCCGAGGAGACCGGCGTGCGGACCATCGCCCTGCTCTCGCGGACCCCCGATTGGCTGGCCTACGACTATCCCCCCGAAATGGTCGGCTCCAAGGCCGCGCGCGGCTGGAAAGGCCAGAAGCAGGTCTGGTTCGCCTTCCGCTTCGAGGGCGACGAGGCCGAGATCGACCTGACGGCCGATCGCCATGTCGAGTTCGACGCCTGGCGCTGGGGCCGCCTGGCCGAGGCCCCCGACCTGATCGTCGCCTTCAAGCGCGCGGTCTATGATGAGGTCGTAGCGGCGTTCGCAGGGTTCGCTGGCGAAGCGGGCGGGACCGGAGCATAAGCACTCTCATGAACGCGCCCTTGAAGATGGCCCCTGACGCCGAGGACCGGCCCGCCGTGATCCTGGTTCACGGCGCCTTTTGCGGCGGCTGGGCGTTCGAGCTGTTCCGCCAGCCCTTCGAGGCCGCGGGCTATTCGTGCCTCGCCCCGGACCTGCGCGGGCACGGCGCGGGGGCCGGACGCAGCGCCGCCGCCGGGGTCTCCATCGCCGACTACGCCCGCGACGTCGCCGAGCTGATCAGGGGCCAGGCCCAGCCGCCAATCCTGATCGGCCATTCGATGGGCGGCCTGGTGGCGCAGATGGCGGCCATGCGCGCGCCCGTGCGCGCCCTGATCCTGCTGGCGCCCTCGCCGCCCTGGGGCGTCGCCGGCGGCAGCCTGGAGGAAGCCGCCTCGGCCATGAGCCTCTATGCGCTCGGCCCCTTCTGGCTGCAGGCGATCGAGCCGGACTACGCCTCGGCGCGCCACTACAGCCTGGACCGGATGGAGCGGGCCGCGCGCAAGGCGGTGTTCGCCCGCATGGTCCCCGAGAGCGGCCGGGCGCTGTGGGAGACGCTAAACTGGTGGCTGGATCCGTTCATGACCACCCAGGTCGGCGCCATCGCCGCGCCGGCCCTGGCCCTGTCCGGCGGTCGAGACCTGATCCATCCGACCTTCACGGTCAAGCAGACCGCCGAACGGATCGGCGCCCAGACCCGCGAATTCCCCGAGATGAGCCACTGGCTGCTGGCCGAACCCGGCTGGGAGATGGTGGCGGGAGCGTGTCTGGATTGGATCGCCTCGCTCGAACCGGTGCAGGCCCCGGCCGCCTGAGGCGCGGTCCCGGCGCCGCACGACCTAACCGCCTTTGCGCTTCGCCGGCGTGGTCGCCGATGCCTTGACCGGCGCGCCCAGTTGCTGCGCGCTTCTGACCAGGCCGACGCAATCGGCGTCGTGGGCGAGACCGGCGTCGACGAAGGGCAGGATGGCCGCGAAGGGTCCCAGCGCCGCGCCCAGGGCCACCGCCCCAGCGGCCTGAAGCGGGATATTGCCGGCCTTGACCCCGAATTTCGGGCTCTTCAGATGGCCGGTCACCGTCACGGGCGCATTCAGATGCAACAGGCGCAGCTTCTTCGGCCGCCCCTGGAGCGTCAGGTTCAGGCTTTCGGTCTCCAGATCGATATCCCCCTGGCCCAGGGCGGTCACCACGTCGGAATCGATCACCAGGGTCCGCGCCCGCAGGACTCCATGGGTCGCCTGAAAATCCCCCACCGCGCAGCGCACCCCTGTTTCGCCCTGGTCCTTGGAGAACAGCAGGCCAAGGCCGTTGGCCGCGTTTATGCCCATCAGTTCGGCGAAGGCCCGGCGGATTTCACCGCGCGGAACCACCACGGTGACCGACCCGTCCGCGGTCGAGGCCGCCTTGTGCACCGAATCGCCCACGCCGCGGAGCACCGCGCGCGCCTCGAACACCCCCGACAGCGGCGCCGCGCCCGTCTGCTTGAACAGGTCTTCCAGGTGGACATTGACGGCCTTCAGGTCGATGTCGCTGCGCGGGACGGCGCCGCGCGCGTCGATCCGGATGCGGCCGCGCAGCTCCCCGCGCGGCAGGCTGAAGTCGATCGGGTTGAAGCTCATCACCCCGTGATCGAGGATCAGGGTCAACTTGACCTGGCGCAGCGGCAGATTGTCCGGCGCGGTCACGGCCTCGGCGCTGTAGTGCACGACGGCGTCCATCTTGCGCACCCGCTCGACGTTCAAGGTCGCGTCCGGCAGGAACCGGCCCTCGGCCTGCAGCCGCGCCGCCTCGGCCTTCTGCAACGGCGTCACGCGCACGCTCGGCGGGGGCGCGCCCACAAGGGATCCGAGGTCCTTGTAGTTCAGCTTGCGCGAGCGCAGATCGGCCGTCAGGTCGGGCCGGCCGCTGGAATCGTCGACGTCGAAGCGGCCCTCCAGGTCGCTCTCGCCCACCCGCCCGGCGACCCCGCTGAAACGGTAGATCTTGCGGTCGCGCACCAGCCGCCCGGCCAGATCGTAGGGCGGCGTCTCGGGCAGGGTCAGCCCCGTCAGGTGGTAAAGGTCGGCGAGATTGGACCCGGAGACCCGAAGCGTCGTATCCACCTGGCCGAAGTCGAAGGGCCTCGGCAGCACCCCGTGCGCCACGACATGCGTCGCGCCGGCCCGCAGGTCCGCGTCGAACGGATAGGGCCGGTCGCGCCGCACATTGACCAGCGGACCGCCGGTGATGTGCAGCGAAAACGGGTCGGCGTTGATGGTTCCATCGCCCCGCAGCTCGAAGGCTCCGGCCGGGCGCGCGCCGGGCGCGAGGGCGCTCTCGCGGGACTGGATGGCGGCGGTCAGCACCGTGTCCTTCTTCTGGTCGACCAGCCGCACATGGCCGGCGTTGACGATGAAATGTTCGATCGGGGGCAGCTTGAGCGGCGTGGGGTTGTTCGGGTCGGCGCGCCAGCTCGCGCGGCCGGCCTTGTCGCGGAACAGGTCGATGTCCGGCGCTTCCAGGTCCACCAGCGGAAGGTCCACGCGTCCGGCGAGAAGCGGCAGGAGACGGATCGAAATGGTCAGGCGCCGGACCGTGGCCAGGCGCCCGCCGGACGTCCACGCGGGATTGCCGACAAAGACCTGCTCGGCGCTGGCCGACGGCGTCCATGACCACAGATGGACCTTCAGGTCGCCGTCGATGCGCACGGGGCGATGGCTGATCCGGGCGGCCTCCCGCGCCACGGGTCCGCGCAGCAGATTCCAGTCGAACAGGGCGACGAACAGCGCCGCGCCGACGGCCAGAACGACCGCGACGCCGCCGGTCCACCACGCCCAGGGCGGGATACGGTTCAGAACGGATTGGGCCGGCACGGGGTTGAGGACCTCTGGATCAAGCTGCCTTAACGCGCTGGGACGCCGCCTTTGTTCCATTGCATCGCGCGGACGGGAAGCGCGCGCCCTGGGTTGACCGGCGCGGTGGGCGGGGTGGAAGCTGGGCCGAGCGCCCTAAGGAGCCGTCCATGCCCAGCCTGAAGCACCTTCGCGCCGACGCGCCGGCCGAGACCATCGCCCAGATTCTGCACGCCGATGGGGCCCTGATCCTGGACGACGTGGCGCCGCCGGCCCAAGTGGCCGCGGTGATGGCGGAGGTCGGCCCCTATATCGAGGCCACCGCGCCGGGCCGCGACGCCTTCACCGGCTATGCGACCACCCGCACCGGCGCGCTGGCGGCGCGCTCTGCGCAATGCCGCGAACTGATCCTCAACCCGGCCATACTGGCGGCCTGCGACCGATACCTGCTGCCCGCCTGCGACCGCTACCAGCTGCACTTGACCCAGGTGATCCGCATCCGGCCCGGCCAGCCCGCCCAGCCGCTGCACCGCGACCGCCTGGCCTGGGGCGGTTATCTCACCGGCGTCGAGCCGCAGTTGAACACCATCTGGGCCATGACCGATTTCACCGAACAGAACGGCGCCACGCAGGTGGTTCCCGGCAGCCCGTCCTGGCCGGAATCGCGTCGGCCGGAGCCGCATGAGATCGGCTACGCCGAAATGTCGGCGGGCTCGGTGCTGGTCTATTCCGGCTCGGTGCTGCACGCCGGCGGAGAGAACCGCGCGGCCACGGACCGGATCGGGATCAACCTGACCTATGCGCTGGGCTGGCTGCGCCAGGAGGAGAACCAGTATCTGTCTTGCCCGCCGTCGATCGCCCGCACCCTGGACCCGAGGCTCCAGGCCTTGCTGGGCTATCGGATGGGCAGCTACGCCCTGGGCTATTACACACCGCCCCTGCCGCCGGGCGCGGGCCCCGAGGCGGTCGCGCCGGAATATGCCCTGGGCGCCGACGCCGCGGGCTGGGACGGGGGCCAGGACCTGCTGGGGGCCCTGAACGCGCGGCAAAAGGCCAAGGCGGCGGACGGTGGCTGACCTGCCGGCCGAAGCCCTGCGCGCCCGCCTGGCCGGCGCGCTGCGCGAGGCGATGAAGTCGCGGGACACGGTCGTGGTCGCCACGCTGCGCACCCTGCTGTCGGCCCTGGACAATGCCGGCGCCGTCCCCGAGACCCGCGACCACGCCCCCGTGTTCGGCCGCTCCGGCGACGCGCCCCGCCGCGAACTGACCGCCGGGGACGCCCGGCGCGTGCTGAGCGCCGAGGCGGATGAGCGCGAGGCCGCCGCGGCGGACTATGAGCGGCGCGGGCTGCAGGAGAGCGCGCAGCGGCTGCGGACCGAGCTGGAGATCATCCAGCGGTTCATGGGCGCCGCCGCGGGCGGCGATTGACCGCCGGGCGAAATGGCGAACGCGGGTCCGAAGCGGCCTTTCACCGGCGCTACCGGCGGGTTCGCCAACGGCTGTTCGAGGCGGTGCGGGCGGGCGACCCGCGGGGCGCTCCAACGGCGCTGGTGCGGCGGGCGCAGACGGTGCTCGACCGGATCGTCTTCACTTTCGTGTGCGAGGACATGGGCCGGCGGATCGGCTTCCCGCCCGAGCTGATCCGCGGCTATCTTGAGGATCGCGCCCGCGACCCGCTCTACGATCCCGGCGGAGGGGAGATTTGGGCCTTCTTCAAGCGTCTGTTTGAAGCAATGAACACCGGCGGGTCGGTCGGCCCTGTGACGCTGCCGCGGATCGACGGGGGCCTGTTCGCCGCAGACCCCGAGATCGAGGCGCTCGACCTGCCCAACGGCCTGTTCCTGGCGCGCGGACCGGACGGCGGCGCGGCCGGGTCGGCGGCCGACCGGAACACGCTGTTGTCCCTGCGCGCCGGGAGCGGCTCCTCCGGCGGCCTCGGTCTGGGCGTGCTCGGCCGCATCTTCGAACAATCAATCGCCGATCCGGCGCACGGCGAGGCGCCGCCGGACGTGGAGTGGCGCGCCGCGCCGCGCGCGCGAAAGCGCGACGGCGTCTACTACACGCCGGACTGGGTCGCGGACCTGCTGGTCGAGCAGGCGCTGGGGCCGTGGTTCTCGGCGGCGCGGGCGGCCTGCGGCTGGCCGGGCGATAACAGAGTCCCGCCTGGGCGCGGCGCCCTTAGCGCCTATGAGGCCCGCCTTAGGACCCTGCGCGTGATCGACCCGGCCTGCGGCGCCGGCGTCTTCCTGATCTCGGCGCTGCGGCGATTGCGGGACGAACGGCTCGCCGTGGAGCGGTGGAAGTCCGCCCCGGGCGATGGCCCCGCGCCGGGCGGCGTCGAGCAGGCCGCGCTGACCGCCGAGATCCTCGCGAACAACCTCTACGGCGTCGACGTCGATCCGGCCGCGGTGGAGGTCGCGAAATTGACGCTGTGGCTGCATGCGGCGCCGCAGATGGCATCGCCGTCGTGCCTGGACCACGCCCTTTGCTGCGGGGACAGCCTGACGGATACCGCCATCGGGTCCGCCGCCATCGACTGGAAGGCCCGCTTCCCCGAAGTCTGGCCGCCGGACGGCGACGGCGGCTTCGACATCGTCCTGGGCAATCCGCCCTATGTGAAGCTGCAGACTCTGAGGATGGCTGATCCGGGGGCCGCCGCCCGGCGGCAGGCGGATCGGGGCGAAGGCGCCTATGAAAGCGCCCGGACCGGCAATTTTGACCTCTATCTGCTGTTCATCGAACAAGGTCTTCGCCTGCTCGCGCCCGGCGGCCGGATGGCCTATATCGCGCCCAGCCTGTGGACGGTGAACCGGCACGGCGAGGGCCTGCGCCGCCTGGTGCGGCGCGGCCGCCAGCTGGAGCGCTGGATCGATTTCGGCGCCCGCCAGATCTTCGACGGCGCCAGCACCTATACCGCCCTGCAGGTCTTCACCCGCGAACCCCAGGCGTCCGTGCGGGTCGCCGCCGCGCCGCAGGGCGAGACCTTGGATGTGGACTGGTCGGATCCGGCCCTTTGCCTGCCCTACGAGGCCCTCCCCGAAGCCGGCGCCTGGCTGATGGCGACCGGTGCGCAACGGGCCCTGATCGACCGGCTGGCGGGCGCCTGCCTGCGCCTGGACGACCCCACGCTCACCCAGGGCGTCATCGTCGGCCTGCAGACCAGCGCGGACGCCGTCTACCACCTCGAACGGCTGGGGCCGGGGCGATACCGCTGCGCGCCGAAAGGCGCGGCGGCCTACGAGGTCGCGCTGGAAGACGCGATCATGAAGCCGCTGGTCTCCGGCGCCGAAGCCAAGCGCTACGAGGCCGCACAGACCCGCATCCATCTGCTGTTTCCCTATGATCGGACCGGCGCCGGCGCGATGCGCCTGATCCCCGGACCCGAGCTGGAGCGGCGTTTCCCGAAGGCCTGGGCCTATCTGCGATCATGGGAAGGCCTGCTGCGGGACCGCGAACGCGGCGCCTTCGACGACGACGCCTGGTGGCGCTTCGGCCGTCGTCAGAACATCGACAAGCAGGACCGGCCCAAGCTCATCGTCCCGCGGCTGGTGGAACACCTGAAGGCTAGCCTCGACGCCGATGGCGCGCTCTATCTGGACAATGTCGATGTCGGGGGCGTGATCGCGGCGGCGCCCGTCGAGGCTGAGTTTCTGCTGGCGGTCATCAATGGTCCCGTCGCCGACTTCGTGTTTCGCCGGATCGCGAAGCCGTTCCGCGGCGACTATCGTTCGGCCAACAAGCAGTTCATCGCTCCCCTGCCCGTTCCGCGCGCCTCGCCCAAGGAGCAGGCGGCGGTCGCGGAGCTGGCGCGGACGCTTCAGGGCCAATGGACCCGGCGGCGCGCGCTGATCGCCGCCGCCGCGGACCGGCTGGCCGGGCTGCCCCGCGATCGCCACGCCGAGGACTGGCTGGGGCCTGACCCTCCGTCGCGGACTGAAGCGCTTCAGGCCAGGCTCGACGCGTCCACCCCTCTGGAGGCCGAGTTCCGGGATGGCGCCTTGTCCATGGTCGCCGACGGCGAAGCGGTGCTCGGCCCCCCTCGCCTTGACGACGACGCCGGGCGGCTCGCCCAGGCCTATTGGCGCTGGCTGCTGCTCAGCCAGGCCTGGCGTGATGCGAATAAGCTCTCCGCCGCGCTGCGGCGCCCACCCGCCGTGTCCGCCGCCACGGCGGCCTTCATCGCCGACGTCGCGGCCCTGGCCGGCGCGACCGACGCCATCGCCGCGGGCGAGCACGCCCTGAACGCGCGCCTCTATGCCCTCTATGGCCTCACGGACGGCGAACGGCGCCTGGTTGAAGGTCGCTGCTGAGCCTATCGGAAATACCGGCAGGGTCCTGACTTGATCCCGCGCCCGCCCAGGCCTTAATCAACTCGCTGGCGGCGGTCCGGCGAAACCGCGAGGGGGCATGGCGCGGGAGTTCGAGATCATCGGGGCCGGCGCGATCGGCGCGCTGTTGCGGCGCAAGGCCCGTCACGGCCCGGCGCCCGGCGCGGTCTGCGCCAATTGCGGGACCGAACTGGCCGGACCCTATTGCCATGCCTGCGGCCAGGACGCCGACGACCATCACCGCTCCATCGCCCACCTGGCCTGGGAGGGGGTCGAGGGGCTGACCCATCTGGACGGGCGCCTGGCCCAGACCCTGCCGCTGCTGCTGTTCCAGCCGGGGCGCCTCGCGCGGGACCATCTGGAAGGGCGCCGCGCGCGCCATGTGCCGCCGTTCCGGCTGTTCCTGGTCACCCTGCTCGTCTTCATGCTGGTGCTGGAATCCCTGTTCCACCAGGCCCAGATGCAGGGCGCTCACCGGGTGCAGGGCGGCGCGGCGATCGCCAGCGCCCAGGTCGGCCACAGCAACATCGTGGTGACGACGCCCAGGCAGGCCGCCAAGATCATCGCCAACGAAGTTCATGCGCGCGCCAACGCCGCCAAGACGGCCGCCGCCGCTCCGGACGCGGACACGGACACGGACACGGACAAGGTCGATGTTCGACTGGGCGGCGACGCCAAGGACCCCGACCTGCAGAGCACGAAGGGCCGATGGCTGCGCGAGCACATCCGCCGCGCCATCGCCAACAAGGACTATTACACGATCGTCCTGTTCACCTGGGCGCACCGGCTGGCGATCCTGCTGCTGCCGATCCTGGCCGGGCTCCTGGCCCTGACCTACGTCCGGCGACGGCGGTTCTTCATCTACGACCATCTGATCGTGGCGATGCAGTTCCTGTCGTTCGAGTTCCTGGTCTTCGCCGTCGCCTGGCTGATCCCCGATCCGGCGCGCGGCTGGGCGCTGCTGATCGCCACCCTTTGGACGCCGATCAATCTGTTCATGACCCTGCGCGGCGCCTATGGCTCCGGCGTCATCACCGCAGCGATCAAGACCCTGTTCCTGTGGTTCTCGACCCTTTTCCTGTTCGGCGTCCTGATGATCGGCCTGCTCACCCTGGCGCTGGCGGAGATGTGAGCGTCAGCGGAACCGTCAGATAGCAGCCGAATTCCTTGGCGAAATCCACCGACACCCGGGCGTGGACCCGGCTCTGGCGGTCGAGGAATTCCGCATGGTCGTCGAGGGGAACCACCGCCCCGTGCCAGATTCCCGGATGGATGTAGAGCCCGCGGCCGCCGTCGCAGCGAAAGGCGGTGAAGGACTGCGGCGTCACATCGTCGCCGGGCAGGGCGAGGGGAATGACGAAGCTCTGGCCGTTCAGCGGATAGAACAGCTGGCCGCCGTCCGGGTGATAGTTGGCGCGCCAGATCAGCGCGCGCCGGCGCGGCCGGCCGGCGCCTTCGCTCCCCGCCTCTTCCGGCCATTCGCTCCAGCCGAACAGGTAGCTGTCGCCGACGGCGTTGTTGCGGGCGAACAGGGTCTCGCCCCGCCACCAGAATTCGAACAGGCCCTCGGTCACGCCCCCCTGGTCGCCCGAGTTCT
>Ga0182030_10027787_pt1 | contig 10155 bp, 5 predicted proteins | sample 812S3MmetaG_FD_121299 | JGI IMG/M metagenome (GOLD analysis project Ga0182030, IMG submission 121299) | Permafrost microbial communities from Stordalen Mire, Sweden - 812S3M metaG (Illumina Assembly) | ecosystem: Environmental > Terrestrial > Soil > Wetlands > Permafrost | place: Sweden... | reverse complement strand
GCCTGCGGACCACTCCGCCGCGTCTCCGGCGGGTGGACCACAACCGGATACATTCGCGCCACCTCTCCAACCCGAGGCCGCGTTGACAGTTGAGCCGGCGGAAACCTCCGGCGCAGTATCGCCCGCGCCCAAGTCGAAGCTTATCCCCATCTTGGTTGGCGGGGTGGCCGTAGTCCTGTTGGCCGCAGCCGTGTGGGGTTATTGGAAGTTTCACCAGATAAGAACTGCGTCGGCGCCGCCCCCGCAGGTCGCGGTGCAAACCCCGCCGGCGATTCCCCCTCCGGTCACAACTCCCGCTGAGTCCCCCACACCACCTGTGGAAGCAGCGCCGGCGCAGACGCCACCAGTCAGCGCTGCTCCGGAAACTCCCAAGAAACCCGTCGTACGTAAGCCGAAGCAGGCAGCAACGCCAACCCCGTCAGAACCCGCGGTGGCGCCGCCTCCGGCCCAACCCCAACCCGCCGCCGTAGCGCCTTCTCCCCAGCCTTCGCCTGCCGCCCCGAGCCCGGAAGACATTGCCAAAGCCGAGGCCGCCCGACTCGCCAGTATTCCGCGGATCGTCCAGGTCCTCTGCAATTACGGTCTGAAAGAGGCGACGTTTGTTTTTTCCATTGGCGGGAAACCCCTTTTTGAGGAGACCCTGAAAGGCAAGAAGAAAAAGGGAGGATTCCTGGGAATCAAGGGGTCCTATGAAGGGACGTTCTCACATACCATCACCGTGCCTGCCGGCGCGTCAGAGGTTTCCGTCCGGGTCTTAGCCAAGGAGGGGGGGACGGACCTGACCAAAGCGATCAAGATGCCACTACCGGGGGGCTTCGTTCCCACGCTCGCCGTGGAAGTTGATAGCGACCACCTGTCTCTCAACTGGAAAAGTCCCTCCGCCGCAAAATAGCTATTGCCAAGTCACGGCGGCCTTATTCCCAGCAACAGTTCCAGTGGGTTGGACAAGCGTCATTTACATTATGGCAAGAGCCTTGTAGAATGCGCGTTCCCGCGTGGAGGAGTGACGAACCCCCAATCCGCGGCAAATCGGGGAGAGCAACGGCTTGCGCCTTACCGCGCCTTCTACAGGGATTTGCCGGGTTCGTGACTCGAGGGCTGCGCCGAAAGGCCGTGGGAACCGATGCGGCAAGACAGCAACCGCGCGGAACATCATGACAGGAGGCAGGAAATGGCATTAAACATTGTTGAGAAGGAAGTGAACGGAGTGACGGTCGTGCAGGCGATCGGCCGTGTGACCCTGGGTGAAGAGAGCAACCAGCTCCGCACCAAGCTCAAGGACATCCTTAGCCAGGGCAAAACGCGATTGGTTCTTGACCTTGCCGAAGTATCCTACATTGACAGCGCCGGCTTGGGCACTCTCGTGGCGGGATTCACCTCGGCGCAGAACCAGGGCGCCAATTTGAAGCTGGCCAATCTCACCAAACGCATACATGAACAGCTTTATATTACAAAGCTGGTTACGGTATTCGACGTTTACGATAGCGTCCAGGATGCCGTCAATTCCTTCAAAACCGCGCCTTGACCGCGCCGGGGCGCAAGTGGTCATCCAGATTCGCAGCCCCCACTGAGCGAGCGATCCTTCCGCGAGGGCGTTGCCGGCTGCCACGGAGAGGGTCAAGCTGTTCCCGGCTGTGGCTCGTGAACTGCACCTACCGGAATCCCACGGGAGGAAATATGGGTCATCAAATTGGCTGGGGCCTCATGTTGGTTTTCCTGGGAGGCATGCTCAACGGCAGCTTTGCGGCCCCCATAAAGCGGCTTTCCGCCTGGCGTTGGGAAAACACGTGGCTGGTCTATGCCTTCACGGGATTACTGATTCTTCCCTGGGTCATCGCGCTGGCCACGGTTCCTCATCTTGGAGGCGTGCTTCAGCAAGCGTCCGGAACGGTGCTGGCCAAGGTTGCCCTTTTCGGATTCGCTTGGGGCATCGGCGGCCTTCTGTTCGGCCAGGGGATCGCGCGTGTGGGGCTGGCGCTGGGTTTCGCGGTGATTCTCGGCATCACCTCCTCTTTCGGATCGCTCCTGCCGCTGGCGATCCTCCACCCGGAGCAACTGGGCACCCGGCAAGGCGTGGCGCTGATCGCGGGGACGCTGGTCATGACCCTTGGGCTCGTGCTCCTGGCGGTGGCGGGGAAGCGCCGCGAACGCGAGCAGTCCTCCAGGGCGGCGGCTTCCGCGCGCTCGGGCTTCGGCGTCGGGCTGGTCATCTGCATTCTTGCCGGCGTCTTTTCCTCAATGCTCAACTTCGCTTTTGTTTTCGGCGAAGAAATGCGGCAACTCTCGTTCCAGGCAGGGGCTTCGACGGCCATGTCGGGCAACGGCATCTGGGCGCTCGCGGTGAGCTCCGGCTTCCTGCCCAACGCGGCTTACTGTGTCTACCTGTTGAACAAGAACCGCACCTGGGGCGTCTTTCTGGAAAAATCAGGGGGCGCCGGCTATGTGCTGAGCGCCGCCTTGATGGGATTTCTCTGGTATAGTGGCCTGGTCGTTTACGGCATGGGTACCGACGCGCTGGGCTCCCTGGGCAGAATCGTCGGCTGGCCCGAGTTCATGTCCATTGACATCATCGCCGGAATCCTGTGGGGATTTTTCGGCGGTGAATGGAAAGGCGCCAGCCGCACCGCTCTGGGCTACTGCCTGACCGGGATCGCCATCCTCTTCCTCGCCATTGGCGTGATCAGCTTCGGCAACGCATCGTGAAGGCGCACGCCCGCACAAACTATCGTGTCGCCAGACCCAATGGCGGTCACTCAGGCTGACCTTTCCCAATCGACCCCTCACCCCCACGACCTGCGAAACGTGGGGCCCCCCCTCCGTCTTGCGGTCCCCCCTCTCCCCCTGGGAGAGGGCGTTTAAGAATTGATTTTAGCCCTCGCCCCCTTGGGGAGAGGGGGGACCGCAAGACGGAGGGGGGGCCCCACGTTTTTGTTTGCGGATTTGCCGATATGTATACACTTAAATTAAAAATGCTCTAAATCATCTACGATCCGGTCACGAGGGCGGCAGAATGCTCTTGTTGGTGAATCCACGACATGACGTTGGCGGGAGGGCGCTGGTGGCGGAGTTCGTTGGCCATAAATTTCATATAGGGGTCGACATGTTGGAAGAAGAGCTTGTAGCCCGCGCAGAGGTAATTCAATCCGGGCTCGCCGTCGGGGGTGGAGATAAAGCGATGCTTGGGGCACTCTCCGTTGCAGGCAAAGCGGACGTCGCATTCACGGCAATAGCGCGGCAGGGAGTCGCGTTTGTCGAGGCCAAAGCTGCGTTGCTGGGGGGAATTCACCAGCACTTGGAGCGGTTGCTCCAGGATATTGCCCAACTTGTTCTCCGGGTAAACATAGTGGTCGCAGGAGTAAAGGTCGCCATTGTGCTCAAGCGCCAGAGCGGCGCCGCAGGTTGGCCGGAAAACGCACAAGCTCGGCTGTAAGCCCATCCAGCTCTCTAGAGTGACGTCAAACAATTGGACATAATAATCTCCCACGTCCTTCCGCACCCATTCGTCGAAAATCGCGCACAGGAAGACGCCGTATTGGCGCGGCTCCACTGACCACTCGGAGACCTCGGCGGCGTGCGGGTCCCGCGGAGAGATCAGGACCAGGCCATCGGGGTTCGCAGCCTGGGCCATGCGCTCCACAATGGGGATGAATTGCATGAATTGGCACCCGATGCCTTTCAGGAAGCGATACACGCGCAAGGGGTGCTGGGAATTCTGGCGGTTCACCACCGTGAGGGCATTGAATTCGACCTGGTGCTTTTTCAGGAAGCGCAGGCCGCGCATGACGCGGTCGAACGTGGGCGCCCCGCCTTTATCCACGCGATAGAAGTCATGCAGTTCGGCAGTACCGTCAATCGAAATCCCGATCAGGAAATGGTTCTCGGCCAGGAACTCGCCCCAGCGATCGTCGAGCAGGACCCCGTTGGTTTGAAAAGCGTTCTCAATCTTTTTTCCGTTGGCATACTTGTTCTGGATGGCGACGACCTTGCGAAAGAAGTCCACTCCCAGCAAGGTGGGCTCGCCGCCCTGCCAGGCAAAGGAAATGGCCGGGGTATCGTGCGCGGTAATAAACTGCGAGACGTACGATTCCAGTACCCGGTCGGGCATTGCCCAATCCTGCTTCTTGCCGTAAAGGTTTTCCTTTTCGAGATAAAAACAGTAGCGGCAATCCAAATTGCAAATCGGGCCCACAGGCTTGGCCATGACGTGAAAAGCCGTGAGGGCCTGGGCTGAGTTTTTGTTGCGTTTCTTCATCGGTCAGGATTTAAGGTCGTTCCAGCCGCGCCGCTGTGGCAGCTAGCCCGGACTTCTCACCATGTTTGGACGTTGTCGGAAGGTCGGGGCTTCACAGGCTGCGGAAAAACCCGAAGGCGCTGTCATTCTGAGGAGCAGCGGCGACGAAGAATCTCGCATTGCCTTGAAAATAAACAGAGCGAGATCCTTCGCTGCGCTCAGGATGACAGCATTGTAGGGTTTTTCCGCAGCCCGTAAAGCCCCGCCCTTCCAGACCCGTGGTGGGAAATGCCGGCTAGCCCCAATACTGTTCACTTAAGCTGACTAATCCCAATTCGACCCCCTCACCCACCGCCTTGCGGTCCCCCCTCTCCCCCAAGGGGGCGAGGGCTAAACTCAATACTTTAAAGCCCTCTCCCGGAGGGAGAGGGGGAACCGCAAGGCGGTGGGTGAGGGGGTTCCGGGGTCGAATTGGGAACAGGCTCCTGCACAAATCCTTAAGTGAACAGCATTGGGGCTATCCCCCGGTTCCGCCTGCCAGGATGGTCCCAGCGGCGGCCGGGGAATCCCCTTTGCGGAATTCGCGCCGATTTTATCTTGCCCCAATCCCAATGGTCCCAACACCGGCTTGGCAAGGGAAAATCGCGGCTTGCTGATTATTCTCCGGTGGAAACGCCCCTTTACCCTTAGTACAAAAACTTCCATGATCCCCGGCGCGCAGCCCCTTGATTTCTAAATTAAACCGTTTCGCGCTCGAAGCAACTGCATGCGAAGCCGCATTTCATCAATCAACGGCTCGTACTGAATCGAGCCGTGCAAGTTGTGAAGCTCCCGCGGGTCTTTGGCCAAGTCATAAAACTCATATTCCACGGGCTCCTGTTCATAATACTCGATGAGCTTATAGCGCTCCGTTCGGATTCCGCGGTTCTTGGGAACGCTATGAGGACCGGGATACTCGTAGTATTGATACAACCACTCTGTCCGCCAGGAAACTTCATCACTTTTGAAAAGCGGCGTCAGGCTGCGCCCCTGGAACGCTTGGGGAATGTGGACTCCGGCCAGATCGAGGATGGTCGAGGGAATATCCAGCTCCAGAACCATTTTCTTGCTGAGGCTGCCGGGTTTGATCGCCGCCGGGTAACGGATGGCCAAGGGAATGCGAATGGACGGTTCATGCATCACCCGTTTGTCCAGGCAGTGCCATTCGCCGAGCATAAACCCGTGGTCGGAGGTGACGAAGACAGCGGTATCGTCCAACTGCCCCGTCTTGGTGAGGTGGTCGAGCACCCGCCCCAAATTGTCGTCGGCAGCGACGACGGTGGCGTAGTGGTCTTTGGCCAGCGACTCGAGCGTGCGCATATCCGCGAACGTGCCGATTTTGTTGTCGGCGTTGATGAAGGCGGAGGGCTTGCCGGGGTAGCCCTTCAAATCGTCGTCGAACGTGTCGGGTTTGGGAATTGCCACACCGTTATACAGATCGGCTAAGTGGCGTGGCCGGAGAAAAGGGCGATGTGGGGCGTAGAGCCAAAGGAAAAGGCAGAAGGGTTTATCGGATTGCCTGCCCTCCAACCATTCCAGGCCCGCCTTGGTTACCACATCATCAACATAGCCTACATAAATCCTCTCCGCTCCCATCTTGCCATTGATTCCCTCCACCATGGAACAATGGAAATAATCGGCTTGTCCCAAGTACCCAAGATAATAGTCCCAATACATCCCACGGAAGGCATTCTTGGTGTGCGACTTACCCAAAAACACAATTTCATAGCCTGCCTGCCGCAGCAAATCGGGAACCAGCGCTACCCCTTCCCGTATGGCCCGCTCCTTGTTATCGATTACGCCATGCTTGGCCGCGTAGAGTCCGGTCAGCAACGAGGCGCGCGACGGCGCGCAAAGCGCGTTGGTGACGAAGGCATTTTCAAAGCGGATCCCTTCCTTGGCGATCTTGTCCATGTGGGGAGTCTGAAGGATAGTGTTCCCCGCCACACTCATTTCGTCCGCGCGCTGGCCGTCCGTTAGGAAAATAACGAAATTCGGCGGCCGCTTGGATGCCGGTTCCTTCCCTTGCGGGCTTCCCGGATGCTCCTGGGAGGATTCCTGTCCTGGGCGGTCTTCGGCGTGAAGATTCAAGCCCGCCATGCTCGCCACCGCACCACCACCTATTTTCAAAAGGTCTCTGCGAGTGTGCCGTGAGACCGTCTTTTCTTCGCTCATGATTCCTCGCTCTCCGGGTTGTGAATCGCCAGAACCCGCACCACGTCCGTGACGAGGACTATCTCGCTTAGGTACGTGAAAAAGGTTTCAAAGTAGCCGACTTCTCCCGCCGCGGTCCCGAAGGGGTGAAATACGGATTGTGAATGCGCATCAGTCCTTGTCGCCTTTGGCATTATGAGGTCAGACACGGGCCGGCTTCAAGTCCTAAAAATTTGAACTCCACCAAATCCACGGCGCGGCGGAAAAGCCGCTAGGCTGAACCGCGAGCGTTGCGCTACATCTCCTCATGCGTGGTTCCCCGTGCAATGGGGCGGCCGCGAAAAATGCCGACCCAAAGGACAGCGCGCTGTCTGGGTTTGGTTTTGAGTGTGAACCGCCAAAACCTGGTAAACGCCATGGTCATTTCGTTTGATTCCAACGAAGGTCTCCTTTCATGGCCGAGAGTATAAACCGAACTTCTCACCACGTTTGGACACCACCGAAAGGGGGGGCTTCCGGTTCCGCCGTTATACGGGTTTTGTGATGGTTGCCGTGCCTCCGGGTGAGAAATCCGAGCTAAGGAGGGCACTCGTTGGCCACGAGGGCGCGTTTTCTCGTACGGAGTATTTATGCCGACAGACCGCTGTATACTGCAGGGGGTCAGGATGCCAAATCGGAAATCCTGAATCGCAGCATAGAGACCCAAGAATCGAGGTTGGAAAAGATACTCAAGATGGAAAAAATCACACGTCGAGCTTTCATTGCCCAGACTGCCACGCTGGCGGCCGGTGCCTCGGCACTCGCGACGGACGTCCACGCCCATCCCCAGTCCACGACGGCTGCCGTGGACGCATTGGATAAACGGCGCGAGACACTTGAGGTGCTCCGCAAGATTCTTCCCCTTCATCAAGCGGAACTCAGTGGAAGGATCAACGCCTATGACAAGTCGTGGGAAGACTGGCTCCAGCGCACCGGCGAGCTCCCGCCGGATTTCGATGCCATGCCCTCCACACCATTCCTCGTTGACCCGCTCGAAGGCGTCCAGACTTCCGAACACTGGAAGCAAAAGCGCCAGCAGATTCGTGCGCAATTTGAGCGGTGGGTTTTTGGCAAGCTGCCGCCCCAGCCTGACAACCTTCGCCGCGTAATCACGGGAACTGAGACCGACGGGAAACTGACCATCAGGAATGTGCGTCTGGAGTTCGGTCCCGATCACCGCGGAACCTTGCGGGTGCAGTTAATCATCCCCGCTGGAAAAGGGCCGTTTCCGGTCTTCCTCACCAACCATCCGCGAACCTGGCCGTGGGTGGCGACGGCACTGCGGCGTGGCTATATGGGCTGCATCTATTCTGCCACCGATCCAATTTTCGGCCCCGCGGATGACTCGGATAAATTCATTGACGTCTATCCGGAGTATGACTTTTCTTGCCTGGCTCGCTGGGCATGGGCCGGCATGCGCGCCGTCGACTACCTGCAAACGCTGCCCGAAGTCGACCAACAGAAGATCGCCATTGCCGGCCACTCGCGAAATGGCAAACAAGCTCTGCTGGCGGCCGCGTTTGACGACCGCATTGCCGCCGTCATTGCCTCCAGCGGCAACACCGGTGAGTGCGACCCCTGGCGCTACACCACCGACATGTTCGTGAACGAGAGTATCGAACAGATTACCGGTGTCTTCCCCCTTTGGTTTCACCCGCGCCTCCGTTTCTTCGCCGGGCGGGAGCACAAGCTGCCGGTGGACCAACATGCGCTGATGGCCCTGGTGGCCCCGCGTGGGCTCTTTATGTACTCTGGGTATGCGGAGCACGAGGGAAATCCTTTTGGCTTCGAACAGGCCTTTCCGGCCGTTGCGAAAGTCTATCGTTTTCTTGGGCACGAGGACCGGCTCTGGTTAAATCTGCGCGATGGCGAACATCCCACCACTGCGGGAGACATCGAACTCTTTTGCGACTTCCTCGACACCACCTTTGGCCGCCGGACTTTTCCACGGCGCGAGGTTTGGATCAACGGCTACACCTTTGACGGTTGGAAGCAGCTCGCCGGCGAGTCCATTGACCCTGCAAAGTTCCCGGCAATCGGTGAACGCGACCTCGCGGCGCAATGGAGCGACGCAACCCGGCAAGCCATCCTTCAGAAGATCAACTGGGCGATGGGCGACGCGCCCGCCGGCGTTCGTTTCCCTGCCCGCCACGAGCTCAAAGGCACGGTGATGCCGGACGAAGGATGGATTTCCCTGATGCTGGGCCGCCCCTTTAAGATCCCGTCAATGGGCGCCGTGGGTTTGGGCTATGGAGACGATCTCAAGGCCGACTTCTATTTTCCGACCGACGCTGGGGGATCGCCGCAGGGGAGCCGCTGGCCGGTCGTGGTTTGGATGCATCCTTACTCGTATTCAACCGGCTATTCGCGCGACACCCAGCCGCTCTTTGCCTCCTTGACCAAGCGGGGTTTTGCCGTTCTGGGCTTTGACCAAATCGGCTTCGGCACCCGGGTGCGCGATGCTCGCTATTTTTACCAGCGTTATCCGAAATGGTCCTTGCTAGGAAAAATGGTTGCCGACACACGTGCCGCAGTGGATGCGGTTGCGGCGCTCGAGGCGGTGGATTCATCACGGATTTACCTGGTGGGGTACGCACTGGGCGCTAAGGTGGGACTAATAACCGCCGCTTTGGATGATCGGGTCAAAGGCGTTGCGGCAGTTTGCGGCGTCGATCCTTTACGCCTGAGCACGGTGGAAAAAGGAACCGAAGGTGTACGGCAGTACTCGCACCTGCACGGCCTGCTGCCTCGCCTCGGATTTTTTGTTGGGCAGGAAAGCCGCTTGCCGTTCGATTTTGACGAGGTGCTGGCCGCCGTTGCGCCGCGGCGTGCGTTGATCGTCGCGCCCATTCTGGATCGCTATGCGCCGGTCGCCGACGTGCAGCTAGAGGTCGAACAAGCCCGAAAGGTTTACGCTCGCCGGGGGAATGAAGACGCGCTCCAGTTGCAAACGCCCTTGGCGTTCAATTCCTTTACCCCCTCCATGGAGGAGGCAGTGTTCGACTGGTTGAATGACACCCGCGGGTGAGGATTCAAGGTTGACAGTTCTGTGACCGGCGGGTTCCATCGGTAGAACCGTCAGCGACCCAGCGCCACTTTCGGACACGCGATTGGTCGCCGCCACGGAGCGGAAACGAAGCTCGGTCAGGATAAGTTCCAGTCGCCGCCCGGCGTCGGCGGCGGGGGGAGGGGCATAGGCGCTAGACTAAGCAATTTCCGGTCCGGCCCCGAAGGGGCCAACCGTGGGTAGCCGCAGGTTTTAACCTGCGGCTCGCAGAACCCCATGGCCCCTTCAACCCCGAGGGGGTTGACCGTGGGAAAGGTCGGCCCCTTCAGGGCCGCATTGCTTGCTCTCCTTCGGTTTCCGTAGGTTTCACCTACGGCTACTCACGGTGTCCCGCTTCGCGGGAAGGAAGGCGGCGAATCATCGGGTGGCTTATTCTAGCGCCTATGCGGGGGAGAGGTGTCCGGGCCGTCCGGTCGGATTGTTGGCCGCTCGGAAGCCGGCCGGAAGCGCCTTTGTGGTCGCGATACTGCTGTGACCATCGTCACGGGGTATCCACGCGCTGCCTAGTGTGGTGTCCCACGTAAGAATTGACAATAGGCGAGACCCCCTCACCCGGCCCGCCCCGGCTGGCGATTACGCCGGATGCGCGCCACCCTCTCCCCCAAAGGGGCGAGGGTAATAAAAT
>Ga0182030_10027786_pt1 | contig 10155 bp, 5 predicted proteins | sample 812S3MmetaG_FD_121299 | JGI IMG/M metagenome (GOLD analysis project Ga0182030, IMG submission 121299) | Permafrost microbial communities from Stordalen Mire, Sweden - 812S3M metaG (Illumina Assembly) | ecosystem: Environmental > Terrestrial > Soil > Wetlands > Permafrost | place: Sweden... | reverse complement strand
GCAGGAAGTGCCCTCCCGTTCGTTTCCACTGGTCGGCATAGCCTGCGGTTTCCCAAAACTTTTCCATGGTGGATTCAAACCCTGCCCAGGCTTGCTGCTCAGCAGAGGACTCGGTTGTTTTTTGCAAGTCAACACTCTTGAAGCTGCTTCCAGGCAAGAAAGGAACCGATTTCAAGGGCAATACTGTAGGACTGTCGGGCGCGGAGCGGATTGGCAAGTCTCGCCTTCCCGCAAACAATCCCGCTACTCGCGAGTAAATCGGCTGGCGGACCTCTCGCGCCTCGTTCACTACTCCCTGCAGCAAGATGCAGTTCTTGGCAGTTGCCCAATCCACCCTCGTGAACTCCGGGTAGTCACTCCATTCAAAAAACATGTGGCCGGCAACGTTTCCCGCCTCCACCTGATCGAGAAGCTTGTCAAAGAAGCGTTCGTAGAGAATCTGGCCGTCCCCTTGGTCCTCCCATCCCCACTCAGTAAACGTCAGCGGCTTGGTTGGGCCAAAGGTTTCCGGCAGCTTAGTAAACTTGTCATCGGAAAAGGCATAGGCGTGCCAATCGTAGAAGTCCATTCCGCCTTCGTCGAACAGCTTCTTGGCTTCCGCCGGCTCGGCATTTTCATGGGCAATGGAAACCATGCGATGAATGGGATCCAGCCGGTTGCATAGTGCCTTTCCCTCCTTCAAGTAGCTGACCGTGAAATAACTCTCGTTGCCCAGCAGCCAAAACATGACGGACGGCGAATTCCAGTCGCGCCGGATATTTCTTTCCAGCACATTCAAACCCAGATCAACAAAAGACCGCGGGCATGTCCGGAAATCTGCCCACCAATAGCCCGGCTCTTCGCTGACGAATAATCCCAACTCATCGGCCAGCTCAATGATTCCTCGATCATGGGGAAACGGCTGCGGCCTGACAAAGTTAGCGCCCAACCGCTTGATGCCGCGCATGTCTTGTTCGCGCTGTTGCGGGCTCATGGTAAAACCTTGGTCTTTCCATAGCTCCATCCGGCAGATGCCGTTCAACACGATCGGACTGCCGTTCAACAGAAACTGACGCCCGCGGGTTGTGACTTCACGAAAACCAGTGCGGCATTGCCAGTGGTGTTCTCCCGCCGCAGTCTTCACCAGCGCTTTTAACTGATATAAATTCGGATCGCTCGGGGACCACAACGCTGGCGCATCCACCTCAAAGTGGACCGGAATCTCATTGACTCCTGCCTTGAGCTGCCCGGCGCTTTTTGCGCGGGCGACTTCGGTCTGCCCAAACAACAATGCCAGTTCGCATTCCCACGACAGAGCTGTGCTGGAATCCACGAGGATTTGTGACGAACAGGAGGCAATGCTGTAACCGTTTTTCAACTCATAGCCGAAGCGGACATTGTCCACGTAAGCCGAGGGCCGGATTTCCGCCCACACGTCCCGAATGATGCCGCCATAGGTTTCCCAACCGACGGTCAATCCCAAATCGAGTTCGTCCTTGCCCGCGCCGCCTGGTTCAGGGCAAGCGTCCACAATGGTCACTTCTACTGTGTTTTTTCCTTCTTGAGTATCCACGGTGAAATCGAACTCATGCGGCACGTAGGGAACCATGGTCCCCAGTTCATGGCCATTCACGAACACCCGGCCAAAATAAGTAATGGCTTCAAAATGCAAGATCGCCCGTTCAGACTCGGAGAGCCGTGGCATCAGGAACATCCGCTGCAAACGGTAGGTGCCGCACGGACGGAGCGAGGAAGGAACACGAACTACCTCTACCAGTTCGTCATGGATGTAGCGCTCCCAATCGCCGTTCAGATCCACCACGGTTCGCGTCGGATGGAGCGAGTCTGTTTTCACCATCATTCTCCTGTATGCGCTTTGGCAAGCACACTCCAACAACCAAGTAATAGTGTTACAAAAAGCTTCAAGAACGTTCCGTCGTGATCGCAAAGATACCGAGCGGAGGCTGGTCTCCATTGAGCTTGCAGCGAAGCCTCTCCAGGCTCGGACCCTCCACCGGAACCGAATACAGTAGAATCTGATAGTGTTCCCGGGCTAAGTCCTTCATGAAAAGCAGCGCGCGCTGCGCCTTCGTGGGGATGGTCCCCAGCCGGGTTGCGTTCACGATAAGGTTCGACTGCACCACCTCATAGCCATTTCTCAGCGGAATCTCTCGCGTCGTTCCATTCGAGTATTCCAATGTGTAGGTGGCCACCTTTTCACCGTCACTCCCTACAACCGGATACCCTTTGGGAAAAGTTACTTGTCCCAGAATGTGCAGCTTCTGGCACTGCCGGTGAATGGGAATCACGATCTCCGATGCTTCCGGCGTCACCATCAACGGTCGCACCCGCTGATTGACTACCGGCATCTGAAATCCAACTCCGCCAATTTCAACTTTGCTTCCTTGCCAGAACACGAAGTCTTCTCCGGCTTTCTTCCATTGGTCTTGGGCCACGTCATTCCAGAACTTGACCATGCGATCCTTAAAGCTGTTCCACGCGCGGTCTACGTCCGGCCCTTCGGCCAACGGTTGTAAGTCCACAATCTCGAAAGTATTCTTCCGCGACCAGGGGGCCCAGCGAAGCGGAACCACTTCGGGTCTGGCGTCCGGCATCTCGTCTTCATGGCGCCGTCCTTCGAACAGGCGCGCCAGTTCGCGATAGACTTCATCCCGCACCTCACGCCCCTCTGTGACCACACCGGATTCCAGGACGCCGTCGCGCATTTCGCCATCAATGCGGCTGTATTCCCGCAGGTCTGCCCACGACCAGAACACGTGGCCAGATAATTCTCCGGACTCCACCAGATCGAGCAGTCGATCCACGGTATTCCGCATTACGATTTCCATCTGTCCGATGGCTTTTCCACCCCACTCGGTGAACGTGAGCGGCTTGCTGGACCCGTCGTAGTCTGCTTCCTTCTTGAAGTCCTTCAGGTTGTAGGTGTAGGGATGCTGATCGAAAAAGTCCATGCCAGCGTCCACAAACATCTGCTTGGAATCCTTCGCGGGCATGCTGTTGGCCGCCGAAACCAATCGCCCGATGGGATCGAGCCGGTTGCAGCGCTCCTTGCCCTCCTTCAAGACTTCCGTAGTGAGTGTGCATTCGTTGGACAGCAGCCACGCCATCACCGCGGGAGAGTTCCAATCGCGGCGGATCGTCGCTTCCAGAATGCGAAAGCTCTGCTCAATCTCACTCCGCGGCATGGTCCGAAAATCCAATCCCGGATAGCCCGGCTCCTCGCTGATAAGCAGCCCCAGTTCGTCCGCCAGTTCCACCATTCTGCGGTCATGCGGGTAGTGCACCTGCCGGACAAAATTGGCTCCCAGCATCTTGATCATCCGCATATCCTGCTCTCGCTGCTGCCGCGTCAGTGTGAAACCTTGCTCTTTCCACATGTCGTGGCGCGCGACACCGTTCAGTACCAGCCTCTTCCCATTCAGCCGGAACTCCCGCCCCTGCACACGGATGCCGCGGAAGCCCGTGCGGCAAGACCATTGGTCCTCGGACGACGCGGACTTTATGTGAGCTTCCAACTCGTAAAGATTCGGTTGCTCCGGAGACCACAGGGCTGGATCTCTTAGGTCAAACTCCAGTTCGATCTCATTCATGCCGGGTTTCAACCGCGCTGCTTTACTGGAGCGGCCAACTTCCACGTCGTGATGTTTGAGCACCACCTCGACCGCAGCGTTGGCGGTTTCTGTGCTCGACACAAATACGCGCGGCTGCAGCGTAACCTTGCTGTAATCGGCATTCAGGTGGTAGGCGAGCCGGACATTTTCAATAAATGATGCCGGACGGATCTCCGCCCATACATCCCGGATAATGCCGCCGTAGCCTTCCCAAAAGCCGTTCAATGCGATGGCGAGTTCATCTTTGCCGGTGCCGTCCGGCCACGGCGCAACGTCGGCAATCTCCACTGCAATGCCGTTGTCGCCCTCTTTCGCTGATGGCGTGAACTCAAATTCATAAGGAACGTAGGGCCCCATGATTCCCAGGGGCTTGCCATTGACCGTGAGGCGGCCGCAGTACGTGATGGCCTCAAAGTGCACGAAGGCCCGCTCGCCCCGGCGCAGGCGCGGCAGCACGAAATCTCTGGCCAGCATGTAGAAACCCTTGGGGTGCAGAGATGACGGAACCTGAATTACGTCGTACCGTTCGCCATCAATCCGCATCTCCCATTCGCCATTGAGCTGGACGCGTTTCCGGGGGCCTTGAACCGCCGGTTCTGGCTGTTTTGCCAGGACCGGCACTGCGCCAAGAACCGCTGAGGCGCTAAGAGTGCTGAGAAAACTTCGGCGATTGATCATTTCACCTTGCCGTTGAACGCAACAAATCCTCCGCTTCTGCTTACGCAAAATCAGTGACGCTCATCACATCGGTGGCATGGCTTAGATTGCTTAAACTAACGGTTGCTCCTTCTCTGGGAAGAGGTTCGGTCAGCTCCGACCCCGCCCCTACTCCTTGTGTCCGAAAGTGATCCGGTGTATGTTCCGGTCGAATCGAGAAGCGAAAGCAGAAATTCCGTTTCAAATTCGGAGTGCAAACCATGACCTCGCGCGAAAGAGTTCTTACCGCCTGCAATCATCGTGAGCCCGACCGCGTACCCATTGATTTTTCCGGTCATCCTTCCTCCGGGATCGCTGCGCTCGCTTACGCGAAGCTGCGTGATTATCTTGGACTCCCGAAGAAGACTATTCGCGTCTACGACCCCATCCAACAATTGGCCATCGTGGATGATGACCTCATGGAGCGATTCGGGGTCGATACCATCAATATGGCGCGGGGTTTCGCGCTCACGGAAGAATCGTGGGCCGACTGGACTTTGCCGGACGGCACGCCGTGCAAAGTGCCCGCGTGGGCTTTGCCTCAAAAGGAGGACGGGAGGTGGGTGTTCCGCTCCAAGAGTGGGCGCATGATTTCCCATATGCCCGAGGGCGCGCCTTATTTCGAACAAACCTATTTCCCGTTTGCGGATGAAAATGGTCCCAGAACCATTCCCGAGGCTATGCAAGAGTCCATGTGGCACGTCATGGTTTGTCCCCCAGGGCCTTGGGTTGATTTGGAACAACTCAGAGAAGGTGCAAAGAGACTGCGGCAGAACACGGATAAGGCGATCCTTGGGGGATTCGGCGGCAGCTTGCTTGAGGCGGGGCAGTTTCTCTATCGCAACGACAACTTCTTCATGCTTCTGGCCGGCGAGCCGGAGAAGGCGCACAAATTCCTCGATGGTCTGGTCGAGATTTACATGCCCAAGCTGGAGAAATTCCTAGGGGCGGTGGGGGAATATATCGACATTATCCGGTTTGGCGATGACCTCGGGATGCAGACCGGACCGCAGATTTCTCCCAGGATGTACCGCGAGTTCTTCAAACCCCGCCACAAGCTCATGTGGAACCGCGCCAAGCAACTGGCCAACGTGAAAGTGATGCTCCATTGTTGTGGCGGCGTCCGGGAACTGCTGCCCGATTTGATAGATGCCGGATTGGATGCCATCAACCCGGTCCAGATTTCTTGCGCGGGTATGAATGCCAGGGAGCTAAAGGCCGAATTCGGGAAGGAAATGGTTTTCTGGGGTGGAGGTTGCGATACGCAGACGATCCTGCCCAACGGGACGCCGGAGGCAGTGCGCCAGCACGTCCGGGAACAGGTGGGAATCCTTAGGCCGGGCGGTGGCTTTGTATTTCAGCAGGTCCACAATATCCTGGCAAATGTTCCTCCGGAGAACATTGTGGCCATATTCGAAGCCCTACACGAGAGAGTGTTGGCGGTGCAAGGCGGATAGCCGTCAAGGGGACCGACCTGCTCACAAGGCTGTGGTTCCTGAGCCTTTTCTGCTCGCTCAATTCGAGCAAGCAGATGTCACGCGCTTCTGAATGTTCTATTCTCTTGATCTCTGCGTCACGAAGGCAAAGCCGAACCAGACAGCCGCAGGGTGAAAGAAAGAGTAAGGAAAATCCTTGGAGGTCATCGTGAACAATATCGTGAGTAAGAAGGAAGTCCCTGCAAGTTTGGCCGGGGAAGTTTCGCTTGGTGGGGAAATTTCTGTTCATCGTCTCGGCTTCGGAGCAATGCGCCTTACCGGGCAAGGGATTTGGGGTCCGCCCTCAGATCGGAAGGGGGCGCTAGCGGTGCTTCGCCGCGCCGTGGAACTCGGCGTCAACTTCATAGATACTGCCGACTCATACGGGCCCCACGTCAGCGAAGAATTGATCGCAGAGGCGTTGTTTCCCTATCCAGACAAGCTTGTTATTGCTACCAAGGGCGGATGGAATCGTCCGGGGCCGGGTCAATGGACGCACGACGCGAGTCCCTCGCATCTCCGCAAAGCGCTGGAGGGCAGTCTCAAGAGGCTGCGCTTGGATCGCATCGATGTTTACCAATTGCATGTACCCGATCTGGCGGTGTCTTTCGAGGCCTCGGTCGAGACGCTGGCTGAGCTGCAAAGAGACGGAAAGATTCGCTTGGTGGGGCTATCGAATGTCACCCAGGAACACATTGAGCGAGCCCGCAAGATTGTGCCTATCGCGTCGGTGCAGAACCGTTACAGCTTCGCCGACCGCGAATGGGATTATGTTGTGGACCATTGTGAGCGAAATGGAATCGTTTTCATCCCGTGGTTTCCGCTGGGGGCAGGCAAAGTGGCGGGCGAGGTTCTCACCGGGGTCGCAAAAGCACACCAGACAAATCCCATGCAGGTTGCCCTGGCATGGCTGTTGAAGCGCTCAACCATCATGCTGCCCATTCCGGGGACTTCCTCGACCGAACACCTTGAAGAAAACGTCGCGGCGGCATCCTTGCGGTTAACGGAAACGGAATACCAGGAACTTGCCGGTGTGCCTGAGTTGGCGGCAGAGCGATAAGCGCTAAGAGCCATCATGCGGGTGCGCTCAACGAGACGATACCTCAACCGTTAGCGAACACGAGTACGGGGCCGATGCTTTACCGCTACCGCTCGATACGCAGTGAGGAGGGTTTGCTCATACTCAGTGACTTGCAGGGAGAGATAACGCAGTGAAAGTCCCCACCAGCCGTCGATTCGCACGATGCCGACCGGACTCCCTGGCGTAGTCCTTAAACGATGGCAGGCAGAAAGTTGCTGCCCCGGAGATGGTCCGTGTCAGGTTCTATTGGCGGCCCCCGCCATCTCCGCGAGGCACTGGCGGTAGTACTTGAAATTCTCCCATGAAACGTCCGGCGGCACTTGATGGTCAACGTGCGGGACAAAGCCTCCGTGGCGCAGCATCTCGGGTGTCACCTTTGCTTTGAGTTCCCGGTCGATGGCCGCTTTGTCCAGGGCAAGTTGTGTTTTGTCGATGCCGCCAAGGATCTGCAAGCGCGGGAAGGCCTTGCGAATCTGAACCACGTCCATCTTGGCGTTCACCTCGAACGGCATCAATCCCGTCACCCCTCCTTCCATCAAGACTGGGATGATCAAACGACAGTCTCCGTCCGAATCTACGAGCACAATCCGAATACCGTGGTCATGCAGGAAGTCCGTGAACCGGCGGTAGCAGGGCAGCATGAATTCTCGCATCATCGCAGGGGATATAAGCGGCCCGTTTTTGAAGGACACATCCTCCCAAAACACCGCACAGTCGGCCCCGACCTCCTCCAGGATCGGATCATAGAGTGCGATCCAGAAGTCGGTTAGGTAATTCATAATGTCGCGGATGAGTTCGGGATCATCGTAGAAGGTAAAGAGTACCTGCTCGTCGCCGAGGAGGTTACGGGCTGCCCAGTAAAGACCCTGGCGCAACCCAACGGCAAGGGGATAGGTGCGTGATTTCTGGCGCTCGACCCACGCAATCCATTCGGCAGGAAGTCGATCTCGCAGGCTGGGCCTGAGCCGCTCGGCTTTAAGCCGCTCCCAATCGTCCCGGCACTTCACCGGCCAGCCGATGAAGCCCGGCAAACTCATTCGGTCTTTGCGATCACGTCTGATCACGCCGTTGCTGTCCCGGCGCACGACCCAGTCACCACGATCCTCCAGCACCTCTTCGGTAAAGGGTGGGGAAAAGTAATTATTGACCGGGATGCGTCGCAAGGACTCGTCGAGCCCCAGAGACTCGTTGATATCATCCGCCGGAGGTATGTCATCGGAAATCGGGTCCCATGGAATGCTGCCACCGGCCGCGCACATGCCGTCGCCAATGTCCTGCGGTACGCCCTGTCGCTTCGGCAAGCCTTCACGATACCAGCGACGCACCGCGCCCAGCCAATAACCGTCCTCCCAGAGAAGCGTCCGATCCACTGGTTCGAAGTTCATCACCGCAAGGAATCGCGTGCGCGTGTCCATTGAGTCCTCCCCCGAACGTTTCCAAGGCAAACCTTCGATGAAGCGATCACGACGAAGATACCCTGACACCAAAAGTTCGGTTCGTCAACCATTCGGCCCGGTGCTCCACACCTTGCGGCAGGAGCACTCGTGCTTTGACGGCGCCATCTGCCGTTTCCGATTGGTCGAACCACCACCCATTTCAGGGTCTCCCGAGTCCCCGCCTTTCGCCCCCTGTTTCGGCAATTGGGCTGCTGGCCCACGGGTATACCTTCGGGCCAGCAGAGCGTAGCCGGGGCCGGAAACCGAACAGGCGAGCGAGATCAAGAATGGCCCGGATCATTGATACGCCCCGCAATCTCTGAATGTTTGAGACACCGCCTTCATCCTCGACATACAGGAGCGAGCGACAGTCGGGCGACCCCATTGAAAAAGGCTTTTTCATATAATGGTTTACCTCAAGAAACTTGCGGGGCAACCGTGAAAGAACTTTTGCTCGTTCTCAAATTTATTCCTCTCGGGTTCAGCGCACTCCTTCCTGTCATCAACCCCATCGGCTCGGCTGTGCTGTTTTCGGGCTTGGTCCCGAACGCTGACCATCCAACCATGAAGATACTGGCGCGAAAAATCGCCATCAATACAATTGGGTTCCTGCTAATCGTGCAAATCACGGGAGCCTATATACTTCGCTTCTTCGGGATTTCTTTACCCGTCGTGCAAGTTGCTGGTGGTCTTGTACTGGCCGCCATGGGTTGGGCTTTGCTAAACAAGCAAGACCGCGAAAGCAACGCTACGACTCCGATCGCGGAATCTTCCGAAAGTCTGCAGGACAAAATCTTCTATCCGCTCACTTTTCCCGTCACGGCCGGACCTGGATGCATCGTTGTGGCGCTAACTCTGAGCGCGCACGCGTCCACACCGTCGTTGCTCGATTCGGCTCTCGCGCACCTCGGTTTGCTTCTTGCTACGGTTCTGATCGGTATCGTCATCTACTTCAGTTACGCATACGCGGACAGGATGACGGCCAAACTGTCTCCCGCAATTACTAACGGCATTCTTCGCGTGATCTCCTTCATTTTGCTTTGCATTGGCGGTGAAATCATGTGGAACGGTATCCGGAACCTTCTAAAGACCGTTTCTTGACATTATTTGAGGGTCCGGCGTGCCTCGCAGGTAGTTGTCAGTCAGACAGTGGTTCACTTTGTCAAACAACGAGTACTGGGGATTCTGGCGAATGACCGAGACAGATTGGGTGGGGGCAATGTTGAAGCGCGGACTCTAGTCGTCCTCCCCGGAGACGACGCTGGCGAAGTACTCCTCTACAAGCTGCTTTTTCCGCGAGAGCCGGACGCGTCCACACATGGGAAGAATAATGGCAGATGTTATCCGCGCCGTCGCGGCCCGGAGGAGCCCCGCAGCGACGGTAACTATTTTCTTCTAGCAATGGGGAATTCCGCCAGCCAAACGTGCATACATGTTCAGAGGGCTAGAGTTATTCTTACCGACGTAGGACGTTGCCCTATGGACTCAAGTGAGAGCGCCCGAGTGCCGTTCAATCTAACAAATTGCCAGCAAGGACAGCGCTGATGCCGTCAAGGATCGCCAGGCTATTGCGCGGATTCCCATCACTACCCCAGGCGAGTGGAGATGAGTGCGCCGCCGAGCCAGCAGTTGTAACGTCGGCCATCGGCACCTCGCTTGTTCGATACCTGAGATTTCGCCTGAAGACCGACGAAGAGCTGATTGCAGACCTTCTTGCAAACGAGCCCGATGCCTTGACCGTCCTCTTCGAACGCCACAGCACACTCGTATTTCGAATTGCACGCCGCCGTGCAGGAGGCTTGTACGCACCGGCAAGGGCGTCGCTGTCCATGCCACCGGGGAGCCCGGCACTCTGT
>Ga0182030_10027784_pt1 | contig 10155 bp, 9 predicted proteins | sample 812S3MmetaG_FD_121299 | JGI IMG/M metagenome (GOLD analysis project Ga0182030, IMG submission 121299) | Permafrost microbial communities from Stordalen Mire, Sweden - 812S3M metaG (Illumina Assembly) | ecosystem: Environmental > Terrestrial > Soil > Wetlands > Permafrost | place: Sweden... | reverse complement strand
GACGATCCCAATCTTTTTTCGACTTCCGGCAGGGGCAGGGATTTTAGATCGTCCTTGGAATCGGGCTTGGACACCAATCTAGGTTCGGGATTCTTGGCCTTCGATTCGGGAGCCCTCGGCTGATCGACGTTGGCTTTCATAATGGATAATCCTTTCTGTCGTTGCAACGCCGCGTGCAGGACGAACCACTTTTTCGTGACCTTGATTCTGCGTCCGCGAAATGTCGCATCAATGCGTGCCCTTAGGCCATGCCGATTTCCTTTTGGTTTGCGACGCCATAATCTCAGCCCGGACGATGGCCAGAAACTGGTCGGCAATCATCGGCTCGTCCCATTATTCGAAGGGCTCGTGACTTTTTCAGGGCGAGATGGAGCCATGCTGGTTGCGCCAGCCTCCTCTAAAAAAGCGGTGACGCACCATGCTGTGGGCAAGCAGAAAAAAGAGGAGTGCCAAGACAACTATAAGCAGGAACTTTCCAATCCCCAGCCACATGGACCTTCGTTCTTCAGTCGCTCTTGTATCCAGATCAGTTGTCATCAGAGCCGCCTCCGCAACACATGAGCACGAGAAAGATTGCCCTCGGCGCCTCCGTCCGCGAGCTACTTGGCAGCAGTCACCGTCTTCACCGAAATGGTAGTCCCGTCGGCCGTGCCTGTGACCTTAGCCTGCTCCCAAGCCAGTTTGTTGAGAGTCTCCAGCGTCGCTTGATCCGAAGTGTCAAGGGTATAGACCTTGTCGCCGACAACCAGGGCATATTTGGCGCCCTTCTGCACGCATGCGCGAACGCAGGCTGCTGGGGCAAGCCCCTCTGTGTGCTTGGCGCCACACATGGCGTCGCTGACTTTTCCGGTAAAAGTCTGGGTCGTGCCCGCGGCCATAATGGGCACAACGGCCAATCCTGCGCTCAGAAACACCGTAGCGATCAAAATTTGCAACATCCGCAATCGAGACATGAATCCTCCTGTGTACGCACAGACCTCTACAACGCTCCGGCTGTGATTTACAAAGTATTGAATGGCCGAGGAACGCCTGTCTGGTCAGAATGGAACACTCCAGCAGGATTTGGCCTGGGCGTGTGCTCGGTGAGGACTTGGCAGCGAGCTCATCTTGTAGAGCCGACTGCAGTAATTGGCGTAGGTTTGTGATAGCCGTAATAGACTTCGTCTGCTTGCGATTTCCGTGTGAAAAGGAATAGGACCTTGGCCTGCGATTTCATCGCAAAATGTTTCGGGAGCCAGATGCTGTCCGTTACAGGCGCCTTCTCAAGTTCGAAGTGTGTACCGGGTTCGACTTCAGCGAGAAAACCTTCAATCGCAACCGGTCGTATGACCGTGGCTTCGACTTTTACCCACTGGAACGTCTTTTCATCGATCCAGAGCTTGCCTTCCATGCCCGTCAACACCTTGGCCTCGTTATTGGGAGGCTCATAGCCGGGACGAGGTGTCGCTTTGAGCACAAAAACCTCATACGGCCCCAGTTTTTGTTCTCCCACCAGCTTGAAGTCGAGGGCTTTTGTTAATTGCTCCATCAGCAGGTGATCGCTTTCGCGCTCCTTTTCGTACTTCGCGATTCGCTCCCGCCGCTCGTGCTGAGATTCCTTCTGGCGTTCAACCAAGGTTGTTTCGAGCTCTTGTTGTTCGCGTGCCCGCTGTTCTGGGGACAGCGGCTTCCCGTTCACGGCCACGAGTCGCTCATAGGGAGAGCCCAAGATCATGAGCTCTTCTGATGTCTTGGTTCCTCCACCTTTTTGCCGGTCACGTTCGACGTAATCGTATTCATGTGCGGCCTTCCAGTCCGCCTCATTGGCGGCGACTGAACGTTGGATGATCGTGTCGGCGTCCTGTTGAGCTAGAGAAGCGGAAGACAGCACAACGAGAAGAAGGCTCTGCTTCATCATGCTCTTGGTCAAACCGGCAGCGGTTCTCCGGCTTTGAGGAGCAGACGGGCAGAGTTTTGTCACGGCGGTCTTCTCCTGTCAAACACAGATATGGCGACGCTTGCCCGCTGATCGCCGAAATATTGGGACCACAAAATCGCCAGGTTCAGCCACGTAAACTGCGATAGCGCCCGATCAGCGTGTTGGTCGAGCTGTCGTGCTTGAGCTTAGGTTCAGCGGAACTCTGTAATTCGGGAATAATGCGCGTGGCCAAGACTTTGCCCAGTTCCACGCCCCACTGATCGAAAGAGTCGATGTTCCAAATCGCACCCTGCGTGAAAACGCTATGTTCGTAGAGAGCCACGAGTGCACCCACGACGCGCGGCGTCAGTTTTTCAGCCAGGATCGTATTGGTCGGTCGATTGCCCTCACAAACGCGGAATGGGGTTTGAGAGTCGGGCGAACCTTCGGCCTTCAACTCCTCAGCCGTCTTGCCGAAAGCCAACGCCTCGGCTTGCGCGAACAGATTTGCCATCAATAGATCTTGATGATCGGTAAATTCGCTAAGTGGTTTGCAAAATCCGATCAGATCGCAGGGGATCAACTTCGTTCCCTGATGAATAAGCTGGTAAAACGAGTGCTGTCCGTCGGTGCCCGGTTCGCCCCAGATGATAGGCCCAGTCTGATAGTTCACCTGCTGGCGGTCGAGGGACACGTGCTTGCCGTTGCTTTCCATCTGGAGTTGTTGCAAGTACGCCGGAAAGCGCTTGAGATTGTCTGCGTACGGCATGATGCCGATGGTCTGCGTGCCGAAAAAGTTGTTGTACCAGACGGTAAACAAGCCAAGGAGGACCGGAAGATTCTTCTCCAGCGGCGCGGTACGAAAGTGTTCGTCCATCTCGTGAAATCCGGCGAGTAGATCTTCGAATCCTTGCGGGCCGATCGCGATCATGGTGGAAAGTCCGATGGCGGAATCCATCGAATATCGTCCTCCGACCCAGTCCCAGAATTCGAACATGTTGGCGGTGTCGATTCCAAACTTGCTCACTCCCTGCGCGTTGGTCGAGACCGCCACGAAGTGCTTTGCCACGGCAGCATCACTCTTGAGCGCATTCACGATCCACCGGCGAGCGGTCGTAGCGTTAGTCATGGTTTCGAGCGTGGTGAACGTCTTCGAGGAGAGAATGAATAACGTTTCTGCAGGATCGAGGTCGTGTGTGGCCTCGGCAAAGGCAGCGCCGTCGACGTTCGCCACAAAACGGAACTTCATCGCGCGGTCGCTGAAAGTGCGTAGCGCATCGTAAGCCATTTCGGGACCCAGGTATGAGCCGCCGATACCGACGTTGATCACGTTCTTGATACCTTTGCCCGTGTGCCCCTTCCATTCCCCGCTGCGCACGCGATCGGAGAACGCGGCCATCTTATCCAGCACTGCGTGTACCTCGGGGACAACATCTACGCCGTCCGTCTTCATCTGCGTGCCTCGTGGAGCTCTCAATGCAACGTGCAGCACTGCGCGGCCTTCCGTGATGTTGATCTTCTCGCCACGAAACATTGCGTCGCGACGGTCAGCGACACCTCGCTCCTTGGCGAGCTGTACCAGCAGCCGAACGGTTTCATCGGTAACTCGGTTCTTCGAGTAGTCGAGGTAAAGGCCGGCGGCCTCAGCAGCCAATCGCTCGCCGCGACTGGGGTCATCGGCAAACAACTGCCGCAGGTGGATGTCTTTGATCTTCTCGTAATGCGCTTGCAGCGCATGCCACGAAGACGCTTCTGTCAATCGCTGGTTCATTTTTCTAACTCTTTCTTGTTTTCTTCTTGCTCCGTGGGATTAACCCACGCTGCGTCGCTGGCGATGAGATGGGCAGCCTCGCCGGGACCCCACGTCCCCGGCTCATAGGGATGCACCGGAGTAACGTTGCCCAGGATCGGATCGACCGCACGCCATTGCGCTTCCACTACGTCTTGACGGGTGAAGAGCTCAGTCAGTCCGCGCATAGCGTCGCCCAGCAGCCGTTGGTACGGCGGCCTGTCATCTGCAGCCTGCTCGGTGAGTGTGAGTTCCACGTCGCTGCCTGTCATCTGCTCGCCCGGCGTCTTCACTCGCACCCCCATTCCGATGGCGATGTCTGGACTGATACGCATGCGCAGATGTGCGGACGTGCCGGGCACGATCTCACCAAAGGTCTCCATCGGCGGCCGTTTGAATTCAACGAACACTTCAGTCGCGGTCACCGGCAGCATTTTTCCTGCGCGGATATAGATGGGCACGCCGGCCCATCGCCATGTTTCAATGAACAGCTTGAGCGCGATGAAAGTCTCGATCGTGGAGGCTGCGTCTACGCCCGGCACTGATCGATAACCGTTGTACTGGCCGCGCACAACGTCCCTCGGAGCAATCGGCCGTACCGCCATGAGCAACGCGGCCTTCTGATCGCGCCACGCGTCGCGTGCCTCCCCGGTCGGGGGATCCATGGTCAGGATGGCCAAGACTTGCAGCAGGTGATTTTGAACCACATCCCGCACCGTGCCGGCTTCGTCGTAGAACTTGCCGCGATCCTCGACTCCGAACTTCTCCGCCATGGTGATCTGAATGCTTCGCACGTAGTTGCGATTCCAAATCGGCTCAAACATTGGATTCGCGAAGCGAGTATAGAGAATGTTCTGTACCGGTTCCTTTCCCAGAAAATGATCGATGCGGAAGATTCGTTCTTCGGGGAAATAGCAGTGCAGAATTCGGTTGAGTTCTTGCGCCGACGCCAGGTCACGTCCGAAGGGCTTCTCCACCACGACACGCGCATTCTCAGCACAGCCTGACTTGGCCAGTCCTTCGGCAACCGTGCCGAACAAGCTGGGTGGAATCGCAAAGTAATGTAGCGGTTGTTTCGCCGAGCCCAACTCTTTACGCAGTTGGGCGAAAGTGTTCGGATCGTTGTAGTCCCCGTCCACGTAGCCCAGAAGGCCCGTCAGTTTGTTGAACGCATCCTGGTCGAGGCCTCCGTGTTTTTCGAGGCTGTCCTTAGCGCGCGCTTTGAGCTGATCAAGATTCCAACCCGCTTTGGCCACGCCAACGATTGGCAGATTGAAACCTTCATCGCGAATCAACCCCTGCAGCGACGGAAAGATCTGTTTGTGCGCGAGATCGCCGGTGGCGCCGAAAAACACAAAGGCGTCAGACTGGAAATCCGCCACTAGGCCGCCTCCTGCTTGTCGGCAGATTTCTCCTTGTGGCCGCCGAATTCGTAGCGCATCGCCGAAAGCAGTTTGGCGGCATATTCTTCGTTGCCGCGTGACGCAAAACGGGAACTGAGCGCAGCGCTGATCACCGGCGCAGGAATGCCCTCGTCCACCGCTGCCTGCACCGTCCACCGTCCCTCTCCGGAATCCGACACGCGGCCCGCAAAATTCGAGAGATCAGGATTTCCTCGCAAAGCCGCGGCCGTCAGATCAAGCAGCCAGGAACCGATAACACTGCCGCGCCGCCAGACCTCCGCGACCTCGGGAATGTCCATGTCATATTGATAGAGCTCCGGATGGCGCAGCGGGGTTGTCTCGGCGTCATCCTCGCGCTTCATCTTGCCGACGTTGGCATTCTTAATGATGTTCAATCCCTCGGCAAACGCAGCCATCATTCCGTACTCGATACCGTTGTGGACCATCTTGACGAAGTGGCCCGCGCCGTTCGTGCCGCAGCGCAAGTAGCCATTTTCTGATGTCGAAGGCTCGCCTGTCCGCCCTGGCGTCCGCGCCGCTGAGCCAACACCTGGAGCCAACGACTTGAAGATCGGATCGAGATGACTCACAATCGCTTCCTCCCCGCCGATCATTAGACAGTATCCCCGCTCCGATCCCCACACGCCCCCGCTGGTTCCACAATCGACGTAGTGGATTCCTTTGCTCTTCAATTCACCAGAGCGTCGGATATCGTCGTGATAATAGGAATTGCCACCGTCGATTACGATGTCGCCCGGTTCCAGCACAGGGGTAAGTGAGGTCAATACAGAATCGACGACTGCAGCCGGAACCATCATCCACACGGCGCGCGGCTTGCTGAGCTTTTTCGCAAAATCCGCGATGCTGTCGGACGACTTGGCGCCTTTCGCCACCACATCCTTCACGGCTTGCGGATGCGTGTCAGACACTACGCACTCGTGACCGGCTTTCATCAGCCGTTGCACCATGTTCGATCCCATCCGTCCAAGGCCTATCATTCCGAGTTGCATTCGTTTCCTCCTCAAATAGTGGTTTGCTGGGTTTGAGAATACTCGCTCTTGCCGCGTTGACCGGAATCAGCGATGGGAGAGCTCTTCAGCGATACAGAACTGCAGAGTTGGTGATATATGGCCGCGCTCTCAATCACCGTACGGTTCTTGTCGATAGTGACCTTCTTCGCCTGTCCGAGGTCAGAAATCTGTATGTTTTTCAGCTGGGTGTCGAGACCTTCCATTATGGCTTTGCCGCCGGTCAGCTGAGCGATGTCCTGCAACCAACTCTTGCCTTGATCACCCAACCCTGGAGCGCTGACGGCCGCAACGCTCAGGAAGCCACTTAGTTTGCTGACGACGAGAGTAGCCAGTGCTTCGCCTTCAACATCCTCCGCGATGATGAGCAGCGGCTTGCTATCCTTCATGATCTGCTCAAGTAACGGGAGCAGGTCTTTCTTGGAGTTGATTTTGCCCGGGTAAACGAGAATGTAGACGTTCTCGAAGGCTACTTCCATGCCGAAGGAAGCCGCTGGCCTCGAGGTCGCGAACGACCTCATCGGCCGATCCGAAGGTTTCAAACAAACCCACTGCAGTTCTTGCCATATTGGCTCCAATCTATTTTGTTAACAAAGTTTCAGTTTTCTAAACAGAAGTTGTCGAGGTGCCGCTGTTGTTGAGACAGCGGCACCTTCGATTTCATCGCTTGGAACCGTTATTCAGCCTTGGCTACATGGGCGTATCCGCCAAGCTCTTCTAACAACGCTCGGGCCGATGCAGGTACGGCAACTTTGCCGTCAAGAATTTCATGGCGGTTTACATCATCGCCATACATGGCTTTATCACCACTTTTGTCGGCTTGCATTACGGCACCATCCAGGCTCACCCCGGCAAAAATACCCTTAGATCGAGAGTAAGACAGAATCTCCGCATTCAATTTAAGGTCAGTGGCAGCAGTTGCATTCCGGCCGACGGGGCCGGCCGCCACAGAAGCGTCCGCTCCAACCTTGAATTTGTCGCTCATAAGGCTTTGCAGAGCATGGTCGTTCATGAAGAGCATCACGATGTCGGTGGAAGAGCCCCCGATCTGATAACCCACACTTCCGCTATTAATGGCCACAAACATGGGAGCGCTCCAGCCGTGCCCGGTGCGACAGGTTGCTAATCCCCTGCCGTAGCTGCCGCCGAATACAAAGGCAAACTTCTTATCCCCTGGGACGATGGCGATACACTTCGCCGATTCCAGAAGATTCGTAGGAATGCCTTGATCAGGAGTGTTCATGATCTCCTTGAAGACTTGGGCAGCTTTCTGAGTACGGTTCACATCATCATCGCGGTCCGAGGCAACCGCGGTTAGACTTGCAGTCGCTATCAGGATTGTTACGGCCAAAATACGTTTCAACATTGTTATCTCCATTCAAGTTTGAACTCGTTAAAAGCAAGGGCTCGCTCAGGGCAGAAACTGTACGTCTCCACACTGCAAGTCAATCCAACACACACCAGTGCGGACTGGATTTGACTCGTCGCATTTCCTTTTCTGCTGATTGCAGCGGCGGCCTAGACAAAATTCTAGGCGTTACTAACGGGCCATTACTGGTCAATAGTGAGCACTGCAATGGTTTGTGCTAATTAGGCTAGTATTCTCACAACTGGAACGGACAGCGATGCAGCTTGTTCAGCCACGTTACCTGGAAAAGATTCTCGTCTCACGCCCATCGAAGCGACCAAGGGGATGATTCTTGCCATGAAGAAAAATATCTGGAGGGCGGCAATCGAGGTGGGATTTATCATCTTCCTGTTTTATTCCAATCTCTTGATGGGGGAATTTGAGCGTTCAGGTATGGGGATGAAAAGGGGCGTAGTGTGTGCAATCGAAGATGTCTTTACTATTGCCAATTTCGAAATTGCCGCCACAGCCGGGCTCATTGGCTATGTCGTTTTTGAATTTCTTCGGAAGAGATTCTAGACAAAGCTGTCTCTGATCTTTGGCCGCAAGAGAAACAGCAATAGTGCACCGGCAATCGACCACCTCCCAACCCCTACCTACTTCTGGCCGACCATGTAAACGAATTGAACGCATGAACGTGGTGAGCACAGTGCTCGGGATTCCGTCGCGATAAGGCACTCGTGATAACTCTGCTGGCGATGCCATTATCGGCGCCGGCTTCGCGCTGCTTGCACATCCCGCAGACCGAGCATTGCACACCTCATTGCCCGACGATCCACAGTTCTAAAAATGGCCGGGTGTACGGTCACCCTTGGGTACGGTTACGCCCTCTCCGGTTCGGAGAACTAAGGACACGGGCCTTGAGAATGCAGCCGCTTTCCGGAGGTGTCGGCGTTGCCTTGCTATGAGCTTGGGTTTTTCGGACCGCTTTGCCGGAATGCTGTTCGACATTAGCGGACGAATCGAATTACCTCGCTGACCGCAGGCTCATTCCCATTCTGCTTGGATGGTCCCAAGTCATTGCCAACCGGCGTGGCTTCGCCCTCGCCCGGCGCCAGGAACAGATTGCTCTCGAGACCATGCTGCTTGGTGTACAGATCGAAGTAGCGTCCACGCAACCCATAGAGTTCCTCGTGAGTGCCGCGTTCGACAATCTGTCCCTGCTCGACCACCAGAATCTGATCCGCACGCCGAATGGTCGACAAGCGGTGGGCGATCACAAAGGTCGTGCGGCCCTGCATCAGGTAGGAGAGGCCCTGCTGGATCATCTGCTCGGATTCGGAATCGAGACTGGAGGTGGCTTCGTCCAGAATCAGGATGCGGGGTTCAGCAAGAATGGCGCGGGCAATCGAGATCCGCTGCCGTTGTCCGCCCGATAGCTTCACGCCGCGCTCTCCGACGATGGTGTCGTACTTGTTCGCAAAGGTCTCCGCAAATTCGTCGACCCGAGCAATTCGGCAGGCACGCATCACGGCTTCTTCGCTGGCGTCGGGACGGGAAAAGACGACATTCTCGCGGATCGTCCCATCAAATAGAAACGACTCCTGCAATACGACTCCAAGTTGCGTGCGGTACGAATCGAGCCGCACTGTGCTCAAATCGATGCCGTCCACCTGAACCTTGCCCCGGGTTGGAACATAAAACGCAGAGATCAGCCCAATCGTCGTCGACTTGCCGGAGCCCGATGATCCGACCAATGCGGTGACCGTGCCCTGTGCTGCATGGAACGAGACGTCGTTCAGGACAGTGCGTGCGCCATCGTAGCTGAAGCTGACGGCTTCGAAATCAATGTTGCCCACGATCGCCGGCAGAGTGACGGTGCGCCGAGGGTCGCTGTCTTCCGCAGGTTCTTTCAGGATTTCGTGCGTACGTTCCAGTCCGGCCAGCGCCTCCGTGATCTGCGTGCCGATCTGAACGATCTGCATGATGGGTGCTATGAGGAAGCCCATGAATAAGGTGTAGGTAAAAAAGCCGCCAATCGTCAGCGACCCGGCAAGTATCTGCTTCGCACCGACATACATGATGACGGCACCCACCACGCCCAGCAGCACGCTTGCCGAAAGACCCATGACGGAACCCGCGGTCAGCGTGCGCATCACGTTATCGAGCAGCCGCATCACTCCAATCGAAAAGACTTTTTCCTCGCGATCCTCGGCGTGATAACCCTTTATGACCCGAACACCCCCAAGCGATTCCGTCAAACGCCCAGTCACCTCGGCGTTAATTTTGCCGCGCTCGCGAAAGATCGGTCGGATCGTCTGGAATGCCTTTTTCAAGGCGAGCCCGAAACACAGCAGGAACCCGAACGCCAGCACCGTCATCAGCGCGCTGATCCTGAACAGAACCACCAAAGCGATCCCGGCCGTGAGCAATCCCCCGATAAGATCCACCAGCCCGGTACCAATCAGGTTGCGTACGCCTTCGACATCGGTCATGATGCGCGACACCAACACTCCGCTTTTGTTCGAATCGTGAAACGAAATCGACAGCCTTCCGATATGAGCTTGCACCTTCTGCCGAAGTTCAGCGATCAGGCGTTGGGCGGCTTTGGAGAGCAATTGCGTGAGCGAGAAAGAAGTAATTCCCTGAATGAGAGTCGCTAGCAGTACTCCGAGCACGAGCGGCTTGAG
>Ga0182030_10027781_pt1 | contig 10156 bp, 17 predicted proteins | sample 812S3MmetaG_FD_121299 | JGI IMG/M metagenome (GOLD analysis project Ga0182030, IMG submission 121299) | Permafrost microbial communities from Stordalen Mire, Sweden - 812S3M metaG (Illumina Assembly) | ecosystem: Environmental > Terrestrial > Soil > Wetlands > Permafrost | place: Sweden... | reverse complement strand
TTAAATATATGATACTTGAATATACTAATGCTTCCGGCACAGGTACCTTAACTGTTTATGCTCAGAATAAAGACTTAAACTGATGGCTTCATTCCAATGGCCTCCAGAAGCAGGATCAAGCTCAGGAGTTTCTAGTCTTAATACTTTAACGGGTGATTTAACTCTCGTTGCTGGGACAGGCATCACACTTACCCCTTCGGGTTCAGATATTACAATTGCGTCTTCTTCTATGGGTGGGACTGTTACAACCTTATCAGTTGTATCGGCTAACGGATTAGCAGGAACTGTCGCAAATCCTACAACGACTCCGGCAATCACTTTATCAACTTCTATAACAGGTGTTTTAAAGGGGAATGGAACGGCGATAAGTTCGGCTACAGCAGGAACAGATTATGTAATTCCGTCAGGGAATATCACCGGTACTGCGACTAATATAACAGCATCAAGTAATTCGACTCTTACAACATTGAGCAATTTAAGTTTACCTGCAAATCAAATCACAAGTACCGGAAACCTTACTGATGCGGGGACAGATGGGATTGTCGTAACAGGTGGTACTGGGTGTCTTTTGACAAGTGCTTCACTTGCTCAGCATGTAGCCGATACTAGTCATAATGGTTATTTATCCTCTACTGATTGGAATACGTTTAATGGAAAGCAATCGACTATTACTACAGGTAATTTGACTTCTTCTCCAACAACGAATCTTGTTGTTACTGGAGGAACCGGAGCAGTTATAGGTTCTGGAGTATTACTTACTCTTACCGGAGCAAGTATTGTAGAAACAACAAGTTCTGTTTTAACATTAAGCGGAGCTACCAATGCCGTTCTAGGAACAGGCGTTGGTATTACAGTAAAACAATCAAGTACATCTCAATCTGGTTATTTATCCTCTACTGATTGGAATACGTTTAATGGAAAGCAAGCAGCTCTTTCAGGGTTTACGACCGATGGGGTTATTTACGCAACAAGCTCTTCTGCTATAGCTTCAACTTCTGTTGGAACTGCCGGGCAAGTTTTAACATCTAATGGAACTGGAGTTGCTCCGACGTTTCAAAATGCTGGAACCGGAAGTCCAACTGTTTTTTCTGCTTATAGATCTACAAATCAAACTGTTAATTCTGGAAGCTTAATAGCTTTTGATCAGGTTCTTTTTGATACAGCAAGCGGCTATAGCACGATAACGGGGAAATATACGGTTCCCGTGACTGGTTATTATATGGTTACCGCAACAGTTTCGACAAGCACGACAATTGGTATTTATCTTTATCAAAATAGTTCGCCTCAGTCTTATATAACAACAGGTCTTTCAGAAATAGCTGGAGGAGCTACGATAGCTTCATGCACGGCTGGAGACACTTTAGCGATACATTGCGATACTACAGGGACCATTGGCGGTGGAAACGCGCCTTATCCAACAAGTGTAAGCATTCATTTAATTAAATAGGGGAAAATCATGGGAATGAAACCGTATAACGAACCAAATATAATTCCGGTAAATACCGTGATGAATGCAACCATTAATAGTATGGCCGTTCAAGTATATAACGCCATAAGTTTTGGTATTCAGGTTTTCTTTACGGGAACTCCTACTGGAAATTTTAAACTTCAAGCAAGCTGTGACTCGGCTATAAATGCCATTAGTAGTGGTAATTATTCGGGTACAAATTTGCCTACTAATTGGACTGACGTTGCTAACTCTACTTTTACAGTTTCAGCAGCAGGAAATGTTGAATGGGATTATGATGCACCTGGGTTTAACTGGGTTAGAGTTGTTTATACAGATACGTCAAGCGGGACAAGTACGGCCATAATTACTTCGTCAACTGCTAATATAAAGGGCTTTTAAGATGGCAAGCCAATTTGTCCAATTGCCAAAATCTAGTGGTGGCGGAGCAGGAGTCACAAGTCTTAATTCATTAACAGGAGCTCTTACTTTAGTGCCAGGCTCTAATATCACGATCACTCCATCTGGTAGCAATATAACAATTGCTTCTACTGGAGGCGGTGGAGGATCTGGAACAGTAACAAGTGTAGCAACGGGGCCTGGTTTAACTGGCGGGACAATTACAACGTCTGGAACTTTAAGTGTTAATGACACTTTATCAACTACTCAGACAACCGGTTTTTCAGTCTCAAACAGTTCTACAGTTCTTACTTATTTAACAAATACTAGTGGCGGGACATTTAACATTACAATGGCTGCTGCATCTAGTTTTTCTCGTGGTAGAGCTTTTATATTTCTAGATGTTGGAGGAGTAAACGAAGCAAACCCTATAGTTGTTGTGCCAAATGGTGGTGATACCATCGGTGGACTTTCACAAAATAAATCTTATTTTACAAATTTCGGAGCTCTTAAAATTATATCTGATGGTTCTTCTAATTGGATTTTAGAGCCAATAACAAATCGAATAACTCGCCAAACTTTTAATACCTCTGGGACATACGTTGCTCAAGCCGGAATTACTGATGTAATACTCCGCTTAAGAGGAGGCGCTGGAGGTGGCGGCGGAGCCGAGAGTGGCACAAATGGATCTACGACGTCAGGCGGGGCGTCTGGTTCTGGAGGAGCGCCCGGCGGTTCAAATTGGTCGATCTATTATAACTTTAATCAAACTCCTGGAACAAGTTACTCTATAACTGTTGGCTCTGGAGGCACTGGCGGCGCTGGCGGCGCTTCAGTTTCTGCTAATCCAACACTTCAAAATACTAACGGCGGAGTAAGTGGGAATGCGGGGGGCACAACATCTTTCGGTTCTATTTTTGCTGCAAGTGGGTCTCAAGGCGGAAGCCCTGCAAATGAAAACAACGTAGGTAACAGCGGAGAAATAGCTCAGTTTTTTGCGGCAAACGCTGCAAATGATAATTATATTGGGAATGCGCTAATAATAAGTGGAGGAAGCAAAAATGCGGCCGGATTTCCTGGAGAATCTGGCGGAACATGGGCCTCTAATTATGGCCTGTCAACTCTTTCTCCCGAATATACGATAGGAGCTGCAGGCTCCGGTGGATCTGTAACTTCAGGATCAACAAATGGCGGCGGTGGCGGCGGAGCCGCTCAAAACCTTCCAGGTGATGCTAATTCAATAGATGCTGCAAATGGCGGTAATGGTGGGTTGGCTGGTTCTGCAGGAAGTGCTGGTGGTGATGGAGGAGTTTCTCCTGCCGGTCAAGGCGGCGGCGGCGGAGCTGGTGGCGGTGGTGGCGGTGCTTTAGCGGTTACTGGGACAGCGTCAGGCAGAGGTGGGAACGGTGCAGATGGTTCAAACGGATTATGCGTAATTGAATGGGTGGAATAATATGATATACGCACAAATTAAAAATGGAAAAGTTCAAAACACAATTGTTCTAATGGACACATCTCTTGTTTCTCAATTTTCTGAAGGGTTTGATTATTTTATTGAGATTGATCAACTCTCGCCAGTTCCTGGGGTTGGATGGGGTTATGATGGGGCAATCTTTACAGCTCCTATGGCTCCAAAAACACCTAAGCTTTATTCTTCACTCTCTGTTTTGCCAAATTCTGCTGAGCAAGGAGATCTTGCAATAACAGTAGATACTCAAACAAAATACGTTTATAACTCTGGGAATTGGGATCAATTGGGGATACTTGGTTCTATTTCATTAGCTTTGATAAATAGATTAAAGCTAACTCAAAGTATTATTTCCTAAATGAGGGGTAAATGTCTTTAGAGGGTATAGATGTTTCGGGTTATAATCCTGGCACAAATTGGAACTTGGTTAAATCTCAAAAAGAATTTGCTTTTATTAAGTGTACAGAGGGTCTCACATACACAAATAAATATTTTAAATCAGACTGGGCTAACTCTCAAACTTCGGGTGTTATTAGAGGCGCTTACCATTTCTTTCATCCTCATGATGATCCTATTAAGCAAGCTCAGTTTTTCTTACTTACAATGGGAGAATTAACATCTAAAGATCTTCCGCCAGTTATAGATCTAGAGACTCATGAATTAACGGCTCAACAAGAAGTAAATAACGCCCTCATTTTTCTAGAAACAATACAAAAGTCTGTTCAAAAAACTCCGATAATTTATTCAGGTTTTTACTATATAAACGAATTAGGTAATCCACAGGCTTTTGCCAAATATCCTTTATGGCTCGCTGATTATGAAGCAATACCAAAAATTCCAAAACCTTGGTCTAGTTATACTTTTTGGCAATATAGCTCTTCTGGGAATGTTAATGGAGTTTCAGGTAAAGCAGATTTAAGCGTTTATCAAGGAGATATGAATTCTCTGATGCTTCTTTGTAATTACAATACCTAAGGAGGGGTTATGTTTTTAGATACTTTACAAGTAGGACTGACCGGACTAGCTTCTTCTGGGGGGCTCAACACAACTTTTTCAGTTGTACTAGCCGCAATCGTTCATAGCGGTGTCGTAAGAAAAGAGATTAAGTCTCAAGTTCAAAAAGTAACAGATAGTATTGACGGAGTCGCTGATGCTTTAAAAAAAGAGCTGACAACTCAAGGTGGAAGAATTTCTAATATCGAACAAGGTGTAGTTAAACTTTCTGAACGTGTAGGCGTTCTAGAACAAAAGGAGATCAAATGAGTTATTCTAAAGTTATTCCTGTAGGAAGTGCCGGATCAATTACTATTAGCGAAGCAGGTGGAAATGCAAAACTTGTTGTAAGTCTTATGGAAGCAAGTGGTGGTTCTTTCCCTGGGGTTGCTAAAGGAACATTGAGTGCTGAAGTAGATATCAGCGGCGCAGTTCTTATCGATGCAGCTCTTTCTTTACTGGCCGCAAAATATCCTTCAGCTAGCGCTTTAATTAGCGGTTTAGAATCGATTATTAACGCTGAAATTGTAAACATTTAATTGATTAATCATTTATAATGGCTGATTCAGGAACTGTCGATATTACTAACTTAGTAAACGCGATGCAGAGCACATTCACCACGTGGGGTACGAATACAGTGTTTGCGGGGCTTATCGCGGTTCCTGGACTTTCTTTTTTAGGGTTGCCCATTATATCCTCGATTTTAAAAGCAGGTATTACTTGGGCGCTTAACTATTTATCAAACGACGCGATACTTTATACTTTCTTTTTTAACACGGCTATAAAAAATGCATCAAATGCTGCAGATTATTTAACAGCGGTGAATGCTAAAAACTCTCTACCCGACACAGCAACGGATGCCGAATATTTGGAGGCAGAACAAAATGAGATGGCTAGCTTTAAGTCTCTTGTCGTTATTGGCTCTTAGCGCTTGCACCGTGAAACCGCCGGATGTGTTCGTATTTGAACCTTTAGTTCAGCATTTATCACTGGACCCAACGACAGGGCATTCCGTTCTTACGCCTAGTCCGACTTGTGAGTTAAAAATAAAAGAAGCGCAGTGCCTTCATGGTGTGAGTATAATGACTGGGACTGAGATTTTTGTTGGCGAGCTTACTCTTTATAAAGGGAAAAAAGCATCAGATTTACAAGCCGAATCTATTCTAGTCCCCGCTGTAGAAAGTTACGCACCTTTAGAGACGTATATTGTAAATGCCTGTAAAAAAATGAATTGTGATTCTCAAGTTGATGCGTTTAAAGTTAAGGTGAATTCTCTAAATGGAATTGCCGGAGCTATTAAAAATCCTTAAAGATATACCTGTATATCAATAATCTGTTGATAACTAAAGTTATCAAAATGAGAGTAGAGATGGCTTAAGAGTTTCGTGAAGAGAAAAATTCTTATGTGATCCTTTATAGATCTCTAATATTCCTGGTCCATAGAACTGCCATAGTCTACGTTTAATCCTCCAGTCACTCGTCTCAAACCCTTTAGATTCTGCATAAATCTTTTCATTTGATGTTTTATCGACGTAACTAAAGTCTGGTTTATAAATGATTCTAGCTAAAGTTAAATACACCGTTTCTTGGCATTTGATATCAGTTATTTCACCGTTTTTCTCTCTAAGTTTTAGCCATTGATAAAGAGCTGCTTCTAGTTTTGAACTAAATGATTGATGGTCATATTCAACCTTCTGAGATTTATATTTCATTTTATCTCTTCAAAAAAAGATGGTTGAACTTTAGTCCCACATTCGCATTGATATGATTCACTTTGAAATACTGGGAGTTTTTCTCCGTTTTGCTTTTGCCATCCTTCTGTAATTAATATTTGAACCTTCTCCTTAGGATGCGAACATTTCTCTATTGGCTCTACGGAAATAAGAAGGGCTTTACCCGTACATTCAAGACCAGGAAGTTTATTGTTGATGCACCAAAATGAGTCTTTATCACCTTTAGCGTTATAGTGCTTGTAAACAATCTGACCTTCACGCTCTAATTTGTCGTTTGCAAATCTAGCCGCAATTTCGGGATTAAGTTTCTGAGCCCATTGCCCGCATCTTAAAACTTCAGTAGGAAAATCCTCTTCCGTAAAAAACTTCAACGTATCTCTCCGATTAAAACTTTATAAATATTTATTAAGACTTCTTCTTTAGGGGTTCTTTCACCATTCATAATCATCCACAGATAAGTTCTATGAATGCCTGATTTTTCAGCAATAAAGTTCTTTCTTAACCCCGATGACTAAATCATTTTATTTAAATGTTTTATATCAATCTTCATATTAAAAAGGAACCACGTCTTTTTTCAAAATAGCTTGAACTTGAATTAAATCTTCTTTTGATAATTGTCCATTTGGTACAGGGACTATTGAATAGGTAGTGTCTGTACCAGAACCATTCCTAGTAATCTTCATCATATGGTTTTCTAGATCATAGCCGGCCTTAGAAAGTTCTCTTAAGGCCGTATAAACGGTCCAGCCCTGCTCAAAAGTTTTAAGTGCATATGTCCCATTTTCTTTTGTGATAAAATTAAGCCTAAATCTAAAAGAAGGTTTAAATTTTCTTTTTTCTTCATCTGTCATATCATCTGTGGCGGACATACATATAGAACAGGATTCTTGTCCTGGGCATAGAATGCTTTTTTTGTCTTTCCAATGCTGTTTAAACTCATCAGGCTCACCATTAAAAACTCCTCTAACACTATCTCCTGATTTAAGCTTTAGAAAGTTTGCTGACCCTTGTTCATTATCTTCTCTAAACTTCATTTATTCTCCTTTTATTACCCATGTGGGCTTATTGTTTTTAAATTCAAGTTCTGCTTCTGGCCAGCAGGTTTTTGTGTATGGGCAATAACAACATTGCCATGGAAGAACTTTTCTTCCCGTGGGCTTACTTCTAAAAGTCTCGTTTTGAGGCACATGTGGTCTTTTAGGTTCTTCTTTTTGAGATGCTATTTTATACTCTTCAATTATTTCATTAAAAAGTTCTTGGTCAAAATTATGGAGAGAGTCCCACAAATGACCTGTATTTTTTTTAAGATAAAAAAATCTTACTGATTTTGCTTTAAGTTCGATAGCTTTATTTGTATTAAGATTAACCATTGCTTGTTTTAGATAATCTCCGGGACCTTTTATTTTAAATTCCTCAAACCCATAATCAGCTGCAGATTTAATTTCTATAAGTTCCCATTCTCCATCAGAATTACGCTTTCCCCAGCCATCTACATGTGCCGTGACTTCAATATCACCTATTTGAGCTGTTAGGCCTTCTTGTTCATACACCATGATTGGTTTATTTTGAATTGTAAAATAACCCGTAGATTTCCCAAAGTTTATTTCACTATAAAGCTTTCCCTCACCAACGCATCCTTGTTTTATAAAATATAAAACAACTTTTTCAGTTAAATCACCTAAAGTGAAATTAACCATTTTTCTGGGCGTCAGAGGTTCTCCAGGATGACCTTCTTTTTGATACCATCTACGTTTGTAACAAAGGGTAGCACTTGATGCCCTATTAATATGAGTTGATGGCTCTCGCTTTAAATATTCAGCAATAAAATTATAAATCTGTAGTGTTGCGCTAGGGACGCTATAATCTGGTTTATCTTCGAATTGAGCGAAGGGATTTATTAATAAATTCAAGATTCATCTCTTTTCAAATCTTCCATGACTTCGTTTAAATGTTTTTGAACGCAAGCATCACAAACGCTAGCGTTGTGAGTTTTTTCTCCACAAGATGCGCATTTAAAAATAAATAGGTTTTTATTTAATTTTAAAAGCTCGTTATAAAGATTGGTCTTATTGGTTATAAGATCACTTTTAAAAGTTTCATTATTTCGATTTATTATTGAGCTAGATGTAGATTCGTCATTCATAAAAACCTCAACTTCTATTCTTCTATGATACTATTAGTAAACGTTTTTGTCTACATAAAATAATAGGATCTTTTACAGCGCGTACAATGCTGTATCCATTTATAACCTGGGTGATTTACGGTTTTATGACCAAAGATTAGACAGATAAGCTTCATTTTATCCTCTTTGATTCTATGGCTGTCCTTAATGCTTCTATAGTCGTTTCTATTTCTTCTGAACCTACTTGTTTGTTCACTATTCGTCTAAGTAAATTAAAGTTCTCTTTTACCTCTTCTTCGGTAAAAACTTTTTCATATTTCTCTTCTTCTGGTTTTATAAACATTCTAGGTCTAAAAAGCTCATGAAGGGCATCTTTAAAGTCTGATTCAAGTGGGGCAAATCTATGCCTTAAAATAAGCGTTCCAACTATTTGTTGTCCTTGTTCTATAGTTAAATGTCCTATTATTTGATAAATAGGTTTCATTGTTTCTGGGACAAAGTGTTTAGGATATTTTTCCTGTAATGGAGTCATGATTTGAAGAAACGCGTCCGTGGTCATTTATTCCCCAAAATCTTCATACTTTGCTCCCGCCATCTATCTTCTTTTTTTACCATATTAGATTTGCCAGTTTGAGGATCAAGCCAGTCTTCCCATTGATTCATGAAAGTTGAAAAAAGCATAATATATTGAACTTCTAGATTCCTCTCATGACAGTGATCAAAATAGTGATTAATCGCGATATTAAGGTCACTGTAAGCCTTTTCTGTTTTAATAAGCCTTTTACATCGTTCTATGCCTATTTTCTTGCCCTGATGCCTCGGATAAAGAACATAGAGTTTCTCAAAATCGAATGTCATATAATACTGCTCCTGATAAAAAGTGCGGATAGGTTGCAGATCATGAATCCGATCCTATCGAGTAATGACTTTTCTTGGTCAAGCGCAAGCATTACCAAAACGCTATATTCCGCATCTACACGCGTGTAGACCGCCGCACACAATTAAATTGTTATTTTGCATCTCTTAATAATTCTAAAAGCTTATTAGCAAATTTTTTCATTTCATTTCTATAATTCTTCGATTTTCTTAGAAATCCAGCAGCAGCAGCAGCAGCAGCAGCATAATCAGCAGCATAAGCAGCATAATCAGCATCATAATAAGCAGCATAATCAGCAGCATAATCAGCAGCATAATCAGCAGCATAAGCAGCATGAGCAGCATAAGCAGCGGCATCATCGGCAGCATAAGCAGCATCATCAACATAAGCAGCATCAGCAGGCTTATTCATTTTTAAATTATTTAAAGTGGTATCGATTTTTTTTAAATGTTCTGGATATTTTTTATGATCAAATTTTTCTCTGGCTGATTCTACGATAAAAATAAGAAATGGTAATTTAATTTGTTCTAAATCAGAACCAACATTAATAGCGGATAAAAAAGTTTCTGGCCATTTTTTTGCTTCATTAGATTCAAGTCCCTCAAAAATTTTATCTTCTAATTTTGCAAGCCAAACAGGAATGCCGAGTTCTGTCTCATATTTAAAATGATCGTCACCATGTATCGTACATCCAACTCCACATCCACGTCCATTTTCCCAATAATATCCTTGAACAATCTCGTCATTTAAGAAATGATCATGCACTCTTTTAATATAAAAATCCTTAACGTATTGTTTCCCAAGAAATGCTTGCATTGTTTTCCCTCATAAATAAAACAACTCCCGAAGATCACGTCTAATGAAGCATCGGGAGTCTAATCTTATTAGATCGAGCAGGACCCCATAAGACTTATTGATTTTTAGTTTAGTCAGACGTGACAAAAGAGTGTTTATAAAGATTTTACGGATAGTTCAAGAAAAAAAAGAGGCTAACGAATTTTCCTCTTGAAAGGTCTTGGTCCGTTAGCCTATATTCGGTCTGTGAAAAAGAATGAAGAAATAATAACAACTCATTTAAAAAAAATCAATAGCCCAAAAGGCATTTGCTCTAAAGTAG
>Ga0182030_10027778_pt1 | contig 10156 bp, 11 predicted proteins | sample 812S3MmetaG_FD_121299 | JGI IMG/M metagenome (GOLD analysis project Ga0182030, IMG submission 121299) | Permafrost microbial communities from Stordalen Mire, Sweden - 812S3M metaG (Illumina Assembly) | ecosystem: Environmental > Terrestrial > Soil > Wetlands > Permafrost | place: Sweden... | reverse complement strand
GCGCAAACCCAAAAAGAGTCCGCCGCGAGTCCGGTTTGGGAAGAACATCGTTTCCCTGCGGACGAAGCGGCGTTTGACGCAGGAAAAGCTGGCTGAAAAGGCCGGGTTGAGCGTGCGCTACGTTCAAAGCATCGAGGCCGGGGAATACCTGCCCAGCCTGCCGACGCTTGCGCGATTGAAGTCGGCGTTGCGCTGCGACTGGAACGAGCTTTTTGGCGGTTGCGACCGGGTGTAGGATTCATGGGACAGATTTAGTTTGAAATCCCTCCGGCCTTGACGTGGGAAAGAATGCGACTGGCAAAATTCAGTGCATCAAACGGTTTGGTAATGTAATCCACCGCGCCGAGGCCACGGGCGCGCTGCTGATCTTCTTCGTGTGGCCGGCCTGTGACAAACACGACCGGCGTGTGGCACAAGCGGGGGTCTTCCTTCAAACGCCGACAGATTTCAAAACCATTCGCCCCCGGAAGATCAATATCCAGCGTGATCAAACTGAAATCGCCGTCGTGAGCCAGGCGCATGGCATTCTCGGCGTCCCAAGCCGTTTGTGCGTTGCAGCCATTGTTCGTCAGCAAATCCGCCATCATCGTCGCCACCGATGAATCGTCTTCCACCACCAGAATGTTCGCCTTCTCGCTCATAAATCATTCCTGAAAAGCAATACCGAACGAGTATCTAACCGTTTTGCAAAATAGGCGCAAGCATAAATGCACAGTATAATGTGTGGTCGCTTGGCGGGCTTTCTGGTTTCGTGACAAAAGATGCCATCCAAACCATTTCATCGGCGTGTGTTGGGCGACAAGATTCGCGGCTATCGCAAGCAAGCGGGCTTCTCGCAAGAGAAATTGGCGGAGAAGGCCGATTTGCACCACAATTTCATCGGCGAGGTCGAGCGCGGGAACATGGAAATTTCGCTGACTTCCATGCTGAAAATTGCAAAAGCCTTGAAGGTGAAAGTGCGCGACTTGGTGGACGAATTGTGAACGCCGCGCATCCTGTGGATCGCTTTTACTGGCGTCAATGATTGACCGCCTTCCGACTGGCATCCCCTGATTCATGTTGGCCGTTTGAAGGACTTGTAACTGACGGGCGGACAAATGCAAGAATATATTCTTATGCGGTCGGCGGCTTCGCCCGTTGCAGCGTTAAGCGATGCGCCGTCGCCGTATGGAATTTTCAGATGCCTTTGCCTTGGTGTTACAACGACACCGGGCGGCCAAGGAATTAAGCAAGCAGACCCTCGCGCAAAAGGCGGGACTCCATCAAACGTATATCGGAAAAATAGAAAACGGATTGAGCAATCCAAGTTTGGATGCCGCCAATGCGATTGCCGAGGCGTTGGGAGTTTCGTTTGCGACTTTGGTTGCTGAAGCCGAGACCGAAAGGCGGCGAGGGGAGTCCGCGCCTCGTTGACCGCAATTATCCGCAAGACGCGACAGCGTTTGAATTTTGAGTGCCTACCATTACGCTTCGGTCTGGCTTTGACGACGGGAAGCGGTTGACGGAGCGGCGACGGCATGAGTGAAGCCGTGCGCCAGAGCGACGCTGCTAACAACAGACGAAAGTGGTCGCGGATGTTGAACCCAAAGTCTTTTGCTCTTTAGGATTGGCCTGATTTGCGTTGTGTCGTTCTCGGTCGCCGCGACGGGCGATACTTGTGCTTCGCGCCAGAGTTGTGAGAACCCGCGATAACTTCATCGTTTTCGACAAACCTAATTTGTGTGCCGAAGATCAGGCGGCTTGTTTTTTCTGGTTGGAAAAAATTTTCGATTTTAGTTTTTCGACAATCGTGATACCAACACGCTCTTGAAATTCTTCAAGCAACGACTGCGACTCCGTCAATTCTTGTTCAAATACTTCACGCTCCATCGCCTGTTTTGCTGCCTCAAGGTATTTTGCCTGCGGCACAATTTGCACCGACTCGTTGGCCTGTCCCCAAAAAACTTCGACGGCGTTGTTCGACGCCCACCATGGATAAGAATAAGTCGCCTTTGCCTGGGCGGTTGTTTTCTTCTGCGGTTCTGCCGTAGGTTTGTCGTTTTGTAAAGGCTGCATGGCAATGTCCTTCTTCGGTTCTTCTAAAAATGTAACTTTTTGAGCCATGTTTGTTGAATGTTGGTCGCGCAAATGACCATAGACTTTCATCGCCAGCGCGCCGCCATCTTTATGACCAAGCCAGCGGGAAACGGTTGGAATATCCACGCCACTTTCAATGCAGCGCGTCGCAAACAAGTGACGTAAATCGTGATGAGTAAAGCGGGGGATGCCCAATTTCTTGCAAGCTGAATCAATCGCCTTCTGACATTCCTGCACTCCAATGACGCGATTGTTCAACCAATCTTTTTCCTCTTTTTCAGAACGAATGCGCTCCAGCAGCCGACGCATATCAGGAATCATTGGGACAATTCTGATTTCCCAATTTTTTGTCCCGGTTTCAGGGTCGCCCTTGATGGTGATCTTTCCGTTAGCAAAGTCGCAATCGCAGCCATAGACACGGGCAGCTTCACTTTTGCGCGTCCCGCTGTAAGCAAAAAATTCAATCAAATCTCCACAGTGTTTGCTAAATCCACTACCTGCGTTTCTAACCGAAGCAACAAGCGAAAGAAATTGATTGTGTTCTGGCAGCTTCAAAATTTTCTGACGCACTCTGACCTTTTTTATCTGGTCTGCTGGATTTCCATAACGCGCACCGGCATCAATGGCAATCTTAAGGATTTGTCGCAATGTGCCGACAGTGTTGTTAAAAAATGAGGGGCAGTAACTTTTTGCAAAGCCGGATGCCCATTGCAGACAGTCATTCACCGAAATTTTCCGAACGTCTGTATTTGACAAACTTGGCCAACTTTTAAGAAGGGCTTCGATGGTGTTTTCTCGGTAGAGCTTTGCCCCAGGCTTTAGATGCTGTGCGCCAGTCAACCGCTCTTTATAAATGATGACAGCATCGCCAAAAGTCATTTTCCCACGAGCCGCTGATTGCACGACTTCGGCTCGATGGTTTTCTTCTTTGAGGAAATCTCCCAAGCGCAATTTTGCCACTGACAGGCTATCTGTTTTGAGCGATTTCCAAATCAGCTTGCCCTTAATGCGGGGTCTGGCATAATAAATTCCAGACGCTGTATTGCGGACAAGATTGGCAATGGGTGTTTTTTGCCATTGTGATTTTTGTTCCGGTTCTATTATGTTTGCATTCACACAAATAGTATAGAATATCAGTATAGAAATGTCAATAGTTGAAGGTTCTTTTTATGCAAAATCTTCAATAAAATCAATGTTGGTTGCCTCGGTAGCTCAGTTGGTAGAGCAGTTGACTCTTAATCAATTGGTCCAAGGTTCGAGTCCTTGCCGGGGCACCACTTTTTAAAATCTCGCGGCGACACTACAACGTAGTGTTTTCAATTTCCGTTCGTTTGAGATTTGCGGAATTGACACGTTCGCCGCAGTTTTCTAGCTTCTACCGGCAAAGACCCCGCGCTTTGCCCCGGATAAAAATCCGGGGATTTTTATTGTGAACAACGATGCGGCTTTTGAAAAATTTATGGCAAACACAATTCTCGTCGGCGCCCAGTGGGGCGATGAAGGCAAAGGCAAAATCATTGACGTGCTGACCGAGCAGGCGGACATCGTCGTCCGTTATGCCGGCGGCAACAACGCCGGCCACACGGTTTTTCTCGGCCCCAAAAAATATGTGCTGCATCTCGTGCCGTCCGGCATCCTGCGCAAAGACAAACTGTGCGTCATCGGCAACGGCGTGGTCGTGGATCCGATCGGCCTGGTTGAGGAAATTGTCGGCCTGCAAAAAATCGGCATCAAAGTAACGCCGAAGAATTTTGTCTTGAGCGAAACGGCGCACGTCGTGTTTCCGTATCACCGTGAACTGGACGCGCAGCGCGAAGTCATCAAAGGAAAAAACAAGATCGGCACCACGAAGCGCGGCATCGGCCCGGCTTACGGCGACAAGGCAGCGCGCGTTGGTTTGCGCGTGAACGACTTGGTTGATCCGGCGCGGCTTGAAGAAAAACTTTCCGTCCGCATCAAGGAAAACAACATCGTCCTCAAATCGCTCGGCGCAAAAACGCTTTCGTTCAAAAAAGTTTTTGCTGAATACAACTCCGCCGGAAAATTTTTGAAGCCGTATGTGACGAACACCGTGGTGCTGCTGCACCACGCGATGCGCGACCACGCGAACATTTTGTTTGAAGGCGCGCAGGGCACGTTTCTCGACATTGATCACGGCACCTATCCGTTTGTCACGTCCTCGAACACCACGGCGGGGGGTGCCTGCACTGGCTCCGGCGTGCCGCCACACCGCATGGATCGTGTCGTTGGTGTGATGAAGGCTTACACCACGCGCGTCGGCGAAGGGCCATTGCCGACGGAGAATGCCGAGATTTCCGACCTGCTACACGGCATGGGCCGCGAGTTTGGCGCGACCACCGGCCGCGCGCGGCGCTGTGGTTGGTTTGATTCCGTCGCCACGCGCCATGCGACAATGGTAAACGGCATTGACGATCTCGCCATCACGAATCTCGACGGCCTCGACACGGTGGAGACGATCAAGGTTTGCGTCGCGTATCGTCACGGCAAGAAGCAATACGACTTCGTACCGAACGACGCGCAGGTGCTCGCCGAATGCAAACCGGTCTATGTGGAATTTGAAGGCTGGTGCATGCCGACGGACAAGGCGCGAAAGTTTGCCGACCTGCCACCGAAGGCGCGCGCGTATGTGAAGGCGATCGCGGAATTGAGCAATGCGAAATTGTTCATCGCATCCATCGGGCCGGCGCGCGAGCAGACAATTTTTGTATAGTTTGGAGTGGCGGTCTCTGACCGTCGCAGAACGAAGCTCATAGAAGCGCCGCTACAAAATGAGTTCACAAGCCCAATTAAGTTCTGAAGCCGCCGCCAGTCTCCCGCGCCACGTTGCGGTGATCATGGACGGCAACGGGCGTTGGGCGAAGTCGCGCCATCTGCCGCGTATTGAGGGCCACCGGCGCGGCGCGGATTCGGCGCGCGAAATCATCCGCACGGCGGGCGAGCTTGGCATCAAGTATCTCACGCTCTACGCTTTTTCGGCGGAGAATTGGAACCGCCCCAAGGACGAGGTGGATGCGCTGATGAAATATCTCGTTCACTACCTCAAGACCGAGACGAAAGACCTGAACAAAAACAATGTTCGCCTCGAAGTCATCGGCCAGATTCATCGGTTGCCGGACAACGTGCAGGAGCATCTCGCAAAATCAATTGCCACGCTGTCCAAGAACAACGGTCTGACGCTTATCATGGCCTTGAGCTACGGCAGCCGGATTGAAATCGTCGAGGCCGTGCGGCAAATCGCGCAGAAGGCAAAGTCCGGCAAGCTTGATCCCGCCGACATCACGGAAAAAGTCATTTCCGATCATCTCTGGACGCGTAACGTGCCCGACCCGGATTTACTCATTCGCACCAGCGGCGAGATGCGAGTGAGCAATTTCCTATTGTGGCAGATTTCCTACGCGGAACTGGTCGTCACGCCGACATTCTGGCCGGATTTCAAGAAGCCGCAATTCTTCGCCGCGCTGGAGGAATACGCGAAACGGAACCGGCGGTTTGGCGGCGTCTAAATTTCCGGGCTGATCGGCTGGGCGGACACGGCATTCCCGTCGAGCGTGGATTTTATGGCCGTCAGGAGTTCTGCGTGGTTAAGCGGTTTGCGAAAACAGGCGACGATGCCCTTGGCCGGGACTTGATCCTTGTATTTTGCCGGATCAGTCGCGGAAATGATGATGATGGGAATTTTTTCCGCTTCGGGCGTGCGCCGCAGCCATTCCACCACAAAAAATCCGTCCTTTGCCGGTCCGCCAAAATCAAGCGGGAAGGAAATATCCAGCAGTAGCAAGTCTGGCTTTTCCCGGCGCACGATGCCCAATGCCACCGAAATGTCGGTGGCGGAATAAACCTCATACCCGGCTTTTTGCAAGGCCGTGGCCACGGTTCGCTGGATGATCGCATCGTCATCCACCACCAGTATTTTTGAAGAACTGGAAACAGTCGTTTCAGCATTCATATTAGGCTTTATTCTGTGGAGATGAGCAGTTTCAAAGCCATCTTTCGGCTTCCGGGCGGAATCTTCTTCAGCGAAACCGGTGACAGCTAAAACTTGCGGCGGCGGAGCGATTTGTAAGAATGACGCGGTGAAACATCCATTTCGATTGGGCGTGCTCGGCTCTGGCCGGGGTTCGAACTTTGTCGCAATCGCCGAGGCCTGCGCGGCGGGGCAAATTCCGGCGGAAGTCGCCGTCGTGTTGAGCGATGTCGAGGAGTCGGGAATTCTCGATCATGCGCGCGAACGCCGGATTCCGGCACAATTCGTCCCGCCGGGCAAATTTCGCACCAAGCTGGACGAGGCGGCGGAGAGCGCCTTTGTCGCTGCGTTGCAGGCGGCGAAAGTGGATTTGATCGTGCTGGCCGGTTTCATGCGCGTGTTGAAGGGCGAATTTCTGCGCGCCTTCGAGGGGCGCATCGTGAACATTCATCCGTCGCTGCTGCCATCGTTTCCCGGACTCGAAGCGTGGAAGCAGGCGCTCGACCACGGCGTGAAGGTGGCCGGCTGCACCGTCCATTTTGTGGACGCGGGAGTGGATTCCGGCGCGATCATCGGACAGCAGGCCGTGCCGGTGCTGGACCAGGATGTGCCAGCCAGTCTGCACACGCGGATTCACGCGGCAGAGCATGATCTGTATCCGAAATGCGTGGCGGCGATTGCGCGCGGGGAAATTTCGGTGGTGGGACGCAGGGTTATCTGGAAATCGTAATCGTCCTCGGATTTCAGTTTTCGATTACGAGGACGACGACGAGGACGAATGGGAAAAGAAGAAAGTGGCTTTTTCACGCCGGACTTGGCAGAATATCCAGGTCACACGCGTGAAATCTTCAGCGACAAAGTTTTCGTGACCGCAGGTGAAATCGATTTACAAGATCAGATGAGCAAGAAATTAAAATTTGGCCTGCCCAAAGGCAGTTTGCAAGACGCCACCATCGAGAAGATGGCCAAGGCGGGCTTCAACATCACCGTGAGCAGCCGTTCCTATGTGCCGTATGTGGACGATGACGAGATGGAAATCCGCTTGATCCGGGCGCAGGAAATCAGCCGTTACGTCGAACATGGCTATCTGGATTGCGGCATCACGGGCCACGATTGGGTGATTGAGAACGGCTCGAAAGTCCACGAGGTCGGTGAGTTTCTGTTCAGCAAGGCGACGCGCAAGCCGGCGCGGTGGGTGTTGTGCGTGCCGGAAAATTCGCCGATAAAATCGGTGAAGGATTTGCAGGGCAAACGCATCGCCACGGAAGTCGTCAACCTGACGAAGAAATATCTGAAGAAGCACGGTGTGCAGGCCGAGGTGGAATTTTCCTGGGGCGCCACCGAAGTCAAGGCGCACGAACTGGTGGACGCCATCGTCGAAGTCACGGAGACCGGTTCTTCACTGCGCGCAAATAAATTGCGCATCGTGGACGAGCTGTTGAGTTCCACGCCGAGGCTCATCGCCAACACGACCGCGTGGAAGGATTCCTGGAAGCGCAAGAAAATCGAGACCATGGCGATGCTGCTCAAGGGCGCGTTGGAGGCGGAAACCAAGGTCGGTTTGAAGATGAACATCGCGCAGAAGAATCTCGCGAAGCTGCTGGCCGATTTGCCGGCGCTGCGCAATCCGACCATCGCCAACTTGAGTCTGGCAGGCTGGGTCGCCGTGGAGACAATCATTGACGAGCACGTCGTCCGGGAATTGATTCCGCAACTGAAAGCCGCCGGCGCAGAAGGAATCATTGAATATCCGCTGAACAAAGTGGTATATTGAATATAGCCCTTTTTTGCCGGTTTGGACTTCCCCCAATAACGACAGGTAAACCCGCAGATTCTTCAATATAATCAATAGAATAGGCCGATTAAGCACTTCGCTTTTGTTCCCTTGCTTGTCCTTGTGTTGACCTGCCAAAGTGCTAACAAAATGCAATCAATCCAAAATCAGGGGATTTGAGGCGGGCAGGGGACGGGCAGACAGAAGCCAACGCGGACGGAATCAAAGCGGCTGTAATCGAAGCTGGCGCACGGCTGCGGGCATCGTGGCATGTGGCCGGATGAATTTAAGGAATCCCCTTTTTTTCGCGACTGCGACCCGTCCCCACGCCCTGCCAGGGGAGGGGGAAAATCACGCCAGCCATTCGCGCAGGAGTCCCGCCTTTAGAGAAAGGTGTTTTCTTGACAAAGCATGACGCCGAGCGTTATAGTTGTCGCAGATGATCCGCAGCTTTGCCTGCCACGAAACTGAAAAGTTGTTCAATGATGAATCGTCGCGGCGTTTGCCGATGCAGATTCAGCGCGTGGCGCGGCGGAAATTGCTGGTGTTGCACCAAGCGCGAAGCCTGAATGATTTGCGCGTGCCGTATGGCAACCGCTTGGAAGCCTTGAAGGATGACCGCAAAGGCCAGCACAGCATCCGTATCAATGACCAGTGGCGCGTGTGCTTCCGCTGGCAGGGCGAAGATGCGCTGGACGTGGAAATTGTGGACTATCATTGATTATGAAAACGAACAAACTGGCCCCGATTCATCCGGGCGAAATTCTCCGCGAGGAGTTTATGACGCCGCACGGCCTTTCGCAGAACGCGCTGGCACGCGCTTTGAACGTGCCGCCGCGCCGGATCAATGAAATTGTCTTGGAGAAGCGCGGCATCACGGCGGACACGGCGTTGCGGCTGGCGCGGTTCTTTGGCACGACGGCGGAACTGTGGGCGGGCTTGCAGGCGGACTATGATTTGCGCTTGGTGCGTTACGAGAAGGCGCGAACGATTGAGCGTGAAGTTGAACCATTGTCCGTGTTGCAGCCGGCAATGGCGTGAAGCAGGGGGACTTTTTCCTCGATAAACACGCACACCCCATATTGAATCGTTCACGGTAACTGAACCGAACGATAGAACTTTTGCCCGTTTGCCGTTGAACCGGTATCAATCCAAATGAAGGGACTGTATGGAAGTGGAAAATTTGTGAGCGTTTGCCAAGTGTTAAGGTCGGTGCTGGATTGAATTTGATATACCGCACCCGCCGTCCCGTTGACCGTCACACCCGGATATGTGGAAATGCCGAGTGTGATTGGAGCAGGTGAATTTGAATCAGTCCCAAATACATCTGATTGGTAAATATTCTGGCTTCCAGATGCGACAAAAGTTCCTTGGCCGTATGTGAGCATGTTTATGTTTGAAACAATGGTGGAATTATCAATCCAATTATATCCATCAGAACTTGAAAGAATATGGGTCGGATTCGCTCCTTGAATGAAATCGAAAAGCTGGTTCCCGCCAAATACAATGAGGCTGTTGTTATAATACGATTTGGCACCAACAGCCGATGGGAAAGACTGGTTGGCCGATGCCAAATCCCAATTAACAAGGTCGCTAGAAACGAAAAGACTATTATTTAATGAGTAGTAGAAATTAGTATAATAAGGAGCAATCGGATTGTAATTCACCGTATAGGCAGATACAACAAACACGCCATTGCCATAAATGATTGGGGTAAATGTGTTGTTGGCAGCCGTCACGCTACTGTCGTATTGCCAAGTAATTCCGTCTGGCGACGAGAAGACATTGTAACCATTTACACTACTAGGTCTGGCTCCGGTTACAAAAACTCCGTTGCCGTAAGTGATGAACGAAGGTGTAAAGATTGGCTGGTAATCTGTCCAAACCAAATTTGTTGTTGTCCCATTAGCCGTTACGATTTCATTGTTTCCGACGAATACCCAAGTATTATTCCCATACGCTGCGGCAGATAAGTTGTTTGAGAATGTGTAAATTTGTTTCCAATTGACTCCGTTGGTTGATTGGAGAATACGGCCGTTGCCAGTCCCGTTGCCAGTCCCGAACTCCATGAACATTCCGTTGCCGTAAGCGATGCCCTGCTGATTTATGGTCGGAGTTGTTGTGTATATTTTCCAATTCGTTCCGTCATAGGAAATATAATTGTATCTTCCTCCTGCCCCGACAAAAGTCCCATTGCCATCACAAGCCACCGGCCATTAATTCCAGAACATCAGTTGGTTATGACTATCGCCTGGGTTGGCTTGGGATTGGGCTTTTGCAACCAGTTCTGCCAGAGGTATCTGCTCAAATGCGTTTACGCT
>Ga0182030_10027777_pt1 | contig 10157 bp, 7 predicted proteins | sample 812S3MmetaG_FD_121299 | JGI IMG/M metagenome (GOLD analysis project Ga0182030, IMG submission 121299) | Permafrost microbial communities from Stordalen Mire, Sweden - 812S3M metaG (Illumina Assembly) | ecosystem: Environmental > Terrestrial > Soil > Wetlands > Permafrost | place: Sweden... | reverse complement strand
TGCCGGGATGCTGTAATGCCGCGCCTTGATCGAGGCGAACTCGTGGTTCAGTTGGCCGCCCATGCGCAGGACGGCTTGGTGGTGGGCTTCGGTGGGCGCCTGTTTGTACTGCACAATTACGTCCACACTGGAGGCCGGATCGACCGATTCCAGGTCTTTCGCGAGCTTGCCGCTTCCTGCGAACAAACTGCTCGTCAGAAACACAGAGAGAAAGAAAACCAATGTCTTTTTCATATGGGACTTCGTCTTTCGGCTGGTGCTAGCCATTGCCCTTCGACTTTTTTCGTGGTTCGACCGGCGCTCAGTTCTCGCCATTGTTTTAGTACTTACCTTCGCGTCAAGTACGGGTACGGCCATGCACTAGTTCTAAACTCCTTTTCCATGAGGATCAACATAAACTTGCTGTTTGCAGAATAAATACGTACTGATGGGTCTAATTTCTGGTACTGGTCTCACTCCCAAAAGGCGCGTGGATATTAGCTGAGTATTAACGAAAGTAAATAGAGCTTCAGTACCTTAAGAGAACTTCGCGCTATTTGCTGGAGAAGAAGGTGGAATGCTCTCTAACGGATACTGAAAAAGTCTCTCCGGTCACCGGAACAGCACTCACTGCCTGCTGTAAGCCTCTGATTCTGTGTACTCGCAACGGGGTTACCAGTAGGCCCTTGCAGCCCGGCTCCGCCTCCGAGAGTGCGACTGCGTTTGTAATATCGCTCGCTGCGCGACGATTGTCGGCAGGGGATGGGCTGGTCGGAACAAGCCGCGTGTCTAGGTCCGTCCAACCAACCGGGGTGGTGGTCGTAGACGACAGCCAGACCGGACAGCGACATCGCTCAGGTATGGGTACTCGTCCCAGACTGGTGATTCGTGCTGAGGACAGTGTGCCGCTACAGGCTCATTTCAATACTATTGACATGTTGCCGGACCGACGCGACCAGTTCTGGGAGACTTTCCACCACACCTTGACGCCGCTCATCCGGAAAAGCAGCTGCGATATCCCTAGGCTCGACGTTCCGGGGAGGTGGTATTACCGCGAACCCCATGAACTCTGCCGCAAGCGATCCCGCGTGCACCAGGGCTATGAGGTAGCCATCGCCGGTGGCCTTGGACGAGGGGCATTCGTGACCTGCAGCTACGCTTTGCAGCTCTACCGGAAGCCGCCACCGCGAGAGCAACAATCGCCCCGCCTGGCAGTGATCGATTCCAAATGCCCGCGATTCGGCGTCAGTCAGGCTTTCTCCGCGCTGCACTGAGGCGCCAATGGTCTGACCGTAATCCGGAAACAGGTGTATCAATCCCAATTGGCCCACATCGTGAAGGAGTCCCGCCGTGTGGGCATATTCAGGGGAGATGCTCGTTACCCCGCACATCTTTCTACACGTCAAAGCAGTTGCCAGGCTGTGTCGCCAGAATGGCAAACTCAGCGGGTTCGGGCGGGTGCCGATTAAGCCTCGCGCGGCGGCTGTCACCGCGAGAGAACGAACAAGGTCCAAGCCAAGATAGGTTACCGCCTGCCGAACATTTGTGATCTCGTGGCGGGCGGCAAACAATGGCGAATTCGCCACCTGCAATAACCCCATGGTTAAGACGGGATCTGCGCGCAGCAGGTTGACAATCTGCGCTATCGACGCCGCCGGGTCTCCGGCAAGGTGCAACAGTTGGACAGCGGCCTGGCGGAGGGGTGGGACCTCGACTGCCAATCGATGGCGGATCTCGACGTTAGGAGCGGTTATCACCGGATCGTCCTTAGGCCCGCGCTGCCCGCGCGCTGAAGGCACTGGCTCTACGGATCGCCGCCCACAATTCATCCGGCTGGATTGGCTTGGACAAGTAGTCGTCCATGCCGGCATTAAGACAGCGCTCGCGATCTCCTTTGATCGCGTGGGCGGTCAGGGCAATGATCCAAATGTGTTCCCCGGTCAGCCTCTCGCGCTCACGAATCTCCGCAGTTGCCTCAAATCCGTCCATGTCGGGCATTTGAACGTCCATCAGAATCAGGTCGAACGTGCCCTCTTCGCAAAGCGTAAACGCGTCACGTCCGGTGCGGGCCTCCGTCACTGTGTGGCCTTGTTTCGCTAGTAACCTCCCGACCAGCAATCGGCTCACGGCGTTGTCTTCGGCGACTAGGATGGAAAGGGGAGGGACGGGAACTTCATCGAGCGTTTCTGCGCCGTCTCGAGAGGCGCGTGGCTTGTCCGAGAGCAGGAATGGGGCCGTAAAGTAGAAGGTGCTGCCGACACCTTCTTTACTCTCCACCCAGATCCGTCCGCCAACCAGATCCAACAACCTCTTCACGATGGCGAGACCCAGACCTGTGCCCCCGTACTTGCGGGTCATATAACCTTCTGCCTGACGGAACGGCTCGAAGATGAACCTCTGCTTCTCAGGTGGTACGCCAATGCCGGTGTCCCGAACGGCAAACTGCAGTTCGACACGGCGCCCATCGAACGACGTGGCGCCGACTTCCGTTGTCACCGACCCCTCCGAGGTGAATTTGACTGCGTTTCCCATCGTGTTCAGGAGAATCTGCCGCAAGCGAATTTCGTCACCGAGCAACAAATCCGGAGTTCGCGGACTCACCGTCCAAGAGAAGAGTAGTTGCTTTTGGCTGGCGCTCACAAGCACCGTCTCCGCCGCTTTTTCCAAACATTCGCGGAGAGAGAAAGGCGCGGACTCCAAGTCCAGCCTGTCAGCTTCAATCTTGGAGAAATCCAGAATGTCGCTGATGATCCGCAACAACGACCGTGCCGAGTGCTCCACGGTTTCGAGATTTTCCCGCTGCTCGGCGTCCAGTTTCGTCTGCAGCGTAAGGCCCGTGAATCCCAGAATCCCGTTCAGGGGCGTGCGGATCTCGTGGCTCATGTTGGCCAGGAACGCGGATTTGGCTTTCGTCGAAGCCTCAGCCGCGATGCGGGCCCGACGTAGCTCTTCTTCCATTTCCTTGCGGTCCGTGATATCCAGCAGCAGACAGAGCCGGTGGAGGGAATTATCAATTTCAACTTCACGCGTCCATAACAAACCCGTGCGCCGCCCGTTCTGGTTTTGGAATGTAATTTCCTCGGCCTCCGCTGCTGGCGCTCCGTCAATCGCCTCAAGCAGTGGCAGCAGGCGGAGCTGGCTCTCAGCCCCCATTTCTGCGAGGCTTTTCCCAACGAATTGATCACGGGCGAGTTCGAATTGCTTTTCAAAGGCGTAATTGACGTCCACGTATCGGTCGTTCTTGTCCACCAGTGCTATCCCGATGCTGCTTGCCTGGAAGACGATCCGGAACGCTTCCTGCGCTTTGGCTCTTTGTTGAAACTCGCGTTCTATCCGTTCGTGCGCGTTCCGCAACTGGGCAGTCCGCTCGGCTACTATTAAGTCCAGATCGGCCATCTTGGCTTCCGCCTGTTGGCTCAACAGCCATTTGTGCGTGAGCGCATGGGCTAACTGCATCACCTCAATGTTGTCGAACGGCTTCTTAAGGATCAGTAGCTTTTCCGATCGCCCCAGGCGACGCTGCATGTCGTTCCAGGAGTAGTCGGAGTAGGCGGTACACAACACCACCTGCAGGTTCGGATACATTCGCCAGAGGTGAGCGATGGTTTCCACGCCATCCCATCCCGGTGGCATTCGGACATCTACAAATGCCATCGCATAGGGACGGCCCTCGGCCAGCGACTGCTCCAGTTTCGCAAAGCCCTCCTGGCCCTGATAGGCCGAGTCGATTTCGAACCTGGTCATCGTCGCCGGCTCCGCGCCGAACAGCAGTTCCTCGTCGTCCTGCATATTTTCCTGGGTCTTGGCCTCGCCCAGTAGGATCTTCCGCAGGTCGTCGTGAATCGCCGCGTTGTCGTCGATGACTAGGATCCTACGATTTGGTTCCAGCCAACCTGGCAATTTCATCCCAGACTCTCTTTCTTCTTGCTTCGGCGCTTTTGATCTGCAGTTCCAGCGAGAATGTGGCGTCGCATCCCGGCCCGTCGCTTTCGGCTCGCAGGGGACCGCCCCATGCGGACGGTGCCGAGCGCGCACGAGTGCAACCCGAAACTGTGGCCGTCCGCCTTAGTGATAAGTCGATGCCTGAAAATCCGCTTCAAATCAACGCCATTGTCCTCCACCGCAAGGCTGATCCCGCTCTCCTCCAACCGTTGGATGCGAATGCGAATTACGTGCTTCTCTGCAAGGATCTGTCGGGCTGATGAGCCAAAGGGAAGTGTCTGGCCGGCACTTCGGTGCAGCACTGCGGCAGCGTTGAACGCGGCAATAATAGAGCGAACCGGCGCCGAAGTCATTCGGGTCTTCCAAACGCCCCAGCGTGCGCCGGGAGGGTTCCTCCTGTAGATCTCATCGGCTGCATCCCCAGTGTTTTCTATGATCTGTGGCCGTAGAAAAAGTCAACAGAGTTACATTTAGACATCGCAAGCTCTGTTATTGTCCGACGAGTCCTCTGTGGACGAGTGCAATCCGCGGATCTTTTCCACAAGTACTCAGGCGCATCAGCTCTATTCCTTATCCGGCTTTCACCAGGAGAACGCCTGCCGCAATAACAGAGGGTCGCCCATGCTGGCCGATGGACATCGCGCCCTGCGCGGGCGATGCAGTCAAAATCGTAGAAATCTCCCCGGTTGGCGCCGATAAGCCTAGCGGAGGTCTTATGCCAAGATCCATGCCTATCGGCGGCCATCCTTACTCACGGTACAGGCCATTGGGCTATGGGGTTGTTCATTAAGAGCCAATAAGCCGAATGACGTGAGGGAAAAACGATGTCCCGCAACGCAAAGTTCTTCATTACGGTGGTGGCTACTGCGGGCCTCCTGGCCGCGGCAGTTACCCTGGCTCAAGGCGAATGGCGATCCGGGCAGACCCTCCAGTTCATTCTCTACCTGGTTCTGGCGACTCTGTCATCGCGGATGAAGGTCGGGCTCCCTGGCGTCATGGGAACTTTGTCGGTCAACTTCGTCTTCATTCTCCTTAGCGCCGTGGAGTTGCCCAGGGTCGATACGCTCCTCATCAGTTGCACGGCGACGTTGGCCCAGTGTCTGTGGTCTGCGAAGTTCCGCCCGGGACTGATCAAGGTCGTCTTTAACCTCGGTAACGCCGCGTTGTGTGGGGTTGTTTGCAGTATAGTCTACGAATCCCCCGCGGTCCGGACGATGAACAGCAGCCTTCCAGTGTTGCTCTTCTGTGCCTCGGTCAGCTATTTCCTAGTCAACACGTTAATCGTGTCGGAGATTATCGCGCTGACGGAAATGAAGAGAACCGTCCAGGTCTGGCGGGAGAACTTCCTGTGGACGGCGCCGCAGTACATCTTCGGCGCAGGACTTGTGGGGGTGATCCACATTTGCAACCGCCACTTCGGCTGGGAGTATTCGATTCTGGTTTTTCCCGGCATTTATCTACTCGACCGTTCCTATCGTGTGTACCTGAGCCGGCTTCAGGAGGAAAAGGAGCACGTCAAGGACAAAGACGAGGCCTACGCCCAATTGGCGGAGGCACAGCAGGGCCTCATAGCCCTGTCAAGACAGGCCGGAATGGCCGAGGTCGCTTCCGGAGTCCTACATAATGTGGGAAACGTGCTGAACAGCGTCAACGTCTCCGCCACACTGGTAGCGAACAAGATCCGGGAGTCGCGCATAACCAATCTCGTGGCGCTGAGCGACTTGCTGAATGAACACTCCGGCAACTTGCCTGATTTCCTCAGCTCCGACCCCAAAGGAAAGCGCGTCCTGCCGTATCTCGCAAAACTGGTCAACTGTCTCAGAGAAGAGCATCAGATGATGCTACAAGAGGTGGAATCGCTCACCAGGCATATTGACCACATCAAGGAAATCGTGGCGGCGCAGCAGAGTTACGGCAAAGTCTTCGGCTTGACCGAAGCGGTCTCGCTGTCGGATCTGGCCGAGGACGCTATAGGTATTGTCGAGTCCGCCCTTAGCCGGAAGGGCATTCATCTGGAGCGCGACTACGCAGCCCTACCACCGGTAGCGGTCGATAAACACCAGGTCTTGCAGATTCTCTTGAATCTCCTGCGCAACGCCGAAGACGCCATCGATGAAGCAGCAAAGCCCGAGAAGCGGATCCATGTGCGGATTAACCGCTTTGGGGACGACCGGGTGCGCATTGAGGTCCGCGACAACGGTGTCGGTCTGGCACCCGAGAACGTAACGCGGATCTTCGCGCACGGTTTCACAACAAAACCGCACGGGCACGGCTTCGGATTGCATTCCGGGGCACTGGCCGCCAAGCAAATGTGCGGCATGTTGTCGGCCGAGAGCGACGGACCGGGTCAGGGCGCGGTCTTCACGCTGGAACTACCATTGGCCGCCCCGACGGTCAGCGCTGCGATGGGAATGCCCTCGGATCGCCGCTTCGGCGATAGACCGCAGGCCGGCGAAACCGGAGGTGAAGTCACGCCGCACCCGTGCGAGAGCACAGCCGACGGGCGATATCGGGTCCCGAGCCCTCCACGGACCACCGCGTTGTCTTCCGCGTCGTCCGCAGGAGCGTGAACAGTGGATGACTGCCTGTTCCCCAATACAAAGTCCGCTTTGGCCACTCTGCCGGAAGCTCGGACCGCCATGCGGAGCTGTTTCAAAATAGTAATTTCCCGAATCGCCACACTTGGCCTCACAGTCTTGCTGGGGGGGCTGTTGACCGCCGTACTCGTCCGTTTCAGCCCCGGCTTCCTGGTGGACGAGCGCGAGTTGGACCCCCGGCTGGACGAAGCCAGCCGCCGCTCCATCGAACTCGAACATTCGGCTAATCAGAACGTCCTGGCGTTCTATGCCAAACGGCTGGAACGAATGGCGCTGCATGCGGACCTGGGAGATTCCCCTTCCCTGAATCGGCCGATCTCACAACTGTTCCAGGAAAGATTCCCGGTAACCGTTCAATTGATGGCCATCGGGATTGCGGGGGGATGGGCGCTGGCGTTTGCGCTGGCCCTGCCCTCGGTGATGTGCCGGTCGCGGGTATTCCATGGCATGGCTGCAACGTTCCACCAGATACTCATGTGCCTCCCGGCCGCCGCCATGGCACTTTTGGTCTTTGATATAGGTGGTCCGGTTCGCGCGCTGGTGGCCCTGGTGATCTGCCCGAGAGTTTTCGAGTACGTGCGCAATCTGCTCGAAGAAGCGTACGCGCAACCGCATATTTTGACCGCACGGGCAAAAGGCCTGGGCAGCGGGCGTATCTTAACTCGGCACGTATTGCCTTCGGTTGCACCACAATTGCTGGCGCTGGGCGGAGTGAGCGTCAGCATTGCCTTCGGAGCCGCGATTCCTGTGGAGGTGCTGTGCGATCTGCCAGGCATCGGTCAACTGGCCTGGAAGGCCGCCACGGCGCGCGATCTGCCGCTTCTGGTAGCGATCACTTTCGTGGTGATCGTCATGACCCAAGTCTGCAATACCGTGTCCGACTGGGCTGGATTCCGCGGGAGGCAGGCATGAGGCGCTCGCAACTGCTGGCCATCTCCGCTCTGGCGGTGCTGTTCGTAGCCGCCGTCCTTTCGGGCGTGGTATCGGCGAACTCTCACGCCACGCAATACCGGGAAATGCCCGGCGCGCGCCCGTCCGCCGCATTCCTGCTGGGGACAGACGAGTTGGGACGGGACCGGCTGGTACGACTTCTGTTTGCCACCCGTATCTCACTCCTCCTGGCCCCAGCCGCGGCATTGGCGGCGACATTACTCGCAATGATTGTGGGCGGCATCGCCGGATACTTCGGCGGCTTCTGGGACAGATGCATTGTGCGGACAATCGACCTGATGCTCTCGCTGCCATGGTTATTCCTGTTGCTGGCGGCGCGCGCCCTGCTGCCTTTGAACGCGCCGCCAATCGCCTCCCTCATCATGACTTATGGGCTGCTGGCGGCCCTCGGATGGGCCGGCCCGGCGCGTGTCATCCGGGCAGGAACGCGGAAACTCTGCGAATCGGATTTCACCCTACAGGCAGGCGCCCTGGGGTGCGGCAGGTTCCGGATCCTATGGCGCCACGTGATTCCAAATCTAAAACCGATACTGCTGGCGCAGTTGTGGACCACGATTCCCATCTTCATCCTGGCGGAGGCTAACCTGGGCTTGCTTGGGTTGAGCGCCAGTGAGCCCTTTCCTACTTGGGGGAACCTCTTGCGCGATTTGCAAAGTCCATTCTCTCTCCGGCCGGAGGCCTTCGCGCCGCTGGCGGTAGTTATGCTGTCGGTGGCCTGCCTCAAGCTGGCAATGCCACATCAGGAGCTTCACACATGAAACGCTTTTTCGTTCTGCTCGCGATGCTCGGCCTGTCATCGGCAGGTGCACGGGCCGCTCAGGCCCCCAGCGAACTTCGCTTCTGCCTTCGTGCCGATCCGAAGACTTTCGATCCGCTGCTAGTTGAAGATGACAATTCCGAAACCATCCGCTACCTCACCGGCGGAGTTCTGATCCGCATCAACCGCAAGACCCAACAGCTCAACCCGGAGCTCGCCACCTCATGGAATGTGGACAGCCAGGGGCGGCGCATCACTTTTCATCTGCGTCCGAACGTGAAGTTCTCGGATGGCACTCCCTTTTCTGCCGACGACGTGGCGTTCACCATGAAGCGACTGATGGATCCGGAAACGCACTCTCCGGCGGCAGACCCCTTCCGGTCGAGCGAAGTTTCGCCGCGGATTACGGTGTCATCTCCGCTGACGGTCTCGATCCTATTCGGCGCTCCGGTCGCGGGGATGGAACGGCTGTTCGATCAAGTGGCGATCAGCTCGGCAAAATCCCCGCACAAGATCGCGGCGGTCCTGGGGTCGTATGTTGTCGCAGAGTACAAGGCTGGCACCGAGATCCTGCTGTCGCGAAATTCCAACTATTGGAAGGTGGATACCAATGGTGTCCGGCTGCCGACCATAGAACGGATCCGCCTGGAAATTCAGCAAAACCGCGACATCGAGCTGGTCAAGTTCCGCCGCGGAGAGATAGACCTGATCAACTCTGTGGATGCCGACACATTCGATGAGCTGACGCGGCTGATGCCCCATTCGGTATTGGATGTTGGCGTATCGCTGGAATCCGAAATGATGTGGTTCAACCAGGTGGCCTCCTCGCCGGTCCCTGCCTATAAACAGACCTGGTTCCGATCGACTGGATTTCGGCGCGCGGTGTCGGAAGCGATCAACCGCGCCGACATCTGCCGCATTGTGTATCGGGGCCACGCGCGTCCGGCGGAGGGGCCCATATCGCCGGCCAATCAGTTTTGGTTCAACGCTTCACTTAAGCCTCATCCGTACGATATTGGCTCCTCGCGCAAGAGACTCGAGGCCGAAGGGTTCCGCCTGCGTGGTAGTGCGCTGTACGACAGCGAAGGTCACGCCGTGGAATTCTCGGTCATCACCAACGCAGGCAACCGGAACCGGGAACGAATCGCGGCGATGCTGCAACAGGACCTCCAGGCCATCGGGATTCGGTTGAATGTGGTCACTCTGGATTTCCCATCGCTCATCGAACGGATCACCCGGACCTTCAATTACGAATCCTGCCTGCTCGGTCTCACAAACCTCGATCTCGACCCGAGCGCGCAGATGAACGTCTGGCTCAGCTCTGCCGCGAACCACCAGTGGAATCCCAAGCAGAAGCAGCCGGCAACTACCTGGGAAGCGCAAATCGATAAGCTGATGCTTGCCCAGGCCGGCGACACCCGTCCCGAGGTCCGAAAGCGCGCATTTGATCGGGTGCAACAAATCGTTTCGGATGAGGCCCCGTTTCTATATCTTGTGACTAAAAACTCGCTTACCGCGATTTCTCCTAACATTCAAAATGCATCGCCGGCGGTTCTGACGCCGCAAGCCTTCTGGAACATCGACTGGCTCCGTAAACCGCTGTCCACGACAGAGAGTCGATAGATGGAGCACCTTCCCCTGCTTTCAACGTGTTTGTCCGCGGGCTACACGGACGGCCTGGCGGTTTTGCGGGATGCCACGCTCGAGGTTGCGCCGGGTGAGATTGTCGGTCTGGTGGGGGAGAGCGGATCGGGAAAGAGCACCATGGCTCTGGCGCTGCTGCGGTTATTGCAGTACCGTGGCGGATGGGTGCGGGGCGAGATACGATTTGGGGGCCGCAACCTGTTGCAGATCCCGGAAAAGACGATGAGGTGCGTCCGCGGGCGGGAGATCGGGTTGGTGTTGCAGAGCCCGATTGCCAGTTTGAATCC
>Ga0182030_10027776_pt1 | contig 10157 bp, 6 predicted proteins | sample 812S3MmetaG_FD_121299 | JGI IMG/M metagenome (GOLD analysis project Ga0182030, IMG submission 121299) | Permafrost microbial communities from Stordalen Mire, Sweden - 812S3M metaG (Illumina Assembly) | ecosystem: Environmental > Terrestrial > Soil > Wetlands > Permafrost | place: Sweden... | reverse complement strand
GATGGTCGTTGAAAATGACCGCTCGGACACCCAGCACGTCCGGGATCAACGGCAAGTTGAACATGGCATTGATGGCCGAGTTCGGATCGCCGCCGGCGGTTATTCCATAACTGGCATTCGCTGCGCCTTCGGTGACATCCAACTTGGGCTTGTTGGTGATATACCGAACGGCACCGGCTTGTGCGCCGCCGCCGAACAGTGTGCCCTGCGGGCCTTCGAGGATTTCGACTCGCTCCATATCGACCAGGTAGACGTCGATATTGCGGGCGGGATACTGCATCGACTCATCGTCTAGATATAGCGCCACATTCGGAAACGGGGCCGTGGTCGATTGCGACTGATTGGGGGCGCCGCCCTGGCTCAAGCCGCGCATGAAAATATTGCCGGCACCCGGGCCATTGCCGCTGTAGGTCACGTTCGGGGTGTACTTGAGCAGGTCATCGAAGGTCGTGACATTGAGCGCCTTCAATTGATCGCCGGTGACCGCCTGTATGGTGATCGGAACATCCTGGAGGGACTCATTGCGCCTCTGCGCCGTGACTTGAATCTCCGGAATTCCCTCGTCATCGGCGGCAGCATCGGCTGCATGCGCGGCGCTGACACCCAGGCCCGAGCCACTCAATATGGCGGCGATCGCAAAAGACAGCTTAGGATTAGAGTTCATTTCTTACATCCCTTCCCTTAATTTGAAATTCGTTGTCGAAAAAGCAACAAACCGACCCTGGGCGCTGCAGTGCAGCATGACTCACAGTCAGCTGAGACAGAGCCGGGTTTGGCCGGGAAAACTGATTCGTCAGGCAATTGCGCCACGTTGCACCTCATCCCAGGTCCTCTCGCAACGTTTTCGCAACAAGCCCGAGCACTCAATGTAATGTTAGCGAGTATAAATTGCAAAGGGATTACACCCGCTGGTATACGAGTGGAGACCTGCCGACGCATGAAACAGATCAATGAGCCAGCGAGATCCGTGGACGTCGTACTCGAGACCGACGTCCTCGTGGTCGGCAGCGGCCCCGGCGGGCTGGCGGCGGCACTGGCGGCGGCCCGTGCCGGCGCGAAGACCGCCCTGCTCGATCGCAATGGCTGCTTTGGCGGCAATATCACTCAGGTCGGCGTCGAGGGATTTGCTTGGTATCGGCACGAAGGCACGGTTGACTGCGAAGGTATTGGCATCGAGTTCGAAACGCGGGCCAAGGCCATGGGCGCCGCCATGCCGGAGCCACAATCGCTCAGCCATGCGCTCGATGCCGAAATGTTCAAGTGGGTCGCCGACGTATTGGTCGAGGAAGCCGGCGTACAACCGCTGCTGCACCGCCTATGCGTGGCACCCCTGGTGGAAAGCGGCCGGATGCTCGGGGTCATCACCGAGAGCAAGGCCGGGCGTGAAGCAATTCTGGCGAAGCGCACCATTGACGCCACGGGTGATGCGGACATCGCGGCGCGTGCCGGAGCACCGGTGCGCAAGACGCCAAGGGAAAAAATGATGGCGGCGTCGGTGATGTTCTCGATGACGGGCGTCAACAAGCAGCGCTTCATCGAAGCCGTCAAGGCCGATCCGCAAACCTACGCCGACTGGTCGGGTAATGGCGAGTGGGACTACGAAACCACGGGCAAGGAAGATCAAATGTTTTCGCCCTTCCTGCGCAAGCCGTTCCAGAAGGCGCTCGAGGCAGGACTCATTCCCGCGCATTTGCACACCATTGCCGGAACCTGGGGCACTGTCACTGATCAGGGGGATTTGACCTACTTGAATTTGGTGCACATCCCGGAGATCGACGGCACGGATCCGGGCGATTTGACCCGCGGGGAAATTCGCGGCCGGCGCGAAGCGATCTACGCGCTCGAGGCGCTGCGCAAATTCATGCCGGGCTGCGAAGCGGCCAAATTACGCAATTTTGGCATGACTTTAGGTATTCGCGACACGCGCAAGATCGACGCCGTCTACAACCTCACCGAGAGCGACGTGCGTGGGCAGGCACGCTTCGAGGATGCGATCGGCATCTTCCCCGAATTTATCGATGGGTATGGAGTTCTCGTATTGCCTACCACCGGTCGATATTGGCACGTGCCCTACCGTGCCCTGTTACCGAAGGGCGTCGCCAATCTTCTAGTCGCTGGACGCTGCATCGGCGGCGACCGCATTTCGCATGCTTCGGCCCGCAACATGATGTGCTGCACGGTCAGCGGCCAAGGCGCTGGGGTTGCCGCAGCCGTATCTTTGCGGGGCGACGAGCCGTTCGAGCGCCTGAACATTCGCTCGGTTCAAAGCGAATTGTCCCGCCAGGGAGTGCGGTTCGCATGAGCCGAAAGCGTCGGCCATCGGCTACGGCTGCCCTCGCCTTCGCTTTCAATGTTCCTCATCCGCGCATCCGCGAGCCCGAGGGGTCGAACGGCGGTTCAGTCAATATCGTCGCGGCACGGCGCTCACCCAGGATTTCGACCTCAAAGGCGCCCGCACCGCTATCTTCGGCCAAGGACACGGGCACGTAGCCCTGGGCCAGCGATCGATCGACGCAGTGGCCGTAGCCGCCTGAGGTCGCCCAACCGATGACCTTGCCTTGATGCCAGATGGGTTCATCACCCAGAACGTCCGCATCGAACGCATCGACGGCGAGGCTGATTCGGCGCACTTTACCGCCACCCGCCTTCTCGGCGAGCGCGGCATCGCGGCCGATGAAATCGGGTTTGGACAGATCCACGAACCGATCGAGGCCTGCTTCGAACACGCCGTATATCGGCCGCAGCTCGCGAAACCAGGTTGGAAAGTTTTTCTCTAGCCGCAGACACAGAAGTGCGCGCATTCCAAAGGGAATGAGGCTGAGATCGCGCCCGGCGGCGCAGATCCGATCGTAGAGCCGGCGCTGGTACTCGGGTGCAACCCAGATCTCGTAGCCGAGTTCTCCCGTATAGGTCACGCGGTTCACCTTCGCAGGACAATTGGCAACCTCCATCAACCGATGATCCAGGAAACGGAAGCCCTTTGACGAGACGTCCTCGTCCGTGAGACGCGCCAAAAGTTCGCGCGAGTGCGGACCCGCGATCGAGATTCCGGTCAGACTCATGCCAAAACGATGCAGCCGTACAGATCCGTTCGCCGGGAGATGCGCCTCGAACCAGCGCATGTGATGGATCTGCGCCTGCGAAGATCCCCACATGAGGTACCGACCGGGTTCAGAGCAGGCGATGGTGAAGTCCCCAATGAGCTTGCCTTGGTGGTTGAGCATGGGAGTCAGGACGATCCGCCCGGGCAGCGGCATGCGGTTCGTCATGAGCTTCGCAAGATACGCCTCGGCGCCCTCGCCGACGAACTCGTACTTGGCAAAGTTTGCGATCTCGGTGAGGCCGACTGTGCTGCGGACTGCGAGGCACTCAGCCTTGATGTGCGGGAAATCGTTCGACCGGTGGAAGGAAACGACGTCTTTGGGCTCAACGCCCTTGGGTGCGAACCAAAGGGGCGTCTCCAAACCCCAGCTGTCGCCCATCACCGCGCCTTGCGCGAGCAACACATCGTACAGTGCCGTCGTCTGCTGCGGACGCGCCGCCGGCAGTTCCTCGTTCGGGAAACGGATGGAGAATCGCCGCGCATAGTTCTCGCGCACTTTCTCGTTGGTGTAGCCGCGCGTCGCCCATTCGCCATAACGCGCAACGTCCATCGCCCATACGTCGAAACCGGGGTCGCCATTGACCATCCATTGGGCGAGTGCGAGTCCCACTCCCCCGCCCTGACTGAAGCCAGCCATCACCGCGCATGCACACCAAAATCCCGGCAGTCCCTGCACGGGTCCTACCAGCGGGTTGCCATCCGGGGAGAATGTGAACGGGCCATTGATGACTCTCTTGATGCCGGCCTTCGCCATCGCCGGGAAATGCTTGAAGCCGAGCTCGAGCGAGGGCGCGATGCGATCGAGATCGGGCTCGAGCAGCTGCGCGCCGAAGTCCCACGGGGTCGTGCGCGGCTGCCACGGCACGCAGGCACGTTCGTAGGTACCAAGCACGATACCCTTGTGCTCCTGGCGCATGTAGATCTCGGACTTGAAATCGATCGCATGCGGCAGCTCGTGGCCGCGCTCACGGTTGAACTCTACGACCTCCGGCATCTCGTCGGTGACGAGGTACATATGCTCCATCGCGAGTACCGGCAGCTCGAGGCCGACCATGCGGCCGACTTCGCGCGCCCATAGGCCACCCGCGTTGACCACATGCTCGGCATTGAGCGAGCCATTGCTGGTAGAGACATGCCACGTGCCGTCGCCTCGGCGCTCGAGCGCGGTCACGCGGGTATGCAAGTAGATCTCGGCGCCGCCGATTCGCGCGGATTTCGCGTAGGCGTGGGTGGTGCCGTAAGGATCGAGGTTACCATCTGCCGCGTCGAGCATCGCGCCTACGAAGTATTTTTCCTCGAGCAGCGGCAGAAGGTTCTTTGCCTCGGGCATCGTGAGCAGCTCGGTTTCGAGTCCGAGGTAGCGCGCACGGGCGTGCGCCATCTTGAGCCACTCCATGCGCTCCTTGGTGTCAGCTAGCAAGAGTCCGCCCGAGCGGTGTAGACCGCAGGACTGACCGGAGATCTTCTCGAGCTCGTCGTACAGACCGATGGTGTAGCCCTGCAGCTTCGCGACGTTCGGATCGCCATTGAGCGTATGAAAGCCGCCCGCGGCGTGCCAGGTTGACCCCGAGGTCAGCTGGTCACGCTCGATCAATACGACATCCTTCCAACCGGCTTTGGTGAGGTGATAGAGAACGCTGCAGCCGACCACTCCGCCGCCGATGACGGCAACTCGCACATGAGTCTTCATGTCCCCTCGCAAATGTCATAACCATAGAATCGTGCGGCGTCCTCGATCACTTCGAAGGTCGAAGCGGCGAAGGTCCGCAGCGCGATGAACTCGTAACTATCCGATCCGACGCGATGAAGGAGGCCGCCAACATGGTGGATCGGAACTTGAGCAAACTGACCGAGGCCGAAACGCTCCGAATCGACGTCGATCGCGACCAAATGCCCGAGCAGGCTGCGGGCCGCTGGCCCCTCGATGAGGATGCACGTCCGCGAACCCTCGAGCGGCGTCACGCTCGCGGCATGCTCCGCTAACAATGCCCGCAGCTGCGCGGCAAGACCTGGCGAGGAACTGCGAATCCAGTACTGATCCGCTGCGATCCGAAACGCGATGAAGCCGTCACGGAGAACGGCGGCGATCGTCGATACCGGCAGCGCTTCGCTGAGAAATGTGTGCGCTGTCGTCTCGACAAGCGCCTCGCCGCCCGGGTACACGCCGATTTGCACGAGCGAACCCAATGGCTTCTCGCCGAGCCGCAAACGACGCCGACCGTCGGCGCCGTCGTGTCCGGAAGTAGGTAGCACCGCCGCGAGAGCCGAGCGTGATTCAAGCACGGAGCCGCTCTCCGGACGCATCGACAAATACGGGCGATACGATTCGGGCGCGCGTGGTCTCGCCGAGCAATGGATATGCGCACACGATTTCCTCGCCCTGGTGACGCAGGCCTCCGCGATACAACCCCAACGCGATAAACTTGCCGAGCACGGTCGACCACGTCACCGAGGTGATGTAACCGCGCCCGTGTCCCGCAATGGGGTCTTCTCGAGCGAAAAGAATCGCACCGCCGCGGAATCTGGCGTTGCGCTCGATGGGCTCGAGGCCGACGAGGCTCCATCGCTCCGGATCCACGAGTTCCTCGCGCTCGCGCAGCTCGCGGCCGATGAACGCCTTGGTGCGTGAGGCCATCTTGCCAAGCCCTAGGTCATCGAGAGTATTGCGATGATCGAGCTCGAGTCCTGCCACGTGGCCTTTCTCGATGCGCAGCGACGCAAGCGCCTCTAGGCCGTAAGGCCTAATTGTCAAGGGCGCCGCGCTCTCGAGGATTCGAGTCCACATCGCCGTGCCGCGGTCCGCGGGAACATATACCTCATATGCCAGCTCACCGGAAAAACTCAGTCGCAGCACACGGATGCCGTCAATCTCAAGCACGCCCATGTGCGGCAGAAATGCGTCGGATAGATGCATTCCCGGCAGCACCAGTGCGAGGGCTTCACGGGCCTTCGGCCCCGCCAACGACATTCCGGCCCAGGCATCCGTGACCGAAACGACCTGGACCTTAAGGTCCGGCCATACGGTCTGTAATAGAAATTCGAGCCACGACATGACCTCGGCCGCCTGCCCCGTGGTCGTGGTCAGAAAATAGCGATACTCTCCGAGGCGCGCGGTCGTGCCGTCATCGAGCACTGTCGCATCATCGTTCAGCATCACGCCATAGCGCGCCTTGCCGACAGCGAGCTTCGCGAATCCGTTGACGTAGACCCGGTCGAGGAACTCGCCGGCATCCGGCCCCTGCACATCGATCTTGCCGAGCGAGGATACGTCCGAGATGCCGACCCCTTCGCGCACCAGTTGCATCTCCTTCACGTAGGCACTGACCGGGTCCTGTCCCGCCCACTGGTAGTACCACGGACGCAGCCAAAGACCGGCCTCGATCATCACCGCGCCGTTCGCAAGATGCCAATCGTGCATCGGCGTGCGCCGCGTGGGCCTGAAGTGCTGACCGATGCTGCGACCCGCGAGAGCACCGAGCGACACCGGGGTGTACGGCGGGCGATAGGTGGTCGTGCCGGCCGCCGGCATGTCGATGCCGCGCAAGTCGGCCATCAAGCGCGAAGCGTTGACGTGGCTGGTCTTGCCCTGATCGGTTCCCATGCCGAGCGTCGTGAAGCGCTTGAGGTGCTCGACCGATTCGAAACCCTCCTCATGTGCGAGCGCAAGATCATCGATCGTGACGTCATTCTGGAAATCGACGAAAACCTTGCCGCAGCCCGCGGCACTATCGACCGCTGCCGCTGCAGAGTCACTGACGCTCGGCTCACCGGCGAACTGCGGTGGTTCGCCCGCAGAGCCCGCGCAGCAGGCATGGCGAGCGGCCGCGGCACCCGCCCCGTGACCATCGCTCATCGTGCCGCCATGGCGACCCATGACACCACCGGCGCCGAAGACACCCGGCGCAAAGGGGCCGGGCACGAAGCACTCAAGTGCTGCATCGTAGACCGGACGAACGCCCGTATGGCAGCTTAAGTGCACGGTGGGAGACCAACCGCCCGACATCCCAATCACCTCGCAGGGCGTGCGCAAGACTCTAGCCGAACCGTTGCGAGTCCAAATGGCGGTGCGAAGCTGCCGAGCACCGTGTGCACGCATGAGCTGCGCCGAGAGTTGCACCTCGACGCCGGCGCGGCGCGCCGCCTCGGCAAGTCCGCGAGCGGCGGCGGGCCGCTGATCGAGAAGCGTCACGCCCGCTCCCGCTTTAGCCAGATCGATAGCCGCGGCCCAGGCCGAGTCATTGTTGGTCGCAAGCACGACGCGTTTGCCCAGCTGCAACGCGTAACGATGCAGATAGCACTTCACCGCGCCCGCGAGCATTACTCCGGGCCTGTCGTTGTCGCCGAAGAGCAGCGGCCGCTCGATGGCTCCCGTCGCGTGCACGATTGAACGAGCGTGCACCCTTATGAGGGTCTCGCACGCGACGTCCTGGGACGCGCCCGATTCAGGTCGATCGCTACGCTCGAGGAGCGCGGCGCCGTGCCCGTCGTAGAGTCCGAAGGCGGTCGTCCGGCGCCGCACCTCCACACGGGGGAATGACTCCAGCTCGGCAATCAGCGAGCGGCGCAGCGCTTCTTCAGGACCCGCGCTCGCCGCTGCGAGCAAGCTGCCGCCGAGTTCGAAGTCTTGCTCGACCAGCAAAACGCGCGCGCCCGCCCGTCCGGCGGCGAGCGCCGCGGCGAGACCCGCGGGGCCCGCACCGATCACGAGCACGTCGGTGAATGCGTATCGCGTGTCGTAACGCTCCGGATCCGGAAGGTAGCTAGCGCGACCTAAGCCGGCGGCGCGACGAATGAAGCGTTCGTAGAACATCCAGGAGCCGCGACGCGGACCCATGAAGGTCTTGTAGTAAAACCCGGCACTGAACAGCGGCGCGAGCCACGAGCTAAATGACATGAGGTCGAAGTCAACCGAGGGCCAGCCATTCTGGCGCTCACAGACCAGCCCTTCGCGCAATTCCGTGGTCGTCGCGGGGACGTTGGGTGTTCGGCGACCACCGACGCCCATCGTCAGCAGGGCATTCGGCTCCTCGACGCCGGCGGCGAGAATCCCCCGCGGGCGGTGATACTTGAAGCTGCGGCCGACAATGCGAATATTGTTAGCGAGTAGGGCCGAGGCGAGCGTGTCCCCTGCGTAGCCTTCGAGGCGCCGTCCATTTAGCACGAAGGATAGCGGCCGCGAACGGTCGATATGCCCACCTTCGCGGCGACGTATGGCGCCGCTCAAGCGATGCCTCCGCGGCGCGCGAGCCAGGATTTCCCCGCGATGTTGGTCGCCGTGTCGCGCTCGAGCAGCAGCCACTGCCTGCAGCCTTGCACATGCTGCCAAAATTCGCGGTGTTGACCCTTCGGGTTCTTGAAGAGGAACGCGTGCTCGTACCACGCTCGAGCGTCACCTGAACCGTGCGCGGGCCGCACTTTGGTTGCATCGCCGCCATAGCGAAACTCGGTGTAGTCGCGCTCGCCGCAGTGCGGACAGGGAATTCTGAACACGTCGCTACTGCCTCCAGGTCGACAGACCGAGCCCATATTCGTCGAAACCGTTGCCGCGCTCGAAACGATCGAGTGCCAAATGGCGGATCAACGGATGTTCATCATCGTGGGCGATGGTGTGGGCCAGGCACCAGCCGGTCGCGGGCGTCGCTTTGAAACCCTGATAGCACCATCCTGCGTTGAGGTATAGGTTGCGAAACGGCGTGCGGCCGATGAAGGGGCTGCCGTCCGGCGTCATATCCTGGATACCGGCCCAGTGACGAAGCAGCCGCAAGCGCGACATGGCCGGGATAAGCGCCACGGCACACTCCGCGACCGTCTGAACCTTCGTGAATTGACCGCGCTGCGTGTACGAATTGAAGCCGTCGATGTGGCCGCCAAACACCATGCCGCCTTTATCGGACTGAGAGATGTAGAAGAGCTCCGCGCCGAAAGAGATTACGCAGTCGAGAAAGGGCTTGATGGGTTCGGTAACGAATGCCTGCAGCAAATGACTCTCGATCGGAAGCCTCGATCCGAGCAGCGCCATGACCTGCGAGGAATGACCGGCCACCGACACCGCGGTGCGGCCGGCGCCGATCGCCCCGCGAGTCGTCTCGACGCCCGTGATGCGGTCCCCGTCGCGCTGAAAGCCCGTGACCTCGCAGTTCTCGATGATGTCGACGCCGAGCCGGTCTGCAGCGCGGGCGTACCCCCAGGCAACCGCATCATGGCGAACCGTGCCGGCACGCTGCTGAAACAGGCCCCCGTAGATGGGAAAGCGGCTATGTTTCGAGTAATCCAGGAACGGTAAGAAACGTTCGATGTCCTTGCGCTCCATGAGCTCGGCATCGATGCCGTTCAGCCGCATCGTGTTGCCTTTCCGCGCGAGCACATCGAGCTGCGAGGGGCCATGCGCAAGCACCAGTTGGCCGCGCTGCGAGAGCATGACATTGAAATTGAGCTCGTGGGAGAGCCCCTCCCAGAGCTTGAGTGAGTGCTCGAAGAACTCCGTGTTGCCGGGCAGCTGATAGTTCGATCGGATCAGCGTCGTGTTGCGCCCGACGTTGCCGCTGCCTAAGTACCCGCGTTCGAGCACGGCGACCTTCGTGATGCCATGGCGGGCAGCAAGGTAGTAGGCCGTGGCAAGCCCATGTCCACCGCCGCCGACGACCACGACATCGTAGGAATCGCGCGGCGACGCCGGACGCCACGCACGCCGCCACCGCACGTTGGTAAATGCGCGGCGCGCGAGCCCAAGCGCCGAATAGCGCGACAGCAACTTCACGTCTTTGGTCCCGTGATGCGTCTCCAAACCTTTTTTTGGACCGTCGCCACCCCGGCAACCTCGTGCCTCGAGGTGAAGACAAGAGTGTCCCCCTCCAGTGCTACGTTTTGCGAGTAACTCATCCCGCTCTCCCCGGGAATGAGCGAGGACTTGATATGATGTGTGACCGTCGAGGTCGCCGCATCGTATTCCCAGGTGCCAAAGTAAGCGTAGTAGGTATCGAGCACTGCCGCCTTTCGCTGCGCCTCTTCGGCCGACTCAACGCGCGGGGGTCGCGATGCCGCCGCCTCCATGGCG
>Ga0182030_10027775_pt1 | contig 10157 bp, 6 predicted proteins | sample 812S3MmetaG_FD_121299 | JGI IMG/M metagenome (GOLD analysis project Ga0182030, IMG submission 121299) | Permafrost microbial communities from Stordalen Mire, Sweden - 812S3M metaG (Illumina Assembly) | ecosystem: Environmental > Terrestrial > Soil > Wetlands > Permafrost | place: Sweden... | reverse complement strand
TGAAATAATTGCTGGGATCGCAGTGTTGACAGGCGAAAGCGCCTGTCCCACGTTGCCAGGCAAGGGCTTGCACCATTGTGGGGCAGGCGCTTTCGCCTGCCAACCCATTTCTTCACAGCTTCTCATGGTCGCGGCTTCGATGTGCTTTCAGAGCCGCGACCGGGGTACCCTCTGGGTCGGGAGCGGTTGGCACAGTTATTACCGCGGCGCCGGCGTTTCCCGGAACGGCGTTTTTCCCTCATAGAGCGCCAGCCTGGCGCGAATCGCACTGGCGAGCGCCGCTTTGTTCTGCTGCCCGGCGAGTGTCAGGGCGCGCCGGGCTGTCTCGACGGCGTCCGGGAAGCGGCCCGCTTCGGCGTACGCCGCTGCCAGGCAGTCCAGCGCCGCCGCGTCGGGCTGGCCTGCCAGTTCGACGGCCCGGGCGCCCAACCGCACGGCTTCGGCGCCGTTGCGGAGCGCTTCGTCGGGGCTGGCGGCCAGAATCCAGGCGGCGCGGCTCAATGCCGCGGTGTTGTCCGGTTCCAGAGCGAGGCCCAGCCGCCATTGCGCCAGCGCATCCGCGGTCCGGCCCAGCAGGTAGTACGCGCTCCCCAGGTTGAAGTATGCCGGCGCGAAGCGCGGGGTCAATGCGATGGCGCGCTGGAACTCGGCCGCGGCCGCGTCGTACTGCTTTTGCTGGAGCAGCGCCACCCCCAGGTCGTTGTGCGTCTGCGGGTCGCTCGCGTCAAGAGCCAGGGCGCCTCGATATTGTTCGATGGCTTCGCGCGCATTACCCTGGCGCAGCAGCGCCACCCCGAAGTTGTAGCGCGCCTCACCGTCGCCGGGGTCCAGTTCCACCGCCTTCCTCCAGTGGGGAATGGATTCTTCAAATCTGCCGGTGCCGGAGAGCGCGCGCGCCAGGTTCTTGTGGACCTCGACGTAGGCGGAGTCGGAGGCGAGCGCTTTTCGCCAATGCACGATGGCCTCGTCCAGCCGCCCCAGCTTGGCCAGTGCAAAACCCATATTGTTGTTCGCCTTGGCGTCATCCGGGTCGATCGCCAGGGCCTGTGCCCATAAGTCGGCGGCATCGGCGTGGCGGCCCTGGCGGCCCAACTCGAAGGCCCGGTCGAAGAGGTTATAGAAGTCGGCCGCCGGAGTGTCGATTTTTTGCAGTCCGTCCCGCGGAATGTTGACGAACTCGGGAATATTCACGGCGCGATTACTGGCGGTCGCGTTTTCTATCAGGATGGCCGGGCTGTCGCGGCCCTCCTCGTCGATATGGGTGAGATACATCTGGGTGTAGGGCGAGCGCGCCTTGGAGGAAAATACCAGCCAGCGTCCGTTGGGCGAGAAGCTGTGCCAGGAGTTCATCACCTCCTGATTCGAGCGCATGCGGCGCGCCTGCCCGCCTTGCGCGGGGACGATGTAAAGCAGGCTGTCGGGCCGCATCAGCAGGCCGTTGCGGGCCTGGACGAAGACGATCCAGCGGCCGTCGGGAGACACTTTCGGGAAGGAGTTGCTCATGCCGTTGAGCGACGCCCCGGAAATCCGCTCCGGCGCGCCGCCTTTGCCGCCGTTGAAAGCAATGCGGTAGAGATCGTAGCGCACCTGGGTTTCGTTGGGATCGTTGGCGAACAAAGCCAGCGGGCGTGTGGGGGAATAGGCTTCCCCCGCCTCCGCGCGCGCGAATACCAGGTACTTGCCATCCGGACTCCAGGTGGCGTTGGTCTGCACGTAGCGCCGGTCGTCCGCTCCCGGCAACGGTTGCCGGTCTTTCGCCGCGCGGTTGTAGACTACCAGGATTCCGCGGGTCGCATAGAAGACCTGGAGGAAGCGGTAGTCCTTGAAATTGGCGACATAGTAGTTGCGGGCGAGGTCCTTCTCGGCCCCGACGGTAGTCACCACGTATTGCCCGTCGGGCGAGATCTGGGACATGAAACCCACCCGCATCGGCCCGGCCGGCTGTTCCTTAAAGGAATTCCACGCGATGACGTCCTGGCTGCGGATGGACATACGCGGCTGCACGGCGGCGATGGCGTAGAGCCCCTTGTCGTTCTGCGGCCCGTCCAGATCCATTCCCAGGGTCTTGCCGTCGCGCGAGAAGGAATGGCAATTGGCGCACACATGCTGTCCTTCCAGGAGCACGTGGCCGCGCGTTTCGTCCACGTGGCGCAAGCGCCAGGCGATCAGCGGCAAGGCCGCCTGGGCGAGCGGTTTGATGATGCCCTTCTCCAACTCCGAGGGCATCAAAGGCACGTCGCGATAGAAGATGGGCGCGCCCACGGGGTCGCGGGAAGTGGTCAGGGTCACCGAGCCGCGCGAGACCGGCTTGTGCGTGCCCGGACCGCGGAAGCCGGTAACGGTCACTTCGGCGGCTTGCTCCACGGAGCGCTTCTTGATTTCCGCCCAGGCGCTGGGATCGGGCATCCAGGTGCGCGCGGCGGCCTGCCGCGGGGTGAGCCGCGGAGGCTCGTTGGTGTCCGAAACCGCGCGCGGGTCGATCTCCCCAATCGTCATATGCTCGCAGGGGCAGGCCGCGCGCAGCACGCCGCCATCGGCAAACTTCACCTTGATCTGCCACACCGTGGCGCCCTTGGTGGAATCCCGAAACAGGAAAGTGGGAGGAGTGATCTCGGGCGGAAAGATGGAGCCCGCGGCGGGGTAGTCGATGACGAGGGCCGCCTCCTTGGATGAGGCGCCAAGCCGCCTCGCCAGCGGAGGCAGAACCAAGGCGGCACACCCGAGAATGGCGATCGCCGCCCGGAGCCGATTCTTAACCCCTCCACGAACGATCTTGACCATACCTCCGCTTATCCCGATTGGCGGCCTGGAGCACGATCGGGACTATTGCCCAGGAAATTCCTCCGCAGCACCGTCGCACTGAAGGATAGCGTACCACCGAACCAGTTTCTGTCGCGAAACCAGGTCTCGGCGCATGAGACCGCTCCCGACCCAGAGGGTACCCCGGTCGCGGCTCTGATGGGCAGCCTAGTGTCCGCCTGCGCTTCTGTGTTGCGTGAGAAAGCGCCTCACAGACCGGCTCGAATCCATGGCCAGCGCCTCCCTGGCCACTTCCCCGGCTTCCGCCACGCCGCAACGCGAGATGGCCCGCTTGAGTTCGGGGATCAACGGCGCGCTGACGCTCAATTCTTCCAGGCCCAGGCCAAGCAATAGCGGCGTCGCCACGGGATCGGCCGCCAGTTCGCCGCACAGGGCTACCTCGATTCCTCCGTTGCGGGCGGCCTCGATGGTCTGCCGGATCATCCGCAAAACAGCGGGTTGAAAGGGATCCGCGAGCGGCGCCACGCGGGAGTTGGTGCGGTCGGCCGCCATGACGTACTGGATGAGATCGTTGCTGCCGATGCTGAAAAAGCTGGCCTCGCGCGCCAATTCGCCGGCCACCGCGACCGCCGCGGGCACTTCGATCATGACGCCGATCCGCATGTTCTTCCGGAAGGGGACTCCCTCCCGTTCCAACTCGGCCTCCGCTTCCCCGACCATCGCTTTGGCCTCGCGTAGTTCGTCCACGGAAGCGATCATCGGCAACAAAAGCTCGACGGCATGCGCCGCGCCCGCCCGCAAAATGGCACGGAGCTGCGTTCGGAACAGGTCCCGCCGGCCCAGCATCACGCGGATGCCGCGCCAGCCGAGGAATGGGTTGGCTTCCGGGCCGATCTCCACGTAGGGCAGGCTCTTGTCGCCGCCGATGTCCAGCGCGCGGATGGTCAGTTGACGCCCGCCCAACGACTCGGCGATGGCGCGATAGGCGGCCGTCTGTTCCTCTTCGTCCGGCGCCGTGGCACGCCCCAGAAACAGGAACTCGGTACGCAGCACCCCCACGCCCTCCGCGCCCCAAGCCAGTGCTTCGGCCGCTTCGGCCACGCCGCTGATGTTGGCGAGAACCCGGACGCGCCGGCCATCGCGCGTGGCGGCTGGTTGGTGGCGTTCCAATTCCGCCGCCCGGCGCGCCGCCAGCCATTGTTGGCGGCGGCCTTCGAGCGTGCCTGCCCGGTCCGCATCGGGAGAGATCCAAACCATCCCCTGCTCGCCATCCACAGCCACCATGGTTCCGTCGGCCAGCGCGGAAAGACCGGGGCCCAGCCCCGCCACCACGGGAATTCCCAAGGCCCGCGCCAGGATCGTGCTGTGCGCGCTGGCGCTGCCCGTCTCCAGGCACAGGCCCAGAACCACCGCGGGGTCGAAGCCCTTGACCTCGGAAGGAGTCAGATCGTGCGCCGTGAGGATGGCCGGCGCGCGCGGCAGTTGCACCGTGCCGCCTTGACCCGTGAGCCTGCGCAACACCCGTGCCGCCACGTCCGCCATATCCGCCGCCCGTGCGCGCAGGTAGGGGTCCGGGAGAGCGCCCAGGCGGCCGGCCAGTCTGGTGGTTTCCGCCTGCCAGGCGGACTCCGCGGCCACCCGGTCCGCCGCCAGCACGCGCGAGACTCCGTCAATCAGCTCCGGGTCTTCGAGGAACAGCAACTGGGCATCGAAAATGCCGGCCTCATCGGCGCCAATGTGAGCTTTGGCCCATTCGTACAGTGCCCTGGTTTCTTCCCGCGCGTGCTCGATAGCGGCCATCAGGCGTTGCCGCTCGGCCTCGGGATCGGCGCTGCGCCGGAAGGCGATTTCCACGGTGGCGGGACGCAGTTTGAGCAGCGGCCCGATGGCGATGCCCGCTGCCGCCGCGATGCCGCTGAGTTGCCGTGGCGACGGCGAAACGAGTGGCGGCTGTAGCCGCTGGGGAGTCTCCTGGAAGAGTTCCGCCTTTTCGCCACAGCCGGATTCGATAAAATCCGCCAACGCGGCGAGCGCCTCGTGCGCCTGGGGTCCGCGTGCGCGGATCCGCACCTGATGGCCTTGCCGCGCACCCAGGCTGAGTACCCCGTTGATGCTGTCGCCGGGCGCCGAACCCGTCCCCCGGGTGACGTTTTCCAGCGTGACCTGCGCCCGGTAACGGCGCGCCATCCGGATGAGCTGTGCGGCCGGCCGGGCGTGCAGTCCGAGGCGGTTGGTGAGCGTCACCAGCGCCTCCGCGCAAGGCCCGGTGCCGTCAGCGGCGCCGGCAGGCTCAGGCGCCCCGCCGCTGGTGCCCAACTGTGCCGCCTTGCCGGCCAGCGCGTTCCCGGCCTCGCGCGCAATTTCCGCCAGACTGGCGCCGGCGGCCGCCAGGCTGGCAGCCGCCACGGCTCCTTCCACCAGCGGAGCGGCGCACAACCGCACGCGGGATTGCTTCGTTTCGCCCAGCAGCTCCAGCGCTGTTTCGGCGCTTAGCACGGCGCTACCGAGGTCCATGAGAACCAGCACTCCATCCTCGCTGTAGACCGACTGGATGGCCTCGAGCACCTGGAATGCATCCGTGCCGATGGGGTTCCGGGGATCGGCGGTGCCCCCGGCAGCCGCAATCCGCACCTTCCCCTGCGCCACCTGCCGCGCCAGGTCGCACACACCCTCGGCCAGCTTGGCGGAATGCGAGACAATCACCAGGCCGATCATGCGCGCCACGCGTCCGCGGCGGCCTTGATGAGCAGGTGGGAAGAGGTCGCTCCCGGATCCTGGTGGCCGATGCTGCGCGCACCCAGATAGCTGGCCCGCCCCTTGCGCGCCTGCATGGGAACCGTCGCCAGCATGCCCGATTCGGCCGCCGCCGCGGCTTCGTCCAGGATCTCCGCGAGACTGCGCCCGCCTTCGATGCCCTGGCGCATCGCCTCTACCGCCGGAAGAAGGGCGTCCAGCATGGTCTTGTCGCCCGCCACCGCTTTACCGCGCTGTTGGACACCCTCGATGCCCGCCTGGAACATGGCCACCACATCGGCCGCGCCTAACTGGGATTTCCCCGCGCAAGCCGCGCCGGCCCGCAGGAAGAAAGTGCCGTACAGCGGCCCGGCGGAACCGCCCACGTTGCGTATGAGGACCGTGGCCACTTTCTGGAGAATCGAAGCGACATCGGGCGAAGGGTGCGCCGCCAGCTCCGCTTTCACCGCGCTGAAGCCGCGCTCCATATTGCTCCCGTGATCGGCGTCGCCGATGGACGAGTCCAATTCCGTGAGCCGCTCCCGGTTCGCGGCGTAGACCTGCCGCAGGGCATCCAGCCACGCCAAGATTTCCGGGTTGCCCACCGTCACTGGCTCACACCCCCCAGCGTAGTCCCGCCGTGAGCACCGGATCGTCCCATAGCGAGAGCATCTCGTCGTCGGCTTTGAGCAGGGTGATGGAGCAGCCGGCCATGTCGAGGCTGGTGATGTAGTTGCCCACCAACCGGCGCGCCACGCGGATTCCCAGGCCTTGCAAGATGCGCTCCAGTTCCCCGTAGACCAGGTAGAGTTCCATCAGGGGCGTGCCGCCCAAGCCGTTGACCATGGCGATGACTTCGTCTCCGGTGCGGAACGGCAGGTCCGCCAGGACCGTTGCCGCCATGCGCGCAGTCAGATCCCGTGCGGGCAGCAGGGGCATGCGCTCGCGCCCCGGCTCACCGTGGATGCCGATACCCATCTCCATCTCGTCCGGGCCCAAATCGAAAGTCGGCTTGCCGGCCGCGGGGACGGTGCACGAAGTCAGGGCCATCCCCATGGAACGCCCATTGCGATTGACTTTGCGGCAGATCTCTTCCACGCGCGCCAGATCGTAGCCGCGTTGGGCAGCCGCGCCGCACAGCTTTTCCGCGAGCACGGTGGTCCCCACGCCGCGGCGGCCCGCCGTGTAGAGGCTGTCTTCCACGGCAACATCGTCGTTGACGACCACCGCCCGCACTTCCACGCCCCGCGCCTGGCAGAGTTCGGCCGCCATTTCGAAATTCATGATGTCGCCGGTGTAGTTCTTGACGATATGAAGCACGCCCGCTCCACCGTTGACGGCGAGCGTGGCGGCTTCGATCTGATCCGGAGTCGGGGATGTGAATACCTCGCCGGGACAGGCGGCGTCGAGCATGCCCCTGCCCACGAACCCCGCATGCATGGGTTCGTGCCCGCTGCCCCCACCGGACACGATGCCGGTCCTGCCCCGCACCGGCGCGTCGGCGCGGACCACGTAAACCGGCTCCAGGCAAACTCTGAGAATATCCGCATGCGCCAGGGCCAGCCCGGCCAGAAACTCCCGCCGGGCATCCCGCGGATCGTTGATCAGTTTCTTCATCCGTCTTCTCCGTTTCCGGGGTGGAGAGCTTAGAATTTTTCCCAGTGCAGCACTTCGGAAAGCGGCCGCTTGTGCTTCAGGGGTTCCTCGGCTGGATGCCCGAGAGAGAGCAGGCTGATCAGCTTATAGCCCTCCGGCGCGCCCACCAGCTTGCGAATCCGGTCCGCGTACGGCTTCTTATCCCCGGCCACCCAGCACCCTCCGAGGCCGTGCGCCCGCGCGGCCACGAGAATGTTCTGGCTGGCGTTGCAGCCGTCCTCCAGGTAGTATTTCGTGTCTTTGCACAAGACCACCACACAGGCGGCTGCCTGCGCGATGAAGCGTCCAAAATCGGCGATTCCGGCGATGGCGCGCAGCGTTGCCGGTTCCGTCACCGCCACAAATTCCCAAGGTTGCAGGTTGATCGCCGTGGCGGCCAGACGACCGCAGTCGATGATGTCCTCGATCGTCTCTCGCGATACGGGTTCGCCCGTGTAGGCGCGAATCGATCGCCGTGTCTTCAAAGCCTCGATGCAATCCATCCCGGAAGACCAGCCTAGCATACGGCCGGGGTCTTACTTCAACCGGCTGGCGAAGAGAAGATTGGACGGCACCTTCCCATAGCCATAACCGATCCGGAACTGGAGCGGCTTGGTCCCCGGCGTCTGGTAGGCTTTCTTCAAGTCCGCCTGTTCCTTCCAGCGGAAGCTCCCATAGGGCCGAACATACTCGCCGTACAATTGCACCTGCCAGTCCGGTGAGGTGTAAAAGCGGAACGGGATACCGGAGTCGTCCTGCAGCACCGCGACGCTCCTGGAAAGCACCTGGTCGCGTATGATGGAGAACTCCGGCTTGTGGAGCATGTAGGAGGTTGCTTTGAGAAATGTCGTGGTCCCCTGGAGCCTGGAGAGGAAACTGAGGAAGGGCGGGTTCTCCTGCAGGCGCGTGTCCGACAGGTTGACGGAATAATAGAACAGTTTGTGAACGGACTGGTCGTTGTCGGTGCGGAACTCAATTTCCAGGCCCTTGTTGCCGATCCTGCCGGGCGCATGGTAGTCGGGAGCCCGCTCGACGATGCGTCCAGCTTCGTCCAGCCGGATGTAGCGGAGGCCCAGGATGGTATGGCCCGATCGCACCAGCAACTCCAGAATCGGCAGACAAAGGCCGTCCGTCACCTGTCCCCGAAACTGGCGATCCATCTGGCGGGTGATGAAAAAGCTCCTGCCCAGTTCCGAGGCCACGGTGGATCTCACCGCGGACAGATATCGCTCGAGGTTCTTCCGCCCGAGTTGTTTGGGGTTCGGCATGGTCCCTGCCGGCTCCAGCCCGACCATGATGTAGACCGGGGTGCGGGGAAAGAATACGGTGACCATCAGAGCGTCGGGGCCGCTGAACGGGTAAAAGACGGGCTGCACGGCAGCCGGGCGGCTACCGAACTCGCTGTTCTGGAACGCGCGCATGGCCGGTAGCGGCCCATCCTCGAGCCGGTTCCACGAGCGATCGAATTCCTGCCGGTGCCTGGCCCAGGCCGGCTCGTCCTGGAGCTTGATGAAAGGGCTGCCGGAACGCCCCGGCAATCCCGCCAGAAATCGCGCGAGATCGTCGGCGTAGCGGTCGTGCGGGACGGATTCCAGCAGCCGGTCCGGCGGCGGTTTCTCGACGCGCCTCGGCGGGGCGTCGTGGCAGGAGAGCATCACGGCCGTCGAGCACAGGCACAGCCAGGGAATCCATCGATAGCGGCATCCGATCAGAAACAATTCCAAACCCCTCTCTCAATCTCCAAGTTTACGACACTCGTCTCCGCAAATTGCCGCTGCCGCGCGGTCAGCGCGCGGGCAGCAGCGCCGTCGTACCGCGGGTTGTTTGGCCTGGACTCGATCCATTGCCGCTGAGCATAGCAGGCTGCTGGGGTTGGATTGAGGCAGGCGCTGCCGAATTGGTGGGGCGGACCCACTGGTCCGACATTGGCGTTAAAATAAGTGCCCGGTTTGGGACTTGGCTAGCCTGAATTGCCGTCGCTACGGGGTGGCGGCCGTCGGGAATCAGTAGATCCCTCGCGACAAGGCAGAAGCTACTTCCCACAAGGCCGTTTGGGGGCCGCGACATTTAGTTAGAGGCGCCTCTAACGGCGATGACAACGTACAACTGAGAGCGGCATGTGGCAGTGCCATCGGCGCGCGAAGCGGTCAAGTCGCGCAACAACTCGGCGGCTTTCAGGAATAGCACAGAGTAACCGTGACGGCAAACCTTCTGCGCGCTTACGCCCCTTGGCCAGACAGCCATCGTGCTCAAGGAGTAGATTCTCAACAGGCAGTATTGGATTTAATAGGACCCTGCGCATGACTAGCGTGTTATTCGCCGGGTAGGCCGAGCGGCTCAATACTTGGATTGGATGTCTTTGACGTTCTTGTCACACGGCATCTCAGAACGGCGATGAATGACCTTTTGCGCTAATATCTTGCCTGGGGGAAGAGTAGTTAGCCCTCCCCATTCATGCTTTGTGCAGTTCTCTGCATTGTCTCTGACCTTTTCCGCAATCGTCCGGTCCGTATGATCGTCGACCAGCAGAAGGACCAACGTGAACTGTACGCCCGTCTCGTCTAGTCGCCCCAAGAAGAGATCTCTGTAGGACCACACACCGCTGGTTTCTCCAGTAGTGGGGCGCGATTGCTCGATGAGTGAGCCCTTTTCCAGATCGCAGGTACCAGAGGGCCAGTATCGGTCCACTCCCTTGATTACGAGCCAAAGGCGCTGATCGGCGGGTATGTGCTCATATTTCACCTCTATTGTCGTGGGTCTACTCACAGGGCTAGGCAGGACAATCTCAGCGGCCGGCCTCGTTAAGACAAAGTAAGTCAACGGCGTCGCGACGACCCAACCAAATACTGCGCACCATCTCCATGCTTTTGTTCGCTTCTCAACAGCATAGACAGTCAACCAAAGTAGGGCTGTGAGCAGGAATTTGCGATGCATGTCGGTTTTGCTGGGGTTTTGAGCATCTGCTGGGTTGGCTGTGTAGGGGCTTCGGTGCGCACGGGCGAAGTCGGGTTGACACGTTTGGGAGAATG
>Ga0182030_10027774_pt1 | contig 10157 bp, 8 predicted proteins | sample 812S3MmetaG_FD_121299 | JGI IMG/M metagenome (GOLD analysis project Ga0182030, IMG submission 121299) | Permafrost microbial communities from Stordalen Mire, Sweden - 812S3M metaG (Illumina Assembly) | ecosystem: Environmental > Terrestrial > Soil > Wetlands > Permafrost | place: Sweden... | reverse complement strand
GTCGTTATTGACCGCCTCGAAGGTTTCGCCGCCATCCTGCGAACGGAACAACGAGCCTTCTTTCGATTCGGCCACAACGTAGACGATACGTGGGTTGCTCGGAGCTACTTTCACGCCGATGCGCCCCATCAGCGCGGGCAGACCTTTCGTGATCTTCCTCCAGTTCTTGCCGCCGTCGCTCGATTTGAACAGCCCGCCGGTTGTACCGCCGCTGTCATAACGCCAGGGCTTGCGGTCGAACTGCCACATTCCGGCGAAGATGACGTCCGGGTTCGAAGGATCGATATCGAGATCCGACGCCCCATTCAATGGATCGATGTAGAGCTTCTTTTGCCACGTGCGTCCCGCGTCCGGAGAGAAGAATACGCCGCGCTCCGGGTTGGGGCCGAACGGATGCCCTACCGCGGCCACGAAGACGCGCTTCGGGTCGCGCGGATCGAGCGCCACGCGGGAGATGGTCATAGTCTGGTCGAGACCTCGGTGTTCCCAGGTCTTGCCGCCATCTGCGGTGTAGTACATGCCGCTGCCGAACGAAACGCTGTTGCGCACGTTGGCTTCGCCCGTGCCGACCCAAACCGTGTCGGGATGTTTGGGATCGATCGCGATGTCGCCGATCGAAATGGTTTCGGGCCGTTCGAAGATGCCCTGCCAGGTAACGCCACCATTTACAGTTTTGAAGAGGCCGCCTGAGCCGGTCGCCGCGTAGAGCAGGCGGGGATTTCCCGGCACGCCCTCGATTCCGGAAACACGTCCTCCCATGGCCGCGGGACCCACGCTTCGCCATTCGAGGCGATTCAGTTGTTTGAGCAAGCCGTCGAACGAATCGCCGGTCTGAGCGGCGGCAATCGGGATCAGACAAACAAGAAACAGCGTGATTCGCATTGAGTACTCTCCGGCATTGAAGGTTTCCGTTTAGTCGATTATCGGACAGTCCACCTCGATCTCGTTCAACGAGGCGAGTCGAACATCGGCCAGGTGGCGCTTTCGCGGCATCCTGGGGACGCACCAGGGGCGCGCTTCAGGATCGCGGAGGGTTCTTCGAAAGCTTCCGCTGCAGCGATCTGCGGTGCAGCCCCAGAAGCTTAGCCGCGCGCGATATATTGCCAGCGCAATCCTCAAGCACTCGCTGGATGTGCTCCCATTCGACCCGTCCGAGACTCGGCACCTCGTTGCCGGGCTCCTCCGGTGATTCATTTCCGTCCGTGGATGTGAGCTTCTGGTAAGCGCTCAGAATCTGATCGGCATCCGCGGGTTTGCTTAGGTAATGATCTGCCCCCAGTTTCGTTGCCGCGATCGCGGTGGCAATGCTGCCATATCCGGTGAGCATGATGATACATGTGGTCTCATCCATGCCGCGTAGTTCACGAACGATGTCGAGTCCGCCCATCTCGGGCAGGCGCAAATCCACAATTGCGAGATCGGGAACACAGGACGCGGCAAGCCCCAGCGCGGTCGGCCCGTCCTTCGCGGCATGAGTTTCCCATCCCCGCTCGGTGAACGACCTTTGCAGACGGGTCCGAAAAATCTCATCGTCGTCGACGACCAGCGCCACCCCCCGTGTGCATTCGTCAGCCATGTCAGCCTTCGGCTCTCGCAGTTCTCTCCAGCGGCAATTCCAGCACCGCGCACGTTCCCTTCGCCGGTGATGAATCGAACGTGAGGCGACCTCCCAGCCGATCCGCCAAAGTTCGTACCAGGAAGATGCCGAGCCCCATTCCGCGACCCGGTTCTTTCGTGGTGAAGAACGGTTCACCGGCGTGACGCAGAGTCTCCTGCGACATTCCGGTACCGGAATCGTTTACTTCGAAACGAATACTTTCCGGCGATCGCGACGTCGCCAGAGAGACTGAGGAACCCTCCGGGCTCGCCTCGACCGCGTTCTTCACCAGCGCGACGATAGCCTGTTGAACTGCGTGCCGCGGCACCTTAAGGACGGATTGAAGGTCCTCCTGCGAAGCTTCCACCCTAAGGACCGACCCCGAAGCAAAAGCCAATTGCGCGGCACTCACCAGAACACCGGCGTTAACGGCCTCGATCGCCTCTCCGGCTGGTTCGGCGCCCTCAACGCTGAGCCGCTGAAGTATGGTGCGGCAACGTTCCACTTCAGTTCGGATCAGACGGCTGTCCTCGGCAAGGGCTCCGTCCCCTAAGGTGCGCGTGGCATATCGTTCCAGATCTTTCGCCACCACCGCGATGGTTGCGAGCGGAGTGCTGAGTTCGTGGGCAGCCCCGGCAGCCAGCGTGACCAGCGAGGCCAAACGGTCTTTGCGAGCCAGTTCCTCCTGCATGCGGAGCAGCGACTGCTCGTGCTGGCGCAGCAGGCTGGAGATCCTGCCGGAAAACATCGCGACCAGAAGCGCTGCGATGGCGAACCCCAGCCACATACCGAACAGATGAACGTTTACGCCTTCTCCGTGGTGGTGCATTTCAAGTGCGGCGATCGGCCTGTAACGCCAGAACAGGAGAGCAAAACAAAGCGAGGCGAGTAACCCCAGTGCCCATGTTTGCCGCTGATTCAGAATCATGGCTGAAAGCGTGATGTAAACCAGATAGAGCAGACTGAGAGGATTGGTGGGACCGCCGGTCAACATCAGCACGGCGGTCAGACCCAGCGTATCCAGCACGAACAGCCAGCCGATCAGCGCCGATGCTGCCACCGGAGCCGCATGTTCCGAGGTGTGCTCGCGGCGCGAAAGCCAGAAGTTGCTCAAAGCTTCGAGGCACGGCGCAACCGCGATCCACGCCAGTGGCAGTCCCGCGTCGAGAACCCGATCCACCAGCGCCGCGGCCGCGATTTGCCCAAACGCCATGGCATAGCGAAATCGAATGATCCAGGGGAGCGCGACCCGAGGGGCTGAAGCGGAAGCAGGTAACATCCTGAGAACGTTCTCCTTATGCTAACGCTTACGGGAGCACCCTGGGCTGCGACAAAATGCCGCATGATCGTCCCCGCTTGCGGCAATTTAACGCATTTTCAAGCCGCCGAATATTTGTGAAACTCCAAATTGAAATGACTGACGCCGACCTCTCGCTCTCACAGATTCCGGACAGTGTACTGCTCGAAGAACTCCGCAGGCGTCAAATCGATTTCGATCTCAGCTTCGTTCCCGCAACCTCGCTCGGGCGTGAGATGGTTCGGCGCCGCAAATCGAGACCCGTGGGGCGCCCTGCGCATCCGATGCGCGACACGATTGTCGCCGAACGGGCGGCCGGAGCGCCGCTCAGAGATCTGGCGTGGCGGCATGGATTGAGCGTGCGCACGATTACGAGGATTGTGCGAACCTCGCCGACGCCGAGGCAGCAGCGTCGCCGCGAGTAGTGGCCCCTGTCCGAACCCGAGCGCGTCAATTTGCCGCATCTCTCAGCCTCGAAAGTCTGCCTACAATCGCGGTAGAGGCCGGTCCGTTCCATCCCAAATGAAACTCGCGATTTCCCTTCTTTTGTTCTGCTGGGCCACGGCGGCTTCCGTGCTCCCGGATGCCGGGCTCAATGCCCAGGAGAAAGAACGCTATCACCGTCTCTGCCGCGGCTTCATTGCGCCGTGCTGCTGGAGTCAACCTGTGGATGTGCACGATTCCCCCGCGGCGGACAAGGCGCGCCTGGAAGTAGTCGCCCTGATGCGGGCGGGAAAATCGGATCGGCAAATCAAGGATTCCTTCATTCAGGAATATGGGGAGCGAATCCTCGCGGAACCTGAAGGCTCGAAAGCTACAGTCTTGACTGCGGTACCCATTGCAGCTCTGTGCCTGAGCCTTTTCATGTTGTGGGGTTTCCTGTCGCGCCAGCGTAAACGCCTGAGGCTGTTGCCGCGGCAATGTGCAACGGAATTATTCCCAGATACAGACTGGGAATAAGGTCTCCCGCATAAAACGTTGCAGCGTCATTGCGAGCGTTCGGCTGGGACGGATACTGGAGCCGCCGCGCACCCAAAAATTGTCGACTGAAACAAATCCATCCCCAACTTCTCGCCGTAACACACTATGACAGATCGTGATACGATGTGGCCTTAAACGCGCGTAGCACATTTTGAGAGTTTGTAACACGAATGGAGCATTCGATGTTTCGCTTGTTGATAGCCTTGCTCTTTGCCTCGGTCGCCTGGCCAATGGATGACTTGCGAGTTGTGAGCGGTACCGTTGTGAATGAAAACTCCGTCGCTATCGTCGGCGCGACCGTTTCCGCCCAGTCGCAGCATTCGCAGACCACGGCGACCACGGACAACCAGGGCAACTTTTTGCTCCGCATGCCGGCCGAAGCGATAAATCTGACCGTGTCCGGGCCATCGATTGCCTACTTCCGGAAGACGCTTGCCTCAGGTCAACTTTCGCAGGAGCTGCGATTGCAGGTTCGTAACGTTATCGCGAAGCCGCCCCAACTTTTGGGAACGGTCGTTGACACGTCTGGCTCGGCGATCGCCGGGGCTGCCGTGCAGGTTCTGGGCGCCAACGCCAGCCCGTCAATGTCGACTCAGTCGGACGCGAACGGCTCCTTCATTATCTCCGGACTCTCGGCGGGCGATTATCGGCTCGTGGTATCCGATCGCGGTTTTGAAACCAAAGAAATCTCCGTCACCATAGGGAGCTTTGATACGACGGTATCGTTACGCATCTCCCTGACTGTAAGTGCCGTGAGCACCACGATGAACGTGCAGGGCCGGGAGGATGACCTCACGGGAATCGCCAATTCCGCTACCCAGGGAACTGTGGGAGCAAAAGAACTCCAGGAGCGCCCCATTCTTCGTTCGGGCGAGATACTGGAGACGATTCCCGGAGTCATCATCACGCAGCACGCCGGCGGTGGCAAAGCCAATCAGTATTTCCTTCGAGGCTTCAATCTCGACCACGGCACCGACTTCGCCGTTTTCATCGACGATATGCCGCTCAACCTGCCCTCGCACGCCCACGGTGAGGGTTACGCGGACATGAACACCGTGATTCCGGAACTGGTGCAGCGGGTGAATTACGAGAAGGGACCTTACTCAGCCGATGTTGGCAACTTTGGCTCAGCGGGATCGGCCCATCTGGAATTCTTTAAGACTCTGCCTGAGAACTTCCTTCAGGTGGAAGGCGGAATGAATGGTTATGCTCGCGCCGTGTTCGGCGTATCGCAAAAGCTCGGGAAAGGCAGTTTGCTATACGGCGGAGAAGCGTATTACGACGATGGGCCATGGAAAAATCCGGACGGTTACGCCAAATTCAACGGGCTGCTGACGTATAGCCAGGGCGACGAAGCCAAAGGGTTCAGCATCACGGCCCGCGGCTACCACGGGAAATGGAATTCGAGCGATCAGATCCCGGTTACTGCAACACCTCTTGTCGGTTTCTTCGGCGCACTGAACCCGACCGACGGGGGCCATTCACAGCGGTACAGTCTGCAGGCAGAGTGGCACCGTCAGCGCGAAAAATCGAAGACGAAGATCACCTTCTACGGTTTCTACTACGACCTCGACTTGTTCTCCGATTTCACTTACTACCTCAACGACCCCGCTAAGGGCGATCAGTTCGAACAGCAGGACAAGCGATTTGTTTTCGGAGCGGACGTACGTCACACAATCACCAGCCTGTGGCTCGGGCGCAAGGTGGAAAATACCTTCGGAGTCCAGCTTCGTAACGACTGGGTCCGCAATGGCCTTTACCGTACAGAAAATCGTGAGCGCACGGACAAGAACGATGTCAACGCCTGCAATGACGAACCCATCGACGCGTGCGATGCCAATCCGAATCTGAGCGCGGTCCTGCCCGCGGCTACCGATGTCAATCGATTCACCGACACTATGATCGGTTTCTATGCGGAAAACAGGATCCAGTGGGCCGACAGGTTCCGCACGGTGCTGGCGATCCGCGGCGACGAAGCTATCTATAACGTCACCAGCCTGACTCCGAGTTACGTCGCCACCGAGTTGCCGGGCGCCCCGGTTCTCAACTTTGCCGCCGCCAATTCCGGCATGGCCACTAAGTTCCTGCCCAGCCCGAAATTGAGTTTGATTTTCGGCCCATGGGCCAAAACCGAGCTCTACGTGCAGGGCGGATTCAGTTTTCACAGCAACGATGCGCGGGGAGCTACTCAGACACTCGAACCGATTTCGCCGGATAATCCATTTCCCACCGCCACTTCGAGAATCCCTGCGCTCGTTCCCACCAAGGGGGCGGAGATCGGCGTCCGTACCACGGCTATCCGCCATCTGCAAAGCACCCTTTCGTTCTGGACGCTCCACAGCGCGTCCGAACTGCAGCAAAGTGGCGATACAGGAGGCACAGTGGCTTCACTGCAACCCAGCCTCCGTTACGGCGTCGAATGGGCGAATTACTACACGCCAACCGAACATCTGGCTTTCGATTTCGACCTTGCCGACTCCCGAGCCCGGTTCACCACGCTGGACGACGGCGACGCGGCGCCCGGCAGCCCTGGCGGCAGATGGGTACCCGAAGCGGTAGGCGGGGTCGTTTCTTCGGGTGCTACCGTTCACGATCTGGGACGCTTTTCAGGCAGCCTGCGCCTCCGCTACTTCGGCCCGCGCAATTTAACGTCCGACGCAATCTACCGTTCCAAATCAACCGCGTTGCTCAACGCCCAGGTCAGCTATAAGATTAACCGGACCTGGCGAGTTTCCCTCGAAATGCTGAACCTGCTCAACCGCAAAGATCACGACATCGACTATGCGTACACGTCACAGATAACGCCGACCGGGGATTCTGCATTCACAGACGTTTTCCACCCCGTCGAACCATTTCAGTTGCGTGTAGGCTTGCGTTACAGCTTTGGGACAAAATAGCCGACCAACTATCCGTGAGGCGTGGTCGCCGTAAATCGACCATGCTTCACGCCCTTGATCGCAATCAGACCATTAGCAAGTTTCTGCACCAGGGACGCTTTACCCCGCACCAGAATCACTTCCAGACAGTTGTCGTGATCGAGGTGCACGTGCAGAGAAGAAATGACGGCTGAATGATACTGGTGCTGAAGTTCCGTCAGCTTGTCTGTGAGCAGGCGGACATGGTGGTCATACACCAGCGTCACGGTGCCGAACATCTCTACATTTGAAGTCTCCTGAATCTCTTCGATGAGTTCGTTCCGGATCAGATCGCGAAACGCTTCCGAGCGATTCGTATAACCTCGCTTTTCTATCAGCCTGTCGAATTTGTCGAGCAGGTCCTGGTCGATTGCTACGCCGATTCGGGCAAGGTCCGCCATAAGAGCTAACGATATCCTGGCAGACATCGGCGAAACGTGACCCGCCAGGTGGCAATTCGACCATATTTTCGGTCACCGTTGGAGAGTCAGGGGTGTGTGATTTCTGTAAGGTACCCGGTGACGATCACGACCGCGACAGCCAGTGCCACCTCAATCAGGGTGAAAGATGAGGCGCTTTCGGTATGTAATTTCCGAAGACGCTGCCAGTTGACGTAGCCGCAAACCATGACACCGCAAACCAACACAGCCTTCAGAGCCAGAACGCGGCCATAGTCGGTGAGCCATAGATTCGTAATATCGCCGACATAAAGCCACGACGCGACGAGGCCGGCGGTGACTACGGTAGCCGCGCCAGGCAGCGCAAGTGCCGAAAATCGGTGCAGGATCAGAAAACGAACTAGCTGGGGGGTACGAATCGTTATCAGCATGACAACCGACAGGGACCCAAGCCACCCACCCGCTGCGAGAATGTGCGCCACATGCACTGCGATGCGAGGCCCGTTACCCGCCGCATGGCCCAGCAACGGGATTGACGCAGCGAAAACCACTGTCGAGAGTGTGGCTAACGGCCAGAACCGCCTGCTCCGCAAAGTCGCTGCGGCGGCGACCATGCAGACCGCCGCCGCGATGATCTGAACTTTCCAGTTCTGCCCCCAGCGACTGCGGAGGGCGACAAGCATGAGGGTGTCCCATGATCGCGAGCCCTCGAAGCCAAAAGCCGCTACGGTGTGGCTCCACACCCTCAGGAGCGTGGAAACGAACGCTGTGCAGGCTGCGACAAGCCCAACGCGCGCGAGCGTATGATCCAGCGCGGCAACACGTTCGGCGCCTAAGTCTCCCGCCGTTCGCCGCAATAGTAACCAGTGCACTGTGCTGGCCCCGATGGCCACAAGAAGAGACGCATAAACGAATGCTTTTGCGCCGCCTTCCAACAACGCCGGATCCGGCACCTGCTTCTAATGCGCCTGCACGCTGAAACCGAATTCACCCTTCGATACGTGTCCGTCATCGCCCGAAGTCTGCCAACTGACCGTGTACTTCCCATCGGCCAGCGTGCCTTTGACATCGGCAACCAGCGACTTTTCGGTTCCGCGCGCGGGTCCCGTCTCAACGGTCCCGGCCGGACCCTTGACCGAAATCTTGCTGAGCGCCGCATCGGGCTTCTCGGCGAACCACATCTCGACGTGGGCAGGCGAAGCTTTGAGCACCGCGCCGTCGGCCGGCTCGGTCTTCATGAGTTTATTGTGGGCGAGGGCGAGCGTCGCAAAAGCACCTGCGACGAGGACCACAGCGAGCAAATCTCGGAACCTGAAAAAGTCTGTTTTCATAGGAAACTCCTTAGCTTGGTTGGTCGTTTGGGCCGCCAGCGTGACGGGGCGCGGATCTCATTGAGCAGGATATCGCGCTGATCGGCGTTCAACACGTGGAACGCGTCACCCGGCGTAAATCGCATCCGTTCTCGTCGGAGGCTGGCGCGGGGGCGGATTACGGCGCCTTGAACTATGAGACCGCAATTCGTCGCTCCTGTCGGTGCGACAAATTGTCGCAGGGGTGACGAGTAAAACCGAGTCCGGTGCTGGCTCATCGTTCCATTGATCGTGACCGCCGACTTCTCTCTTTGCCTGGCCTTTGTTCACTTTGGTCGAGAGCAGATTCCATAACGGCTTCGCAAAGTGCTCTCTGGAATTTGCCCAGCCAGCCGCCCCAGCCATCCTCCGTTGGTTCAAGTCCTGCCCCACGGAGTTCATGGACTTTTTCCCGAAGGAAGCGGCGGTTATTCAGTACAGCTTCTGCGGAGCCGAGGTCCTCGACCTCGATTCCGAGACGGTCGCGCACTGAAAGCTTTCGGAACCGGGCAAATGAATTCGTCTTCAATCCGCCCCGGCTGCGCATGTCATCCATCTCCGGGGTGTAGTCGATATGCAGAACCCTCGCTGATGTGGCTTCCAGCATCAGGAATCTTCGCCCCGACTGCTCATCCTCTCCGTGCATAAGTACTCGCCCCTCGATTGATGACGTGCGTCCCCAGTCCACAACTTCAATGGCGAGGCGCTTATCTGAGACCGGCTCTCCCTGTGCGAACAGAGTCTTCTGCCGATCCCGGGAGCGCTGCATCGCGCGGAGCACCTGCTCAAGATCGGACCGCAAGACCCATCCGGATTCACATTTTCCGGCGAGGCCCATACGCGATAAGACCGCAAGGCGTGCGGTAACGTGTGGCTTTCCGCTCGCCGCGGCAAAAGTTAAACCCTTCTCGTCAGTCTGCGCATGCCGAAGGATCGTGCGGTCCAGAGATGTAAATCTCATTTCACCGATCTCCCGGCGCTCAGCCTCAGCCGCATCGAGCGTAGTTCGAAAGCCCATCTGCCGCGTGCAGAATTCTTCCGCGACTTCGCGTACGCCGCGCTTTACAAAGTCCCGGCTTAAACGGAGAGTCTTTCCGTCGCCAGCAATGCCCCTGAGCGCGACGTGTGCATGCGGATGCTCGGTATTACGATGGACGACGGCAACCCATTGGAGCGGGCGGCTGAGATCCGCTTCAACTTGCCTCATCACGTCTCGCGTTAGGCGTTGCAGGTCGGCACGGTCTCCGAACTCGGGAGAGATGATGAACTTCCAGAACAACTCGTCCTTGCCGGCCTGCCATTCCTGCAGTCGAGTCGAGACATCCACACCAGTTTCGTTCGCGCTGAATCCCGCCTGGCGGCCAGCAGCGCTCTCTCGCTCCAGATATCGGCCATGTGCACGCCACTGCCCGCGCGTCGTGTTCCTGGTGTATGTGATTCGGACGGCACAGCGCTGGCGGTGCGGAAAGCTGCGTTTGCCGCCTGAAGATCCATTCCCAGGTGTTCCACGACTCTGGCGAACATAGTGCATCAACATTTTGAACCCTGAGCTCAACACGATGTGATCGGATGGACTCCTCGAAACCCTCGGCTTGCGCGGACGGAGCCGGAACTCGCGGC
>Ga0182030_10027771_pt1 | contig 10159 bp, 7 predicted proteins | sample 812S3MmetaG_FD_121299 | JGI IMG/M metagenome (GOLD analysis project Ga0182030, IMG submission 121299) | Permafrost microbial communities from Stordalen Mire, Sweden - 812S3M metaG (Illumina Assembly) | ecosystem: Environmental > Terrestrial > Soil > Wetlands > Permafrost | place: Sweden... | reverse complement strand
CCGGTGCTAGACGGCGGGTAGGGTCGGCGGTTCCCACTTGGGCGCCGGTGCGAGGGGTGGCGTGTCGACGGGCGCCTTCTTCGGCGCGGCATCCGCGCTCGATCCGTTGGAGCCGGCCTTGGAACCGACGCCGCCCAGGGCGCTGACGGTCTTGGACCCCTTGGGCCATACGGGCTCACCGTTCGCTTCGTCGATGAGTTGGGCCGCGGTGTCGCCGTCGATGGTCTCGTGCTCGAGCAGCGCCCGGGTGAGCGACTCGAGCCCGCGTCGGTGCAGCGTCATCACCTCGATGGCTCGCACCTCCTGCTCGCGCAGAATCCGCTCGATCTCGTCGTCGATGGTCTGGGAGGTGTGGTCCGAGTAGTCGCGCGTGTGCATGAGGTCCTCGCCCAGGAAGACCTGGTTGTTCGATCCCCAGGCCATCGGGCCGATCTCCTTGGACATGCCCCACTCGCGCACCATCCTCGTCGCCAGTTCGGTGTTGCGCTGTAGGTCGTCGGCCGCCCCCGTGGAGAGGTCGCCGTAGACGAGGAGCTCCGCGACCCGGCCGCCCATGCGCATGCACAGGGAGTCTTCGAGGTGGTTACGCGACATGATGTGACGGTCCTCTTCGGGCAGGGTCATGGTCACGCCCAGGGCCATGCCCCGCGGGATGATCGTGATCTTGTGCAGCGGATCGGTCTTCTCCAGCACGTAGGCCAGCAACGCGTGGCCGCTCTCGTGGAAGGCGACACGCTCGCGCTCGTCGTCCATCAGGACCATGGTGTCGCGCAACTGGCCCATCAGCACCCGGTCCCTCGCCGATTCGAAGTCCTCCATGCCGATCGTCTTGGAGTTGCGTCGAACGGCGTGCAGCGCGGCCTCGTTGGCGAGGTTCGCCAGGTCGGCGCCGCTCATGCCGGGCGTGCCTCGGGCCACCATCATCAGGTCGACGCTGGCGTCGAGGGGTTTATCCTTCGAGTGCACCTGCAGGATGGGCAGTCGTTCCTCGAGATCGGGCAGCGGCACCACGATCTGGCGGTCGAAGCGACCCGGTCGAAGCAGCGCCTGGTCGAGCACGTCGGGCCGGTTGGTCGCCGCGATGACGACGACCCCCTCGGTGGGGTCGAAGCCGTCCATCTCGTTGAGCATCTGGTTGAGCGTCTGCTCGCGCTCGTCGTGGCCGCCGCCGATGCCGGCGCCACGCTTTCGTCCGATGGAGTCGATCTCGTCGATGAAGACAATCGCCGGAGCCTGCTTGCGCGCGGTGCCGAAGAGGTCGCGCACGCGGCTGGCGCCCACGCCGACGAACATCTCCATGAAGTCCGAGCCCGAGACCGAGAAGAAGGGCACGCCCGCCTCGCCGGCGACCGCTCGCGCGAGCATCGTCTTGCCCGTGCCCGGTGGACCGACCAAGAGGATGCCCTTGGGAATGAGGGCGCCGATGTCCCGGTAGCGTCCCGGCGATTTGAGGAACTCCACCACCTCGCTGATCTCCTGCTTGACGCCGAGGTAGCCCGCGACGTCCGCGAACGTGGTCGTGGTCTTGTCCTGGTTGAACTGCTTCGCCTTGGAGCGTCCTACCGACATCATGCCGTTCATCTGGCCGCGGGCCTGGCGCGTCGCGTAGTACATGAAGCCGGCGAAGATCAAGATCCAGATGAGGTACGGCAGCAGCTCGCCGAGCAGGCTCGAGGGATTGGCGAAGGTCACGATGACGTTGTCTGCCTTCAGCGTGTTGACTTCGCTCGAGAGCACGGGCAGCGGGCCGTTGGAGCTGTAGTTGGTGCCGTTGTTCAACTGGCCCGTGATGATGCCGCTGGTGTTGGAGATGCTCGAGGAGAGGATGTCCTTGTGGCGCGCGTCAGAGATCAACGCCGAATAGGAGATGGTCTTGACGGTCTTGTGCGAGAAGAGCGAGTCGATGAGCAGCAGACCGAGGAAGAAGGCCACTATGGCGATGGTGATGACGCGCCGCCGCGACTCGGGCGTCGCGGGCTTCTTGAAACCAGGGAGGTACTTCTTGGCGCCGGGGCCTTCGTCATTTGGTGTACTCACGCTTTACAATCTAGAGGTCGCCAGCGACAGTCGGACTCCGGGCTGTGCAAAACTCCCAACTTGTTAGCGTTGGGCTGGTGAGTTCCATGTCCGCCGAGGAATCAGTCGAACGAGTTCGAGTCGGACCGATCGTCGTTGGTTGTCTGCTCGGTTTCCTCGCGGGAGAGATCGTCGCGAGCGTGTTGGTCGCGCTCGCCGCGCAGCTCTCGCACTTCCCCGGCGGTTTCAGCGCGATTTCCAGCTCTTCGTCGCCGCCCTGGTGGTCGAACGCACTAGGGCTGGTGGGGCTGTGGAGCGGATTCGCCGGGGCCATCTTCTTCGCCTACGCCTACGCCAACTTGAAGCCTCTGGCCCAACAGTGGCAGGTCCGTCCCTCCGACGCCCTGTACGTGCTGCTCGGAGTGGGTTCGCAGTTCGCCGTCGACTCGCTCTACTATCCGTTCCACTTCAAGCACTTCAACGCCCCCGTGAAACACCTCTTCGGCGGGGCCCACGGCGTACCATTCGTGCTCATGGTCGTGATGACCACGTTCGTGGCGCCCTTCTTCGAGGAATGGTTCTTTCGCGGCGTGCTGTATCGCGCCCTCGACGACGGGCTCGCCCGGGCGTTTCCAAAGTTCGGCGCCGCGGCCGCGATAGTCCTGAGCGCGTGCCTCTTCGCGCTGGCGCACGCCGAAGCGCTGCAGTTCGTGGGGCTGGCGCTGCTCGGCGTCGTGTTGGCGGTCGTGCTGCGCCGCACTCGGCGACTCGTGCCGAGCATCGCCACGCACGTCTCGTTCAACGCGGTCGCGATGGTGGGCCTCATCATGCAGCGTGCGGGCCACTGATGTTCGCCCGACTTCGCCGCTACTGGACGCCGATGCGCGTGATGGACACGGTGATCATCCTGCTCATCATCTACGTCATCATCTGGTCGCTGCATCCGTCGCTGGTGTTCTCGGGAACGACGATCACCGGCGGCGACACGGGGTCGCACTTCGCGATGCCGGCGTACCTGCGCACCCAGGGCAACCTGTTCGACGTCACGCCGTGGTATCCGGGATGGTTCGCGGGCATACCGGGCTACACCTATTACTGGATCCTGCCCGACTTCCTGGCGACGCTCGCGAGCTACGTCATCAGCTTCGCCGTCGCGTTCAAGCTGGTCACCATCTTGGGATCGGTCCTCATGCCCGTCGCGGCCTACGTCATGGGCAGGCTCTTCCGGGCTCCTCGCCCCGTTCCGATCGCGCTGGCCCTGGCGACGTTGCCCTTCCTCTTCGACGCCTCGTTCACCATCGACGGCGGCAACCTCTTCTCGACGATGGCGGGGGAGTACGCCTTCTCGTTCTCCCTGGCCCTGAGCCTCATCGCCATCGGGCTCTTCGCGCGAGGAGTACGCACCGGACGTGGCTACTGGTTGGCCGCGCTCTGTCTCAGCGCCACGCTGGCCGCGCACGTGCTGCCATGGCTCTTCGCCATCGGCACGGTACTCGTGCTCGTGGTCTTCGAATCGCTCCAGCGTCGCGGCATCGGCGACCCCAACGACCTCAACATGGCCCGTGGCGACTACGCGCGACCGCTGCGCTTCGCCGCGGGCGCCGGCCTTCTCTCCATCGGACTCTCCGCGTGGTGGCTCCTGCCCTTTGCCACGTCGCAGAACCTGAGCGACTCGCTGGGCTACGTCAACTATCCCGTCCACAGCTTCTACGAGGTCTTCTCCCAACTGGGTTGGTGGTACACGGACCCATCGAACGGCGTCACCTCGTCCGGCGGAGACCGCTGGGTCATCGTGATGGCCGCGATCGCGATCGTCGCCGCCTTCTGGGTGCGCGACCGCCTGGGCATGGTGTTGGCGACGCTGGTGGTGCTGTCGCTGACCGTCTACGTGTTCGACCCCCAGAGTGCGCTGTTCAACCAACGCCTCGTGCCGTTCTGGTTCATCTCGATCCACCTCGTCGCGGGCTGGCTCGTCGGCTACCTGGCGTACCGCTGGGTGCGCCGTGCGAAGCCCGGATCCGCGTCATCCGACGGCGCCGTCGAAGGCGGCTCCGTGGCACGTGAACCCGTCGAGGTTCAGGTCGCACTCGACGCGACGTCGCCGCGCGACGTCGATCCCTCCACGTCACCGGAGTCGGGCCGAACGACGATGGCCGACGAGACCGACGAGACCGACGAGGTCTCTTCGACGCGGCGTTGGCTCTCGCGCACCAAACGCGCGACCGTCGCGATCGCCGTGCTGGGCATGCTCTCGACGGTGCCGGGTTTGATCACCCCTCTCGCCAACAAGCTGCACCTGTCGACCGGCGGCAATCAGGTGACCAACTGGGCGAGCACCAACTACGGGGGTTACCAGGCCGAGCCGGCGTGGCCCGAGTACCACAACATCATCACGACCATCGAGCGTGTCGCCAAGCGTTACGGCTGCGGACGAGCCATGTGGGAGTACAACTCGGACGAGGGCCGCTTCGGCACGACTGAGGCGCTGATGCTCCTGCCCTACTGGACCGACAACTGCGTCGACTCGATGGAGGGATTGTTTTTCGAGTCGTCGCCGACGACGCCGTACCACTTCCTCGATCAGGCTGAGCTCAGCGCCGCCCCGAGCGACGCCCAGGCGGCACTGCCCTACGGCTCGCTCGACGTGGGCGAGGGAGTGGAGCACCTGCAGATGCTCGGCGTCAAGTACTACATCGCGTTCTCGCCGACGGCCGTGGCGCAGGCCGACGCCGACCGCCAGTTGACGCCGGTGGCGTCCACCAGGCACTGGCCCTATCCCGGCGCCACGTGGCGGATCTACCTCGTCAAGAACAGTCCCATGGTCGAGGGCGTCACCTCGCTGCCCAACGTGGTGGCCAACATCACGGGGCGCGTGACGTGGCAGAACGCGAACGTCGCGTGGTGGCTCGATCCCTCCCTCTGGCCCACGCTGGCGGCGAGCAGCGGACCGAGCACCTGGCCGCGCGCTAAGAGCGTGACCACGATGACGCGGGTCGCCGTGCCCGCGGTCAAGGTCACCGACACGGTCGTCGGCACGCAGTCGATCTCCTTTCACGTGAGCCGCGTCGGCGTGCCGGTGCTCGTGAAGATCTCCTACTTCCCGCGCTGGCACGCGACGGGCGCGACGGGTCCGTTCCGGGTGAGCCCCAACCTCATGGTGGTGGTGCCGACGAGCAAGGACGTCTCGCTCGTCTACGGCAGCTCATCGGCCAACACGTTGGGCGACCGGATAAGCCAGCTCACCGCGATCGCGGGGCTGCTCACGCTGGTACTCGTGGTCAGACGCCGGCGACGGTCGCGCCGGATGGCTGCGTCGTCGCAAGGATCTCTACCCGCGACCAGCGCGTAAGGTCGTGATGTACCTAGGACCAAAAGGGGCGTAAGACGAATGGCTCTCGACAACTTTCTCCTGGACCTGCTGGAGGACCCGGTGGACCACGGCACGCTCATCTACGTGCCCGACCAGAACATCCTTTACAACCCGCGCCTGCGCGTCGCCTACGAAGTGCGCGGCTCGATCCCGGTGATGCTCGCCGACGAGTCGCGCCCCGTCAGCGACGAGGAGCACCGCGCCTACAGCGAGGACCCCTCGCGGCGCGTGACGGGAACGGCCGGCTAGTTGAGCCGCTCGACGATCATGGCCATGCCCTGACCGCCGCCGACGCACATGGATTCGAGTCCGAATCGCTTGCCGCTGTCCTCCAGGCCGTTGAGCAACGTCGTCATGATGCGCGCTCCCGTCATGCCAAAGGGGTGACCCAACGCGATGGCGCCGCCGTTGACGTTGAGCTTCTCCCAGGCGATGCCCAGGTGCTTGGCGCTCGGGATCACCTGGGCGGCGAAGGCTTCGTTGATCTCGACGAGGTCGATGTCGTCGATGCTCATGCCGGCTCGCTTGAGCGTCTGACGACAGGCGTCGACGGGACCGAGTCCCATGATCTCGGGGTTGAGCGCGCTCACGCCGCTCGCGACGATGCGCGCCAGCGGCGTGATACCCAGCTCCGTCGCCCGGGTGTCGCTCATCACGATCACCGCGGCCGCGCCGTCGTTGAGGGGACAGGCGTTGCCGGCGGTCACGGTGCCGCCGGAGCGAAAGACGGGCTGCAGCGTGGCGAGCTTCTCCAGGGTGGTGCCGGCCCGAGGACCGTCGTCCTTGGCCATCACGGTGCCGTCGGGCAGGGTGACGGCGATGATCTCTCGTTCGAAGAAGCCGTTCTCCTGGCTTCGCACGGCGAGCTCCTGGCTGCGCACGGCGAACTCGTCCATTTCCTCGCGCGAGACGTGCTCGTACTCGGCCACGTTCTCGGCTGTCTGGCCCATGGCGATGTAGATGTCGGCGAGGCCCTGGGCCTCGCTCCAGGGTTCGGTCACCCGGTCCGAACGGTGCTTCGTGCGCTTCATGGCGTCGTCGAAGAGGGCGTTGACGGCGTTGGGGTGGTCCGAGGCGCCGTGGGCGAAGCGTGACACGGTCTCGACACCGGCCGCGATGAACACGTCGCCTTCGCCCGCCTTGATGGCGTGAGCCGCCATGCGGATGGTCTGCAGCGACGACGAGCAGTAGCGATTGACGGTCACCCCGGGGACGCTGTCGAGTCCGGCCAACAGGGCCGCAACGCGCGCGATGTTGAAGCCCGATTCACCGGCGGGCTGCCCGCAGCCGAGGAGGAGGTCCTCGACGCTCTGGGGATCGAGCTGAGGGACCTTGGCCAGCACCTCGCGCACGACGAGCGCGGCGAGGTCGTCAGGACGCATGTCCACCAAGGACCCCTTGAAGGCGCGACCGATGGGGGTGCGGCCGGTGGCGACTATGACGGCTTCGGGCATTGGTGTCCTCCTCGTAGTTACTACTTGGTAAACGTGACGAGCATAGAGCCCTGGCGCGGGAGAACGTTCGAGCTAGCCGAGGGGTCCCTCGTCGTCGAAGCCCTGGCGAACGCCCTGGCCGGCCCGGCGGCTCAGCTGCTCGGGCTCGAAGAGCATCCAGTACGCGTTGCGGGCGTGCTTGCGCGAACGGCTCTCGAAGACCTGGGATAGCGTCGCGGGGTCGTCGGACTCGTCTTCGTGCACGAACACCTCGAGGATCGGCGTCGAGGTCATGAGCTGCGCCGCCATGATGCCCTGGGAGGCCTCGTGGGCGCACTGCTTGTCGATCGGTGCCTGGCCGGGCATGCCCAGGGCGACGACGATCGAGCAGCCGTCCTTCTCGATCAGGTTCTTGGCCGCGACCGCCAGGTCCTTGAATCCCGGCACGGTCCTCGTCACCACGCGGAACGTCTCGTTGAAGCCCGCGCACTCGCTCAGTTCGGCGAGGGCGGCGCCGCCCATGTCGTAGCGGGCGAACATCGTGTCGACGACGCCGATCTTGAGCTTCCTGGCATCCTTGGATTTCTTGGCCACGTCTCTCCTTCGCCGTTTCCAGTGTAGGGGTGTGCCTAGCGCGGAGCCAAGCCCTCGACGGCGTCGCGCAGGTCGACGCCGAAGGGGATGATGGCGAGCGTGGGGATCTGCACCCCGGCGTCGACGTAGCGCGCCACGTGCTCGCGGCACTCGTCGTAGGAGCCGTGGATGATGAGTTCGTCGACGACGGCGTCGGGTATCGCCTCGTTCGCCGCCTTGCGCTCACCCGCGGCCCAGGCGTCCCACATGGGTGCCAGCACCTCGCCGCGGCCGAGCCAGCGGTGGAACTCGGCGTAGGCGCTGACGGTGAGGTACGACGAGATCATGCGCCGCCCGACCGCTCTGGCGACGTCGGCGTCGGCGTTGGGCACCACGAAGAGCCGTGCGGCGATGGTCTTGCCCTCGCCGACCTCCTGGCGGCACTGGGCCACGTCGTTGGCTCCGAGCCAGTTGAGTATCGCTCCGTCGGCCTCGCGTCCCGCCAGGTGCAGCATGCCGGGACGCAGGGCCCCGAGCAGGATCGCGGGGCGCTGGACGACGGGCCGCGAGAGCTTGAAGCCGTGGACCTCGAAGGTCTCGTAGACCTCGTCGATCTTCTCGCCGTCGAGGGCGCGCTTGACGAAGTCGAGCACGTCGCGCGTTCGCGCGTAGGGCTTGTCGTAGGCAATCCCGTTCCAGCGCTCCACGACCGGCGCGCTGGAGGATCCCAGCCCCATCGTGAAGCGGCCCTCGGCCACCTCGGCCATCGAGGCGATGCTCATCGCGAGCAGGCCCGCGCCGCGCGTGAAGACCGGCGTCACCGCGACGCCCAGGTTGAGGCTCGGCTCCCAGACGGCCGCCAGCGTGAGCGGCGTGAAGCCGTCGGCGCCGTCGACCTCGGAGGACCAGACGTCGCTGTAACCGAGGTCGACGATGCGCCGCAGCCACGCCCGGTGCTCGAGCAGGGTGACGCCGTCAAAGGGAATGGTGAGGCCGTAGCGCGAGGTCATCGTCCCAGTGTTCCAGAGTCTGGCGAACTACGTCGTGGTGCCGCTCTCGTCGAAGCAAAACTCAAGCGACTTCACTCTAAGACGGCCTCTTCACGAGGGTTGTCAGCGGTGAAGTGCAGCATTTCGCGTCGGCGTAGGTGCCGACGCAGGACGAAGCGGCCAGGGCGAAAAACTGTCACACAAGACTTTCAGTTTCGTCAGCAGTTGGAAGGTTTCGCGTAACCCGGCGTCGTTACCGTGCTGTCTATGAAGCTCATACACTCATCCAAGCATCGTCTTAGGACGGTCGCGTTGTCAGCTGCCTTAGTGATGGCCACAGTTACTGGTGTGGGTATCTCGACGGCCGTGTTAGGTACGACGTCGTCGTACGCCACCACCACCACGTGCCCGACAGGCAGTAACTTGCAGGTCTCGCGGGACGGTTCCGGCTCCGATTTCCAGTGTGTCATCACGTCGACGGGCACGCCCGTGGGCGCGGTCAAACACGTGTGGCTGATCATCCTCGAGAACAAGTCGTACGACGAGACCTTCACCGGCCTCAACCAGAACAGTTACCTGTGGCAGACGCTCCCGCAGCAAGGTGCGTTGCTCACCAACTACTACGGCACTGGCCACTTCAGTATGGACAACTACATCTCACTGGTATCGGGACAGAGCCCCTCGTACGGGGTCCAGGATGACTGCTCAACGACGGCGAACATGACCAACAACAACAGCGGCATCATCACGACGGGTACCGTCGGCACCTCCACTGATACCGACGGGACCGGGGTTGTCACCGGGACGAACACCGCGACGCCGAACCCGACCGGGGCGGGAAACGGGAACTACGGCCAACTCCTGGTACACGGAGGAGTCGACGCGGCCCTCGGCAACAATGGCTGTGCCTATCCGAGCGACGTCGCCACCTTGTTCAACCAGTACAACGCTGCGGGCGTACCGTGGAAGGCGTACGCTCAGGATCTCGGGGGCGCCCAGCCCGTTGGCTCGACGACCTACGTGACCGGTTCAACACCGGGCATTACCGACACCGTTCCCGGACGTGACGACGGCGCATGCGGCTATCCAGGAACGGCGACTGCCAACCCCGTTACCAATGCGACAAACCTCGTTGCCCCGACCGGTGACGTTTCGAGCTACACCGGTGCGCAGCCGGCCAACGCCAATGGCAACGCCGACCCCGCCGACCAGTTCGTCGCCAAGCACTTCCCGACGGGATGGTTCACGTCACTTACCGGCGAGTCCGCTGGCACGCAGAGTGGCGTGACGTACCCTTCGCAGCCGGCTCTCAATGAGCCGACCACGCCGGAGTACGACGGTCTCAGTGCCCCGACGGCCGGAACCGCGGACATCAACTGTGACGCCAACCACGTCGCGAACCTCGACGACCCCGCCTACGGTTTGCAGCACGACCTCAGCCTTCCGGCGAACGAAGTCCCCGCGTTCAACTGGATCACTCCCGATAACTGCAGTGATGCCCACGACGCCACCTGCCAGGGCAACAACCTGTCCGGGGCCTTCACCGCCAACGGCACGCCGAACTATGCTCCGGCCGGCCTACCGACCTACGATCCTGAAGCGACGACGCCGGAGAACTACACGGGTGGGTTGTACGCGTCCGACTTGTTCCTTCGCTACTACATTCCTCTGATTGAGAAGTCGGCGGCCTTTGCTGATGGTGGACTCATCGACGTGACGTTTGATGAGGCGAACCCGCCATTCACGATTGGCAACAGCTTTAACAATGTGCCGGCACT
>Ga0182030_10027770_pt1 | contig 10160 bp, 7 predicted proteins | sample 812S3MmetaG_FD_121299 | JGI IMG/M metagenome (GOLD analysis project Ga0182030, IMG submission 121299) | Permafrost microbial communities from Stordalen Mire, Sweden - 812S3M metaG (Illumina Assembly) | ecosystem: Environmental > Terrestrial > Soil > Wetlands > Permafrost | place: Sweden... | reverse complement strand
GTCGCCATCGATCCTGCGACCCGGCCTAACGACCTGGCGCGTCCCGGGCACATTTTTCCGCTGCGCGCGCGCAAGGGCGGAGTGCTGGTCCGCGCCGGCCAGACGGAAGCTTCCGTCGATCTGGCGCGCATGGCAGGCATGGTTCCTGCCGGCGTCATCTGCGAGATCATGAGCGACGACGGGACCATGGCGCGCGTGCCCGAGCTGGCCGAGTTCTGCCGCCAGCACGACATGAAGATGCTGACCGTCGCCGAGGTCATCCGCTATCGCATGGCGCACGAGCGCTACGTGCGGCGGCTGGCCGAAGCCATGGTGCCCACCGCCTACGGCGAGTTCCGCATGATCGCCTACGAGTCGGAGATTACAGGCGACTCGCACATTGCGCTGGTCAAGGGCGACGTGGAGAACCCCGACGCGGGGCCGGTGCTGGTGCGCATGCATTCGCACTGCCTGGTCGGCGATGTTTTCGGCGCGACCGGATGCGGCTGCCGCAACGTCATCGACGCTGCCATGCAGCGCATTGCCGAAGAGGGCCGCGGCGCACTGATTTATCTCCACTCCACATCAACGGGCTATTCCGTGGAACGCCTGGGCGAGCGCATGACCATCCAGTTCCATCACGAGCAGCGCCTGCCAACCCTGCCGGAAAGCCAGCGCAAGACGCAGCGTGAGATCGGCATCGGCGCGCAGATCCTCTCGGACCTGAACCTGAAGCGCATCCGCATCCTGACCAATCACCCGCGCAAAGTAGCCGGACTGGAAGGTTTCGGCATCGAAATAGTCGAGCAGGTGCCGGTGTCGGCCACCGGCAAGGCGACCACGCGGTAGCAACCCCATCCGCTTACTCGAGCCCGATTGCTATAATCCGCGACAATGTTCTTTCCCCTGCTACATCGCTTGCAAGCCGTGACAGTTGGGCCAAATAGCGCCAAGGACAACCTCCTGCATGTGCTCGATAGCTGGGGCGATGACAGCTTCGACTTCGTACGCCACCAGGCGCCGCGAATCGTCGGCGTTCTCATCATCGCGTTCATCCTGACGCGGCTGCTGAAGGCCGCGGCGCGGCACCTCGGCAATCTCAGCAGCAGCCAGGGACTGCCGTCGGCGGTCCGCTCGCAACAGCTTCGCACGCTGTCCAGCGTCATCCACAGCGTAGGCCTGTTCCTCATCATGTTCGTGGCGGCGCTGCAGATCCTGCCGCTGCTGGGCATCAACATGGGGCCGCTGCTGGCCAGCGCCGGCATTGCCGGAGTCGCCGTCGGCTTCGGCGCGCAGACACTGGTTCGCGACTTCATCAACGGCTTCTTCATCCTGGTGGAAAACCAGTACGACATCGGCGACACCATCAAGATTGCGGGCGTGCAGGGAGTGGTCGAAGCCATGACGATTCGCCGGACCGTGCTGCGCGACGGCGACGGCACCGTGCACAACGTTCCCAGCAGCGAGATCAAGGTGGTCAGTAACCTGACCCGCGACTGGAGTCAAGTGGCGATGAGTATTTCCGTCGCCTATAGCGCCGACAGCGAGCGCGTGATCAAGCTATTACAGGAAGTCGGAGAGGGGCTGGCGAGCGATCCCGCTTATTCGGCAATGATCCTGGCCAAGCCGGAGGTGCCGGGCATCGAGAAGGTGAGCGGCGATAGCGTGGACTATCTCATGCTGGTGAAGACGAAGCCGGGAGCGCAGGACAACGTGCGCCGCGAACTGCGCCGCCGCGTCAAAGCCAGCTTCGAGGAGCACAAGATCGAGCCGGGAAATCCCAATCGCGTGTATGTGATGGATGCGGCGAAGCCAGGTTAGCTTCTGTCATCCCGACCAAGGGCTTCTGCCCGAGCGGAGGGATCTGCGGTTCGATCCAGGTAAGGATTAGCACTAAGTGATGAAAGGGTGGGAGATCAAGAATCCCCCACCCAATTTGAAACTCGAAACCTGAAACTCGGGAAATGTTCCCTATTGCTTTTCGTCGATATACGTTGAGGTTCTTCCGGTCCACTTGTTGTTCACGACCTCGGTCATCTTCTTTCCATCGGCCGAGACGGAGATCTTGCTCACACTATAGAGTTTGCCATCGCGTTTGGAGGTCACTTCGATGGCACGGTCGCCCAACTTCTTCACCGACACAGTCTCATTGGCGTAAGTGCCTTTCACCGGCGATTCTGCGCCGCCGAACTTGGCCGTCCAGCTTACGCCGGTCGGCGTCGACGTGCTCACTTCATCGCCCGAGACCTTCCAGGTGTTAATGAGTCCGGCAGTATCTTCCTGGATTGTCTGAATACGCCAGGAACCGGAGGTCGCGTTGGAACCTGCTGGCCCTTTGGCAACCCGCATGTACTTAGTTTCGAACTTATAGGGCTGGCTGCCGTCGGCAGGATAGTTGGTGCCGGCGATGGTGAGCGTCTTCCCGTCGGCGGAGAGCGTCCGGGTCGAATCATTTGCCGGCTTTCCAGCTTTTTTCGTGACAGTGTGAATCGAATTCGCGTCCATCACCTGCACCGAGATGGTGTCATATGTTTGGCCGGTTACAGCCTGATCTGTGCCGTCGGCCTTGACATTGATCTTCGGTACGCAAGTTTCGCAATCGTACATCCCATTGTTGACGGAAAAAATGTAGGGCTTGGGCGATAGCTTGGACTCGGCCATGTTGGTCTTCCAGGTGCCGTCAAATGGGCTTTGGGCAAACATCAGAAACGGGAACAAACACACAACCGCACAGAGTAGTTTCTTCATCCGTATCTCCTATAGTTGGTCTCTGTTGAAAAGCAGGTTCACTATACGCTTTTTCCTGGTGCATGAACTTCCGTAGTCTTGACAACTGTCCCGTTCCCGAAACTCGAAACTAAACTCGCTCGATCGTCACCGACTTTAGCACTACATCGTTGTTGGGCTTGTCCTGGCGATTGCGCGGGAGCTTGGTGATCTTGTCGGCGATGTCTTGGCCTTCGACCACCTCGCCAAAGATGGTGTGATTGCCGGTGAGCCACGGAGTCGCGGCCACCGTGATGAAGAACTGCGAGCCATTGGTGTTCGGTCCGGAGTTGGCCATCGCCAGCTTGCCCGGCTTGTCGAACTTGTGGGGCGAGCCCTTGGTCTCATCCTGGAACTGGTAGCCGGGACCGCCCATGCCGGTGCCCGCCGGATCGCCGCCCTGGACCATGAAGTCGGGAATTACGCGATGGAAGATGGTCCCGTTGTACAGCGGCGTCTTGCTCTTGGCGCGGGTGTGCGGATGGGTCCACTCGCGCGAGCCCTCGGCGAGCTCGATGAAGTTCTTGACCGTGATGGGAGCCTCTGCCTCAAACAGGCGGCAGACGATGGTGCCTTCGCTGGTGTCAAACGTGGCGTAAACGCCGGGTGTACGGGGCATAAGAATTCCTTTCGGTTCAGGATGAAGGGGCGCACCTTCAGTGCGCCGTTGTGATTTCGATTTGTCATCCCGACCGAGGGCTTGAGCCCGAGTGGAGGGATCTGCGGTTCGCCTCCGCCGCCTACCGCGACGCCAGAACCGCAGATCCTTCGACTCCGCGGGTGCGAGATGCGCAAAAGCTGCGCGTCTCGTACCCGCTCCGCTCAGGATGACAGCAAAAATGGTGTGCGCACTGATGTTACCGGCTGGCCGTCAGTTCCTTCTGCTTAGCCGCCTCGCTCATGCGATACCACTCGACCGTGCGCCGCAGACCTTCCTCGAAGCCGACGAGCGGCTGGTATTTCAGCTTCTGTTGCGCTCGCGAAATGTCGGCCAGCGAGTGTTTGATGTCCCCGACGCGCTCGGGCGCATATTCAACGTCGCCGGTGTAGTCGGTCAACGGCCTCAGCAACTCGACGGTCTGGTTCAGGTCGAAGCGATGGCCGGTCGCGATGTTGAAGGTCTGGCCGGCAACATCGGCCTCGGGAGCGGTTGCCGCCAGCAGGTTCGCGGCCACAGCGTTGTCGATGTAGTTGAAGTCGCGCGACTGCTCACCGTCGCCGTAGATGGTTGGCCGCTCGCCCTTCAACATCAGGGTGATGAACTTCGCCAGCACCGCCGAGTATTGCGAAGTGGGATCCTGGCGCGGACCAAAGATGTTGAAGTAGCGCAGCGAGACGGTCGGCAGCCCGTACACTCCGTAAAAAACCCTCATGTACATTTCGCCGGTCAGCTTGGCGACGGCGTACGGCGAGAGCGGAAGCGGTGTCATGTCTTCGCGCTTGGGCAAGGTTGGCGTATCGCCGTAGGCGGAGGAAGACGCCGCGTACACCACCCGCTTTATACCGGCATCCCGAGCGGCGATGAGCACGTTGACGGTGCCTTCAACATTCACGCGATTGCTACGGGCCGGATCGGCAATCGACTTGGGCACGGAAGGGATCGCGGCCTGGTGGAGCACGTAATCCACTCCCTGGCACGCCGACTGAACAGCCTGAAAGTCCAGCAGATCGGCCTCGCGAAAGTCGATCCGGGAGGCAACTTCCTGAATGTTTTCGCGGCGGCCGGTCTCGAAGTTATCGAGGCCGCGGACCTGGTCGCCGCGTTGCAACAACGCGTGCACCAGGGCAGAGCCAATAAAACCTGCCGCGCCGGTAACCAGATAGAGCGCCATCGCTACAGCTTAGCATGTGGAGCGGCGATGCTAGAACGTACTCAGTGCCGTGCCTGGCTCGCGCCAGGTATACGACCCGAGCATCTTGATGTAATTGCCGCGCAGGAAGGCCGCCGGATTCTCGACGTTGACCATGCTCATGCTGCCGCGCATCTGTCGCACCGAGACGTACTCGTGCTCTTCCATCCAGCGTTCCATACCGGCCAGAACCACACCAATGTGCTCGATGCCGTACTTCAGCAGCGCCGAAGTCATCATTGCGACATGCGCGCCTGCCATCATGCACTTCAGCACGTCACTGGAATCGTGAACGCCGCCGGTGATGGCGATGTAAGTCTCCACCTGGTGATAGAGAATGGCAGTCCAGTGCAGCCGGAGACGCAGCTCATGCGGGCTGCTCAGAACAAGGTTCGGTGTGACCTCAAGCTCCTCGAGGTCGAAATCAGGTTGATAGAAGCGATTGAAAATCACGACGCCGTCGGCGCCGGCTTCCGACAGGCGCTTAACGAAATTCGCGCAAGAGGTGAAATACGGGCCCAGCTTGACTGCAATCGGAATGCGGACGCTCTTGCGGATGGCGCGCACCAGGTTGCAGTAGCGCGTCTCCAGGTCGTCGGCGGTAAGAGAAGGATCTGTCGGGATATCGAAGATGTTCAGCTCCAGCGCATCGGCGCCGGCCTGCTCCATCAACTCCGCGTAGCGTACCCAACCGCCGGGCGAGCGGCCGTTAAGGCTGCCGATGACGGGGACGCTCACGGACTGCTTGCCTTTGTGCAGCAGTTCCAGATAACGGTCCGGACCGACGTGATACTTCTGCATGTCGGGAAAATAGGACATGGACTCGGCGTAGCTGTTGGTGCCGTATTCCAGCGCATTGTCGAGGTTCGCGCTCTCGGCCTCGATCTGCTCTTCCATCAGCGAGTACATCACGATGGCCGCAGCGCCGGCGTCTTCCAGGCGGGCGAAGTTTTCCAGCTTTTCGCTAAGCGGCGAGGCTGATACCACGACCGGGTTCTTCAGCTTCAGTCCGAGATAGTTGGTTGACAGATCGATCATGATTTCTCCTCGCGGTCCTTATGCCTTTTCTAATTTTTCAAAACTCATCGATGCCATGTGCTGATACAGCTTCCAGCGTTCGTTGACGTTTTCCTGCGCGGCATGCAGCAGCTTCTTGGCCTCGTCAGGATCGCTGTTGACCAGCATGGTGTAACGCGTCTCGTTATAAATGTATTGTTCCAGCGGAATGCTGGGCGGCCGCGAATCAAGCACGAATGGGTTCTTGCCTTCCTTGGCCAGCGGCGGGTTGTAGCGGAACAGCGGCCAGTGGCCGGAGTTCACCGCAGCTTTTTGCTGATCGAGGCCGTGCACCATGTCGTAGCCGTGCGCAATGCAGTGACTGTAAGCGATGATGAGCGACGGTCCATCATAAGCATCGGCTTCCAGGAAAGCCTTCATGGTCTGCCCGTCATTGCCGCCCATGGCGATATGCGCGACGTAGGCCCGGCCATAGTTGATGGCCATCATGGCGATGTCTTTCTTGGGAGTATGCTTGCCGCCCGCGGCAAACTTCGCCACCGCGCCAATTGGCGTCGCCTTCGACATCTGACCGCCGGTGTTGGAGTAAACCTCGGTGTCCAGCAGCAGGATGTTGACGTTGGCATCGGAAGCCAGCACGTGATCGAGACCGCCGTAGCCGATGTCATAACCCCAACCGTCGCCGCCGATGATCCAAACGCTCTTGCGGACGAGTTCGTCGGCCACCGCCAGCAAATCGCGTGCGGCCTGTGACTTGTCTCCCGCTAACTTGTCTTTCAGCGCCTTCACGCGCTCGCGCTGGGCGAAGATGCCTTCCTCGGTGGATTGGTCGGCGCTCAGGATTGCGACTGCCAGGTCGTCGCCGATCTTAGAGGACAGACTCTCGACAAGTTCCTTTCCGTACTGGTTTTGCTTATCAATGGCCAGTCGCATGCCCATGCCGAACTCGGCATTGTCTTCGAAGAGCGAGTTGGACCACGCCGGCCCGCGTCCTTCGGAGTTCACGGTGTAAGGCGTAGTGGGGAGATTGCCGCCGTAAATTGAGGAGCAGCCGGTCGCGTTGGCGATGAGTGCGCGATCACCGAACAGGCGCGTCATCGTCGAGATATATGGTGTCTCGCCGCAGCCGTTGCAGGCACCGGAGAACTCGAAGAGCGGTTCCAGCAGTTGCACGTCCTTAACCTGGCCGTGCGATACCTTCTCGCGCGGCAGTTCGGGGATCGACAGGAAGTAGTCCCAGTATTCGTTGTACTTCTCGCGCAGGGCGGGCTGTGGCTCCATGTTGATGGCGCGGTGCTTGACTTCGCTCTTGCTCTTGGCCGGGCAGACGGCGACGCACAATCCGCAGCCAGTGCAGTCTTCGGGAGCGACTTGCAAGGTGAACTTCAGCTCGGAGAATTCGCGCCACTTGGGAACCGCAGTCTGGAAGCCCTCAGGCGCGTGATTGAAGCTCGGATCGTAAACCTTGGCGCGGATGACGGCGTGTGGGCAAACCATGACGCACTTGCCGCACTGAATGCAAAGCTGCTCGTCCCAGACGGGAATTTCCAAAGCGATATTGCGCTTCTCCCACTTTGTGGTACCTGTGGGGAAGGTACCGTCGATCGGCATCGCGCTGACGGGAATCAGATCGCCGTCGCCGGTGATCATCAGCGCTTCCACGTTGCGGACGAAGTCGGGGGCGTTGGCTGGAACCGCCGGGCGCATCTCAAACTTCGAAGTGATGGTCTGAGGCACTTTCACCTCGTGCAGATTTTCGAGGGACGCGTCGACTGCGGCAAAGTTCTTGCGCACGACAGACTCGCCGCGCTTGCCGTAGGTCTTCTCGATGGAGTGCTTGATGGCGGCGATGGCCTCCTCGCGCGGCAGCACGCCGCTGATAGCGAAGAAGCAGGTCTGCATGACGGTGTTGATGCGGCCGCCCATGCCGGCCTCGCGGGCCACATTAACCGCGTCGATCACGTAAAAACGCAGCTTCTTCTTCAGGATGGCGTCCTGCGCGGAACGCGGCAGGTTGTCCCAAACCTCGTCCGGTCCGAACGGGCTGTTCAGCAGGAAGACCGCGCCCGGATCAGCGGTTTTCAGAACATCCAGCCGCTCCATGAAGCTGAACTGATGGCAGGCGACGAAGCTGGCGCGCGAAATGAGATAGGTGGAACGGATCGGCGTCTTGCTGAAGCGCAGGTGAGAAATCGTTACCGCGCCTGATTTCTTCGAGTCGTAGACGAAATAGCCCTGCACGTTCAGCTCGGTTTCTTCACCGATGATCTTGATTGTGTTCTTGTTGGCGCCCACGGTTCCATCTGCGCCCAGTCCGAAGAACATGGCGCGGACGGTGTCAGCGGGTTCAGTCGAAAACGCAGGATCGTACGCGAGGCTGGTGTGGGTGACGTCGTCGTTGATGCCGATGGTGAAGTGATTTTGCAGCGTCGGCTTCGCCAGCTCCTGGAAGATGCGATTGACCATCGCCGGCGTGAACTCTTTCGACGAGAGGCCGTAGCGCCCGCCGATGACCTTGGGGAACGTTGCCATCGGGACCTTGCCGGCGGTGAAGCCTTCCGTCAGCGCAATGATGATGTCCTGGTAGAGCGGCTCGCCAATAGCGCCCGGCTCCTTGGTGCGATCGAGGACCGCAATGCTCTTGACGGTCTTGGGCAGCGCTTCGAGGAAGTGATCAAGCGAGAAGGGCCGCATGAGACGAACCTTCAGCATGCCGACTTTCTCGCCTTTCGCGGTGAGGTAGTCGACAGTCTCGTGAACCGCCTCGGCTCCGGAGCCCATGACGATGATGACTCTCTCCGCATCGGGCGCGCCTTCATATTGAAAGAGCTTGTATTCGCGGCCAACGATCTTGGCGAACCTGTCCATGACGTTCTGCACAATCGTCGGACAGGCCAGGTAATAAGGATTCACCGACTCACGGCCCTGGAAGTAAACGTCGGGATTCTGCGCCGAGCCGCGCAGTACAGGATGATCGGGCGACAGGGCGCGCTCGCGATGCGCACGCACCAGGTCGTTGTCGATCATGGCCTTCATGTCGTCGAGGCTGAGCTGTTCGATCTTCGAGACCTCGTGCGAGGTGCGGAAACCGTCGAAGAAATGCAGGAAAGGAATGCGCGATTCCAGCGTCGCGGCGTGCGCAATCAGTGCCAGGTCCATGGCTTCCTGAACCGAGTTGGACGACAGCAAGGCAAATCCGGTGGGGCGGACCGACATGGCATCCTGGTGGTCGCCGAAGATCGACAGCGCCTGTGCCGCGAGAGCGCGGGCGGCAACGTGAATGACGCATGGCGTCAGTTCGCCCGCGATCTTGTACATGTTGGGGATCATCAGCAACAGGCCCTGTGACGATGTGAACGTCGTGCCCAGCGCACCGGCCTGCAAGGCTCCGTGCAGCGCTCCGGCCGCGCCGCCTTCGCTCTGCATCTCGATGACCTTGGGGACCGTGCCAAAGATGTTCTTCTCGCCAACCGAGGACCATGCGTCGGATGACTCGCCCATGGGCGACGAAGGGGTGATGGGATAAATGGCAGCGATCTCGCTGACATGGTAAGCCACGTAGGCGACCGCCTCGTTGCCGTCAAGCGTCACTTTGAGTCTGGGCATAGTGCCTCCAGCAGCTTCCTCGTTGTTGGGCGAGGTGCGCGGCGAAACTTCGCCGGCCGCCGATGAATCCGTATGAAGAGTGGCAGCCGACGAAGCAGGAAATTCAGTTGTGTTCACTTTTTTCTTCCCCCAAGACCGGCCACTGGCGCGGTCCGCTATGAAGTCCGTGTATCAGTAATGTCTACGATATGCGGCAGGTGGCTTCGGGGCTGTGACGGGGGTGCTAATAAGTCTGTGACGCAGATCACATACAGATGTTGGGAAGCGCTTTAGGACGGCCCTTTTGCGGAGGCTTAACCCATCGAGTTTGCCGTGACACGGCGGGGCGAGGGCTTAGAGTGATTGCAAAGGTTATTGGTGCGCCGTGGCTCCCGCTTAAGCGAACTGAGGCGTAGGCTTCATTGCAGCAGCCTTCTCCGCATCCAGTACAACGGCAAGGGCATGAATCACCGAGGCGATACGCATCGCTGCCAAAATCGTCTCTTCGGTCAAACCTTTTTCGCGAAGCGTCTTCTCGTGCGAGTCGACGCAGGCGCCGCAGCCGTTGATCGCCGATACCGCCGTGCACCACAGCTCGAAGTCGAGCGGGTCGATGCCGTGCGTTCGCATTACATTCATGCGGAGTCCGGCGCGCATGGTGCGGTACTTCTCGTTCGTTGTCAGGTGCAGGAAGCGGTAAAAGATGTTGTTCATGCCCATAATGGCAGCGGCGGCTTTGGCTGCTTCCAACGCTTCCGGGGTCAGATGGGTAGCGCCTTCGTCCAGCGCGGCGACAATCATCTCCTGATTGCGCGAGGCCATGGCGGAGGCGACCACGGTTCCCCACGCCTGCTGCTCGGTGAGATCGGTGGACTGGCGGACGACGCTGGAGAAGTTGAGTTTCAGGTCTTTGGCGTAGGCGGGAATCGTCTCCATCAGTTCATCAAGATTCATAGCGTTCCT
>Ga0182030_10027768_pt1 | contig 10160 bp, 1 predicted proteins | sample 812S3MmetaG_FD_121299 | JGI IMG/M metagenome (GOLD analysis project Ga0182030, IMG submission 121299) | Permafrost microbial communities from Stordalen Mire, Sweden - 812S3M metaG (Illumina Assembly) | ecosystem: Environmental > Terrestrial > Soil > Wetlands > Permafrost | place: Sweden... | reverse complement strand
TTGGGTGCCACCGCTGCAAAACCGAATGTTCAAAGGTGAGGCGTACCGGGATGGCCGTGATTTCATGGAACGGAATGATGGCCCAGAGCATCGCCTGCTCTTCCGCATGCGCCTGGCAGCGGGGCTCTTTGCCGTGGGTCTCTCCGTAACGGTATTTCTGATGGGAAGCAAGCTCTTTGGCGAGCCCGCTGGTTTGCTGGCTTTGCTTTTGGTGGTCTTCGAGCCCAATGTGTTGGCCAACAGTGATCTGGTCACGACCGATATGGGAGTCGCCTGCTTCTTTCTGGCCACAATCTACTGCTTCTACTGTTACGCAAGGCAGCCATCGGTGATTCGCTTGTTGTTGACCGGCTTGGTCGCTGGACTCACGCTCTCGGCCAAGCACAGCGGGATTTTGCTGGCTCCGATGCTGTTGGGATTGACACTGGTAGAGATCGCCTGTGCCGAGCGGGGACGGCGCAAGCTGCTGGCTGGAACACTGTTTGGCGGATTTGCGGCCACCGTGATCGTTGCCGTCGTGGTGCTCTGGGCTTTCTACGGCTTTCGCTATGTGGCCAGACCAGCCGGGCTGGCCATGAACCCCACCTTAAGCGAATACGCGGCTCCTCTCACAGGGATCAACAGTTGGGTGATCGGCCATGTCGCCCAATGGCGATTGCTGCCAGAGTCCTACCTGATGGGGATGACTGACATTCATTACGCAGCGCAGCAATATCCCATCTTCCTGCTGGGGCACGATTATGCTCACGGCGTTTGGTGGTACTTCCCAGTGGCGTTGTCCATCAAGACCACCCTGGGCTTGATCGGACTGGTAGTGCTGGCAGGCATTGCACTGATCAGCAGGCGCCTCAGGCACGGGCGAGAATTGGCCTACCTGGTCGTCCCCGGCGCTATCTATCTGACTGTGGCGATCCTCAGCGGTATGAACATCGGCACTCGTCATGTTCTGTTCTTGTATCCACTGGCCGCGTTGCTGGCGGCAGCGGGTCTAGTGGCGCTCGCGCGGCATAGCCGACGCTGGCTTTGGATCGGCGGAGGATTGGTCGCCTTCCACGTTATCTCTGCGATGGCGATATTCCCGGCAGAGATGGCGTACGCGAATGAGGCCTGGGGAGGGACGGCAAATACACACAAGTATCTGAGCGACTCCAGCGTCGATTGGGCGCAGCAACTGCCACACGTCAAGCAATGGGTTGACGCCCATCCTGGCGAGGAGTGCTGGTTCGCCTATTCCGCTTATCCGGAGCTTCGTCCGCAAGCCTACGGCATTCCCTGCCACCCGCTACCCACGGCCCATACAGGATGGGAGACGCTGCCGGTCGACGTGCCGGAAACCATCCATGGCAACCTGCTGTTAAGCGCAGACGATCTGGAAGCCTGTGACTGGCCCAGCGACCAGTTGAATGTCTTCGAGCGATTTCGGTGGATGCCGATGGCGGAGCAGATCGATCACAGCGTGTTTGTCTACCATGGCGACTTCAATGTGCATGAAGCAGCGGCTCTGGCAGCAGTCCAAAAGTCGACAATCCTGCTGAGAGAGAAACGGCCGCAAGAGGCCTTGGTTGCGGCTAAAAAGGCCGTCGCTTTGCAGCCGGACAATTTGCTGACACAGACAGCGTTGGGAGACGCCCAGACAGCGTTAGGCGACAAAGGCGGCGCACGAGCCTCCTATGAATTGGCGCTGGCAGCGGCCCATCGATTGGAAGCCGACGCCCAGCCGCTGTTTGTACCGGATTTAGAACAGAAGCTGCATCCGTGAGATCGTCAACAAATACGCAGTGAGGTTTTTCTTTCCATCCGAAGTCGATGGCGACAATTGCCTGATTGCAGACAACAGGCCGCGTCGCACAGCGATAACTCTGGGACAGCCGAGCACCTTTGTGATCGGCCGCGAAGGCTCGCACGTCCCGGACCAGCACTTTAGGCTGGACTCCGCTGATGCCGGAAGATGAAGCGAAGCGTTCGAGCAGGTAGCGAAATAAGTCTCATCCGCAGCGTCCAACCCAAGCCCGACCGGGATGGGTTCACTCTCATTCCACCATCAAGCATCGTTTAGACTAACGGCGCAGAGGCCCTCCATCATCCCTCCCTTGATGGAGCGTCAAGGAGCGATGGTGACGGTGAGTGGGCCGAAGCTAGTTGACAAATTCAACGAGTCGGTTGCAACTGCAGTGACAAAATGCGTACCCATGGTTAGCCCCGTCGCCGGCAGCGAGAACTGATACCCGGTGTTAGCCCATGCGGGGTTATTAAAGTACGCGGCTACGTCTGGTCTAGATTCCCCAAGTGTGGCCAAACCTGCGACTGTGCCATCGATCAGGATCTGAACCGCATTTGCGGGTCCATTGTCCTGATAGTCGGCAGCCCAGCCACTTACAAAGAGTGTGCCACTCGACTGCGATATTGTGGACGTTCCATTCACGCTGTCGATTGCTGTTTCTAGGTTGCCAATCGGCGGGACTTCCTTGCTGCCAGCGATTACCGTGATGTTCTCGGGTCCAAGTGTAGTGCGCACACCGTGAGAGTTAACGGCCGCGACGGTAACACTGTGTGTTCCTGTGACTAGAGAATTCGGGGCAAGATAGAGCGTGAATCCAGAATTGGCATAGGCCGGATTATTGAAGTAACTCGCAACATCTGGTCGTGCGATACCGAGAGTAGGTGTGCCCACGGATGTTCCATCCATCAATACCTGCACATTGGTAAGCGGAGACCCATCAATGGGGTCAGCCACCCATCCTGAAACGAATAGGATATCCGATGCCGCAACATTGGTTGATCCATTGGAAGCATCGATAGCCTGCTCCAGGTTTCCAACCGGCGCGGGATAGGGAGCGATCACCGTAATTCCGAGATTTCCCAATGTTGTAGACACGCCACCAAGATTGGTTGCTATTACGGTCACGGTGTGTGTGCCCACGGCGATCGATGACGCCGGGTAAGTGAGGGACAATCCGGAATTGAGGTAGGCAGGATCGTTGAAGTAACTTGCCACATCGGGTCGTGGAATGCTTAGAGTCGGAACGCCTATAAAGACGCCGTCGATGAAGACTTTGACGTTCTGAAGCGGTGATCCGTCAGTTGGGTCAGCTGCCCATCCGCTGACAAACAAAACATCAGTGGAGGCTATGGTCGTGCTGCCGGTGCTGGCGTCTATAGCTTGTTCAAGGTTTCCAACAGGCGATGTGTAGATGGTATAAACACCGGTCGTGACGGCACTGAGACCATAATTCCTAGCAATCGCAATGGCACTTAGTGTTTGTGTACCGCTGATTTGCAGCGGCCCACTATAACGAGTCGAGGACTCGGAGGGAGTGGTGCCGTCGGTTGTGTAGTAAATGGCTGCGCCAGAACTTGCATCACTGATGACCACCGTCTGGCCAGTAGGATATGCGCCGGGTGCCGGCGAGAACAGTGGGGCGTTGGTGGCTCCGTTGATGGCGTAGGCAGCCGATCCAACTAGGCTGTTGGTGTAGCCCATCGCCACAGCGATCGCATTGAGAGTCTCACTGCTGCTTACAGTAATCGGCACGGAATAAAGGGTGGAGGAACTGGTCGGCAAACTACCGTCGGCGGTGTAGTAAATAGCCGCGCCAGGAGTCGTGTCACTCATGTTCACAGTCTGCGGAAGCGCGTAGGAGCCTGCCGCGGGAGAGAATGCCGGAGTGGCGGCGGGCACACTGATGATATAAGCTGCCATGGCAATCGCGCTGTTCAAGTAATTGGGGGCGATTGCAACGGCGTTCAACGTTTGGGTAGAGCTAACGGTGACTGGGCTTGTGAAGAGGGTTGAAGAATCGGTCGGAACACTTCCATCCGTCGTGTAGTAGATTGCCGCGCCGGATGTCGTATCGCTGATGGTCACCGTCTGAGCAGTATTGTAGGTTCCAGCGATAGGGGAGAACGAGGGCGTTGCCGCAGCACCATTGATGATGTAAATCGCAGTCGTCACTAAGCTATTTGCGTAGTTAGGAGCTATGGCGATGGCGCTGATCGTCTCGGAGAAGTTGACCAGTACAGGACCAACATAGACGGCAGAACTGCTCGTCGGGATGGTCCCATCGATCGAGTAGTAGATAACTGCTCCGAGTGCCGAGTCGCTGATGCTTACGCTTTGCGCGGGCCCGTAAGAGCCAGGCGCTATCGAGAAGATTGGAGTCGCCGTTGGGCCGTTAATAACATAGGTTGCCGTCGCAATCGAACTGTTGCTATAGTTAGTCGCAATCGCAATCGCATTCAGTGTTTCGCTTGATGAGATTGCGATCGGTCCGGTATACACGGTTGAAGAATTGCTCGGCGTAGTACCGTCAGTCGTGTAGCAGATGTCCGCTCCCGGAGTACTATCGCTGACGGTCACGAATTGAGTGCCGCCATAGGTTCCGGGTGACAACGAGAGAGTGGGTTTCGCTGCGGCGCCGTTGATGGTGTAACTTGCGGAGCCTACAGGACTGTTGGCAAAGAGGGCTGCGACGGCAATCGCATTGACGGTCTCGCTAGCGCTGACGTTGATCGGGCCAGCGTAGAGTGTCGAAGAACTCGTCGGGGACGATCCATCTAAAGTGTAGTAAATAGCGGAGCCGGCAGTCGTGTCGCTGATGGTGACTTGCTGCGCGGGCCCATAAGCGCCGGACGCCGGTGAGAAGGTTGGTGTAGTCGCAGCGCCATTGATTGTGTAAGCGGCGCTAGCCACGGCGCTATTTACATAATTGGCGGCAACAGCCATGGCGTTAAGGGTCTCAGTCTTCGATATTGTCACGGGCAAAGAGTACTTCGACGACGACGTACTCGGAATTGATCCATCTGTGGTGTAGTAGATCGTTGCGCCGGTTGTCCCGTCGCTTATTGCGACGCTCTGTGAGTTTATGTAAGTTCCCGCAGATACCGAAAACGCGGGAGTGACAACGTTTGGAACGAAGGTCCAAGAGAGTACATTTTGAATTGCGGTAAGCGCTCCGGTACTAGCGGTGAAGCCGACGTAAGCCTTGTTTGCTCCTACGACGCTGGGTATGTTAGCGACTGTCGAAGCTGAGAATGTGGCCTGTGTGACCGTATCAGTCAGTGTCATTGTAAGATTGATGCCGTCGTAGGTTACGTGAGCTTGCAGAATGTCGGGGCTATGAAGATCTACTCCTGAAGAACTCATGTCAATTGCAGGAACGGCTGGAATCGCCCCATTCGTGTAGAATCCGGTGGAATCGGAACCCTCACCCGCTGAATTGTACAAGTCGAACTTGATCGCCACACTCCTACTTATTCCTGCGTAACCGAGAGAACTACCATTCCCACCTACCGCGTAATCCCCAGCCGGTGCATTTTGAATCGCAAAGGTGAATCCATTCGCATTGGCATCTGTGTTCTGAAAGATAAAATCGGTGGTAAATGCTTGGATGTTCTCCGTGGTATTGAACCAGGCTACGTTGCTTTCGGCCGTCCCACCATTTGTCAGCTGCAGAACGCCATTGCTGATGGTGGCGCCATACAGGTTGATTCCGGTGGTGGTGAAGCCAGTCGCATAATTGATTGATGGTGTAGCCCCACTAATGGTGTAAGAGGCACTTCCGACAGCTCCCGAAAGGTTTCCGGCCGCTATCGCGACCGCTTTCAGAGTTTCTGTCGCATTAACCGGTATCGGCGCAACATAGATGTTTGACGTGTTGTTGGGAGTCGATCCATCTGTCGTGTAGTAGATGGTGGTGTTTGCTGTGCTATCGCTGATCGTGACTGTGATCGGACTTTTATAGGTCCCAGCGTTAGGAGAGAAGCTCGGCGTCGCCGGAGTAATGATCGTGTAGGCCGCGCTCCCCACGGCGCTTGGAGAGTATCCATTCGCGATTGCGATCGAGTTCAGAGTTTCGGTTGCTGCGACAGGGATCGGAGCGGAGTAGATGGAGGAGCTAATGGTTGGGGTCGATCCGTCTGTGGTGTAGTAGATGGTAGAGTCAGGAGTAGCGTCAGTTATGGAGATCAATTGGCCACTAATGTAAGTTCCCCCGGACTCTGAATAAACCGGAGCCTCGGCTGCGGGGAATCCACTTGAGGTGAAATCGAGTGCCGTAATGGAATTAACAGGCAGAGTAAGTGAAGAAGAGCAAGCTTGGGTGCTTGTGGTAATGCCGACTGTCGCCGCAGTGTTGTTGGTAGGAGTGTTGCTGGGTGCTTCATTCAAGTCGTCGATAGATCCAGGAGCGAATTGCCGCGTCGTGCAGCTTCCAAATGGAACGCTAGTGGAAGCAAAGGTGATGGTATAGGGATTGTTTAGGCTCGTATTGATGAAGACGCAGCTTCGAGCCGTTCCGGGAGATTCCGCCATGAAGCAGAACGCGTAGAGATAGGGAACGTTACTCAATGCATGGGTAGGCCCGTTGTAGGGGTCGCCAGGCCAGTTATAGGTTGGCAATCCACTTGCAAACTGCGCAGAGTATTCAGGTCCAATGATAGATTGGTTTGCAATGATGAGCCCAAGACATGCTGGACGAAATGTGTACTCCTCCTGATTCAAATAGCTGGTAGAGCCGCCCATGTCTACGGTGCAGCCCCAAAGCTTTGCCAGTGTGGCAAGACTACCCGCGAGGGTGCCATTTTCAAATTCCGCAAGCGAGAAATAGTTCTGTGCGGTAATCCCGAGTTGCTCTTGATTGAGCAATAACTGCAAGGGCGCGATGACTCCCTGGCCTGCACCAGCCGTGATGTAATCCTCGTGGGTCTGATCTATTGGCATGTAAGTTGGCGATAGGCAGGCGGAACTGGAGCCAAGTCCGCAGGTAGCAAGGGAGCTATCGGCTTCTTCGTATACAGTCACGGCGCAGGCAGCCTTGCCCGTGGGTCCGCATGTGTTCAAGCCTTCAATGAGGTGAACATTCTGGTAGAAGGTGCTGGAGGAGGCAGGGTCGGACACGTTGCCCCAGGGTTCCTCCATAGCGCTCTGCCAAAGCCCTGCATCTGTCTGCCAGTTTGAGACAGTGGACTGTGTGTATGGAGCGATCTCGAGATAATCGGGGGCGCCAGCTGACGAGGCCATAAGTTGGATCGAATCGGACAAGTCCAGCTGGCTGTTATCTAACATCTCCAAGTTGAATCCCAGCAACATCCCGTTTGTGAAGTTGGCATCATTGCGCATTGCGGAAAAGATATCTTTGGCCCGATTCGCGTAATCGAAATAGAATTGAGTTCCCGCGCTCCCACGGAAGGGAAGGCCCTGACCAATGAACGATGAGCCGTTCCAAGATTCGTTGCAAAAGCTTACCCATACGGACTTGAACACGCCGCCGGTCCCAATCCAGGGAGCAACCTGGCCTTGATTGGCGCGATTAAGTCCAAAGCCAGTGGAAGTATCAGTGCTGCTCATGTAGTCAATAAAGTCTGTTGCATCAGTCGTGGTCGCGGTGCACGGAAAAACGAGGTAGGGCTGTCCTCCAACGAGTTGTACCAGACTAAGATATTCCTGCAATTGGGGAGTTATCTCGCCGCTCGCACTGTAAGCAGAACTGGCATAAGTCATAGCGGCCTGGCCAGGGCTAGCTGTCCAATTCGCAGTTGTCTCCCCATTCTGGTTTGTCCAATTGCGAATCAAACAGGAAGGTCCAGCTGTTCCAGTAGCGCAAAGGGTGCGTAGAGCAGCGACAGTCTCATCCCGAAACACGGTGGGGTTGGTTGGGTCTTGTGCATTCGTCTTTTGAAAGCCAATGTCATCAATCTCGATCGCGCCCAGCCCTTCCGCTCCTGCTGCAGTCAAACTGATCCAGTGATTCGCAGGTGTTGTGTTGCTGGTTTCATTGAAGGTACAAGCAATCGAAAATGGAGCCCAATTTGCCATAGGAGAGGCAATGGTTCCGCTGCATAGTCCCGATGGCGTAGTTACCGTAATCTGGAGCGGGGTGACTGCGCCGGAGTATTGCCTAATGAACCCTGTTAGGGAATAACTGCCATTCAACAGAACGAAGATATTGTTGCTATTGTTATCAAAATAAAACCGAGCCGTTGCGGTTGCAGATGTTCCCGCAGTCACATCGAGAACAAGGGATTGCTGCCCGTCATAGGGCGTGGTTGAATCAGTCGTCAACCTACCGCCATTGGCTACCGAGCCGGCGATGTCACAGTTTCCCGTAGTCTCCCAGCAGGCCTCAGCCGATGGAAATTGATTCTGGTAAACGAGTACGATGTCACCCGTCGTAAAGGGAGCCGCGCATCCAGCGTTACCTTGATTGGTAGTAGGGTTGATCGTGTATACAGCTCCTGCCGTCGAACCGTTACCAGTGGTGCTCGCGATTACTGTGCCCAAACAACCCAGTTCCGCTCCCCCAGATTGAGAGTCAACGACGGTGACTGTCGCGCCAGCCATCGCATTTGCCGCGAAAACGTCATACTGATTTGTGTTATTAAAGGAGGTGGCTGTTCCATTCGAGGTCAGGGCAAATATCTGGTGAAGCTGAGTAGGTTCAAAGTTCCAGTTGTCGCCCCTCAGAAGGTTCTTAAACATCTGACCGCTGTCATACGAGGTAAAGCTTCCCAGGTTGACGCCTCCCCGATGCGGGGCAGGAACCACGACAGAAGATTCGTTGAGAAAGAGTGTTTGCGCAGTCGCCATGTATGGCATCAGCAGCGACAGCAAAATCAAGAGCTTCTTCACAGGATGTGCTCCGAACAGAGGAATTCTTCATGAGTAATCCCTGAAATGTTTCTTTACCTGCCGATTGGGTGACCAGCAGAAATTTGAAGGAGAGGAAGTGCATGCTCACCTTTGGGAAGGCGGTCGCTCGTGAAATTTACGAATGTCTGAACCCGAGATTTACATGAATCATTTGTCAGGTCAAGCAAATATAGGGGATGCGAAGGGAATCTGCTCTTGAGATCGCTGGGGAGTGTTTGATCTGACCAGGAGATGCCGAGGGTCGTCTCGGACGCAATTGTTGACAATCGAGGAACAACGAACTCAAGAACCTGTTCCGGCTGCATTTTTCGTCGTATGATGAGCTTGTTTACCTCTGATTCGCTACAATTCAATCACACCAAAGACTTGTTCGCCTTTTTTCGCAGTTAGGCGACACTCGCCCGAGGATAATGCGGCCTTGTCCGCCGTTCCCTGACTACGTTGTTGTAAGACAGACGCATCCCTTCGATCTAGAAACTTGTTCACAAACCACGTGCTGATCGCGTCTCAACCGCGGATCAGGAAACTGCTTCCTCAAGTCAAAATAGTTTTCAACATCATCGCGTCAACATCAGACATAATCAGGCTGAAAGCATATGACCCTTGAGCACCTCATGGCACGCATTTATGCATTGACGTTTTCGAAGGACCGGCACAGTCGTTCTCAGTTCTTTCCCTTGACACTTACGCTTGCAACATTCTGTCTGTTTAGTGTTTTCAACGTCAAAGCTCAAATTGCCGTAACCACCTACCACAATGACATAGGCCGGACAGGTCAGAATCTAAGCGAGACAATTCTGACTCCTTCGGATGTGAATGTCGCGCAATTCGGCAAGCTGTTTTCGCAGCCTGTTGACGGCCAGATCTATGCGCAACCACTCTATTTACCAGGGCTCTCCATCAACGGAGCAACCCACAACGTCGTTTTTGTAGCGACTGAGAACGATTCAGTATATGCATTTGACGCCGATACGAACGGCGGCACCAATGCCGCGCCATTGTGGCATGCCTCGATGTTGTCGACAGTTCATGGAGCTGCGAGTGGAGCGACAACAATTCCATCCAGCATGATTGGGTCAGATATCTACCCGCAAGTGGGAATAACCGGAACTCCAGTGATCGACCCCAGCAGCGGAACGTTGTACGTTGTCAGCGATGCCATTGAGGGTGGTTCCGCGGTACAGCGGTTGCACGCTTTGAACGTGTTGACCGGCGCAGAAAAATTTGGCGGCCCGACGGTCATCAACGCCAATGTGGCGGGCACGGGAAATGGGAGCGTGAATGGCTCACTCAGCTTCGATACTCTGTGGCACAACCAGCGGCCAGGTCTGCTTTTACTGAACGGAATCGTGTACGTTGGATTTGCATCGCACGGCGATAACGGCCCTTGGCACGGATGGGTATTGGGTTACAAAGCAAGTACGCTGCAGCAAACCGGAGTCTTCTGCTCGTCGCCGAATGGAACGGGCTCTGGTATCTGGATGTCAGGATCCGGTTTGGCCGCCGACCAGAT
>Ga0182030_10027767_pt1 | contig 10160 bp, 9 predicted proteins | sample 812S3MmetaG_FD_121299 | JGI IMG/M metagenome (GOLD analysis project Ga0182030, IMG submission 121299) | Permafrost microbial communities from Stordalen Mire, Sweden - 812S3M metaG (Illumina Assembly) | ecosystem: Environmental > Terrestrial > Soil > Wetlands > Permafrost | place: Sweden... | reverse complement strand
TCTTTTTCGATTAAGAACTCGATGAGTTCCTTCAGCTCTTTTTGATTCATTCGTATACGGTGGGACCGCTTGCCATTTCGTGCCGCGCCGCAACGGACGCGAACAACTGCCAGGCGTTTATCCCGCCTGGATTCAATCTAAGAAGACCTAAACCGCCAGGAAATCTTTGCCGGTCGGAGTCAGCACCTCACAGCCACTTTCGCTGACAACCACCATGTCTTCGATCCTCACGCCCCATTTTCCGGGGAAGTATACTCCCGGCTCAATCGTGATGACCATGCCTGGCTTCAGGACTTCCTTTTGTCCGGCCGCAACCCTGGGCGCTTCGTGGATCTCCAGACCCACGCCATGCCCGGTGGAGTGCGTAAAATAGCGTCCTAACCCAGCCTTGCGCAATACCTTGCGCGCCGCCGCATCGACTTCCCCGACGCTAATCCCAGGCTGCACGGCGGCAATCGCAGCCTGCTGTGCCTCCCTCACCGACTCGTAGGCGTGGCGCCCGTCCTTGGATGCCGCGCCCACCCATACAGTGCGCGTCCGATCCGAACAATAACCAGCGAGTATAACACCGAAATCGCAGACCACGAATCCTCCGGGCGTGATGGCTTGCTCTGTAGCCCTGCCGTGCGGCAATGCCGACCTCGCCCCGGAAGCAATGATGGTAGGAAACGACATCTCCTCGGCTCCCGCCCGGCGTGCCGCATACTCCATCTCCGCCGCGACCTCGGATTCTTTTACGCCCGGCCGCAGGACTTCGAGCGCCCGGTCGAACAAAGTTGCTCCCAACTTCACCGCCGCCCGGATGCGATCCAGTTCGTCACTGTCCTTTACCATGCGCGCCCGCTCCACCAGCGCCGGCGCATTCCGTAACCGCACCCCGGAAGGCAGCAGATCCGCCAGCCGCTTTCTTTCCGCTACAGTGAGATGTTCGGCTTCAATCCCGATCGTCCATCCCTTCGATTTCTTCCGCCGAGCGCCGAACCACTCTCCCAGCGCGCCCAGCACCGACTTGCGCGCAATCACCACTTTCGCGCCCTTCACTTCTTCGCGTCCCTGCGTGTCATAGCGAACATCTGTGAAGAACACGTTTCCCGCTTCCTCGATCAGCAAGAAACCCGCGCTCCCGGTGAAACCGCAAAGATATCGGATGTTGGGAAGGTGGCTGATCAGGAGCGCGTCGAACCGCGTCGTGGCAAGGTGCTCCCGCAGCTTCTTCTGGCGCCCGGAAAAGTTCATCGTGCTGAGTTTATCAGGAGGAGAAGTACCGAGTACCTGGTACCTGGAGTTGACGCTAGTGGGCTACATGAGTGCCCTCCGTAGGCCACGTTTGCCAGCCGTCTCAAAATCAAACTAGCCTGCCAAGTTGACTCCATACCAGCGCAGCGGTCACTCGGTCCTGGGTACCAGGTACTAGGTACTGGTCTAGAAACAAAACCGCCAGCCTGACAGGTTCTTCAGGCCGGCGGCTCAAATCTTCAACTGCGCGCTGCTACGTCTGAATGATTCGCGGCGTAATGAAGAAGATCAATTCCTGGTTGGAAGTGCTCACCTGCGTGTGTTTGAACAGGTTCCCCAGGATCGGAATATTGCCCAGAATCGGCACCTGATCGATGCTGATCGAGTTCTGCGTCTGGATGACGCCGCCGATCACCACCGTGCCGCCGTCGGTCACCAGCACCTGCGTCGTCGCCTGCTGCGTGATCAATTCCGGGTTACCCTGCACTTCCTGGCCGAAGTTCGGGGTCGTGTTCTCCACGTCCACGTTCAGGAAGATCGTATTCTCCGAAGTGATCTGCGGAGTTACGGTCAAGCGCAGGAACGCGTCGACGTAGGTTACAGTCGGAGGACCGCCCAACTGCGCCTGTGTCACGATGGGGACGCGCACGCCCTGCTTCACTAGGGCCTGGATATTATTCTGTGTGACCACTCGCGGCCGCGACAGAACTTTCAGCAATCCGCGCGACTCGGCCATCGAGAGCACCGCGTCGATCCGCACCGTGTTGCTGGCGTTCAGGAAGGTGAGGCCGCTCGTGGGCGCGGTCGAACCCAGATTGGAGAACAAGGGAATCGACGATCCCGACGAACTACCGCCGCCCGTGCCCGGTACCGTGATGTAGCCTGGGGTCAAACTTCCGACGGTCGTCGGAGAAGCACCCACCGCGGAGGCGCCACCGATTGCGCTGTGGCCATTGCCCCAGCCGAAGCCAAGCTGCGTGCCGATGTCACGGGCAAACGTCCGCGTCGCCGCCACCACTCGGGCCTCGATCTCAACCTCCTGCGTCTTGCGGTCAAGCTGCGTCAGCAGGCGGTCAATCACCGGAATCACTTTGGGAATATCGTTGACGATCACCGCGTTGGTGCGTTCATCCGCAACCACGTCTCCGCGCTGCGAAAGGAACTTCTTCACGGTTAAGATCACATCCTTCGCGTGGGCATAGCTCAGGAAACGCGTGACGGAAACTTTTTCCACGGCCGCTGCTTCGGATTCCACTTGCGCGCGCCGCCCATCCGCTTCTTTCTTGAGAGTGTCCACCGTGGCGATGCGCAGAACGTTGCCTTCCAGTTCCCGCGCCAGGTCGTTATTCTTCAGCACGATGTCCAGAGCCTGGTCCCACGGCACATCATCCAACACCACCGTCAGGCTGCCGTGCACGTTGGGGTCAAGCACCACATTCAAGCCGCTGATTTCGTGGATCAGACGGAAGAAGTCCTTCAAATCCACATCCTTCAGGTTCACTGAAATCGGTTCGCCTGTGTACTTGGGGCCGACCGAAGCAGGTTGCTGTCCAGCTTGCGCTCTCTGCTCTGCCGCAAGATTTACCGCCGGCTGAATGGCAGGGCCGGAAGGCATGGTTTGCGACGATTGCGCCGCGTTCATGCTCACCGGCAGCAGCTCTGCGGCCGTTTTGTCGGAGAACTTCGCCGCCGCATCCTGGGCGCGCCCGGCGGGCTCGTCCGAGGCATTTCCAGCGTTCGTCTTGGCCGCGTAAGTCGGCTCGACGAATACAAAGTCACTCGATGCAGCCGCGGGCTTGTCGTTCGCCGGGACTGCACTCTCCATCGCCGCTTTCGGAGCAACCGGAGCGCTGACCGCAACGGGCTGCGCTTTCGGTGCCACTTCCACAACGCGCGCCGCAAACGGAGACATACTCCGGCTCGCCGGCGCTGCAGCAGTCTGCGCCAAAGTCTTGGGGACGCTGGCGCTCGCCGTGGCTGTAGGTTGCGTGTGCAACGTCAACACCAGCTTTCCATCCGCCGCCGAGTTCAGTTCATAGCGGCAGGCATGCTCCAGATCGACCACCACACGGGTGGTTGGAGGCGTCTGGCCGTCCATGCCGATGCGCACTCCTTTAACTCCCGCACTGCCCACCGTGATGTGGCTCTGCCCGGTCACCATGACGGTCCCCGGCAAATCCACGATCACCCGAGCCGGCGAGTCCGCCGTGCTCAACTTGGGCGTCATCGCGCCACGAGCGTTGATCTCGACCCGGATCTCATCCGTGCCGCGAACCACGTTCACTCGCTGCAGCTCGTTTTGCTGGCTCGCCGTTTGTGCCGGAGTCTCTGCGGCTGAAGCCATCAGCCCCAGAAGCATCAGCGGTAGGAATACACTCAGCAGTTGCTTTCGCATTTCGCCTCTCCCCAACTTGCGGGTGTTTGCCCGCGTGTCCTTGCTCGAACTCGATTTTTTGCGTTCCGGCTTTCCCGGCTGCGCCGTTGCCAGCCGCTAAACGGCCGGCGTAAAAATTCGCTTCACTACTTCCCGTGTCATCGGTTTGCCCAGCTTGTCTTGTACCGATTCCTGGAACACAACTGTGTCTCCCGTGATTCTCACAACATACCCGTTGAACACAGGATCGTTCTCGCGCAGGAAATAAGCTTTGTTCAGGCTGTTGGTCACGACCGCGATAAAGCCGCTCTCTGACTTCACCACGCCCCGCAGATTAATCTGCCCGATTTCCAGACACTTTTTCCCCGTCGAGCACCCCGAACCGGAGGGCGCCTGCACTACCGGACTGAAGAACGGATCGCGCTTCCCAGTCATCGCCCACTTCTTGTCTTCCGGCTTGGGTGCCTTGGTGACGGTGTCACTCTTGGCGCTGGCCGTGCCTGCATCAGCCCCCGCCTTGGCCGTTAGAACTTCCCCCTTGGGAGCCGTTTCGTGGGCCGCTATCGTCGGATGCAGCACCACCTGCTTATGCGGAGCCAGCCGCCCATGCGGTCTCGCTGCCATGGTTATCGGAGCAGGATGGATAGGCCCCGCCACCGCCCTGGCTGGTGCGCTCGCTCCCGGCTTCGTTGCCTGCGTAGGAGCTTTTGTGGTGCTCTGCCCATTGTTGATGATGGCCGGAGTCTGTGCCCAAACCGCCCCCGCCATCATTACCACTGCCAGAATGCCTGTCGTTAGCTTCATAGCGATTCCTATTTCACGCCTGCCGTTGCTGTTGCGGGTTTGGTTCCAGCACCGGCCCCGGCCGGCGCCAAGTCGTGGCTAAAGAACGTCGTGGCCGTAAAGGTCGCAACCACGCTTTCGTTCGGCGCATACTGGTAGGTATGCTTCGCCTTGGCAAAGCTGGGGTTTTTCGTGTTTGAGACCAGCAGCCCGCTGACGTTCACCATGCGCTCCAGCTTCCCTACCCGGTCAAAGAAATTCAGCATCGAGTAATACGGACCGTCCAATTCCATATCGAACGGAATCTCCGAGTAGTATTCTTTCGAGGTGATCGGCTTGGCCGTATAGCGGCGCAGTTCCACGCCCGCCTTCTGCGCTTCGCCGTCCATCGTCTCGATGAAGGTATCCACCAGCTTTTCGTCCGGCACGATGCGCCGTTCGATTTCCAGTTGCTGTTTCAGGTTGGCCACTTGCTGGTCCATGTCCTTCAGCTTGGGACGGTAAGACTCGAGTTCGTTGTTCTCCCGAACCTTGTCTTGCAAGGTATGTTGTGCCGTCGCATTCTTATCGCTCTGGCTTTTGAACACCGTGAAGTACAGCGCCACCGTTACCAGCGCTCCTCCCGCGATTACCGCTCCCCATTGCTTCAGGCCCGACAGTTCGTTGAAATTCATCGCCATAGGTCTGCCCTTACGACTTTCCCTTCTCGCAGGTCAGCGTGAACTGGAACGCCTGCATGTCCTTGATCTGCTCGTCCTGGTAAGTTTCCTTGATCTCCACGTTCTTGAAAAAACCCGTCTTCTGGAGGTTCGCGATCAGGTTGGCCACCGCGTCCGTACTCAGCGCCGTCCCTTCCAGGCTTACGCTCGCGCCCGTGTCATCCATGCTCCTCAGCCAGACCGCTTCCGTTCCGTTCACCGTCTCGCCCAGCATGGCCAGCAGGTTCACCGGTCCGCCGGACTGGCTGGCGCGCAGCGAATCGATCACGTCTACCCGCCGCTTGTAATTGTTGGCCTGAGTCTGCCGCTCCAGATAGCGCGCTTTCACGTCGCTGAGTTCGCGGTTTTTCTGCAGGGCTGTCTGCATCTGCGTCTCGATCGTCTTCCCTTGCCGGTCCAGCCGGTACCAGTAGCCAAAATTCAACGCCCCAGCCAGTAACAGCACCACCAGCACCTTCAGCTTGGGCGAACCCATGTCGCCCATATCCATCGTGGGCATCACTGCCGCACTACCGCCGGCGCGCTTGTTTTTTCCCTTGGAGTTTTCGAGCAGATTGATTCTGATCATAGGGATTCAAAGCTCCTCAATGCCAAGCCCACCGCCACTGCCAGTTGGCCCGGATTCTGCTCCACCAGCTCCGCTCCTGGGCCGTCTGCCGGCGGCACCACGCGCTGGAATGGATTCAACAATTCGACCGGCATCGAAAATTCCTGCCGCAACGCTTCCATCAGCCCCGGCACCTTTGCCGAACCGCCTGCCAGGTAAATCTTCTCGATGTGCTCGCCTGCCGCGCTGGCCCGGAAGAAATCGAACGTCTTCTGGATTTCCAGCACGATGATCTCGGTCACCTGCTGCAGGATCGGACCCTTCGCGTCTTCGCTCACCGTTCCCACCTTGTTGCCCAGCTTGAGCGACTCCGCATCGTCGAAGCTCAAGTCCAGTTCCTTCTGCAGCGAGTCGGTGTACTGGTGCCCGCCCACGCTCACGTCACGCGGGAACAGCGGCGTTGTGCCCTTCACGATGTTGATGTTCATTACGCTGGCGCCCAGGTTCAACAGCGCCACCACCTGGCCCGGCGCCGGCTGGTAGTTGTACTCGTAGCAGTTCTGCAGCGCCAGGGCATCGATGTCCACGATAGCCGGGGTCCGGCCCGCCATCGAGAGTACGTTGGTGTAGTTCAAAATCTTGTCCTTCTTCACGGCCACCAGCAGTACGTCCATATTCGAGCCGCCCGCTTCTTCCGAAAGAATCTGGTAGTCCAGACTCACGTCCGCCAGATCGAAGGGAATGTGCTGGGCCGCTTCCTTCTCGATGGTCTCGGCCAGTTCCTGGTCGCTCATCGAAGGCAGCGAGATCTTCTTCACGATTACCGAGTGTCCGCTCACCGCCGTCGCCACCGCTTTGGTTTTGATCAGGCAGTCGGTGAACAACTTGGAAATCGCGCTCGATACCGTTCCCGAATCCACGATCATCGAGTCCACTACGATGTCGGAGGCCAGCATTTCCAGTCCCAGATGAGCCACTTCAATCTGCCCACCCTTCTTTTTCAACTCCACTGCCTTGATGCTGGAAGAGCCCACATCCAGACCTACAATCGCCTTCGATCCCATTCCAAACATGTGCCCGCCCTTTCGTAGCGCCGGCGTGCGGCCGGCTCTAGTTGGCTACTGTGACCCGGCAGCTTTCATCGCCGCCTTCGGTTTACGTTTCGCTCCCAACTCCATCTGGCTCGACTTCTCTTCCATCCACTGATCCAGCCTCGACTTCTTGAAGCGCCAGCGGTTGCCCAGCTTGAAAGCGGGAATCTTCTGTTCCCCGACATACTTGTACAGCGTGTCCGGACTCACTCCCAGGTACTGCGACGCCTGGCGAATGTTCATCACTTCCCGCGAGTCGGCCATAGTTCCTTTACCCCATCCTCCAAAACTTCCCGCGCCCTATTTTCCGGCCCGCAGGCTAATCTTGGGAGACGCCCTCGCCCTCTATGCCTGTCCAAGGGCTTTCGGTGTCCCGAGCATATATCAGCCGGGAAAAACCCTGCCTCCAAGCGAATTTCCTCGTTTTGCTGGCTTTTATGCCTGTTTCCCGGAATTCACTAGTAGGCGGGGTGAGACATGTGCCTATATGTTGCGGTATATGCCTTCATTAACACCATTAGAAGTGGTATCTCAAGGAGGGATGTTCGGTCACTCGCGCACTGGTAACCGAAGTACTAGAGACGGTACGGAAGTACTATATCGCCCGCTCAAGTTGTTGTTTTTGCTAGCTTTAGCTTTATAGCCCCGAGGAGCTCCACACGGTCGGCCGGACGCTCTGGACGGCCCCAAACATCCGTCGCCGCCATCGCAGGAGTGAGGTCCGCGACGAAGGATCGAAAACTCGAAGTCTTTTCTAACTCATCTACTGCGGGTCATTACTGCGCGTCTTTACTGCACGTCGCTGACTTTCCCGCTCAGGAAAATCACCTTCATATCTTTGTAGTAATAAATCTGCTTGGCACCGAGAGTCACTTTCTTCTCCGGCTTGCCCATGGCGGCCTCGACCTGGTCCGTGGTCATTCCCTTCTCAATGCTCGCTGGCTCGGCCTGCGGCTGATCCGCGGCTGCCGCCTGCTGACCACCCTGGTCTCCACCTTGATCTCCGCCCTGCTGTTGCCCACCCTGATCTCCGCCCTGCGCGGCATCATTGCTAATCGATAGCACTTGCCCGATGGTGTCTTCCACCCCGCCAGCGGCTGCATTCGCCAACGAACCCTTGGGAAACTGGAACACCACTTGAGCCTTGTTGTATGTCGGCGGATCGGTCTTATTGCACGTGTCGCAGGCGACAACCCCAAGGGTCACCGTATCTTTGGCAACGTTCACATCGATCTTCGTGGGATAAACTTTGTCGCCCACTGCAAACAGATGGGTCGTCTGCTCCTTCCCAAATTTTCCCATGATGGATTTACGTCCCATCAACGCCAGGCTGTTGGGGCCCTTAATCGTGCCGCCTTCATACTTGGTGGCAGGAACATTCTGGTCGCCAAAAGGCACACCCAAAACTCCGCCCTTTTGGATGGCCAACAGTGTGCCCTTCTCCACCACGGAATATCCGCTCGTATCCGACCCTATCTTCGCCAGCTTGTACTGCGCCGCCAATTGCTCCTGCAGAGAAACTGCCTGAGCGCTGGCCAGCGCCATCGGAAAGATCGTGGTGGCAGCCAGAAGTACAACCCCTGGAATTAGGTCGTGGAATTTCTTCGACATCGTAAAACCCTCCGTTCAGGTCTCGCCAAAGCTCAATTCCCAGCCGCGCTGTTCAGCGTCAGCAAAAACTTCGCCACTGCATTGGAGAAGGGAGCGTCGTTTCCGACGCTCCCTGGGTTGATGGATAGTGGTTGAGGATAGTGGTGAATGGACAGTGAACCGCGTTCTGACCGCCCCGCTTCTACTGCCCACCCCCAGCCGCTGCTTCCTGCTTAACCTGCTGCTCCGTCTGATCGGCGGCAGCCTGTTGGTCTTGCAGCGATTTTGCCGCAGTGGTATCGGGTGGCGGAGGCGTCACGGCCCCGGCCTGGGTGCCTGTATCCGGTGCCGCCGGCATCCCGCCCGTCCCTTGCTTCTTCGCCAGTTCGCCCATGCCGTTGGTGATGTTCTCCGCGAAGTGGTTGTACATCTCCTGCAAGTCATCCACTTTCACGGCAACGGTTTGTCCCGACGCGCAATCGCCCTTCTTGGTCGCCGCCACGCTGGCATTCACGTTATTATCCCCATCTGGAGTGTCCGTCAGCCGCGTGATCACATCACCCGACGTCAAGCCACATTCCTGACCGTTGGCCACCACCGTCACATCGGAATCCACCACAAAAGTGCGTTGTGATGGATCTAACGCCGGGGGCGGCGTATCGCTGGCAGGCGCCGGAGCGGCCGACGCTTGTCCGCCGCCCGAATCCTGCTGGCCAGCTTGTCCTTGCTGCGCCGCTAATTGCGCTTTCACTTCCTGCGCAATGGCTTCCTTCACCTCGGGAGTCAACGCCACTGGGCCTGTGGCTACTGGACCCGCGTCTCCTCCGCTGGCTGCCGCATCATCCGCTACTGCGTCGGCATTGGCTTCAGCACGAGCCGCATACGCCGCTTGCAACTGCTGCGAGATCAGATAATCCGTCAGCCAGTAGTATGGAGCGGCATAAACAGGATAAGGATTCCACCACCCGCAGTAGAATCCCCACCACGGCGATCCTCCCCAACCCCATGCCCCGATACCCCAGGCAATCGGCGCTCCCCAAGGATGAAAGCCCCATCCATAAAATCCCGGATGGTACCAGACACCTGGGTAGTAACCGTAGTACGTATGTCCGCCCCAGCCGTAGCCGCGATAAAGCCCAACATGGTAGCGGCCACCAGCATAGAAGGTCCGCGAGTAGTAGGCACGCCCGCCCCGCGTCACGTAGGCGCGCTGCACGTAACCGCCATGCCTTCCAGTGTTCACCACGCGCGCTCCGTTGTGTTCACCCACAACCCTGCCCCCGCCGTGGACTCCATGCTCAATATGCATGCCGCCACGATCAATCGAACGAACCGATCCGTTCTTGCGGACGCTCGCCGTTCCTCCACCCTTCAGACTGACGTTCCGGGTTCCGGCCGGCTGATGCGCGCTGCCTCCGGCTCTGCTCCCAGCCGTCGCCCCGTGTGCTCCGCCCGTCGTCGCCCCGTGTGTTCCACCCGCCGCTGCCCCGTGTGTACCGCCCGCTGCTGCGTGTGTCCCGCCCGCCGCCCCGCCGCGCGCTCCACCCGTCGTCGTGGTGTGCGTACCGCCCGCCGCTGCGTGCGTTCCCCCCGTGGTTGTGTGTGTCCCACTCGTCGCGGCGTGCGTTCCGCCCGTCGTCGTGTGTGTCCCACCCGCCGCGGTGTGACCGGCCGTGGCCGTATGGCCGGTTGTCGCCGCGTGCCCACCCGTCGTCGTGTGCGAAGGTGTTGAACTGTGCGACTGGGTTGAAGCATGCGACTGCGACGCTCCATGGGAAGGTGTCGACGCATGAGACGGTGCACTCGCGTGTGCCGCCGGC
>Ga0182030_10027765_pt1 | contig 10161 bp, 9 predicted proteins | sample 812S3MmetaG_FD_121299 | JGI IMG/M metagenome (GOLD analysis project Ga0182030, IMG submission 121299) | Permafrost microbial communities from Stordalen Mire, Sweden - 812S3M metaG (Illumina Assembly) | ecosystem: Environmental > Terrestrial > Soil > Wetlands > Permafrost | place: Sweden... | reverse complement strand
TACGGCGGCGCCATCATGAGCGCGCTCTGCATCCGCGAAATGACCGGTTTCCGCGCTGCGCCGCACACCGGGGCGGGATTCAAGCACGGTCCTAACCTCGACGTGGACTCTTCTCATGTTTCCATCATTTTTGCGCTCGGTCGCGCAGCCTCGCTTGGATTCAAGCTCGCCGAGGAATGCAACCGGCGCGGCGGAAAAGTTGTGCTGGTCTCGGCCGAGGAGCGGCAAGCAACCGGCGTGCTCTTTCCCGTGCGAATCGATGCGGTTCCGGAGCCCTGGGAGGGTATCACCTCGCTGCTGGTGCCGCAGGCGCTCACCCTTGGCATGGTCGAAAGAACAGGCTGCCGGCTGCCGCCCCGTTTTCAATACGGCCAGATGGAACAGTAGTATAAGTTGTTCACAAAGGGGGGCAGGCTTGTCCGATTCAGAAGCTGACCAACAAACCCATGTCCGCCGTGGCTTTATCTGGAAAGTATCATTTATCGCTGGACTGGGCGGCATTCTCTACGGCTTCGACATGGGAGTGATTGCGTCCGCGCTGATTTTCGTGCGCGAGACATTCTCGCTTACCACGCGAATGGAGGAATTCGTCGTAAGCGCGGTGCTGGTAGGCGCCATGTCCGGCGCGTTCGCGGGCGGCGCTATCGCGGACATCATCGGCAGGCGCGCCACCTTGCTCTGGGGGGGCGCCATCTTCCTCCTGGGCTCGCTCCTTGCTCCCGCCTCCCCCAACGTGGCTACGCTAATCGTGGCCCGCGCGCTGCTCGGAGTTGCCATTGGTTTTACATCCGTCACTGCGCCTGTCTATGTCTCCGAACTCGCGCCACCAAAATCGCGCGGAATGCTTATCGGCCTCTATCAATTTGCGCTAACGCTTGGTATTGCGTTTTCCGATCTGGTGGGTTACTGGCTCGCTGGACGACACGCGTGGCGGCTGATGTTTGGTATCGGGGCAATCCCCGCAGCGTTGTTCGTGGTCCTCGTCCTCACCCTTCCCGAGAGCCCCCGCTGGCTGTATGCGCAGAACCGGATCGCCAAGGCCAAGGCCGTTCTCAGCACCTATACCGATGAAATCGGCGCCTACCTGCTGCTCGAGCACATTCGGGCCGCTCTTGAGACAAAGGTGGAAAGGCGCTGGAGCGCGCTCTGGAGCCCTGCCGTCCGCAATTCCCTCTTTATCGCAGTGGGCTTCACCGTTCTGCAGCAGGTCACAGGCATCAACACGATCATCTATTATGGGCCGCGGATATTTACTCTCGCCGGCATCACTTCCAACGAATCGGCGATCTTCGCCACTCTTCTTGTCGCCATCACCAACGTGCTGGCCACGATCATCGCTTTGGTGCTGGTAGACAGGGTAGGCCGCAAACCGCTGCTCTACGTGGGCGTCGGCGGTATGACGGCCTCGCTGATCGTGCTCGCCTATTCGTTCCACACCCCAGCCGCATTTGGAGCGGCGCCCGGGGTCGTTGCCACCATCTGCCTGATGGTCTATATCACCTGCTTCGCATTCAGCATGGGCCCCATTGCCTGGATTCTCGTCGCCGAGATCTTTCCACTTCAAGTCCGCGGCCGTGGCGTTGCCGCGGCATCGCTGGGCTCCGGAGCATCCAATTTTGTTGTCTCGCTCACTTTTCTGTCGCTCATTAAAGTCGCGGGCAATTCGGTTACCTTCCTCATCTACGCAGCCTTCTGTATCGTGACGCTGCTTTTTGTACGGTTCATCGTCCCCGAAACAAAAGGGCGTGATTTGGAGAGCATCAGTTCCCCGACCAATGCAGCCATGCAATAAACGAGCCTGGCAGGAAGTAAATCCGACAGGAAAAGGACCTGATCCGCAGGGAATATGGCAAGGACAATCGAACCCCCGCAAGACCACTTGCATGAGGCAACCTCAGGAATGACGATACCGCAGATCCGCAGCATCGACGATGGGCAACACCGCGCCTTGGCAATCGAAGATACCGGCTATGTCGCCGGCATTGATATTGGTGCAACCAACCTGCGCTTGGCGCTCTCCGACCGGACCGGCGTCGTCGTGGCCAGGGAGTCCGCCTCTACTGCGGGCATCCGTGGCGCGGCCCCGGTGATGGCCCTCATTGGCGAGGGCGTCAAGCGCCTTCTGCGTCAGGTCTCAGCGCCGCGCGGCGCTCTAAAGGCCGTTGGGGCTGGCGCCCCTGGCATCACTGACGTCGACGCTGGGGTCGTCATCGCAACCTCTTATCTCATGGGGTGGCGCGACGTTCCTCTACGCGCGATGCTCGAAGACGAGCTCAACGCACCGGCCGCAGTGGACAACGATGTAAACCTTGCGGCGATCGGCGAAAGCTGGGCCGGTGCAGCAAACGGCACGAGCGATTTCGTATTTCTGGCAATTGGAACCGGCATCGGCGCAGGCATCGTGCTGAACGGCAAACTATTTCGTGGATCGCAGTGGGCTGCCGGAGAGATCGGATACATGCTTGTGCCCGGCACCTCCCATACGCCCCGGAGTCACGGCGAACCAGGGGCTCTTGAAAGCATAATCGGGGGCGAAGGTATTAAATCGCAATGGCAAAGTTCCTGGCGCGAAGACCGCACTGCGCTGCCCAAGGATCTGACCGCAACTGAGATATTCGACCATGCGCTCGCCCGAGATCCGCTGGCGCATACCATCCTGCAGCAATCCGCCCGCATGCTGTCGCACGCCATCTATAACATCAACCTCGTGTTGAACTGCCCGCTTTTCGTCCTTGGCGGCGGCGTGGGCATGCACCCGGCGCTCTGCGGCGCAACACAGAAAATCCTGAAGGATTGGAACATGCGAGGACGCCCGCGCCTGACCCCAAGCACATTGGGACCCGAAGCACAGTTGATGGGAGCCCTTCGTCTTGCGCTCGATACGGTTGGCTCACGTCCGGCTCTCTTTGCAGACCAAGGAGCAGACAGAGAATGACCCGTCGATGGTCCATGCGATACGGTGCCCGACCCATTTTAGGATCGCTGCTCAGGATCGCGATCGGCAAACGTGAAATGATTGCGCCCCGTGTCCGCTGCCTCAACGACCGCGATTTTTGGCAGGCGATCCAGGACGCTGTGGCCCGGGAGTGCGCAAAGTCGCATTGCCCGACAGCGCCGCCTGGCGCAGGTAGATCTTCGCGTCGACTATGCGTATACGCCGGCTCAACATGAGGCTTGCGTATGCCAGAGCCGGCGCAATGGTAAGAAAGAACGCAGCCAGCGGCCATCCCACGCGGGCTGCGTAAATGACGATAAACACCAAGGCGATGGTTGAGGTAAAGCTGCTGTTGATGAAGGTCTTCAATAGCTCCTGCACATCGTGGCGCAGCCGCAGAAGCATATCCACGCTCTCTCCGCTGCTGCGCTTTTCGAAGCTGGCGAAGGGCATCCGCAGCGAGCTCTGCATGCAATCGAGAAACAGGCTGGTGCCCACCAGGTGGCTAACCCGATTCACTCCAGCGATTTGAAAACCTTTCGACAGCCACGCAAAGAATACACACGCGATCAATGCCGCAAAGCCCGGAGCGGCCGCCACGACAAAACTCACCCACGACCCTTCGTGGTGAGCGAAGGCAAACCTATCCAAGAGTCGTTGCAGAATCAGGGGATCCAGAAGCAGGCAGATTTGATTGAGCAGCGCCATGCCCAAACCAAACAAGACGCCCTTCAGGTGCTTTCGCAGATAGAGAAGCGACGGTTTCATCAGGTCGTCGAGTGTCGAGAATGCGCGGAGTCCAGCCCAGTATACCGCTCTCGTGTCCTCTCAACGTCTTCCTCCGGGGCCCTTGAACCGGACCTGTCTCTAACGCGACACCTGTGCCTCGCCAAAATACCATCCAGCTGCCAAATGTGCCTGTTGTTGCTCTTGAAATCGTCGTGAAGGGGTTTTTTGAACTAACCGGAAGGGCGTTGGTTGATCGTTGCGCGTCATAAAAATTGCGCCGGCCTGACGACAAAAGGGTCTGCGGGCGCACCTCTCCCGTAGTTCATTGCGGGGTTCTTTAAGAATCGATCAAATCAGAAGCTCAGGCGGCCAGATCGTAGCGATGATGCAAGCCGCCGAGCCTGGGCTTCGATACAACTTTGCGAGTTGGAGCCGAATTCTTCGCCGCGTTGCGACCACCGGGCGTTTCCTTGGCCAATCCGAGATGCGTTCGACCTTCGTGGTACTACCGGATGTAGTCGTTCATGAGGCGTTTCAGATGCCGCTCATTGAGAACGATGACGTGGTCGAGCAGGTTGCGGCGGCAGTTTCCTACCCACCATCCCGCAACACCATTCTGCCATAGACTGCGGTAGCTGGTCTGCTTTGGCTGGACGCCGGAGCTCTTCACGGTGTCCAAGACTTCTTTGTTGAATTGTGCGCCACGATCAAAGATCAGGGAGCCAGGCGCCGAGTCGTAGAGGAACGCTTCTCGTAGTTGCTGAACTACCCAGGCATTGGTCGGATACCTGGTCACGTTACAGTGCAAGATTCGCCGCCGGTCATGCGCGATCACGAAGAAGCAATAAAGAACGCCGAAGGTGAGCGTCGGCACGGTGAAGAAATCCATCGCCGCGATAGCTTCACGATGATTGTTCAGAAACGGGGTCCATCGTTTTGCCGGCTCGGGATTCCTCGGCGCTTTCCTGATCCAGCGCAACACCGTTCGCTCCGAAAGGTCGAAGCCGAGCATCTTCAATTCACCGTGAATGCGCGGCGCGCCCCATGTTGGATTTTCGGCGACCATGCACCATAATTTCGTGCCAACGATCTTCGCATCGGCGGAGCGCGCACGCGTCTGGAAGCGGTCTGCCTGCTGCCGGCAGTATTTCAACCTGTTGTCCATCAGACTCAGGAAACGTCCGATTCTGTCTACCTTTTCGCTTTCGGCCTCGCAGAATTGCTGGAACCTCTCGAGCAACTCCGGTGACGCGGATCCGGTCTCTTCAGCTTCCTCTTCAATCTGATCGAGCAGGGAATCCAGTTCCCTGTCGATCTCAAACAGCGTGTCGCCGTCGCTCATCGTGTTCGCCTCCTGAAGCTTGCTTGACCCGCCCATCGGGCTGAAAGCTGGACGCTGAATGGGATTCATGCGGCCTTGCGCAAATTGGACCACTGATTTCGGGCGGGCCTATAGGCGAGAGCATCGACGCGGGTCTGGAAGGGATGCCCGCTGTGGCCCCTGATCCATCGCCAACGAATGTTCAGCTGCTCGTTCAGTCGAAGCAACTCCCTCCAGAGATGTTGGTTCTGCAACTCCATCCCGCGGCTGTTGCGCCATCCCTGGCTCTGCCAGCGGAAGACGCGAAAGCGCATTCCGTGAATCAGTAATTCAGAGTCCGAGCGGAGTTCAACCAGCGACCCGGCCGGAACCGAGCGCAATGCCTTGACGGCTGCCAGAAGCTCCATCTCCGAAGTGGTTGTCCACGGACTTGCTCCCGACATCTCCCAGCTCTTGCTTCCCCGAATCAATACAGCGGCCTAGCCACCCGGTCCAGGGTTACGGATGGCTGAGCCATCCGTAAAGATGCGAATTGTCTTCTCCATAGTGAATCTCCGTCGCGGCACAGGAATGCGGCATGCCCTCACGCCATAACGAGTCCTGGTGCCCGTTGGGAGTTTGGTTATCGCCCTCGGCACCGGCCAGTTCAGGTTGTCGAAGTTATGCAGCATGCATCGGAATGACGCTGCCGAACGGCGCCTGCCGGCGTTCGGTGGAAGCCCAAAGCACCGGATACCCTGGCTCAGTCTCGGGGAATGTACCGCATAGATCGGTGAGAAATACCAGGGTCTGCGGCCGAATCCACTGCTCCTCCAACCAGTCGAAGCATGGACCGAAGTCCGTTCCTCCGCCGCCCACGGGATTCAAGTGCACCGACTCTCCAGCGAAGTACGTCTCCGCCTTTTGCACTTCTGTGTCGAAGTACAAGACAAGCACCCGTTCTGGCCGCTGGCCTTCGAGGATCGAGTTCCGGTTGGCTCTAAGCGTACCACCACGCACGAAAAATGACCACTATCTTGCTTGGAATGATTGATTTAGGTTGTTCAGAAGATGAACTTCTTAGGACTGTATCGAACTTTATCGAATTTCTTATAACTATTTTAGAATCATTGTTTTGGTTGCCCCTCAGGGATTCGAACCCCGATATGCTGCTCCAGAGGCAGCTGTCCTACCATTGAACGAAGGGGCAACAAGCGCAAAAAATGCTCGTATTAGAGCCTTGCGTGGCCAGGGCCACGGCGGGCGCCAGCAACCCAAGCCAACCTGTTCATCATAAGGGGATTCGCCCCGACGGTCAAACCGGATCGACGGACAAAACCCGTCAACGTTCGAGCTGGCGTTCCGTCTAAACCTCTGCAGCCCGTTAAATAAACGACTGCAAGCGAAATGCTTATCAAAAGTTCAGGAAGTCTTAACCGCCCGCTTATGCGCTTGGACCAAGAATTGGCTATGGAGCCTGCAGGGGTCGGCCCGGCCTGTGTACTGTAGAATCGCCTCAGATCATGGAACTTTCTCTCAATCTCGTGTGGGTCCTGCTGGCCGGGCTGCTTTTCGGGCTGTGGCGGCGCAGTGCCTCGCGCTCAGGCGCAGGCAGGCCCATGCAGTTGATGGCACTGGCCATGCTGGTGCTGATTCTATTTCCCGTCATCTCCGTGACGGACGATTTGCAGGCCGCGCAGAATCCGGCTGAGACCGACTGCTGCCAGCGCAGGATGCATGGCGGTTCGGTGCCGCACGGGATCACTCCCACGGTTGCAACGCCTCCGCCCGCCATTGTGGTTGGACAGCCGTTTGGAATCGTTGGCTTGGTAGTCTTGCCTGGCCCGCCTCCACCTTCAAGCGAGAACCCGGCACTGGCTCCCATCCAAAACCGCCCGCCGCCGACGGTCTGAAATTTCGCATCCCTACCTGAATTTTTAGCCTTTCTCATCCTGTGTTCGCCGTGCAGACCACGGCGCAAAGGCTGTGTATGAAGCACAATTTCTCTTTTCTGACTGCTTTGGCAGCCCTGACACTGCTTTGTGCATTGCCTGCCAGGGCGCAACAGGCGCTTACCTGGGACGAGGTGAAAACCCGTTTCGAGGCTGCCAACCCAACGCTCCATGCCGATGCGCTCTCCGTGGACGAGATGAAAGCCCAGGAGATCACCGCCAACCTGCGGCCCAACCCCCAGTTCACCTTTGCCACCGACGGAACCCAGATCGCGCCCAGCGATGGCCATTGGACGCCTCTGGCCGGCACGCAGTATCAGTCAACATTGAGCTACCTGCACGAGCGCGATAACAAGCGCGAACTGCGCTTCAAGAGTGCCCAGCAAGGCACGCAGATTGCCGCATCGCAGCACGCGGATCTCGATCGCACTCTGATGTTCACGCTGCGTTCGGCGTTTGTGGAAACGCTGGAGGCGAAGACAGTGCTGGCCGTGGCCAAGGAAGACCTCGGCTACTACGACCACATTATCCAGATCAGCCGCGACCGCTACAACGCCGGCGACATTGCACAGATTGATCTGGACCGCATTGAACTGCTGCGCGTGCAGTACGAGTCGGAGATTCAGACGGCGCTGGTGAACCTGCGCACGGCCAAGATTCAACTGCTGCAACTGATGGACGACCACACCCCGGTGGAGCAATTCGACGTGAATGGGCCGTTTGATTTCGCCGACGATCTTGCCCCGCTGGAAGATTTCCGCAAGACCGCGCTCGATGCGCGGCCCGACCTGCGCGCCGCGCTTGAGACCCTGCAGCAGGCCGACACCAACCACAAACTGGCCGAGGCCAACGGTTCCACTGACCCGACGTTTGCTGCCTGGTACACCAAGAATCCGTCGTTCAACAATCCCTATGACGATCAGACTCTCGGCTTGAGCGTCAACATTCCGCTGCGCATCTTCGACAAGAACCAGGGCGAGAAGCAGCGCACGCAGATCGACATCGGCAAGAACCAGCAGCTCACTGAAGCGGCTCGCACGCAGGTGTTCAGCGACGTGGACTCAGCCTACGCGCAGGTGGAGAGCGACATAGCACTGCTCAAACCCTACAAGGCAAAGTACAACGAGCAGGCCACGCGGGTGCGCGATACCGTGACGTATTCCTATCAGCACGGCGGCGCCTCGCTCATGGACCTGCTCAATGCGCAGAGCGATTACCGCACTGTGCAGCTTGCATACCTGCAACTGATCGGCACATACCTGACCGCCGCCGGACAACTGAATCTTGCTGCAGGTCGTGAGGTGATTCAATGATTTCCTCTTCCGAACTCAATCGTCTCCGACTGAATCGTTTCTCCAGAAATTTACGCACGAAGATCTCGTCGGTCGCATGCCTTGCCGTGTGTCTCGTGTTCGTCTCCGGCTGCAAGTCAAAGGATGAGGGCGATAGCGCTCCGCCACCGACGCAGGTCATTTCGGTGAACGACATGAACCTGATCACCATCGACAAGGATGATGTGGCCAAATTCCCGCTGGTGGCCGCCAGCCAGGTCGACATGGCCTCGGAGTTGACGGCGACGGGCACCGTCTTTCCAGACATTTCACGCGAGGTGCCGGTGATCTCGCTGGCCAACGGCCGCGTTGTCGACATCAAGACGCGCCTTGACGACAACGTGAAGAAGGGCCAGTTGCTCTTCCGCGTGCAGAGCAACGATGTATCGACCGCATTCGACGCATATCTGAAGGCCGTGAACGACGAGCAGTTGGCCAACAAGGCTTATCTGCGCGCCGAGGACCTGCTCAAGCACGGCGCCATCTCGCAGGCCATGGTGGAGCAGGCTGACGACTCAGAGCGCGACGCCAAGGCTGACCTGACTGCGGCCGAGCAACTGCTTACGGTGTTGGGCGTGGACAAGAACCATCCCAGCACGCTGGTGGATGTGTATGCGCCTATCTCCGGCGTCATCATTGGGCAGAACGTCACCAACTCCGCAGCCGCCGGCGTCTCACTCTCTGGCTCCGCAACCGCGTTTACTATCGCTGACCTCTCCACTGTGTGGATTCTCTGCGATGTTTATGAAAACGACATTCCCAAGATCAAGCTGGGGCAGGAGGCGCGCTTTACGCTCGACGCCTATCCTGACCGGCCGATCATTGGACACATCAGCGACATTGGCCCGGTGCTTGATCCATCGCTGCGCACAGCCAAGGTGCGCATCCAGGTGAGCAACCCTGGAATCCTCAAACTCGGCATGTTTGGCGCGGCCACATTCACGAGCCTGAAAAAGGAGTCGCACGCCGCAGTGCCGGCCGATGCCGTACTGCACCTGCACGATCGCGACTGGGTCTATGTGCCCGCCGGCGGCAATCACTTCAAACGGACTGAAGTACGCGCCGGCAAGATGCTCGACGGCAACCGCCAGGAGATTCTCTCCGGTGTCACGCCGGGTCAGCAGGTGGTGACCAACGCGCTGCTGCTTGAAACCGCGGGGAACCAGTAGGGGAACCAATAATGATTAGCGGCCTCGTAGACTTCGCGCTCAAAAATCGCTGGCTGGTGCTCGGCGCAACCCTGGTGCTGGTTGCCTGGGGCATCATCTCGTTTCGCAATCTGCCCATCGAGGCTTACCCCGACGTAGCCAACAACTATGTGCAGATCATCACCCAGTGGCCGGGCCGCTCCGCGGAAGAGATCGAGCGGCAGGTCACCGTGCCGGTTGAAATTCAGATGGCCGGCATTCCCCACCTCACGCATCTCCGCTCCACCACGCTGGCCGGCCTGTCGAGTCTGATGCTCATCTTCGACGACGACTCCAAGAGCGATGTCAATCGCGAGCACGTGATGGAGCGCCTGAACCAGGTCAGTCTGCCCGCGAATCTGATCCCGCAGATGGGCACCGACTGGAGCCCCGTCGGCCAGATCTACTGGTACACGCTTGAGAGCACCAACCCCGCCTACGACGTGATGGAGAAGAAGTCGCTCGAAGACTGGTTCCTGGAGAAGTCGTTCAAGGGCGTGCAGGGAGTGGTGGATGTGTCGAGTTTTGGCGGCCCGACGAAGGAATATCAGATTCGCATCGATCCCGACAAGCTGGTGTCCTACGGCCTGTCCATCGCGCAGGTCGAGCAGCAGGTCGCAGCCAACAACTCCAACGGCGGCGGCAGCTTCATCGAGCAGGGATCGCAGCAGATCAACGTGCAATCCATGGGCCTGTTCACCAGCGTGCAAGACATTGAGAACACCGT
>Ga0182030_10027764_pt1 | contig 10161 bp, 8 predicted proteins | sample 812S3MmetaG_FD_121299 | JGI IMG/M metagenome (GOLD analysis project Ga0182030, IMG submission 121299) | Permafrost microbial communities from Stordalen Mire, Sweden - 812S3M metaG (Illumina Assembly) | ecosystem: Environmental > Terrestrial > Soil > Wetlands > Permafrost | place: Sweden... | reverse complement strand
CAACTGACCGCTTCATTCCGATACTTGACCGTCCCGGTTGGCCCGCCGGCGGCAGAGATCAAGACAATGATCATCCCGCCCAGGGATTACCAGGTGAAGGTCTCCTCCAGGGTGCAAACGAATTCACAGGGCAGGCGGAGCTTGACCGTCTGGATGACCTCGGAAACCAACCAGACCGCCCCCTTCAAACCATTGCCGCGGCCGCCGACTATTTTCCTGCTCCACGGCTACATGCTCCCCAAAGAAACGATGGCCCCATGGGGTTTGCTTCTCGCCCAGGCAGGTTATCGCGTCGTTCTGGTGGACTTGCGCGGCCACGGCCAGTCCACCGGAGACACCGTGTCTTTCGGAAAATATGAAACCGCTGATCTGGAAAAAGTGCTGGATTACCTGGTCGCCCGCGGCGACTCGGACGGCAACGTGGGCGTGTTGGGTTACTCCTTCGGCGCCACGCTGGCCTTGCATTGGGCGGCGCATGATTCGCGGGTGCGAACGGTGGTGGCGGTTGCGCCTTACAATCATCCCGACCAGGCCTTTGAGCGGTTGGCGCGGGAATTAAGAATTCCCATCACCCGCCGCGCGGCGGACCAGGCGGTGGCATTGGCTGCGGCCAAGCTGGATCTGAATTGGGCCGATTGGTCCGGGGAAGCCGCCATCCGCCAAGTGCAAGCGCCAGTGCTGCTGGTCGGCGGCGGCAGGGACAAAATAAGCCGCCCGGACGACATTGCGGCCTTGCAGAGAGCCGGCGCCGGAGAGGTCAGAACCATCATGATTCCTGGGGCCGATCACGTTGCCGTTCCACTTTGGTTCCATGAACTGGGTGATCCCGTCCAATCCTGGTTCAAAACCCACCTTGAATCCGTCCCCGAGACCCCGGGTAATAATTGAGTCTGGCGCAGAGCGCCGATTTGCCAGACTCGACATACCACGCAGTCAGATTCCGCTCCGCCCGCCAAGGAAAGCAAACCAAACCAAAGGCAAATCAAGCCCCCGGAGGGCCGTCCTGGCGAGCAAACAGGAGGCCGACGCAGTGCTCATCGGGGTGTCGCCGTAGCCAGCAGTCTCTACCGGATCGGCGCAGACCCCGGCGGTTTCGGGTCGGTCCAACCCGGTTTGCTCAGAGCTTCCGCGGCAGTCGCATGAACCATGTCAGGTGGGCGATTTGAGTTCGCGCCTCATTAGGCTTGAATTCGGCGGCAAGCGGGGACACCGTGGAGGGAGTGCGGAGGACGGAGGCGTCGCCGCGGATTGTCACCCAAGATGAAAAAGATTTTTGCCTTGCTGTTGTTGCCGCTGGCTTTGGCCGGCTGCAGTTCTTCGATTGTCAACTTGACTCCCAGCCGGATGGAGCGGAGCAGCGATGGGATGTACCATTTGGAAGCCGCCTGGCACACCAGCGAGCAGGCCGTGCGCTCGGATTCCATCAAGCCGATGGTGATGGTCGGCTATGAAACTTATGAAATGCGCCCCGAACTGGTGGTGAGCAACCGCTGGGAAACCTTTGTTCCGGTGAAAACGGATCAGAATGTTTTGCATTACAAATACCGTTTTGATTTTCTGCGGAACAAAGTTTCGGCCCCGCAGGACGACAGCAAGTTGTCGCCGGAGTTCAACCTGCAAATTGTGGATCCAGGCACCGCGCCGAAGTGACCCTTGGCCCCCGGCCCACCGCCGCTAAAGGGCCGCCGTGTATAAATCGGCAAAGTCTGAAGTCGTGATAGACCGTGGATTGAACGCGGCGGTCCATTGTTTGGACGCCTCTTCGGCCAGCGCCGGAATCCCCGATGGCTTGATACCGAAATCCGCGAGGGAAGACGGCATTTCCGCCAAGGCGAGCAGTTTCGCCAATTCGTCCGCCAAGGAGTTGGCGGGGGAGGCGAGGGTCGGCTTGGAATTGGCCGGTTTCCAGTTCAGGCTGGCATAAAGTGCCGCAGCTTCGGCGTCACAGGCATTGAAACGGAGTACATGCGGGAGCATCAAGCCGATGGCTTGTCCATGCACAATGTTGTAATGCGCGGTCAAAGGATTGGCGGCAGCATGGGCCGCGCCCAACATGCTGTTCTCAATGGCAAGTCCCGCCAGGGCCGCTCCGATCAACATCCCCGAGCGCGCTTCCAAGTCTGTTGGGTTCTTCAGCACCCCGGCAAAACTGCTCCAGCACAAGCGGAAAGCCTCGCGCGAATACGCGAGGGAAAGCGGGTTGCGCCGTCGGGTTACCGCGGTTTCCAGCGCATGGGAGAGGGCGTCAACGCCGGTGCAGGCGGCCACGCGCGGCGGTTGCGAAATGGTCAGGACCGGATCAAGGATGGCGGCCCGCGCCGCCGCTTTGGGATCGCCGCAGGCCATTTTTTGGTGGGTGACTTCATCGGCGATGAGCGCGAAAGACTGGCATTCGCTTCCGGTGCCGGCAGTCGTGGGAATGGCGATTAGCGGCAGCATCGGCTTGGCCGCTTTGCCCACACCCCAGTAATCCCGCATCCGCCCGCCGTTCGTCAAGAGGAAATTACAGCCCTTGGCGGTGTCCAGACTGCTCCCTCCGCCCAGACCGATGATCCCGTCAATCCCGGAAACGCGGGCGACCCTGAGGCAGGCGTCCACATCGGCAGTGGTCGGATTCTCCCGTACTTCATCGAAAAGCACGGCCAGCACCCCGGCGGCTTCCAACGAACGGAGCACCTTCCCGGCGTGGCCCGCGCGCACGACCCCGGCATCCGTCACGAGCAGCACTTTCCTGACGCCCAACTCTCGCGCCAGTTCCCCGCCGCCCTCAACGCTGCCCGCTCCAAAGACCAAGCGTGTGCGCGGTTGGTGGTCGAATGGGGTGATACTGGCTCCCGCGTTTTCGCCCTTGGCCGGGGCGGCTGCATTCACCTCAAAGTTGGGCGTCGGTTGGAGCATGGGATCATCCTCCGTTAGTGGACGCAATTTGAGGAGGTAATGTTCATGCCGACATTTCAATGGACCGCCGTTTGTAGAGAAGCTCGAACAAATTGCCTTCGTGCGGCTGGTCCCAGGAGACGTGGAGCGTGGAAATGGGGCCGATATTGAGGCGTTCGATCAGCGGCGACTCGAGTAATTGCGCGATAAACGCCGGGTCTTTGGTAATGGCGGTGACCGCCAGCGACGGCCCGATTTGCCGGAGCATCCCGACCTGCGGCACCTCGATGACGCTCGCATAAGGGCAAAGGAATTCACGGTTCGCCAGGGGATGGGCAAACGAATCGCAAAGGACAATCGTCGGACGCAGATAGGATCCGCCCTCAAATTGCGCTTTGCGCGGTCCGCGACGGTGTGATGCGGTGATGTCCGACGCTCCTGGGGTTTTCAAGCCTTCCTCGATGCTGCTGTCAATATAATCGGCCATCTTGGGGTTGGCGAATCCCGAAAGCCGGGCCTGGTCATCGGAGGCGGGTAGCGGCGCCAACGGGCCGAGCCGTTTCGCCAGCGTTTCCGCGATCTCCGCCGCATGGCGTGGCACAACCACCGTCGAGACATTGATGCAGCTCCGTCCGCCGTTGTCGGATATAGTCGAGGCAATCAAATCAATGAAGTCGGGCCACTGCTCGATTTCATCCTCGCCAATCAGGAGCTTGCTGTAACCCGGCCCGTGAATTTGGATCGCCGGGTTGCCGGCATAAGCGGAGGTCGTGGCTTTGTCGCCGAAAATCAGCGCCCGTCCGCAAGACCGCAAAATCTCCCCCGCGCCCTCGTGATCGGTTGGATAAAACGAGAACGCCTCTGCCGGACAACCTGCGGCGATGAACGCCTGGATCAGGCGGAACGGCGTCCACGGTTCTTCGCGCCCCGGCTTGATCACGACGGGAATCTTCAACGGAATCGCCGGCAGCCACAGCGAGTTGACGGCGGGCGAATTACTCGGCATCACGAGGCCCAGGCACTGGGTCGTGGGATAAAAACTCAGCCGCGTGTCAAATTGCCGCCCAAAACCATGATCCAACACCGCCGCGTCCAGCCCGCGAGTCAGGCCGTTCAGCACCGTCTTCATTTGCGTCAACGCGTCGTGAATCTTCGCCATATTGCGCCGGACCATGACATGGGGAAGCCCGCTCGTGGCGGACAAGTTGGCGATGTATTCCTGCGGCGATTGAGTTCCGTCCTTGCCCCCCAAGGGCAAGGTGCCCTGGAGAAACAACTCACCGGCCTTCGCGGAGATTTCGACCAACTGCGCCACGGAAAACTTCTTAAGCGCCGCGCGGGACTCGGAGATTTTGGCCAGGTCTTTGCGGATTATCCCCGCATTGACTTGGCTGACCGTGGCGAGCACTGAACCCGTGCGATAGTCGGTGACTTCGGCCCGATCAAGACTTTCGTAGGGCCGTCCGCGGCGAAGGGCTGGGATGTGAGAAGACATGGTGGTCAGGCTAGTCGAAAGAAAGGTGTTATTGCGAGGCACCCTTGGTTCTGGTGAGGTACGCGCCTAAGACTCCAAGACTGGTGACAAAGAGGTAAACCGGTAAAAATCCGCGATCATGAGCCCCACCAACGAGTAGGTTAGGCAACGCGATCAGCCCTAAAAGGGCGGCGCAAACCACGATTATGGCGATTTGTTTCGTGTTCAGTTGCATCTCCGAGTCGAAGCGGCGGCCCCTTGCTTTCGACGCTCGCCGCTGTCATAGATATGAAGGTGACAATTGAAGCCATCAAGAAGTTTTACGATGCCAAGCCATTTGTGCCCTTTGAAATGCACCTGGCTGACGGACGCGTCTTTCCTGTCGAGCATCGAGAATTCCTCGCATTGACTTCGACGGGCCGGACACTTGCGGTTACTCAACCGGGCGAAGACGGCTTCGATATTCTCGACGTCAGGCTCGTGGCTAGCTTGCATGTGAAATCAGGGAGCGCAATGATTGGCGGAGAATAGTTCCTTGATTACTCAGTAAACCCCTTCCACGATCGTTTTCTCCATGGCCCCGAACGGACGGACTTCAGCCACGCCATCCCAGGTGTAAGGCGGCAGCGGCTGACGGCGGATGGCTTCATCCCGCTCCAAAAAGCGCGGCATGAAGAATTCGCGCGTGAGTGTGGTCAACTCCACCCGGCCCCAGTTGTCATACGCTACTGTCTGGGCCGTGTTCTCCGGATTGACTACGCGCAAAACCGCGCGCGGCTGCGGCGCGTAATAAGTAATGGAGAAATTGTCCTCCGCCCGCAATGGCACGCTGGCGGCCAATCCCATCAACGTGTTGCCGTAAGTGGGATAGAAGCCGATGCGATTTTCCAAAACCTCCTCCACGATGTAACGCACGTATTGTGGAGCCATGGTGGTGCCACCGCAGAAGACCCCGCGGATGCCGGCCTCCCACAAATCTGTCTTCTCTCCGATGGCTTCGAGCAATTTGGGCGTGGTGAACAGCCCGGCGATTTTGCGGTGCTTCAGAATCATCACCGCTTGGTCCACGATGTGGTCCATGTAGGCGCGGGCCGTGTCGAACTTTTTCTCCGCCAAAACCTTCTTGACCCAGCGTGGATCCAGGTCAATGAAATAGCACGAGCTGCCGCGAAAATTGGCCAGGTGCTCGATGGCCAGCCGCAGCCGTCGCGGCCCGGTTGGCCCGGCCATCAGCCAGGCGGCGCACCGCGGAAAGTGCTCGTCGGAAATCTTTGCCGAAAACTCCTCGTAATCCACCTTGTAATCGTCCCAGCCGATGCGCTGCTTCGGCATTCCCGTGGTGCCGCCCGTTTCAAAAATGTTGAAGGGCCGGCCCTGAAATTTCTTCGGCACCCAGACTTCCGGCTGCAAATCGCGCAGCCATTCGTCCTGAAAATGGGGGAAGCGCTGCAGATCGGCAAAGCCTTGGATTTCAGCCAGGGGATTCCAGCCCGCTTTCCTGGCCCAATCCAGCCAGAATGGGCACCCCGTCTCTGGTGAAAAATGCCATTGGATGATTTCGCGGACATGGGCGTCGAGCTTTTCTTGGGCCGCTTGCACGGCCGTTGGGTCAACTATAGACATAAATGGGTTAGCGCGGAGGTTCGGCCGCGACGGAAAAATACTTCTCCACTGTTGCCTTGGACGGCGGTTTGGTCAGCAGCGAAAAAAGAACCATGCACAAAGCCGAGCCGACCACCATCGGAAACACCGTCATGTAGCCGTTGAGGAACCGCACATCGCCATTGGCGGCGCGTGATAAAACCTTTAACGCATCGGGGCCTTCCCCAATTTTCCAGATGATGTCTTCCTTGGGTTTGGGAGTGGCGGCGGCAACCGCCGCGGCGGGCTTGCCCGCGGGCGCATTGGTCGAGGCGGGTCTTGCGGGTGCGTTGGTGGAAACAGCCGTGGCGGCCACCAAGTTGGTCGAAAGCATTTTCGCTGACGCCGCTGCCGGCACGGGAGGAGCGGCGGGGGATCCCTGAAGAATGCCGAAACCAATCAGGCTGGCGGCGACAAAAAGAGTGGCCGCCAACGCCCCCCATTTGGTGCTGCGTTTCCAAAAAAGCGCCGCGACCATCACGGGAGCCATCGCCGCAAAGCCAGAGAAGGCAAACCGGACCGCAATTTCAAAAATGCCCTGCTTCTCCTTCAATTGCAGCGCAACCAGATAGGCGATTACCGTCACCACCACAATAAACCCCCGCGCGAAATGAACCGCGCGATGTTCGCCGAACTTCTCCTTCCCGCCATAGTGCGCGAAAACATCCTTGGTGAACATGGTACTCATGGCGAGGACTTGGTGGGCGTCCGAACCCATTACCGCGGAAATAATCCCCGCGCCCAAAATCCCCGCCAGCCAGACCGGCGAATACTTGTCCAGCAAACTCAGCAGCACACCATCGGGGTCCGGGATGCGCCCCAGCGTGGCGAAGCCCAGCACCCCGAGGAACACGCACGGCAGCCAGATCACCATGATGGCGATGGGATACGCAATGACCGTCCGTTTGAAGGCCGAGACTTTCCGCGCCGAAAAACACATCATCGCCATGTGCGGAAACATGATGGAAGAAAGCGGAATCAGCGAGTAACTCCAAAAAGTCTGCTGCGGCATTCTCTCCCGCGTAACCAGGTAGCTGGTCTTGGTGTCGCCCGCCAGTTTGCTCATATAATCGCTGAAACCCAGAGGCAGCGCGTGGCTGATCACCCCGACGGCAACCAAGCCAAACAGGAGGAAGAGAATCGTCTGAAAAATATTGACCCAGACTGTCCCCCGCATCCCGCCAAAAAACACATTTACGGTCACCACCACCGCCACCACCGCGCAACCCAGCCAGTAGGGGATCAGCGCGTCGTGGGTTTCGTGGTTGACCGAGATTTCATTCAAAACCGTCCCGCCACCCATAATACTGATGATCATGTAAGGAATCAGCATCGCCGCGATCAAGGCAAAGATCACCGTGCCGATGTGGTTGCACTCCCAGCGGTCGCGGAAAAAAGACACCTGCGTTTGATGGCCAAATTTCTTGCCCAACGCCCACAGGCGAGTGCCGATGAAGAAGATGGTCAGGGGTATGACAAAGCAGGAGGAGGAAGCCATCATCCCGTAGATTCCGATTCCCTGCCGGTAAGATTGACCCGAGCTTCCGAGAATGGCGAAAGCCGTCATATTCGTGGCAAAAAGGGACAGGAAGAAAACCATCGAGCCAATCGAACGGCTGGCCAGAAAAAAGTCCTCGGTGTTGTCCTTGCTGCGCCTGTAGGCGATGCTGCCGATAAAGGCAATAACCGCCAGATAAACAAATATTACGATGACCGGAATCATGAATGCGCGCCGGGGTCTTTGTCCGTGGTCGGGGCTTCGTCCGCCTCCAAATGCTTCGGCCAAGCCACGTTGACCAACACCGCCATCATAATGGCGCACAACACCGAGAACCCGGCATGGTAAGCCAGCCCGATTGGCAGAAATCCAAAGACCAAAGGCCCGCTGGATTTCCAATTCCAAAAATCCTGGTGCGCCGCATAAACCAGGGCGATGAAAACAAAGATGAGAAATTTCTTCATGGGCCGGGCTTGCTCAGGTCCAGGTTCAATGCCGGCTTTTGGTCGTTCGTCAGCGGCGTGGAGTCCTTGTTGTAGAACGCGAAAAGGTGCGTGTTGGAGTGGACGTAGAGCACCCCGTTGGCCACGATGGGCGTGGAATAAACCGGCGCGCCCAGATTGATCTTGCTCAGAATTTTCTTCTCCTTGCTCGCCGCAAAAACGACAAAGTCCCCGTCCTCATCGCCGCAATAGACCTTGCCGTCGGTCACCAACGTGGAGCCCCACATGTGCGCTTTCAAGTCGTGTTCCCAGTAAAGTTTCCCGGTCTCCGCGTCAAAACAATGCACGAACCCGGAAAAATCGCCCACGAACAACAACCCGTCCGGCGTGATGGAAACGGTGGACAAGCTGCGGTGAATCTTGTCATAGCTCCAGATTTTGGCCGTCTTGGTCACGTCGCCGGTTTTGGTCGCGTCAATACAGGTAATGTTGCCGATGCCTTCGCCATGCTCCGGGTCCTGGCCAACGGAAACATAAATACGGTTGCGCCAGAAGACCGGCGTGGCGTTGATTTCACTGGGGCCGTCCGGAGCCGGATATTTGTGCGCGGCATCGGCCACCCGGCGTTCCGGAGGATTGCAATCAAACCACCAGACTTTTTTCAGGTAGTCGGTGTCGGTTTCCTCAACGCGGTTGATGGCCGGCCCGGGCACCACCGGGACAATGGGCGCGCCCGTTCCCTTTTGCGGCGTGGCGTCAAACGCGTAGCAAATGCCGTCGCCGCCTCCGAAGAAAATGAGACGCTTGCCGTTGACCACGCCCGTCGAGGGGGAACTCCATTGCCCGTGGAAAATGCGCGGGCCGATGCCGGCGTTGTCCTCCGCCGCCAGTTTGCCGGTGTTCTTGTTCAGTGCGATGAAGCTGGGGGAGTTGGGGGAGGGAATGTTGACGTGCGTCCAGTCCTGCCCGTTGGAGGTGCAGGCGTAAATCAGGTCGCCCACGATCAGTAGCGAGCAATTCGAGGCGTTGTGCGGGAAGACGCCCAATTCGTCCATCATGTCGTAGCGCCAGATAATGTCCGCGTCATGGGGGCCAATCTTGGCCGGCGGATTGCCCGGGCCCGCGACGTAATGGGCTTCATCCAGGAAAGGGCCTTCATTCTTCCCGCCCGCCATGCCGTTGGCATTGAGGCAAATCACCTCGCAACGGCTGGTGACCAAGTAAACACGGTCGCCTTCCACACAGGGCGAGGAAAGTAATCCAAGGTTTTCCCAGTCATTGACCTTGCCCGAAGCCAGTTTGGGAACGACCAGTTGCCAAAGAAATTCGCCCGTCTTTTCATCGAAACACATCAGAATGCTCCGGTCACCCTGGTGCTGCGGGTCGCGGGGATTTTCGTTATTGGTGCCAATGAAGACCTTGCCCCCTGCCACCACCACGTTGCCGTAGCTCTGGGAACCGACTTTGGCAATCCATTTGGCATTGGGCAGGCCCTTGGTGTCAATTTCCTCCGTGCCGGGCTTGAATTCCACCCGCGCGTTATTGGTGCTGGCGAAATGATCGGGCAAACCGGTGTCCGGCGAATACATGTTGCGCCCGGGATCATTGCCACCCCAGCGCGGCCAGTCAGATGCCTGCGCGACCAACCCGCAAAGGGTGAGGGTGGCGGAGATTGTTGAGATTTTTTTCATGATTCTTATTCGTCGCTTGAAAACGATCAATTAGCCGTCACTGCAATGTTGTCAATAAACACGCGCTGCGCCTGCGGCGAAAACCCAAACAAGCCCGGACAGCCGCTGGCATTGATTTGTTTGAGCGCCACTTCACTTGTCCAGGCGCTGGGTTCTGGATCACCTTTCTTCCAGGCTTTGGCGCGAACCACGCCCGAACCATCGCTCGCCGCATCCACCCGCGCCTTGAGGTGGTACCAGGCGTTAGGCTCCCAGGAGAAGGGCGTCTCCACGCCAGGGATGGCTTGGCCGAGCAATTCCTGGTTGGAGGTGATCTCCAGTTTCTTCTCATTGCCTTTGAGCATGATCAAGTAACGCTGGTTGATCAACCCCACGTCGGACATTTTGCGCCGGTTCCCCTCGCTCATCACGTCTGCCTCAATCGTGTAATTCTTCAACTCCGGTGTCCCCATGAAAACCATCGCCCGTTGGAAAAACGGATTGTCAATCGTCTTGACTAGGCAATTGTTTCCATCCTTCTCTCGCACTTCAAATTTG
>Ga0182030_10027762_pt1 | contig 10161 bp, 3 predicted proteins | sample 812S3MmetaG_FD_121299 | JGI IMG/M metagenome (GOLD analysis project Ga0182030, IMG submission 121299) | Permafrost microbial communities from Stordalen Mire, Sweden - 812S3M metaG (Illumina Assembly) | ecosystem: Environmental > Terrestrial > Soil > Wetlands > Permafrost | place: Sweden... | reverse complement strand
TATTGCCTTCGGCTGGTAAAACGACAGTGCGCCGAAATGACGTTGGTGCCGGCATGCAAAGATTGGATCGCCTTCGGCGCGAGGTCAAACGATTGATAGTCCACCAAATAATTGGTGTTCTGTTCCGTCAGTTCACCGTTCAAATACACTTCCGTGGGATCAGCCAGCAGTTCCAGCTTGAATGCCGCCACTTCGGCCAAGTCTGCCTTGTCCAACTGAAAAGCCCGGCGCACCCAGATTTCTCCGGAATCCCAAGTGGTCCGAACGGTGGCATATCTTTTGAACCCGGACCCAAATCCGGCGGGCCCTTCCCGCCATTGGGTGTCGTCAAAAGCCGGGTTCGTCCAGTCACCGGCCGGAGTCATAAAGGTATATCGCCACGGGTAGAGGCCCTGCAGGCTGCCGGGCAATATGATCCTCCCCCGGCGGGAATCGGCCATTTCATGATTGGCCTGGTAAAGGGCCGCCGGATCAACCTTCTGGACCTTGCGATCATAAGTCATCAAGCCATCGCATTCGGTTTCCACATCCGTGAGCTGGGTGTACACCGCAGCCGCCAGGCCGGAGGTTTCCTTCAAATTCCAGATCGAGCGCATGAAATGGAAATACCAGGCGGTGACGCCGCTCAGGGCCATGGTGTCCTGATAGCCCCAAAATTCACCGGACCAGTTGTGGTTGGTCACTTGAAAATTCACGCCGCCAAATTCCCCAATGACGGCGGCCCGGTGGGATTGCGGCACCGGGCGTTGGGGATCCGGATAATTGTGCGTGTCAGCGATGTCCCCCACGGACATATCAGTCCATCCCGAAGCGCTATCGACGAGCCGCGTCGGGTCCATGCTTTTGATTTCGGACACCAGTCGTTCGGTGTTATATTGCCCCCATCCCTCATTGAACAAGGTCCACTGGATGATGGAGGGATGATTATACAGGCCGGAAATCATCTGTTGCAATTCGACTTCAAAATTAACCCGGCCGGCGGCGGTGGTGTTGTTGCCGCTGGGCATGTCCTGCCATACCAGCAATCCCAGTTTATCACACCAATAATACCAGCGCTCCGGCTCGACCTTGACATGCTTGCGCACCAGATTAAATCCCGCGGATTTCGCAAATTCCAGGTCCGCTTTCATGGCCGCTTCTGCCGGCGGCGTATAAATTCCGTCGGGCCAAAACCCCTGGTCCATTATGCCCACCTGAAAGATCATTTGGTCATTCAATGCGACCCCCAGATGGCCATTCTTATCGTGCTTGAGGGAGACATTTCTCATCCCGAAGTAGCTGCCTACGGAGTCCACCAACTTCTGCTTCCGCATCAGTTTGACCTGCAGATTGTATAGGAATGGGTCTGCTGGTATCCAAGCACGGGGATTGGCGATCGGCAGCAATAAATATTCCCCCGGCGGGCCGGAGACCCGGCCAACTTCCTGATCATCGTCGAGGGCGGTCACTTCCACGGTCAGGTCGTCGGCAATGCTGGCGACCGCAACTTCGACGCTCAAGGATCGTGACTTCAGATCGGGGATGAGCTTCAGCCCGTCAATGCAGGGCGCTGGCACAGGTTCAAGCCAGACAGTTTGCCATATCCCGGAGGTGGAAGTATAAAAAATCCCCTCCCCCTTGATGGATTGCTTGCCGCGCGGCTGGTCTGCGCCGGTTGCATCCTCCACGCCCAACACAATATTCTCCCCGCCGTCCCACCGCAACGCCGGGGTGATATCGAAAGTAAAGGCATCATACCCACCCTGATGCCGCCCCACCTCCTGGCCATTGATCCAGACCCGGCACCGCCAGTCAACGGCGCCGAAATGAAGCTTGATTCTTTGCCCCCGCCACGATGGCGGAATTGAGATTTGGCGATGATACCAGAGTTGCTCATCCTCATGCAGTTGTTTCATCACGCCTGAGAGGGCGGATTCAATTGGATACGGCACCAGAATTCTGCCCTCATATGCCTCCGGTTGCGGTGCGGTTTTAATCGTCACGGCATAATCCCACAGGCCGTTCAGATTAAGCCAGTTCGTGCGCACGAGTTGTGGCCGCGGGTATTCCGGCCACACGTTGGTGGGAGTGATTTCCGCGGCCCAACGGGTTAATAATGGGGCCTTGCCCAGCGTCCAATCTGCCGCGGACAATTGGCAGGTCGGGCACAGCAGGACCACCAGCAGCAGCGGCACTTTGGAACCTGCCAACAGGCTCATGGCCGTTTTAAAAACAATATGATTTTCGATTTTCAACACGTGGCAGTCCAGACAGGGTGCAAGCCAACTTATCTGACCCGATATTTCGCAACCGCTTCACCCCGGCTGTGGACTTGAAGCTTCTCGTAAATGCGTCGCAAATAACCACGCACCGTGTGAATGCTCACCCCCATGGAGTCCGCAATCATTTTATAGGACTCACCGGCGGCCAGCAACTCGAGCACCTGACGCTGCCGTTCTGGCAGCAGCATATGCTGGCTTTCGTCCCGGCCGGCAAATCCCTGCTGGATGAACTTCACGACTTTGCGGGCAATCGGCGCGGACATGGGCGAACCGCCATCGACCGCTTCCTGGATGGCCTCGATCAGTTTATTCGGCGGCTGGCTTTTCAGCAAATAGCCGGTCGCCCCCGCCCGCAACGCATCGAAAATCAAATCGGCGTCTTCAAAGACGGTAAGCATGATGATCTGCACGTCCGGCATCAGTTCTTTCAACTGCTTCGCACACTCAATCCCGTTCATTCCCTCCATTTTGATGTCCATGAGCACCACCTGGGGCTGGTCCGCCGGCAGCTTGCGCAGCGCTTCCTCGGCGCTGCGATATTCGCTGATGCAGCGAAATTGATTGGTAACCCTCAAATAGCGGACGATGCTTTCGCGCAATTCGGGCTCATCGTCAACGATGGAGACTGGAATCAAGTTGGGTTTCATTGATGGAATTGGATGCGGATAGTCCTTTGATTGCAATGGTAAAAATGTAGGTGGTTCCCTTCCCAGGAATGCTTTGGATCAGAAATTCGCCGTTGATGGATTGCAGCCGCCGACGGATTCCGGAGATCCCGTATCGGGAGTTAGCGGTGACGATCTCCGGCCCGGCAAATTGGGATTGCACGTCCAGACCACGGCCGTTGTCCAAAATCAGAAGTTTAAGGACGTTTTTCTCCATCATGAGCTTGACGCATACTTTGGTGGCGGCGGAGTGTTTCAACGCGTTGGTCAACGCTTCTTTGACTGCCAGAAAAATATTATGCCGGGTTTCGGCCGAGAGAACCACCGGAGGTAATTTCTGCGGGAAATCCAATTCACAAACGACCGGAGTGTCGTGAAAGAAATCCGCGGAATACTGGCACAAGTAGGCCGCCAGGTTTTCCAGCGTGTCATTGCGCGGATTCACCGCCCAAACCATCTGATCCAAGGATTGCAACAATTCGCGTGACGCCCGCGACAGCGTATCGATGACGCCGGTGTCCTTGTAGATGTCGCGAAGTTCGGCTTTCACACCTTCGGTCAAAAATGAAATCTTGGCCAATTTTGATCCAATTTCGTCATGCATGTCCTGCGCAATCCGCATCCGTTCGCGAGCCATTTCACCGTCATGTTGCAGTTGGAGCAAGCGTTTGCGCAATCGGCGGTTCGACACCAGCCGGGCAGTCGAATAAATGCCGAATGCCAGGGCCAGCATATATGCGCGCAAGGCCCACTGGGAACGCCAAAACGGCGGGGGAATCGTAAAGGCGAAACTCGGGACGTGCGGATCCCAAGTGCCATCATAATTGCGGACCATTACTTGAAAACTATAGTCGCCCGGGGGAACGGCGTCATAAACGGCATCGCGCACACCGGGCTTCGGAGAAACCCAGTCTGAGTCCAAGCCTTGAAGCTGGTAGCGGATTACGACATCTTCCGGGGCGGTAAAACTCGGAGTGGCAAATTTGAAATCCAGCGCGTGGGTGCCGGCAGCGAGCCGGGCCGGAAGTTTGGGGGGCACCCGCGGGTCGGATGCGGTGATAAACTGGGGCCGCTTGCGGTCAACCTGCAAGGACTGGATATAGCTTTGCAGCGGCCCGCTGGAACGTTCCCACGTGACCGGATTCACCCGGACGAGCTTTCCCGCCAGAAGAAACCAGAGAATGCCATCATCAGAAGAAAGCGCCGTCAGGCCCAAGGCGTTTACCGTCCGATTATTATCGTGCCGGTCAACCAATCGCAGCACCGGCTCGGTGGCAGCCAGGGGCGTCTGATCCAGCTCTGATTTGTCGATCATGGCGATGCCAGCGCTGGAGGTGACCCACAAGTCCTGTTGCCGGTCCGAGATGATTCCATACACGCTAATCCTGGTGCCGTCGCTGGAGGCCTCTGATAACGGCCAATATTTTCCAGCGGCGCCATACCAGCAAAACAATCCCCCCCCGCGAATTCCCGCCCAAAGCCAGCCGCGCGAGTCGTGGTATAAACATTGGATGGCGCGAAAATCGCAAAGGCGCGGTTCCGACAAACGTACCCAGCGCTCATGGGCAAATTGCCAGATCGAACCCGATTCCGTGCCAATCCAAAGCTCGTTCGTCCCCGACGCGAGCAGGCAGGTAACGCCCGCATCAACCTGTCCCGCCAACTCAAGTTCACCGCCCCGCCACAAATAAACCCGCCCAGCTTGCGTACCGGCCCAGACGTCCCCGTTGGTGTACGTGCAAGCATAGGTCAGAAGGTTTTCAAACAGCCCGGCCGAAGAATTGATTTCCACCCTTCTTTGCAGATGATAACACGTCAGGCCCAAACCATAAGCCGCCACCCAGATATCCCCATTGGGGGCGGCACAAATGGATCGCATCAGGGCCGGAGCATCGAAAGCCCCCAGCTGCCGGTCCAGTTCGAAGCGCTCGCCATTGCCGGAGTAAATATCCCCATCCGAAAACGCGACCTGAAGCGGGTTGCCAGGCCATTGAAAAAGGCAGCTGGCCGGATAGTTGGGCAGCCCGTCGGCCACGTCAAATTCGCGCACGTGCTCCGGCAGCAACTGCAGCAACCCGCCACCATCCGTGCCCAGCCACATGTTGCCCTCGCGATCTTCACAGATGCAGCGGATGTCGTTGGGGGCGGCGGGCCCGGGAATCTCCACCGGGCGAAATCCCGCACCGGCAAATCGGAACAACCCCCGCCCACTCGTTCCCGCCCACAAGGCGCCATCGCTGGCCTCATAAAAACTCAACAGCCGCACGGAGGACAGCGCATCGCCGGGGAAATAGTTGAAGCGCTTGCCATCCAGCAAATTGATCAAATAGGTTTCGCCAAAGCCCCAAAGATCATGATGTCCATCCTCATAAACCCCGAGAAACTTGGGACCGCCACTTTGGTTTTCCGTGGTGATCGGATAGCTCTTCAGCGCATTGCCGGAGACATAATACACCCCGAAACTGGTGGTAACCCAAACCCTGCCAGAGTTGGCGACGCAAACGCGGGGAATGCTTTCATTTCTTTGGCTGACGAGTGTAAGCATGCCGGCTTTGAATGAAAACAGCCCGTTGCTGGTGCCGATCCATAACTCATTGTTGGTCCCGGCGGCCAAACTGGTGATGCCGGACATCGCGCAGATCTTGACCGCCCTTTGCCCCAAAAGATTATTCGTGCAATAAAAAAGTCCTTCGTGCTGGGTGGCGATCCAGATTTGGTCTTGAGCATCTTCGCAAATCCCCGTAATCCGCGGGCTGGCGTTCGTAACGCTTGAAAACGGCAGCGTCTCAAATTTGACACCATCAAACCGCGCCAGACCGTTTCGCGTACCCACCCATAAAAAACCCTGCTTGTCGGACATTACCGCGGTCACCCAATTATCCGGCAAACCCTCGGTTTTGTCCCAAATTCGTGAATTAAACCTTTCGGCGACCGCTGGGAGCGCCCGCACCGACGGGCCGCAAAAAAGGGAAGCGACGAAAAAAAAGAGCGAAAGCCTGGTTCCGAGACTGGCAGACCACCACCTCAGGCAACTGGGAAATTGCCCGGAATAAACTTGCGAAGCATGCTCGATTGTAATTTGCGTATGGATTCTAAAATAATATCGATATCAGACGCGGACGGTATCGCAGGAATGATGATTACCAATTCCCGGCGGATGGCAACATCATTGTTTGACCCGGTAAAACTTCGCGGGCGGGGTGAAAACGTCCGTAAATGGCGAGGCGGCGGAGCCGTTGGTGTTCCAGGGCCCGTTCAGATTGGTGGCTTCGAGCAAGTGACCCGAGCCATTCCAAATGAGCACTGGAGCGGTGTTGTTGGTCCGCACAATTTCAAGATTCAGCAGCGCACTGGCGTTCAAGCTCAGCGACACGTCCGCTGAACCGCCGCTGCCGGCGGGCACGGGCAGGGTGAACCAATGGCTGGATGACACATAATTTGCCGCACTGACCGAACCGTTGTTGACGGTAATGTAAGGCACCGAGGGCGCGTAACCCGAAAGCCACACGTTGGTCTCCCCCGCGGCAAACGCGACCGTTGCCTGGAGCACCCCGGAATCCGTCAGCGTCGCAATGCGTTTCTTGCCCAGCGTGACGAATTTGTTGGTGTCGCCGAGCAGGGCGATGCCGGAGGGACCCACCGGAACGATCACAAAATAGCTTCCGCCATTGTAGATATTGGCCGGGGTCGTCGCAAAGTTACAGGTATTGGAGGCATTCATGACCGCGCCCGTACCGGCAAAATAGTTGTATAGATAAACCTCGCCCGTGGCGCCCAGACTTGACGGCACGAAACTGCCATTGGTGATCGTGGAGGACCGGGCGTAGGTGAAAACGTAATATGCCCGCAGCCCGGAAAAATCAGTGTAGGTTGAGGCAACCATGGGCAGGCCGCTCCCCTGGTAGTCGTTCAAATAGGTTTGATCCGTGGGCACCAGCGCGGCATCGGGCTTGACAATCACTGAATCGGCGCGCACCGCCAGGGACAAGTTGGCAAAACTGACCCCGCCGAGGGGATCCCCCACACCGACGGGACCATCCGAAAGGGCGCCTACCAGCAGGTTTCTCAATTCGACGCTATTGTAGGCATCCGTCCAGGGATAGGCCCTCACGGCACTGACCAGCCGGGAATCGTAAATGAACTGGTCCCATTTATCGCTGGTCAAGTGGTCGTTGCTCACGCGCATCGTCAAAAGATTGGCGTAGAGCGAGGACTGGAGATAGATTTTAGGCGTGGGCATGCAGTATTGCATGTTCAGCCCCATGGTCGCCGCCGCCGCCGCCATGTTGTTGACGAATGCCGGGGGATCCGTCAAGTTCATGTTGGGGGTGGCCAATTGATTCATCCAATCCTGCTCATAGGTAACAACCCCGCCGTTTTGAATGTAGCCCATGATGTGGGCATAATAGACCGGGTCAATTGAAACACCGCCGGACATGATATACTCCGACCAATATGGACTGGCGGGATCAATCCAGCGCGCATGCGTGATCAGCGGTAAGGCGAGTTGCTGCTGGAATGACGCCAGACCACTGGGAAAAAGTGTTGGGTCGGCGGTATAGGTGTTAATTCCGCCGCGATTGTTGTCCGCGTCGCCCTCCCACGTATCGGAAACCCCTTTGGGATACCACCAGCTGTCAAGCTGCAGATATCCCAGGGCAAGATTATTGGTTTTGAATTCATCGCGTACTGCCAGCAAAGTGGAAATATAAGTTCCCACATAGTAATAGTAATACGTCGTCAAGTTGTCGGTCCAATAACCGAGCTTGTTCAGTTCCACGGCGGAATCGTTCGCCGGCTGGATTTTTCCCGAAAACGCAGTCAAAGCCTTTCCCCACGTTTCGAAGGTGTGGTTGATGCCATTCTGAATCACCAAAATGGACCGGTGCGTAAAACCCGCCGGAAGGGTGGAAATTGCGGTATTAATGCCACAGGCAATTCCGCTGCCGCTCAATGAATCGCTGGCAATCATGTAATTGGTCGCCGCCGAAATTATAAACGAGTTGAAGTTGCTGTCATAAAACAGCCAGGGGCTCTCCAGATCGAACGTGGAAAAAGTATAGACCCCGAAGTTCCCGGTATAGCCGACAAACCCCACGACGGCGGGGAAATTGGTCAAGGTCGGAAATTGAAAATCGGCGTTGGGCGTCGCCGCCAGGGCGGTTTCAGAAAAGAGCACCACCGGCTGCGACGCATATAAACGAATTCCGGCCGCCTGCGTGGTCGCGTTGGTATAGCTGAAGGTGATTTCCGAAAAACTGCCCTCATTATCCGCTCCTGAATCGGTTGCCAAGTTGAACGGAGCGGCGCCCAGACCACCAATAAAGGTCCAGGCAGGAGACGTTGAAGTCACGATGTAAGAACCATCGGCCCTGACCGTCGCCATCAAGCCGGCCAAATTTGTGATGGTGACGCTCGAAGGGGCTGAACCCGGCAGCACACGCAGTTGTGCATCTCCGCTCGAAACTGTAAAACCCGCGTTGACGGTGTTCGAAGCCCACAGGCTATAGTAACCGGCGTCCGTCAGTTGGACATCAGTCAACAGCAGGGTCGTGTTGGTGGCCCCGGTGAGGTTGGTGTAGTTCGTATGATCCAGAGTTTTCCGCCATTGATACGAAATGGGCTGGGAGCCACCAAAGGCCGCATAAAACGAGGGCATTCCGCCGGTAAACACCGTGACAACCCCCGGGGTGGTGGCTTGTGAAACGATCGGCAGGACGGGCGCGACCACGCTCAAGGTTACCGGTGCGCTGGTGGAAGAACCTTCGCTGTTGGTCACCACCACTTCATAAGCGTAATTCCCAATTGGGAATCCGGTCGTGTTCACCGCCAACTGGTTCGACATGGCGGCAGTGGTGACGGGTGTCCCCACATTGATTCCATTGGCTTGCCATTGATAGCTAAAGAGCCCCTGACCTGCTGCCAGTGTCTCCAGCAGAAACACCGTCACACCCGCGGTCACATCGGTGCCCGTCAAATTGACCGGAGTGGTTGTAAAAGGTGCATAGGGGTTGCCCACGATCAGCCCTCCGCTGCCGCGGAAGCTCCCTCCATAACCCAGCGCCGCCAGACTACTGGGCACATAAACGCCGGGCGGCACGCTGATTGCGGCATTCGATCCCTTGTTAAGAATCGTCAGGGCTTTGATCGCCAGTGTCTCATCCAGTTGCAGGGTGGTGTCTGAATCAATGGATAATGACGCCGACGCCAGGTTGGTACTGGAGGGGTTCAATTCCAGCACTTCCCCCGAGGTGTCCGCGTTACCCAACATCAACGCTCCGCCAAACTGACTCAGATTCCCGCTGAACAAGAAAGTCAGATTGGTCAAAGTTCCAACCGATGAGCCGCTCCCAGACACCAGCGTCAAGCTGTTCGCCCCGCTCAACGACGCGGTAAAATCAAACGCCTGCAGCAGCGTGCCATTGGGATCATCCCCGGCGTTTTCCCATATCGCCAGATAAGAGTTAGCGGCATTGCTGATCGAGCCGCCAAACATGTTCGTCCCGCCACCCACATCGTTGGCGCATCGGATCACACCGCCATTCAAGATTATATTCGCGCTCGCCGATTGCCCGGCGAGCTGTTTGACCAGCAACTCCGTATTGGAGCTCAACGTCAAGGTGCCGCCGGCAAAAATATTCGGATTGGGCGCTCCCCGCGACGGATCGTTGTCGCGAACCCGGCCGATGGTTGAAACACCAAAACCGCTGACTGGATAAGAGGCACTGGTGGTCGTAAGGTAGTTGTTTCCAGCCACGGGAACTCCGTTGGTCCATGTCGCGCTATTGTTCCAATCCAAGCCTGCCCCGGCGGGAGCCTCAAAAATATTCGCTGACCACGCTCTCACTACAAACAAACAGCACAACACCACGGTACAACAATGCCTTTTCACCATATAGATTAAACCTTCCGCAAGCTTGTTTCATTAGTATAGAAGCCACAACATCCCAAAGAAAACGTGTGAAAACGGATAAAAATCAAGGCTCTCTGACAACTCCCAACCCTATGGAATGGGGTGTGCCGGTCAAAACACGATTTAATTTCATAAACACCCATAAAATCAGTGGTTTCATGCATGTTTTCTATTGGATGACACCATATTGAAGATTAGGCAAATGTGCCGTAAGCAAGGGATCAAAGTCGGTTGAATCCTGATAAAAGAAAAAATAGCGTTGAAGATCCCACGAGGTCAGAAAATACATTGATTGGGCTTTGATCCAGTCCACATGGCCGTC
>Ga0182030_10027761_pt1 | contig 10162 bp, 10 predicted proteins | sample 812S3MmetaG_FD_121299 | JGI IMG/M metagenome (GOLD analysis project Ga0182030, IMG submission 121299) | Permafrost microbial communities from Stordalen Mire, Sweden - 812S3M metaG (Illumina Assembly) | ecosystem: Environmental > Terrestrial > Soil > Wetlands > Permafrost | place: Sweden... | reverse complement strand
GCTAGGCGCCGACGAAGCCGGCCCCGATGTCGCGGGCCGGCTTCGATGCGGGTCATTAGGGTACTCATGCTTATGACGACAACCGAACGCCCCCGCACGTCGCCCCGGAGAGGCTCCGGGGTCGGACCCGACCACCCCTCATACTGTTGGTGGGTCCTGTCGGTCACCAGCCTGGGCATGTTCCTGGCGACGGTGAACAGCGGCACGCTCCTGATCGCGTTGCCGACACTCGAACGAGCCCTGCACACCTCGCTGCTCACCCTGGTGTGGGTGATCCTGGCCTACATGGTGGCGTCCACGGTGCTGATGCTGCCTGCTGGCCGCCTCGCCGACCAGTTCGGACGAAAGCGCCTGTGGATCGCCGGGCTGGTGGTGTTTGGAGTGACATCGTTCGGGTCGGGGTTCGCCGACTCGGGCGCCACGCTCATCTGGTGGCGCATCGCACAGGGCATCAGCGCCGCGTTGCTGTTCGCCAACGCCGGTGCACTCGTCACCGACGTGTTTCCGCGCGAGAGGCTTGGCCTCGCAATGGGCACGAATGTGATGGTCGCCGCCGCGGGCCTGGTGATCGGGCCGGTCCTCGGCGGGTGGCTGGTGACCTACGGATGGCAGTGGGTGTTCTGGTTCAACGTCCCGCTTGCGGCCATCGGGATCGTCTGGTCGCTGTGGGTGCTGCACGAGACCGCGAAGACCGACCACCAGAAGCAGATGGACTGGTGGGGCAACATCCTCCTGGTGATCGCTCTGACCGGCCTGGTGTATGGCCTCTCGGACGCGGGGATCGCCGGTTGGACGGACCGACTGGTCCAGGTCAGCCTGTCGGCCGGCGTCGTGGGGATCGCACTGTTCGTGTGGGTCGAGATGCGTGTGCCGGTGCCCCTGCTGGACCTCTCGCTCTTCCGTATCCGCATCTACACGTACGCGGCCATCGGCGCATTCCTCAACGGGGTGACGCGGTTCGCGCTTGAGTTCCTGTTCGTCTTTTACTTCCAGGGACCGCAGAAGCAAGACCCGATCACGGCCGGCCTTCAGTTGGCCCCGCTGGCCATCGGAATGCTGGTCGCCTCTCCGCTGGCCGGAGCGTGGGCCGACCGAAAAGGTTCCCGGCTGCCCGCCGTGCTCGGGATGCTGATTTGCGCGGTCGGACTCGCCGGCATGACGACGCTCGGGGTGGCGACGCCGTACTGGCAGTCGGCGATCTGGCTGGCAATCGTGGGCGTCGGCTCCGGTGTGTTCAACTCGCCCAACACGAGCGCGATGATGTCGGCGGTGCCCCCGCAGCGCCGCGGCATTGCGTCCGGAACTCGCGTGATGCTCACCAACGGCGGCGCGGTGATCTCCATTGCGCTGATGCTGATGATCATCACCTCGGTGGTACCGATCAACCTGCTGTTCTCGATCTTCTCCGGGCTGACGACCGGTCTGTCGCCCGCCAAGCTGTCGCCGTTCATGTCGGGCATGCACCTCGCGCTCTGGATCTTGACCGCCCTGTCACTCTTGGCTGCCGGCATTTCGGCGATGCGCGGCGACCCGGCCACGCCCTTTGAACGTCACATCATTCCCACAGTCGAGTAGTCGTTCGAATCGGGCGGTCCGAGTCCGCCAAGAGCACCTCGGCGGACGGCGACCAGCAGCTTCGCGCGTGACGCGCGGCGCCGTCCTGGTCGGCCAGCATCCGACGGTCCGAGCATTGCCGGCGACGCCCGCGTTGACGTCGAGAACGGCCGTACGGCGTGTTCACCGGTGATGAAGGTGGCAGCAGAGTCAATCTGCTCGTTGCATCGAGGGTCCGGTGAGGATCTTCCCGACACTCTTCCCGAGGGAGTTCCCGCGGGCTTGTCCGCGACCGCGTACGCGGCGCGTACCCGAGTTTGAATTCGTGCGGGCTCGATTTCCGGTAACCGTTTGACACGTCTGCGGCGCCGATACGCGGACGTCATGCGCGCGCTCGGAGCCCGGAATCTCGATCGATCGTATTGAGTAAACTCGAGGTCCACCACGCGCTCGGCCGGCTGTCCGGGCGGCGACGCCGCGGAGACACCGAGGACCCACGTGCACGCCACTGCTCGCTCCGACTCAAAGGTCCTTGCCGGCGTCCAGGAGCGCTTTGCCGCCTCAACCGATCTGACGATCGGGATCGAGGAGGAGATGCAGATTCTCGATCCGGAGACCCTGGAGCTCGCAAACCGCTTCGAGGAGTTCGTGGCCGCGGCGCCTGACTCGCTGTCGTGGCACCTCGAGAGTGAACTCGTCGCCAGCGAGATCGAGTTCAAGACCCGCCCCCACGCCGGCCTTGCGGCGGCGGCGGCCGAGCTGGCCCGCGGACGCCTTGCGGTCGGTGACCTCGCCGCACGGCTCGGAGCCGTCGTGGCGATCACCGGCGTGCATCCGTTCAGCCCGTGGGAAGAGCAGCGCATCCTGGACACCCCCAGGTACCGGCGTCTGGTCGACGAGCTCGGCTACGTGGCCTGGATCAACAACACCTGGGCACTGCACCTGCACTGCGGCGTCCGCGACGCCGACCGTGCGGTGAAGGTCGCCGCCCGCATGCGCGACGTTCTGCCGGAGCTGCTCGCACTCTCGGCCAACAGCCCGCTGCTGGGCGGCCGCGACACAGCGTTGGCCTCCGCGCGGACCCAGCTATTCATCCGGAACCTTCCGCGCTGCGGTATCTCCGACTCGTTCACCGGCTGGGACGACTACGCCGCCTACGTCGCGCTCCTCGAACGTGCCGGGTCGATTCAGGAAGCCACCGAGCTGTGGTGGAGCGTGCGACCCCACCACAGCTTCGGCACGGTCGAGGTCCGCATCTGCGATGGCCAGACCGATCTGCGCAACAGCCTGGCCCTGTGTGCGCTCATGGTCGGACTGATCGCCGAGTTCTGCGCCGAGGTCGACGAGGGCCGCCCGCATCCGATCCGCCCGCGCGGGCTGATCGAGGAGAACCTCTGGCGCGCCGAGCGGCACGGCATCGAAGGATCGTTGATCGACCTGCGGACCGGCCGCTCCCGCGCGGCTCGCCAAGCAATCGGGGAGCTGCTGGAGTTGGCCGACGCCCGCGCAACCGGGCTCGGACTGAGCCCGTGGCTCGCCCGCGTCGCCACCATCCTCGAGGAGGGCAACGGCGCCATGCGGCAGCGGCGCCTTCTGACCGAGCGTGGCGGTGACCTGCGTGCGGTCCACGCCGAGGCGGTGGCGCTCACGCGCGCGTCGGCCGTCGCGGTGCTCGACGAGCTCGGCGTCGACGGGCCTTCCTGACACGCGCCCACGGAGATCTCACCCCGAGTGAGTTCGCCAGGGCGCACATGATCAGAAACCAACCAGTACCTGCAGAGTGGTTGGACCAGTTACCGGGTACCGGATACCCCGAATGACGCCGCGCGACGCAAATGAATGTCCAGCCCAGATCGAAGCGGCCGGAGCCCAACGGCGCGCGCGCCACTCCGTTATGAGGTCATGCCCGTCATGGTCCCGGGCACTCGATTGCGCCGGGCGTCAGAACCTGGCGTCAGCGATGACCCCGATGCGTCGGGTCGCGGTAGCTCGCGGCACGTGCATGCTGCTCGCGATCGTCGGCTCACACACGGCAGTGGTGATGGCGATCTCGCTCTCGCGGCCAGCGACCACGCGGATGGTGCCGCCCGTGCCGCTACTCCGCGATGGAGCCGCAGCCAAACCGATTCGCCAACTGCTTACAACAGCGTCGTATACCTCGAGCCGGGGTGTATCGCTCACCGCTCGATGGGCATGCCGACCATGCTTCCCCATTCGGTCCACGAGCCATCGTAGATGCGGACGTCCGTCGCGCCCACGAGCTGTGTGAGCGCGAACCATCCAAGCGTTGCGCGATGGGACAGACGGCAGTAGACAATCACTTTGTCGGCGGGCGCAACCCCAGCGTCCGCGAATCGCGCACGCAGCTGATCGGCGGACAGAAACCGCCCGTCGGGCTCCAAGAGGTCTCGAAAGTACAGATGACGGGCTCCCGGGATACGACCGGCCCGCTCCGCTCCATAGTCGACGGCCATGCCCCAGGGGCTGACCCGCTCGCCGCTGTACTCCTCGGGTGCGCGCAGGTCCAAGATCGCGACGTTAGGATCCGCGAGAGCTGCCCGCACTTCATCACGCCCGACCCTGCTTGCGCCGTCGGGGTTGCCGACGAGCACCCGACGACATGCTTGCGCATGCGGCGCGCCTGTCGCGACAGGTAGCCCGGCCTTGATCCAATATTCCTTGCCGCCGTCCAGGAGCACGGCAGACTCGAGGCCCGCCAGGATGAAGGTCCAGAGTGCGTAGGTGCCAAACTGGACGGGGTCGCCATAGAGCACCACCGTTGCCGTGTCGGGAATCCCCAGCGCACCAAGCCGGTCGGCAAGTTGGCGCGGGGTCGCGAATTCACGCGCGGTGTCGTCCCACAGCAGATCCTTCCAATAAGCCCACGATGCGCCGGGAATGTGGGCCCGGCGATATCCGGAGTCGTCATCGGCCCAACTGATCTCGATCAGCCGCAGCGTTGGATCATCCAGGCGGGCCACAAGCGCGTCGGGGGACATCAGGCGCCCAAGGGGTTCCGTGAGCAAGGCCATTACCCACGCTCCGCGAGGCGACGACGTGGCAATTCGTCGACGAACCGAACAATTTGCCGTGCTTGGGCATCGAGAATCGCACGGCCCTTGAGTGCGGTGCCACGAGTTGCCAGACCGAGAATCCCCGCCGGGCTCGCCTGGCGGAATTCATCAGCTGTCAGGCGTTGAGCGATCCCGCCTCGTGGGAAGCCTCTAGTGGGCCCGGCCGTCGCATCGCCATCCACGTCCACTGCTTGCTCGAGGTGCACAAGGTCAGGTCGGATGACCAGCATCTGTGAGGCTTCAAGCTCCTCGGCGTGCGGGAAGACGTCGCTCTCGCAAGCCTCCCGCAGCTCCTCAATCGCAATCTGGTTGAGGTCCACAGCCCAGATCTTGAGTTCAGGTAATGCGAGCTGGATCTCGTCAATCGCGGCAAGCAGCGTCGGCTCAGCACCACGAAGGTGACCATTCAGGAGCACGACGTCCCGAAAGCCATGTCTGCCAAGGCTCTCGCAGATGTCCCGAAGAAGGAGAATCAACGTCGTTGGACGAAGCGAAATCGTCCCGCTGAACCCCATGTGCTGCTCACACGTCGAGAACCACACGGGCGGGGCGATTGGCACGCCGGTCGCCTCGGCGACGATCTCCGCCAGCCGCGCAGGGACAAACGTGTCGGTCCCCTCTGGAAGGTGCGGACCATGTTGCTCAGTCGAGCCCATAGGGACCATCACGATCGACGTCTCCAAGGCGATGCGCTCAGCCTCTGGCCAAGTCATCTCGTGTAACCACAAATGCGGCTTATCGCTCATGCGTGACGTTCTCCTAAGCGTATGGCGGGTTCATCCGACGGGTCGAAGAGCATGCGACCAAGGAACTCTCGCGATGCGGTGGTCTCAGGTTGACCAAAGAACTTGGCCGGGGGGGCTCTTTCGACGATTCGCCCCTGCTCCATAAACGCAACGGAGTCCGCTACCTCACGGGCGAATCCAAGCTCGTGCGTGACGACGACCATCGTCATCCCCTCGTTTGCGAGCGCGCGCATCACATCGAGCACGTCGCGCACCAGCTCCGGATCCAGTGCCGAGGTCGGCTCATCGAACAGCATGAGCTTCGGGTCCATCGCGAGCGCGCGGGCAATCGCAACGCGCTGCTGCTGGCCTCCTGAAAGATGCTCCGGAAACGCAGCCTCCCTGCCTGCAAGACCAACCCGATTGAGAAGATCGCGTGCCTTGCGGTCCGCGTCCTCGGGCTTAAGGCTCCCTGATGCGACCGGGGCGTAGGCGACGTTCCGCAAGGCGGTCATGTGCGGGAACAGATGAAAATGCTGAAAGACCATTCCAATCTCGCGGCGCCGGGCGGACAATTCTCGTTCTTTGAGCGCAACCAGCCGTTTGCCATCAACGCGGTAACCGACTGGGTAGCCGTCTACTGCGATAACGCCGGCATCGACGAGCTCGAGATGGCTGATGCAACGCAGCAAGGTGCTCTTCCCCGAGCCCGAGCGCCCCAGCAGGCACACCACTTCGCCTTGAGCGACCTCGAGGTCGACTCCCCGTAACACGGGTGTTGACCCAAACGACTTCCAGACATCGCAGACGCTCAGCATCACCCAGGTTCCTCGTCGCCAAAGCCGACCGCAATCGCTGCCGCCGTCGGGGACCGCCGCGACCCAAAGCGGCGCTCGAGCAGGTGTTGAAGCCCGCGTAGGACCGCAACCCCGCTCATGTACCAGACAGTCGCGACCATCAGCAGCGGGATCGTCTCGAAGTTGGCCGAGTAGATCGCCTGCACGGTGTACAGCAGTTCCGCTACGGCGAGGATGCTCGCGAGAGACGTGAGCTTGAACGTCCCGATGAGGCGGCTGCCAGCGTTTGGTGCAATCACCCGCATTGCCTGGGGCAGGACGATCCTCAAAGCGATCTTGCGACGGGGGATCCCCAGAACGCGAGCCGCCTCAGTTTGCCCCCGCCCCACGGTCGTGATCCCGGAGCGAAAGACCTCAGCGAGATACGCGCCCTCATGCAGGCCGATCCCAAGGATCGCCGCAACCCACGGGGTCATGACGGTGTTCATCGAGGTCGCGTAGAGGCTCGGACCGAATGGCAGGCCCAACGAGAAGTGCGGGAACACGAGCGCGAGGTTGAACCAGAACAGCAATTGTGCGAGTTCAGGAATGCTCCGAAACACCCACTGGTACGCATGGCCGACGATCTGCCAGACGGGGTTGGCGCCCATGAGCGCCGCCGCGACGAGCGCGCCAGTCACGATGGCCAACACCTCGCAATACGCCGTGAGCTCGAATGTCGTCACGACGCCCCGCATGATCACGGGATTGAAGAGGTAGTGCCGAAACACGGGCCAGTCCATTGCCGACGCCGTGACCATCGCGTGAATCACAACAGTCAGTACCGTCAGGACGAGGACCGCAGACGCCACGACTGCAGGCGTTACCCGACGTCCGCGCACGAGCCTCGGGGTATCACCTCGAGGCTCGCTGCGCAGACCGGCGTACCCAACTCTCGCCCCTACGGACATTGCAGTTGAGTCACTAGCCGTAGGCCGTGGATCTCCACACCTAGCTCTTGACCGTAATGGTCTTCACCCCTGCGGTTGTCGCTCCGTACTTTGCGAGGACCGCGGCGTACGTGCCGTTGTCGATAATCGTCTGAAGGGCACCCTTGATGGCCGCCTGGAGCCCGGGCTGATCAGCCGGGATTGCGACGCCCATTGGCAGCGGCTGGGGTGGCAGGACATTCCTGACGAGCTTCAGCTTGCCTTGCGACTGGGACACGAAGTACGCGCCGTTGACTTCGTGCACCACGCGACCGGTCACCTGACCTGACTCGACCGCCAAGATAATGTCCGGCACCTTTTGGAAGTACTTGATGGTGATCGGCTCCTTGCCTTCAGCGACGCATTGCTTTGACAGTTGGGTAACCGACGCCGACTTCTCCGCGAACAAGAACCCGAGGGTCGTGCCGCAGACGTCGGACTCGGTCTTGATTGAGTTATTCGACGAACTCACGACCAGAGAGGCGATCGTCGGGCTGATGTACACGAGGAAGTTCGCCGAGCTCGTCCCCCCGAGGGATCCGACCGAGATAGCCGACCAGCCAATGTCGTAGCGCTTGGCCTCAAGCGCGGGGATGATGTTGGCGTAGGCCGTGTTATTGATCTGGAACTTCACCCCAAGAATTGGCTCGATCGCGTTCATAAGGTCGACATCAAGCCCCGTCACGGTCTTGCCGTCAGACAGGAATTGCTCAAAGGGGACATACGGGACGTCCGTCGCAACTGTGATGACGCCGCTCTGGCGAATACTCGCTGGCAGTTGCGCCTGGAGCGCGATGTCCAATGCGGCCGACGAGGACGCGGTGCTCGATGATGTTGATGAACTCGAGCTTCCGCAGCCCGCGAGAATCCCGGCAGCAACCGCTGCCACGAGCAGTAGAACGCTAGCCCTTACCCACTTCTTCTTTGCCACAGTGACTCCGGATCGGTCGAAGGAGAAACAGCGAGGTGCCCACAATTCCAAGTAAGTTAATTGGAATTGTGGGGTTTTGCAACTTCCGGTTCCGACCCACCGGGACCCTGCGCCCGTCGCCCTCACGAGACCTCGGCTACCGAGCTGGTTCCGTGGCTCGACGCTCCCGCCCCATCAGCACTCATCGGGGTCAACAGGGATCGCTCAATCAGGGAGCCGGTCGCGCATTGCACCAGTGCCGGTTGAGCCCGACGTCCAGCGCGGTCCCGCTCGCCCGAGTGAGTGCGAACAGGTCGCTGGCCACCTCGACCGCGACATCGCTCGCAAAGGCCTTGGCATGCGCCACGGCGACGGCGTCGAGCCCGTCACACGTTCCCATTTCACTGTCGGTAAACCGGCGAGCGAAGGGACCCTGAGGCCACAAAACGCGGTCGCGTCGACCTTCTGCCAGCCAACGGCCCGCCCGGGCAAAGCTCCGCGCAGAAGTCAGCGAGCTCGTGTTGCTCCAGGGCGGCCGTCTCCGGGAAGCAGCGAACAGTTTGACGGTCGGTTGTCGATCGAAAGCCGAAAGGCAATGATCATCGGTATGAGACGCAGCGGGTGGCACCTGGCACGGACGCTCGGACGATGCACGTCGTAGACCTCGTCATCCTCGTGGCCTGGGTGGCCTTTTGGATCTACTGGCTTGTCGCGTCCGCGGGTGTCAAGAAGGGACGGACCAGGTGGGGCCGCTTTGCCGAGATCCGAGTCGCGGTCATCCTCATCGTTCTGCTCTTGGTGCGGGCCGGAACCTTCAAGGGCGAGGCAACCACGAGCGATCCATGGCTGGAGGGCACCGGCCTCGCCATCTTCGCGTCGGGCCTGGCCTTGGCCGTCTGGGCGAGGATGTACCTCGGTCGGAACTGGGGACCGCCCATGTCGGAGAAGGTTGACCCGGACCTCGTGACGACCGGTCCGTACCGGAAAGTTCGCCACCCCATCTACTCGGGCATCATTCTCGCCATGATGGGCACCGCGGTGGCCGTCAGCTGGTATTGGCTGGTCGCCGTCGCGCTGCTGGGGACGTACTTCGTCTACAGCGCCGTCATGGAAGATCGCTACATGGTTCGGCTCTTTCCCACCAGGTATCCTGGCTACAAGCGCTCAACCAAGATGCTCGTCCCATTCGTCTTTTGAGCCCGGCCGGCGTCGTGCCGCTACGGATTCAGTCGCCTGAAGGCTGATTCTCCGTTCGGCTCTGTGGCGACGTGGGACCGTCTGTCGCCGACGCTGGCTCAACGAGCGCCGCCAGAGCCGTCTCGATCCGTTTCGCGCGTGTCTCGGGCTTTTTGGCACGCTCGATTGCCAGCACCAGTTCGCGTTTGCGACTGTAGCTCAGGCGGTCGTAGGCGGCGCGAGCGACGGCATCGGTGTCGAGAGCTTGCGCGAAGTCCGCGGGCTCGACCACCACCCTCGGCTCCGTATCGAGCTCCACCTCGACCTCCACCTCGTCACCAATCCCGACACCGGCTGCCCGGCGGTTTGCGTTGCTTAGCCCCAGCAGATACCGGCCACGCATGATCGCAACCCTGCTCTTCCAAGAATGTCCATTGATCGCGATGGTCACAGCGGGCCGTTTGTCCCCGCCGAGCGCCTCGACCACCTCTTCCGGGACTTCCAGGCCTCGCATGGGTTCTGGGGGTTCCACCTGAGCGCGAAACTTCATCGTCTGCTCCCGCCGCCGTGCGTCCGCGTGCGCTGAGTCCACGCCGCTCCCAGCCGCGGCATCGCTCTTCCAACGATCGCACGCGACGGGGCTGATCGCATCCTCCCGCCGCGCGGGGGGTTGACCACTGCCAGGGCCGATCAACCCCGAGCCCAGTAAGCGGCAATCCACCCGAGGGCATTTTCGGTACGCGCAGCAAACAGCTGCGGTCAGCCTCGAACGCGCCAATTGACCCGTTCACCGGCTGTAATCGGGGCAAACGCCGCGCCGGCCAGGCCCTCCCGTGATACCGGCTGAAGGGCCTGGCCGGACGGGCTACGCCGTCGCGGCCTCACGCACAGACCGGACGCCGGCGGCGTCCCGACCGTCGCCCACCACGGCCTCCTTGGGCTCGATCATTCCCAGCTC
>Ga0182030_10027760_pt1 | contig 10163 bp, 9 predicted proteins | sample 812S3MmetaG_FD_121299 | JGI IMG/M metagenome (GOLD analysis project Ga0182030, IMG submission 121299) | Permafrost microbial communities from Stordalen Mire, Sweden - 812S3M metaG (Illumina Assembly) | ecosystem: Environmental > Terrestrial > Soil > Wetlands > Permafrost | place: Sweden... | reverse complement strand
TCATCGAGCTTGAATTTCACCGGCCATGCGCCCACCGTGCCGCGGAAAACCGCCAATGGCGGTCCCGGTGAATCCACCGACTTGGCGACGATGAAGAGCGTGCCGCCGCGCGCCGCCCTGCCCATCAGCGAATTCGCCAGAGTCACCTCGCCGCTCACTTGAACCCCCTGATCGAGCGAGGCCCGCTCGGCCTTGACCGCCGCGCCAGGATCGGCGTTGCCCGCGTCGCGTCTGAGGTTCGCCGCAACGATTTTGGCATCCGCCGACTGCGGCGGCAGAACGCTCTCGAGCTGCTGCCAGTAGCGCACTGCTGCCGGCATTCGGCCGGCCTCTTCTTCCGCGCTCGCTTTCAGCCACAGCGCCTTCGGGTGTTTTGGGTCAAGGGCCAGCGCGCTATCAATATACTTCTCCGGCATGCCTGCCAGCTTGCCGTCTTGCACGCTGGCTGCCGCATCGGCGTAGTCGGCCCAGCCGTCGGCATTGAGTTGCCGGCGCGCGGCCAGTTGGGAATAAATCGTGACTGCGGCGGAATACTGCCTGTCGGCCCGCGCGCGGCTCGCCTTTGCCAGCAGACCCACTGATTCCTGGCTCAACACGGGCGCAGGTTCGGCTGCAGGCTCGTCTGCAGGCTCGGCTGCAGGCGGCGGCTTCGCGGCGGCGGACGCGCGCGCCAGCACATGACTGCGAGCCTTGGCGGCATCGTCCGGCCGGCCGAGAAATTCGTACGACTTGGCGAGCAATTCCCAATCGCCGTCGCTACCCCCGTCCGCGGCGATCCTGCCTTCCAGGGAAGCGAGCGCAGTTTGCATGGAGTTGGCAGCGGCGGGACTTGATGCAGGCGCGGGACTTGATGCCGCAGCGCCGCCGGCCGGGAGGGTTGCCCCACTGGTGGCGGCAGTGCTGGCCGCCAATTCAGGGTGCCCGAGCCAGCGATACATCGCGACCGCCGCGACCAGCACTAATAGCGCCGCAAGCGGCGCCTGCCAGGGTAGCGTCGGCAGCGATTGGAAACTCGGGATGGTCCGCAGCCAAGGCAACAGCACGCACAGTATGGCGACCGTCGTCAACATTCCTAGTAAAAACCACAGCAGCGGCATCAACACTCCTTTGGGTTGACCAAAAACTTCTTGACGACCAACCCGCCCCGCTTAGCCGCGTGTCATCGTTTCTTTGTATCGCAAAGTATTGTAAAGATTTTCCCGTTCCGGGCAGAATGTTCGTGAAAAGCGACACTTCCCTAGGTGGCGCATTGTGAGCACAATCACAGAATCGCGGGATTTTCGAACTTAGTCTATGCGGGTTTTACAGTAGACGGACGTACGGTCATGGACTCGATGCTCACCTTGGCTGTCTATGCGGTGCCGATTGCGGCGTTTCTTGGCATCTATCTTCTGCGGCAGCGGCGCACGCATGCCAAACACAAACGCGTCCACGAAGAAGCGATTGCGGCCGGCCTGACCGAGCCGGCTTCACTGCACCCCGTCATAGACCCGAGCCGCTGCTTAGGTTGCGGCGCCTGCGTCAAGGCGTGTCCCGAACAGCCGCTGCACGAAGTCTTGGGTCTCATCGGCGGCAAGGCCGTACTCGTTGGCCCGACCGACTGCATCGGCCATGGCGCATGCAAAACCGTCTGCCCGTTCGACGCCATCACCTTGGTGCTAGGCACCGAACGTCGCGGCATCGACATTCCGGTGCTCAAACCCAACTTTGAATCGAACGTGCCGGGTATCTATGTTGCCGGCGAATTGGGCGGCATGGGCCTCATCAAGAATGCGTTGCTGCAGGGACAGCAAGCGCTCGAAGCCGTGGCAAGAGCGGGCGTCAAACGCAAGAATGCACTGGACGTGCTGATCATCGGCGCGGGTCCGGCCGGACTCGCCGCATCGCTGGCGGCAAAAAAATCGGGGCTCAATTTCCAGACCATAGAACAGGACTCTTTGGGAGGCGCCGTTTTCCAATACCCCCGCGGCAAGCTGGTGATGACGGCGCCGGTGGAATTGCCGCTGATCGGCAAGGTGCATTTCAAGCATACCTCCAAGGAGGAATTGCTCAAATTCTGGACCAACGCCTGTACGCAAAACGGACTGCACATTCGCTATCAAGAGCGCTGCGACGCTGTCGAGATCCGCGACGGCATTTTTCAGGTGACTGCCGGCAAGAACCACTACGCGGCCTGCGCCATCTTGCTGGCGATCGGCCGTCGCGGCACGCCGCGCAAACTGGACGTACCTGGCGAAGAACTTCCCAAGGTCGTCTACAGACTCATCGATCCCGATCAATACCGCGGTCAGAACGTGCTCGTGGTGGGCGGCGGCGATAGTGCGCTCGAAGCGGCGGCGAGCATCGCAGAACTCGGCGATGCGCAGGTCACACTCTCCTACCGTGGCGAGGCCTTTCAGCGCGCCAAACAGCGCAACCGCGAGCGCGTATCGCAAGCCGGAGCGCAAGGCCGGCTGCAGGTGCTGCTGAATTCGACCGTACGCGAGATCCGCGCCGATATCGTCCTGCTGCAGCAATCCGGCAAGACCCTGAAGGCGGCAAATGATGCCGTGATCGTCAGTGCCGGCGGCATCCTGCCCAACGATTTTTTGCGCTCGATCGGCATCGAAGTGCAAACCAAGTACGGCACCGTATGACGAACGCGCGGCAGAGATTCTGCCAGGCGATCGCGCCCCTCGTGTGTGTGTGCATACTCGTCTCGCTTGCGAACGGTGCGCACCTGCGAGCACCGGATCCGCTCGATGCGGCGCGCGCCGCCTTGCGCTCGCTGCAATTCACCCAGGCGCTCAAGTTGCTGGAACCGCTGGCCCGCAGCGACGCGAACGCGCAGTACCTGCTGGCACTCATGTACCTGAATGGGATCGGCGTCAACCCGGACTCCGCACGCGCACGCAGTCTGTTGAGCACCGCCGCGCAGCAAGGCCATGGCCCTGCCGCCTATGTACTTGCCGGAGAATATGCGCGTGATGAAAATGCCTCGCCGGGCGCAGCGCTGCAGTGGCTGACCAAGTCGGCCCAGTTGGGATACGCGCGCGCTGCCGACATATTGCACGGCGGACGGCCTCTGTATGAGGCCGTGCCCGCCGGCGCGGTGGATCCCGCACTGCTCGTGGCGTGGGCGGCGGAGTGCTCCCGCAAAAACAATGCAGAGCAATTGCGCAATCTCGGCAAAGCGGCTGCCGAAGCGCGCGATTCCTTCGGCCGCGCCCCGTTGTCTTATGCGGCGCAATTCGGCAGCCTCGCCGCCGCGGGGGTTCTTTTGGAGGCCGGCGCCGACACCGACGCTGCCGATCGTCAAGGCACCACCGCGCTGATGCTGGCCGCCGAACGCCCGGAAAGCGGCATGGTCGAACTGCTCTTGCAGCATGGCGCCGATGTGGGCCGCGGCGACTCACAGGGGCGCTCGGCGCTGTTTTACGCGGCGCGCGCCGACCGCACGGCACCGCTGCGCGCGCTGCTCGATGCCAAAGCTTCGTTGGAAGCACGCGACGTGCGCGATTACAACGCACTGGACGCAGCGCTGTCCGTCGGCGCCCACGGCACCGCCGATGAACTGCGCGCGGCAGGCGTCCGCTCGAATCTGAAGCTCGTCGCGCAACGGCCCGGCGGCAAATTCGATCCGGCCCACCCCGGCGAACTGTATCGGGGCTGGCCGCCCCTGGCACTGGCCCTCGCGCGCAACGACACGGCGGCGGTTCAGCAATTGCTGGACGCGGGCGCCGACGTCAAGATCGTTGTGCCGCAGGGGGATCCCTTGTTGGCAGTCGCAATCGATGCGCACGCGCTGCCGACCTTGAGCTTGTTGATCTCGCACGGCGCTGACCCGCAAGCGCCCGACCACGCCGGTCACAGCGTGTTGTGGCTGGCCGCGTCGCGTGCGGACTCCGCACTAATTCTGGCGTTGCTGACGGCAGGCGTGAAGCCGGACACGCGCGCACACGGTGAGGAGACTCCGTTGCTGACGGCGGTGCGCGCTGGCCATACGGACACGGCGCTCGCGCTGCTGGCTGCGGGCGCTTCGCTCGAAGCCGCAGACGCCTTCGGCCGTACGCCATTGATGTTCGCGGCGCGCACCGATGATCGGACTTTGCTTACGGCCCTGCTCGAACACCATGCCGCAATCAACGCCAAGGACCATCTAGGCCGCAGCGCGGTTTGGTACGCATCTCAGGCAGGCTCCTCAGCGGTTGCCCCGCTGCTTGCGGTTGGGGCGGATATCGACGCCCCTGATCAGGCGGGCTTCGGCGTATTGCATGCGGCCGCATTGCAACCCAACGCGCGTGTTGTAGAGCCCTTGCTGAAAGCGCGTGCCGCCATCAACGCCCGCAGTTACGGCGGCGACAGTGCCCTCATGTTGGCAGCGGCTACCGGGCACACCGAGGTGGTGCGCGCATTGCTCACGCGCTCGCCCGCACTCGATGTGCAAAACGGCGGCGGCGATACGGCGCTGATCGTCGCCAGCCGCAGCGGGTTCAATGATATCTGCCGTCTATTGCTCTCCGCGGGTGCGGATCGCGCCCTGCGCAACCGTGCGGGCATTTCCGCCGCCGATGCGGCCGCTGGCCGAGGTTTCGCGGCGTTGGCTAAAGAGATCTCCGGGAAGAGTTAGTTGTTCGAGCACAATGAGCGCATGAATTTTGTGCTAACAGGAGTAGCCGCACGGCTTGCGCTGTCAGCGATGAGCATCTTTGTCGCGAACGCCGCGCATGCAAACTTGGGCGGAAACGCGGCCAGCGTGGTGGCGGATCAGGCTGAACTGCATGGAACGCTGGCGGCTTACAGCCGGCCGCAGTTTGCGATTCAGGAGATCGCCACGGATTCAGGGATGATGCTGCGCGAGTACTTGACCCCAGCAGGCGTCGTGTTTGCAATTTGCTGGTCGGGTCCAGCCCCGCCCGATCTCGAGCAGTTGCTGGGTGCTGCTTACGCTGACTACGTCCAAGCCTTGTCGCAACTTAATCGGTCTGGCTCGAAGCGCAGCGTGCGGTTGATATCTGATGCCTTGATCGTCGAACAAGAAGGACACCTGCGTGCCTATGTTGGGCGCGCCATTTTGCGCGGAATGTTGCCAGAGGGCGTCACGGTCGAGCAGCTGCGCTAGGTCCATGGCTCGCGTGCAGCTTCATTTGGGATTATCCGTGATCGCTCTTACCGGGCTGCTCTGCGGCTGTGTCGGCGGCGACGGTACGACCACGGCAGCCATGGCGAAGGCACCTGTTGCGAATGTCGCTAAGTTGACCGTCGATACCGGTCCAAGCGCGGCGCCAGGTCAGGTCAATCACGCCTACGTCACCGTAAAGGTATGTGCGCCGGGGAGCCAAAGCAGCTGCGCCAGCATCGATCACGTGCTCCTCGACACGGCATCGAACGGCTTGCGATTGGTTGGGTCCGTATTATCGGCGCAAGCGGTATCTCTGCCCAACGAAACCGACGCGCAAGGACAGAACGTGGAGGAATGCGTCGGCTTTGCCGGCGGCCAGACCTGGGGACCGGTGGCGACCGGTGATGTGTACTTGGCGGGTGAGAAGGCCTCTAAAGTGCCGCTGCAGATCATGGATGACGCGGGCGCAGGCGCGCCGGCTCCATCCACGTGCGGCGCCAACGGCACGCTCATCAACGATGTAGCAGGATTCGGCGCAAACGGCGTTCTCGGCGTTGGTGTGTTTGCTCAGGACTGCGGCGAGGCGTGCGTTTCACCGGGCACGCCGCTGCCGATCTATTATGGATGCAGCACGGCCGGCGCCTGCGCAGCGGAAAATGCCCCGCTTGCGCTGCAGGTCACCAACGTCGTCAGCGCGTTCACCGCGGACAACAACGGTGTCATCGTCAATCTGCCGAACCTGGTCAGCGCCAACGGCGATGTCAGCGTGCAGGGCGAGCTCATTTTCGGCATTTCGACGCAGACCGACAACATGCTGCCCGCGTCTGGCTTGACGGTCCTCGGTACCGATGCCAACGGCGATTTCAAGGCCAGCTACAACGGCTCCGCGACGCTGCTGCCGGCGCTGATCGACTCCGGGACGGACGCCTACGCCTTCGACGACCAAACCATACCCACTTGTTCGACGGGGGCATTCGTGGGCTACTACTGCCCCACGGTTGCACCGCAGCCGGCATCCGCGCAAAACATCGGAGTCGGCGTCAACGACGCGGTCAATACGGTGAACTTTGCAATCGCCGATCCGAATACGTTCGTCGTGGGCGCGGCCGCGTTCGCAAACCTTGCCGGCGGCGGCGGTTCGAGTTTCTTCACCTGGGGGATGCCGTTCTTTTACGGCCGCAAGATTTACGTCGATATCGACCAGCGAAGCAGCGGCGCCTATGTGGGACCGTTCTACGCGTATTGACTAAGCAGGCCCCAGGCCAAGAACGGCGGAACCGCGCATCGGCTATCATTCCCCCATGTGCAGCGCGCTCAACATGCCGTCCGACGCGCCGCGGCCGGCGGCGACCGTGATCTTCGCCCGCGAAAGTACGACGGCGCCGGAGATCTTGTTGATGAAGCGCGGCGCCAGCGCGCGTTTCATGCCGGGAGCGTATGTGTTTGCCGGCGGCGCCGTCGATCCGAGCGATGCCGCCGACGCTGTATACGCACTCTGCGCGGATTTTCCCGATGAGCGCGCCAGCCGGCGCTTGAACGTATCGGTGCACGGCTTGAGCTACTACGTCGCCGCGGCGCGCGAGGCATTCGAGGAGTGCGGCTTGCTCATGGCCTACGACGGCGACGGCACTCTCGTGGATCTCACTTCCTGGGACGAGACGCGCTTGCATGCAATGCGCAACCAAGTCAACCGCCAAGAAATCGACATGGTGCAGTTGTGCCGCGCGCACGGTTGGCGCTTGGCACTCGATGAGCTGCACTATTTTGCCCATTGGATCACCCCGCCGGATATGAAACAGCGCTTCGACACTCGTTTCTTTTTGTGCCGCGCGCCGCAGCACCAGCATGCCTCGCTCGCGAGCGGCGAGATGTCGGAACTCGTATGGCGCACTGCAGCCGCCGCGCTCGATGAATGCGCGGCCGGAACACTGCGGCTCGTCTATGCGACTCGCGAGATGCTCAAACAAATCTCCGACTTCGCGCGCATTGACAGCTTGCTCGAGTACGCGAGTCAGCCGCGAGACATTACCACCGTGGTTCCGGTATTTCCTCCCGGCACTCTTCCATAAATTCGAAAGGCCGAAATCGCATGCAAGAATTGAACAAGCGCAGCACCGCCGACGATGTTCTGACGGACTTGGACCTCAGCGGTAAAAACTATCTGCTGACCGGATGCGCCACCGGCATCGGATTTGAGACGATGCGCAGTCTGGCCGCGCATGGCGCCCACATCGTTGCGACGGCGCGCTCGCTGGATCGCGCCAAGGCGGCCTGCGATAAGGTCGCCGGCCTTACCACGCCGCTCTCCTGTGATCAGGATGACTTCGCGGCAGTGGCCGCCGCGATCGAAGAAATAAAGGCTCTCGGACTACAGTTCGACGCCATCATCGCCAATGCCGGCATCATGGGACCGAAGGAGCCTCACGTGCGTTATGGCGTCGAGTCGCAGTTTCGGGTCAATCATTTGTCGCACATGCTGATCGTCACGCGCTTGAGCGAGCAGCTACGCGCGGGCACCGGCCGGTTGGTGATGGTGAGCAGCAGCGCGGCGCAATCCCTCGCGCCCAAGTCCGGGGTCCTGTTCGACAATCTCGATGGACACCGCGGCTACCGGCCCTTCACCTTCTACGGTCAATCGAAGCTCGCCAACCTCGCCTTCGCGAAATCCATGGCCGAACGGCTGCAGCCGCGACGTGTTACATCGAATGCCCTGCATCCCGGCGTCATCATGTCCACCGAGTTGACGCGCTCCTTCGGACCGATGCTGCGTGCGATTTTGCCGGTGGTCACCGCCATCGGCTCGAAAACCATCCCGCAAGGCGCAGCGACCACGTGCTTCGTCGCCGCGCATCCCGCAATGGCCGGCAAGACCGGCGGTTTCTACGCCGACTGCCGGCCTGCCAAGCCGAACGCGCATGCGGATGATCCCGTCTTCCGTCAGCGGCTCTGGGATGTCTCGGCCAAAATCCTGGCGGAAAACGCGCCCGCGTCAGGAGCCGCCTCTGCTTAGGAGCCATGTAGCTTCTCTTGCAGCCAGACTTTGATGAGAGATTGATAAGGCACATCTCGGGCGTTCGCCGCAGACTTGATCGAATCCAAAAGATGCTGCGGAAGCCGCAGCGAGATTGTTTGAGTGGACGGCTTCAGATTTGGAAACACTGTGGGCTTGGCGTCCTTCCAATCCAGATATTCCGTCGAATCATGCCGTTCCCAGAACGTCCGTTCGGCTGCAGCACTGGCGAATTTCGGGATGGGCTTAAGACGCTTGTTCATAAACAAATCGCTCCTTACGGTGCATATCTCTCGCCGAAATTACACGAATTAGTTGGTCGTCGTTTCGCAGCGTAAACGACATATGTACCGGTCGGCCTTCATTGGTCTTGCCGAGAGCGTGAAATCGCGGTTCCACCTGGCTGTGCTTTGCATCGGATAAAATAAGCAAAGGCGAATTGAAAAACACTTGCTCGGCTTCTGCCGTTGAGACGCCATGCTGTTCGTTTTTCCTCGCGTTACCCTCGTCCCAATCGAAGCCAATGACTTTCGATAACTGAGTCACAACTGTATATTACAGTAATATACGCGCAATTCGCAATATGCCGGAACACTCATGCGGCCCCATATTCCCGCCGCGCATGTGCTGATATCGGAATATCAGTTCCGGCTACTGGAAGGCAGCGCTAGCATCGTTGCCATCGACCGGGAGGGGCGCACAATGATAAAGCCAGAAATATCAGTAAGGTCGGGCGAATATCTCTGGTTTGCGGTATCGCTCTTGGTGCTGGTGGCGCTCAAAAGCGCCGAACCCCTGTTCTAAATCGCTCGCGACCTCAATGGATTAAAGGGGTCAATGGCTCGAAAAGTACTGCGCCAGCTGATCCGCGCCGCCGATCAATACGCCATCGATGAACACTTGCGGCACGGTCGCCGCGCCCGAAGCGGCTTTGACCCCCTGCATACTGAACTCATCGCTGAGATGAACGGCTTCGAACGGTATGCCCCGGTCCTTCAATAGCTGTTTCGCCCGCGCGCAATGCGGGCAGCCGTGGCGAGCCAGCATGAAGGCGGGCCGCGGATTCTCATATTCGGGCCGTAGATGCTTCATCATCGTCTCGGCTCCCGACACCTCGAACGGATCGCCAGGCACGTCACGTTCGATGAACATGGCCTCGACCACGCCGTTGTCGACCAGCATCGAGTAGCGCCAGGAGCGCTTCCCTAAGGATGCATCACGGTTGTCGACCAACATGCCCATGGCCGCCGTGAACTCACCGTAGGGGTCGGCGATGAAGCGCAAGCCCTGGGCGTTTTCCGCGCGTTGCCACGCCTCCATGACATAAGGGTCGTTGACCGACAAGCAGATCACTTCGGCGACGCCGGCCTCCTGCAAGTGACTCAGCATGCGCACGTAGCCGGGCACGTGTTCGGAACTGCACGTGGGCGTGAACGCCCCCGGCAATGCAAACAGCGCGACGCGGCGTCCGCGAAAAAGATCCTCGCTGCGAAGTCGCACGACTTTCGCATCGATGAGCTCGACCAATTCGACGTCCGGGATTTGCGATCCTACTCGAGAGGTTCGACCCGGACGTACGTCCAAAGACTGATCGTGTAGCGTGGGGATTAATGAGTTCATTTGCCGTTGCCTCATCGTTCGAGGCTTGCGCACTCGAATGTATATATCACCAAAGAACAAGTTTGTAACCGATTGATTGTCATGCCATGCATTCACTTAACGGATCGTTGTAGTTTACGCCTGCGCAACTGAATATATTAACCTTTGGCGGCGCAAGACGATCGAGCGCAATCGCAAACATGGGGACTCGCCATCGATTTATTAGAGCGCGATGAACAGATACAGCGCTTGGCCCAGGCGTTCACGAGAGCGGACGGCGGCCAGGGGCGCATCGTCGCCATCGCCGGGGAAGCGGGCGCGGGCAAGACCTCCCTGGTAGAGCACTTCGTGGGGGAGCGCGCCCGCCAAGCGCTCATCCATCGCGGCGCGTGCGAGAATCTCTCGACGCCCGAGGTGTTGCTGCCGCTGCGGGACATCGCGCGCGCGGCCGGC
>Ga0182030_10027759_pt1 | contig 10163 bp, 11 predicted proteins | sample 812S3MmetaG_FD_121299 | JGI IMG/M metagenome (GOLD analysis project Ga0182030, IMG submission 121299) | Permafrost microbial communities from Stordalen Mire, Sweden - 812S3M metaG (Illumina Assembly) | ecosystem: Environmental > Terrestrial > Soil > Wetlands > Permafrost | place: Sweden... | reverse complement strand
GTGGAGCGTCTCAACCAGGTGCCGCATGTGGGCTTTGCGGGCGATATCCTGCGTGTCGTTTCCGGGAAATTCGTGTGCTTCCGCCATCGATGATTCAGTGTATCGTTTTAACCGTCGTTTCCGCCCTGCAGACGATACCACCGGCTACATGTTATAAAATGACCGTTTCAGGAGAAACACATGAAACTATTGATAGTCAGTTTCGCGGCGCTCACAATGGCTTGCGCGATTCTTTCGGCTGCCGACGTTGACCCGCTGCAGACCAACAGCGACGCCCTTCGGGCTGCGGTAGATGGCAAGAAGGGTGCGGCCGAGATCAAGCGGCTGGCCGTTCTGGTGTTGACGGAAGCGAAAAAGGAAGAGGGGCCGGCCCCAGCGGACGCTGATAAAGATAACTGGGAAGCGCACGTGAAGTATGCACAAGGGGTCGCGGAATATGCCGAGTACGCGCTCTATTCCGCCTCAGTAGGCGCGCCAGCGGCAACCGCGGCGGATCTGATTGCGACACTGGAGGCACAAAGCCCGAAGAGCAAGTACTTGACCGAGGACGCCTATCTGGTAGTGGCCAATGCGGCGCTGTCTGCGCAGCAGACGGATCGGGCCGCAGCTTTTGCTAAGAAGGCCCTCACCGCGCCTAAAGGAGCGAAACCGGAACAATCGGCTGCCACCGCACACTGGATTATCGGCATTGTGGCAGCTAACAAGAAAGAATACGGTCCGGCCGATAAGGAACTTCGCGCGGCGTTGCCTGGGATCAAAGGTCAGTCCGCCCTTGAAGGGCCTGCATACTTCTTCCTTGGCGAAGCCAATTACACATTAGGGCGTCAGGGCATGGACCGTCTGCAGACTGATCAGGGTATTAAATTCATGCTGCAGTCTTCGCTGATTTCGGGCCAGTATCAGGCATCGGCCGCAACCGAGGCGAAAAGAATGAAAACGGAAATGGGAGAGAAGTAACGCCGGACTGCGGACTGTCACCTTCGCAGATCCGAAACAGAACGAATGGCCCGGTAACGCAATTGCGTTGCCGGGCCACAGTTTTTGAAGCCGGACTACTTCTGCGAAGGAACCGCCTGGAGGACGTACTTATCTCCCGCGCGATTAAACTTCACGCTGGTCTTCCCGGACTCATCCGTGTCGAGCACCAGAGCGTTTCTGGGTACGAAGACCCCGCCCTTCTCGCCGCGGATCAGAAGGTATCCGGAGTTAGCTTCGGATACACGGTATGTACCCGCCGGAAGAGTGGACGCTCCGGCTTTGAATTCGAACGGCACCTTTACATCGAGATCGGTTACCGAACTGGCCAACGCCGATGTTGCAAAAACGGCGAACGCAATTACGCTATAGATGTGCTTTTTCATAGTTTTGTTTTCCTTTTGATCTTGGATCGAACGCGCACAACGGATGCAAAGTCTGTGCGTTTTCGAGTGTTGTAAACAGGAGACACACGTCAGCCCGGGTTCGGGTGTTCATGCGTCAGGAGATTGCCAACGTGGGAAGAAACTATCCCTCGATCTGAGGAACGATACGAATCAACGAAGAAACAGTAATAGTAAGTGACCCACAACGATTTCGACTCGCTGAAATCAACTTACAACCCCAGTTTACAGTGTCTCGGGCGGAATGCCAAATTCATAATTTAGATCTGATCTATGCCATTGATATACAAAAGGTTACTGAGTATGTTAAGGGAAAATACCACCGCATTTATCGGAATCACGTGCGAAGGATTACAGTATTCAGGCCGCTTGATAAGAATTGTAAATAAACGCTTACGCAGGCAATCTAACTGTCAGAGCGGTTTGCTGAAACGTGCCCCACTCATGGCTGTTATGATGTCTCATCAGGAGGATAGATACGTTACATGCGTCACATGCCTGCGATTGGCAACACGTTGAGGCCTGCGTGCTGTTCGATTGCCGCCCTTTCAGCATTTATCCTGTTGTCCTTCCCTCTGTCCGGCGCGGACATTCCGACTGCCCCGTATGACTCCTCCCGCACGTCATGGAATAATTCCGAAGCTCACCTGACCAGCGCAAATGTGAATCCATCGGGCTTCGGAAAGCTTTTCGTCCGCAATCTGGACGGCTGGGTTTATGCTCAACCTCTCTATTTGCAAAACCTCGCGATTCCGGACCACGGTACGCCGAATGTAGTCTTTGTCTGCACGGCGAACAATACCGTCTACGCGTTCGATGCGGACAATCCGGCGATTGCCGCGCCGTACTGGTCGACCAACCTTGGCGCTCCCGATACGACCGCCAGTACCTCTACCAGTCCAAACTCAGAGCCATCGCTCGGGATCATCAGCACTCCCGTCATCGTACGCAGTTCGAGTACGCTCTACGTGGCTTTCAGGCTGGTACGCTGCGCGCTTACGATGCTTCGAACGTAGCGAATCAGATTTGGTCAAGCGACATGAACGCCTCTCGCGATGCGGCTGGCAGTTTCACCAAAAACCTGCCGCCGCTGGTGGTAAACGGCAAGGTTTACGTGGGCAACTTTTCGAGCCAGCTGATTGTGTACGGCTTACTGAGCGGGGTCGGCACTGGTCCCGTTACCATGTCGCTCAACAGCACGACGAATCCATCGGCGTATAACCAGGCACTGACCTTGACCGCGAATGTCTCGCCGCCTGGCGCAACCGGAACGGTCTTGTTCATGGACGGCCCGACTTCACTCGGATCGGCTACGGTGACGTCCGGAACCGCAACGCTCGCGGGTGTCAGCCTCACGGCTGGTTCCCATTCGCTCAGTGCAGTCTACAGTGGCGATTCCATCTACGCGGGTGGCACGGCGTCACTGACTCAGTCTGTCTCGATGGCGGCTCCGGCTATCACGTGGGCGGCGCCCGCCGCGATCACTTTTGGCGGCGCACTGAGTTCAGTGCAGCTGAACGCCACTGCCAGCGTACCCGGCACTTTCGCCTACTCTCCTGCCGCCGGGACGGTGTTGGCTGTGGGCAACGGGCAGAGTTTGTCCGTCACTTTCACTCCCACCGATACCATGGACTATAAAACGGCTTCTGCGACCACGACAATCAACGTCAATCCGGCGCCCGCGCCCGCATCCGGCGTAAACCTGGTGGTAACGAAAGTACTGAGCCGCACCGGCGGCAGCATCGTTATCCAGCTGACGATTGCCAACACCGGAGGCATGACCGCGGCCGTTGTTTCACTCACGAGCGTCAAAATAGGAACTGCAGCCGCAACGCCTTTGCCGCAGAGTCTCGGCGCAATCCCGGGTGGCGGATCGATCGTAGCCACGTTTACCGTGCCCGGTTCGGTGGGAGCGTCCGGCGCAGCCAGCACTCTGACGGTGAGCGGAAGTTATAGCGGAGGCTCTTTCAATTCGTCGGCGCGCATTACATTACCGTAAGTCATGAACCACAGGGAAGAATAACGATGAAAAGAGTACTCAGCATGTTTGCATTCCTCGCTGTTGGCGCGCTGGCAGCTCGTGCCGATATTATTATTACTCTGGACGATCCAAATCAGACCGGCAACCCCGGCCAGACGCTGAGTTTCTACGGCACCATTTCGAATAACAGCACTGACACTAATCCCGCCGATGCCATTTACCTGAACGAAGACGGTGTCACTTTAGGGCTGAGCAGCCCGGGTTACACATGGATCGACGATCTGGCAAACACGCCTGCCGATCTGATCGGAGGCCAGTCATCCGGCGATATCGAACTCTTCGACATCGTGCTCACCGATCCGCAAAGCGATCCGTTCGGAAACTACAGCGGCACTTACACGCTGCTCGGTGGCGCCGATGGCGGGGCTGACACCGCGCAGGATTTTCTGGCTCAGGCCGGGTTTACCATAACGACTGTGGCCCCGGAACCGGGAACCTTCGCGATGCTCGCCGGCGTCATTCTGGCCGCGATGTGGCGCAAGGCGATGAGACATACCCGGTCAGACGGCATCTCTACATAAAGTAGTCTTTGACCTTATCGAGCAAGCCCTTTTCGTGCGGATCGTTATCCACCGGCAGCGTATCTTCGAGTTCCTCGAAAATGCGCCGCTGGTCACGCGTGAGCTTAGTCGGAATGCGCACGTCAATATGAACGATCAGATCTCCGCGGCCTTTGCCCTGCACTTCGGGAACGCCCTTGCCTTTGATCTTCAGCTGCGCTCCGTTCTGCGTGCCTTCGGGGATATGAAGTTCATGCGGACCCTCAAGCGTTGGCGCCTGAATAATCGCGCCGAGTACAGCTTGCGCCACATTTATCGGGATGCGGCAATGCAGATCGTTTTCGTGCCGTTCGAAGACCGGGTGCTCTTTGACACCGAAGAAAATGTAGAGATCGCCGTTGGGTCCGCCATTCGTACCGGGCTGGCCTTCGCCTGAAACGCGCAAGCGGTTGCCATCCGCGATACCAGCCGGCACCGTGACCTTCAGGCGCTTATTGACGTGCTTGTAGCCCTCACCGCGGCAATCGCGGCAAACCTGTTTCACGATTTCGCCCGCGCCGCCGCAATGGGAACAGGTGCGCCTGACGGAAAGAAACCCCTGCGAGAACATCTGCTCGCCGCGGCCATGGCACGCCGGGCACTGCATCATCGAGCTATCAGGTTCGGCGCCCCTGCCACGGCAGCGCTGGCACGGTTCCATCTTCGGCACCTGCAGTTCCACCGCCTTGCCAAACGCGGCTTCTTCGAAGGTCAGTGTCAGATCGTAGCGGAGATCGTCGCCCTTGGTGGCGCGGGGCCTGCCGCTGCGCTGCGCACCGCCGCCTCCGAACATGTCGCCAAAGCCAAACACCTGGCTAAGCAGATCGCCCAGATCCATCGACGATGGGTCGAAACCGCCAGAAGCGCCGGAGACACCGGCATGCCCATAGGCATCGTAGGCCGCGCGCTTCTGCGCATCGGAAAGAACGCCATAGGCTTCGGCCGCTTCTTTGAATTTCTCTTCGGCCTCGGTGTCACCCGGGTTGCGATCGGGGTGGAACTGGAGAGCCAGCTTGCGGTAAGCGCTCTTAAGTTCCTGCTCGCCCACGCCGCGGCTGACGGCCAGAATTTCGTAATAGTCGCGTTTAATGGTCGGCATCGTAACTCACTGCTTGGTTATATTTTAAGAATTCTGGAATCGGGGCGTGCCGCGGCGGGCACCGCCACCCGCACCATGGACGGGCGCAGGAGCTTGCCTTTGAAGTTATAGCCGCGCTGGAATTCGCCGATCACGGTGTTTTCGGGTGCATCGTTTGTTTCCACGCGCTCAATAGCCTGGTGCTGGTGCGGGTCAAACGGCTTACCGGCGGCCTCGATCGGCTCAAGACCCGTTTTCTTCAGCGATTCCGCCATGCGCTGGTAAATCATCTGAATACCCTTCGCGTATTCCGGGCTGTTGGAATCGGCCGCCAGCGCGCGCTCAAAGTCATCCAGAATCGGGACCAAATCTCCCACGACTTCCATGCTTGCGTACTGCGATTGTTCGATGCGCTCCCGCTCGGTGCGTTTGCGGAAATTATCGAACTCGGCCTGTCTGCGCAGCAGCGTATCCCGCAGGTCGTCGCGCTCTGCTCGCAAGCCATCGCGTTCGATACGAAGCTGATCGAGTTCCGCGGACGTAGCGGTCTCGGATGCGGTTGTAGGGTTGGCGGACACGTCGTCCGCTCTGATTTCAGGGTTTTCCACGGTTAGATTCTGTTTTAGAAGTTGTCTGTTTCAAGATTAGCATCGGGTAATAGCAACAAGCGGAGACTCCGCCTGGTTCTTGGATGCGCCAGGTCAGGACTGCGATTCGAACGCCTGCCCGATCTGCTGCACCGCCGAGATCACCCGGTCGTAATGCATCCGCATAGGGCCAAGAACGGCAATCCGCGCCCGCACTCCCGACGGAAGATCCACTGTAACGCCTATCAGCGCCAGTTCACGCATCGAAGGATGAGCATCTTCGAGCCCCACATGCACGCTGACCCGGCCGTGCGAACTATCCAGAAAACGATCCAGCAACGCCACAACCTGCTGTTTCTGCTCGAGTGCGCGGAATAGTTCGTGCATTCGCTCCCGGGTCATATGAAGATCCAGACCGACCAGATACGAAGCTCCGTCCATGGCAAGTTGCGGATCGGAGTCGGCGAAAAGACCTTTCTGGCAGAGCAGGGTGAGATGGCGCAAAATCTCGTCATATTGCGCGCGCTCTTCTTCTATCCGGCGCAGCAGTTCGGCACGGGCACGCTCCAGCGTCCAGCCCGCGAAGTGATGGTTCACGTAATTGCGCAGCAGCGTGAGATCGGCTTGCTGCAATTCACGATTCAGCGTGACTACCCGGTTGCTGACCATGCGATCGCGCGTTGCCACAATCATGAGGACGCGGCGGTCGGAGAGCGCAACCAGTTCAATATGTTCGAGTTCCTGCGATGAGACCGGGAGGGCAGTAGCAATTCCCACGTTGTGTGTAAATTCAGTAAGAACCCGCGAAGCCGTGGCCACGCGGTCTTCGAGCGAGTTGGCCGACTGCATACTCGCGTAGATGCGCTGCCGTTCGGCATGCGGCAATGGCCGCGCCGGAACGCTGGCGGCGAAGTCACGAAAGGCTTTATCTGTTGGAACGCGACCGGCGGATGCGTGCGGCTGCGCGAGGTAGCCGTCGTCGGCCAGATCGGCCATCACGTTGCGGATAGTGGCAGGGCTAAGCGAAAGATGACGCAGGCGGGCGAGCGTCCGGGAACCCACCGGTTCGCCGGATTCGATATGGGCGCCAACAATCTGGTGAAGGATCGTTCGCTCCCGCGCCGTAAGTTGTCTTTGTGCCGACTGCATCGCGTCAAACCGCCTGTTTTCACTATATAACGGCGTAGAGCGCAGCCGCAGCGAGTGGTTTGCGAATATCTTATTTGGTGAGGAAGATGACAAATAAAACGTTACTACTGTTGCTGTTGGCGGGAACCACGGCTTTTGCGGATCAGGTGACGCTGAAAAACGGCGACCGGGTCACCGGCGCCATCGTCAAGAAGGATGGCAACAATCTGACGGTGAAATCCGATCTGATGGGCGTGGTGACGATCCCCTGGGACCAGGTTACGGATATAAAAACGAATGAACAACTGAATGTAGTGCTGACCGGCCAACCTCCGCAAACTCCCGGCGTCAAAGCGACGATTGCCGCCACCAATGGGCAGATCACGCTATCAGGCGGGCCAAACGGACCGCAAACCGTGGCGCCCGCCGGCATCGTTGCCATCCGGGACAACGCAGAAGAGGCCTCCTACGAGCGGCTGCTGCATCCGACTTTGCTTCAGCTCTGGGTGGGCACCGCCACGCTCGGCCTGGCAGGCACCCAGGGTAACGCGACGACTAGCACTTTCAATACTGCCGTGAACACGTCACGTACCACCAATCACGACGTGATTTCACTTTATTTCAATGGCGTGAACTCATCGGCGACAGTTAACGGCGTGCATTCCGGCACTGCGCAGGCGGTTCGCGGAGGCTGGAAGTACGACCGAAAAACGGGCTCCCGCCTGGAGATCAATACTTTTAACGATTACGAATACGATAAGTTCCAGAGTCTGGACCTGCGTTTTGTGATCGGTGGCGGTCTGGGATATCGTGCGTGGAAGAGCACGCGCGGGGCCCTGCAGATTCAGGCGGGTGTCGATTACGATCACGACAAGTTTTCACCGACAGCCGCGCCGGCTTTTTCCCGCAATTCCTCGGAAGCCTATTGGGGCGACGATTTCACCTATAAGCTTAATGGCACGACCAGCATCGTTCAGGGATTCCGCATGTTCAACAATCTCTCGGATACCGGCGCTTATCGTACGAACTTCGATATATCGGGCAACACGAAGTTGCGTAAGTGGCTGGTCTGGAACGTCAGTTTCAGCGATCATTATCTGAGCGATCCGGTGGTGGGCCGGAAACCGAATGACATTTTGTATACGACCGGCGTTGGCGTTACGTTCGGAAAATGATCAGTTGTCCGTTGGAGCTTTGTCGAGGTGATCGATTACCAACACATCGACAGGGACGCTTTTCATCTTCACGAGTTTCAGTCCGAGTTGGGTTTCAAGCGCGGTGAAGATATTGGGTCCGCCGTCGCCCGGGTCGGAGGGTGTTGCTTCACCTGGCGGCGGTCCATCCGTCACAGGCAATTTGCCTTCAAATTCCAGCCGGAATTCATAGACTCCGGTGAGGCCGGTTTTATCGACTATACGCGGTCGCGGCACGCCCGAAGGCTCCGCATTCGAATAATTCACAAAGCTTCCGAGCAGCCATAGAAAGTTGGGAATCGATGTTCTTTCACTGGCGCGAACCATCTGCCACTTCCCCCACGGCAGCGTAAACCGCCCCTTTTCGGCAACGGCCAGATGCGGAAAGCCCTGCTTGTCATAGCTATCGTTGGCAGGATCGGCGGGATATGAATCGGTGCCGGGAACCCATTCGTGAAACTTTGGTCCACCGGGAGCCACCGTCAATTCGTATCCGGGAAAATTCCTCGTCTCATGATGGAGCGCCAGATGAAAACGCTCTGCAAGCAGGTCTTGCAACATGAGTTGCATCTGCTCTTCTGTTGTATCCGGCGGCATGGTCGCGGTCACAGTGAAAAAACGATCTGCCTCACTCATCCATTCAGGGCCTGCAATCTGATCGCGGGACCGCAGGCCATAGGCCATCAGGATCAAAGTATCCAAAGGCATCTGCGAGAAAGTGACGCGGCCCGGATCGCTGGTGCCCGGACCACCGTGTTTGCGCTGGTAGTTTTGCGGTTCGTATTCGCCGCCAACCTTGATGGATGCCACATCGAATCTCGGCTGCGCGGCGGGTTGGGCAAGCAGAGGTGCGGCAAGCAAAAGCACGCCCAAGCCGAACCGGCCGATCATGATTGCCTCATTGAGCAACCAGTCTGTCTCAATTTCCGGTCGGCACTTTTTCCGCGTGGTCAATTATGATCACATCGAGCGGGACATCCTTCACTTTCACCAGCTTCAGGCCGAGTTGCTGTTCAAGAGCAGTGAAGATATTAGGAAGTCCGCTGCCTGGATCGGTGGCCGATTGCGGCGCCGGCCCCCCGTCGCCGCCGCGTCCGGCAAGCAGCGGCAGGTTGGCGAACATCGCCGCCGAAAGGCCCTGGCAGCCCTGGCAGTCGAATTCAACGGTGAAGTCATACTTTCCTGTCAGTCCGGTCTTGTCGGCGATGCGTGGCTGCGCTACGTTGGGATCGCTTCCCAACGCGCGACTGACCATATTCCCCAACTGCGCCGCAAAGTTGGACATGTTCCGTGCCTGATACTGCGCGCGAAGCGTGCCTTTACCCTCCTTCATTGCCGTCTGCGGCCCCGGCGGAAAGTTGAATGAGCCATCGGGTTTGAACTTCGGCATTGCCGGAGCGGTCGGCTCCCCGGTGGCCGATCCTTGCGCCGTCTCCTTCAGCTTCGGACCTCCGGGCGCAACCACCAGGTCGTAGCCCGGAAAATTCCTCGTCTCATGGTGCAGTTTCATCTGGAAGCGCCCCACCAGAAGATTCTGCAGCATGAGCTGAAACTGCTCGTTCGTCGTGTCGGGAGGCATTGTTGCGGTAATACTGTACAAATTCGGCCCCATGAAGTCGCTCATCCACGCGGGTCCGGAGATTTGATCTGCCTGAACACCATACGCTTTCGTCAGGAGCGGCATCAATGGCGTTCGCCCAAATGTGATCCGCCCCGGATCGCTGGTTCCCGGGCCGCCGCGTTGCCCCATCGGTGCTGAACCCTGCGGGTCGAACACCTTCACCGACGCCGCATCGAATTGTGGTTGCCGCTCTTGCGCAAAGCCCGGAACTGCAAGCGCAACGATGCAGAGGAGCACTCGAATCGTCATAGATCTCCTTACAATAACATCTCCATGTAAACGTTCGAGCGCGCATAAGGCGAACGCCGCACGTGCTCCGGCGGCAAATGCGTGAAGCCCTGCGATTCATAAAGATGGATCGCATTCGGCAGTTTCGTGTTGGTCTCCAGGTACAGTCGCTTCGCGCCGATCTGCCGTGCACGTTCGACAACCCTGGCCAGCAATTTCCTGCCGACACCGAGCCCACGGCTCTCCTCCGACACCGCCATCTTGCCAATCTCAAAACTGCCGTCACCCATCGCAAGCAACGCACAACAGCCGATCGTGCGGTCTCCAGGTATCGCCATTACAATCTCGCCACCCGGCCGCAAAATATGC
>Ga0182030_10027758_pt1 | contig 10163 bp, 12 predicted proteins | sample 812S3MmetaG_FD_121299 | JGI IMG/M metagenome (GOLD analysis project Ga0182030, IMG submission 121299) | Permafrost microbial communities from Stordalen Mire, Sweden - 812S3M metaG (Illumina Assembly) | ecosystem: Environmental > Terrestrial > Soil > Wetlands > Permafrost | place: Sweden... | reverse complement strand
TGTGGCGTTGTGACACGACTCGTGTAGAAGAGGACTATGAAACCTTTCATCTCGAACGTGAAGTCCCCCGTCGGCGTGTGGAGCGTAGTGGGGACCAGTGAGGGCGTCCTACGTATTCATCTGCCCCAGGACGAACTGACCGCGTCGAAGGGCCAAGCCCCCACACCGGTCGCTGAGGCGGTGCGACAACTCAAGGAGTACTTCGCGGGCACACGGCGCGCGTTCCAGGTGCGACTCTCGCCGTCACCCGCGACCGATTTTCAACGCGACGTGTGGGGAGCGCTGCAAAAGATCCCCTACGGTCAAGTGCGCACCTACGGTGAAGTGGCCGATTCGGTCCGTCGGCCCCGCGCGCATCGCGCGGTCGGCAACGCCAATCACGCCAATCCGTGGCCGATCGTCGTGCCGTGTCACCGCGTGGTCGCGTCCGGGGGGCTCGGTGGCTACGGAGGCGGTGACCAGGTGAAACGCTACCTACTCGACCTCGAAGGCGTGCACTACGACTGAGTCGTCGGGGCGTCGCTTCGACGTTAGGAGACGGACACGGGCTCTTGCAACGCGGCGAACATCGCCACCGCACCGTTGGACAGACTCTGGCGCTCTTCGTCGCTCAACACGTTGAAGCACTCGGCCATCATCGCCGAGGTCAACTCTTCGGCGCGCACCTTCTTGGCGGCGGACTCGGGCGTCACGGCGGGCGTTTCTTCCTCGACGTACCCGTGCATGGTGAAGACCGCCGGGTCCTGGAGATAACAGGCCTCAACCGCGCTCAACCCGACTTCGTTCACCGCGTCGATGTGGACACAGCCACGAAGTTCGCGCAAAAGGATGCAGCCGAGGTACGCGGCGTGCACCGGGCTCGTCGGCACGTCGTACTGCTTGTAGCCGTCGACGAGGTGGTGGTGACCGCTCTCGATCGAGGCCGCGACCTTAAGGGCCGCCGCGGCGAAATCACCCAGGACCTGGTCATCGATCGCACCGAACGTGCGATCGGCGAATTCGTAGGCGGCCACCACGTAATCGGCCGCGACCGCGACGGGGTCCGCCTTCTCTTTGGCCTGGGTCCACATCCGATCGAGGACGCGAGGGTGAAAGAAGGTGAAGGCGTCGATGACGACGTCGGTGTCGACGTCCCCGAGGGTGCCACCTCGACCGAGGCCGTAGTACTCGAAGGAGTTGAGTCCGCTCTCCTTGCCCCGAGCTCGGGTCAAGGGATCGAAGTAGAACGACATTCCCAGTACCTGGACGGGGTCGGCGGTGGCGTCGGCGAGTTGCAAAGAGTTCATAACGCGCACATTAGGTCGAGCGCCACGTGCTCCCGGAGGACGCGCGTCGGTCTCGCGAGACGCGCAGTTCGATCTTCGTTCCCACGTCGGTCGTGACGAAACGCGACGAGCCGCCGTGGCGCTCGACTATCTCGGCGACGATCGCGAGTCCCAGTCCCGTGCCGCCGGAGTGGCGAGCACGCGCCGGGTCCGAACGTACGAATCGCTCGAAGAATCGGTCACTCTGGCTGACGTCGATGCCCTCGCCGTCATCGGCCACCGTGACCACCGCCTCGGCCCCTTCGTAGTGCGAATCGAATCGCAGCTCTTCGGTGGCGTAGCGCGCCGCGTTGTCAACGACGTTTCGGATCATTCGTTTCAGCATCGCGGGGTCGCCCGTGACGCGCGTCGGGCGCACCATCGTGGTGTCCACGCACAGTTCGCTCAGGAGGCGCACCCGATGTCCCTCTTCGAGGAGCAGATCGTCGAGGTCGACGTCGGCGCTGTGGATTTCGGCTCGGTGCTCGTCGTGTCGCGCGAGCCACGCGAGATCGTCGATCAGCGTCTCGAGACGACGGCCCTCGCGCATCACGACCTCGCCCACTTCGTTCCAATCCGCGCGATCGGGGTCTTTCGCGGCTCGTTCGGTCGTGGCGAGCAGCGTGGTGAGCGGACTTCTCAGTTCGTGACTCGCGTTGGAGACGAACTCCTGCTCGAACTGCGACGAGGCCTCGAGTCGGTCCAACATGGCGTTGACCGTTCGGGCCATGCGAGCGATCTCGTCCTTGCCCCCGGTCGGGGGCACTCGTTGTGAGAGGTCCGTGGCCGCGATGGTGTCGACGCGGCGTCGAATCGACTCGACCGGCGCGAGCGCGAGGCCCATGCCGATCCAGATGAGACCACCGGTTATCAGAAGCAACAGCGGGAACGAGACCACCAGGCTGGCCATCAAGACGTCAACGCTGTGATCGATGTCCTTGCCGTAGATGAAGCCGAAGATCAGTCCCGGTCCGCGGGGGGTGGAGATGGTCGCGATCTGACCCGAGCTGACCTGGGACACGGTGGCTCGGTCGCGAGGCGATCGCACCATTGTCAGCGCCATCCGGGCGCCCGTCGGAGTATCGACGTTGGTGCGAGCCAGCACGGGCGCCTTGGAGATCGCCGAACTGGCCGCCCACACTTTGGTCCCCGAAAGATTCGTGACCTGGAGCACGACGTCACCGTGCATCGCCAGGACGACGCGGGAGTCGTTGGCGGACTTCGCGTTGGCGAAGATCTCCTGGGTGCGAATCATCTGACTCTGGATCTCGTTATCGGCGTCGGTCGTCAGTGAATGTCGTACGAGGTGCACGAGTGAGACGCCCGTCACACTGAGGATCGCCGCCACGGCCAGGACGAAGATGAAGGTCAACCGGGCCCGAATCGAGAACGTATGACGCTTCGGCATTAGTCCGCGCGGATGCTGTAGCCAATGCCGCGCACGGTGCGGATGACTGACTCGTAGGGGGCGCAGTCGATCTTCCGGCGAAGGTAACCGATATAGACCTCGACGATGTTGGGGTCGCCGTCGAAGCCACCACCCCACACCGCGGCGAGGATGTCGGTCTTGGCCAGTGGTTCGTTCGCACTCTCCATCAGGTACTCCAGCAAGGCGAACTCCCGAGGGGTCAGCGCGACATCGCGGCCGTAGGCGGCGACCGCTCGGCGAAGCGGATCGAGTGAGATCGGCCCGACCACCAGTCGCTGGGGCCGCCCGCGGTCGTGTCGGCGCAGTAACGCGTGGAGGTGCGCGATCAAGATGGAGTTCTCGAACGGCTTGTGCATGAAGTCGTCGGCACCGACCTCGAGCCCCTCGACCTCGTCCCACTCGCCGTCCTTGGCGGTGAGCATCAGCAACGGGGTGTCGACGCCGGCCGCGCGTAGGTCCTGACAGACGCTGAAGCCGTTGCGCTTGGGCAACATGAGGTCCAGCACGATGACGTCGTACTCGCCATCTCGTCCTTCGGCCAGTCCCGACTCGCCGTCGTGACGCTGCTCCACCTCAAATCCGGCGTCTTCGAGGAGGTTCGCCACGGCCTTGGCGAGGGCGTAATCGTCCTCAATTACCAACACTCGTCGGCGGTCCGCACTCATTGCAAGTAGAGGTTACCGTTGGACCCTTCGACCACCTTGAGCTTGGCGAGACCGTGCGGGGCTGGCCCGTTGAGGACGTCCCCCGTCGTGACCGCGAACTCCGAGCCGTGGCACGGACAGACGATGATGTCGTTCGCCGCGTAGTAACCGACGGTGCAACCGGCGTGCGGACAGACCGCGTCGTAGGCGAAGAAGGCCCCGTCGGTGTGAATCACGATGCCCGGATCGCCCGACGAAGGAATGGTGAAGGCGGCGGCGCGTCCCTTCGGTACGTCCTTCGCACTCCCGAGCAGCGTGCCCTTCGTCGTCGAGACCGCGCCACCCGTGGTGGGCGTCGTGGTCGTGGGTGAACCACCCGTCGGCACCGTGAGGTTCGTCGTGGCACTCGCGGCGCGTTTCGCTCCCCCGACTGCCTTGCCGACCTCGACGGCGGCGCCACCGAGGACCAGCACCGCCGCACCCACCCCGGCCGCGACCGCGCCGCCCATGACGAGCGCGCGACGTTCCACCGAGTCGATCGACACGCGCGTCACCAACGGGGCGCGCTCCCCGAGCAAGACGGGACAGACCGTTTTGTCACAGGCCAGTCCCTGGCGTGCCGCGCACGCGCCCTCGTGGAAATGACCGCAGATCCGTTGGACCGTCGCGAACGGTATCGCCACCAACTCGGGCGAGGCGACACCTTCTCTCGTGGCGACCCGGTTGGCGATCCAGGCGTCGGCCGAGAGCTTCGTGCCACCGCCCGTGATGATGAAGGGCAGCCAGGCGAAGAAGAAGACGATGTCGGCGCCGGTGAAGTACGGCGACGCGTGGAAGCTAATCGTCAAGAACAGGCTGAAGGAGAGGACCGCGCCGCCGATCGCCGCGATTCGAGTCCAGAGTCCGAGCAGCACGCCGACGCCGATCGCGACCTCGGAGAATGAAATCACGACACCGATCGGCACGGCGACGCGGATCAAGTGGATGAGCAGGGCGTGGAGGGGACTCGTGTGCGAGGCGGCGATGAGTTGGGCCTGGATCGATATCGGGCTCTGGGCGCGAAAGAAGTTCGGGTTGGCCAGTTTTTGTAGTCCGGCGTAGAGGAACGTCGCGCCGAGGAAGAGTCGAAGCGGCAACAACGCCCATTCGGCCATGGACCAGGCCCGAACCGGGGCGCCGAAGGGAAGGCGTTCGGACCTACGGGCGCGACCAACGGGCGGAGTGGGCGTCTCGAGCATGCGTCCATCGTGACACAGGGCGAATTTGGGATTAACTTCGCGAACTGAGTCTTTAGGTAATTGTTATCTAGGAGAATGGACGAGTGCTCGCCGCCTCCATTGTCTCGTACCTGCTGAGCGAGATACACCGGCTTCCCGGAGGACTCGTCTACGGACTCGTCACGCTGCTGGTCTTCGGTGAGGCGGCCCTCTTCATTGGCTTCGTCCTGCCCGGCGAGACCGCGGTCCTCGTGGCCGGCGTCGTCGCGTCCCAAGGGCGCGTCAACGTCGTGCTCGTCGCGGTCGTGGTCGTCGCGGCCGCGATCACCGGGGACAGCGTGGGCTACGTGATCGGACGGCGCTACGGCGAGTCACTGATGAAGTTGCCGATACTGAAACACCGACGCGCCGCGTTGGATCGCGCCCTCGAGGGCCTTCGACGACGAGGTCCCATCTACGTCTTCATCGGTCGGTTCACGGCGTTCTTGCGCGCGGTCATGCCCGGACTCGCGGGCATGAGTCGAATGAACTACCGGCGTTTCTTCATCGCGAACGCCCTCGGCGGGATCATCTGGGGCATTAGCTTCACGCTGCTCGGGTACTTCGCGGGCACGGCCCTCACGCGAATCGAGAAGTACACCAGCTGGGTGGGTCTGAGCGTGTTGATCGTGATGATCCTCTTCTTCGTCATCTTCCACTTCGTGAAGAAGAGCCGCGAGACCAATGAGGACGACGCGGATCACGACGGCGACGACTCAGCGCAAGACGTCGAGTAGTTCCTCGCTCGCGCCGACCCGCCAGGCGTCCGAGCGCTTGACCAACAGTCCGGCGCTCGCGCTCGGCCCGTGACCTCGCACGAGGGACCGAACGTACAGTTCGTCGCATTCGGTCTCGAGTGCGGCCTTGATCCGGTCCATTGGTTGATCCACGCTCACACTGGCGCTCGTCGCCACGATCTTTGGACCGACCAATGGATCGTCCCAGAGGGTCGCCAAGATCGAGTCGATCTGATCGTGCGCCAGCTCAGCGTCCACTCGAGCGCGGTGTCGCCACGGCGGCGCGCTCGAATCCAAGAAGCCGTTCACCAGGGCCTCGGCGTCGGCGAACGCCACGACACCGTCAGCCGGAACGGCACGCTCCACGCGCCGCGCTTGTTCGAGCACGTGAGGCACGACCCACGGCAAGAGCCACGCCTCGAGACCGAGCCACGCGGGCCAGGCCGCGTCCACGATCACGACGGTCACGCCGAGTCCCAGGGCGTACGCGTAACGCGCGACTTCGCCGTAGCGCGCCAGCGCCGCCTCGTCGACCTGGTCGCGGTGGGGTTCGACGCGGGCCCACTCGACACTGAGACGCACGCCGTCGAAGCCCATCGCCGGGACCAGGTCCAGGACCTGCTCGTAGTCGTGCCACAGGTCGTCGGCGTCACCGGGTCCGACGTGTCGCCCCAGCGCGATCGTGGGGCGAAAGCACGTCGAGGGTTGATACGGTCCGTCGAGACCTCCCTCGACGGCATAACCCTCGAGGGTCACGTAGCGCCGCGGTCGTCTCTGCACGGGTTCAGTTTCGCACGCGGGGTCGAATCGAACTCCGGTATCGTTCGATTCGTTGCCCCTCGGGGGCCGATCGAAGGAGCACCATGGCCGACGAAGTACTACGTGAACGGCGCGGACACGTCGAGATCCTCACCATCAACCGCCCCGAAGCGCGCAACGCCATCAACCGCGCGACCGCGATCGCCCTCGGCGACGCGCTGGACGCGTGCGAGAGCGACGACGACGTCTGGGTCGTCGTCTTGACCGGCGCGGGCGATAAGGCCTTCTCCGCGGGCATGGACCTCAAGGCCTTCGCCGCCGGTGAGTTCCCCATCACCGACAAAGGATTCGGTGGCATCACCCAGCGCGACTTCCCGAAACCACTGATCGCCGCCGCCAACGGCGCGGCGCTCGCCGGTGGATTCGAGATCCTGATCAGTTGCGACATGGTCGTCGCGGCCGAGCACGCCAAGTTCGGCATTCCCGAAGCGTCGCGCGGTCTGATCGCCGGCGGCGGCGGTTTGATTCGTCTCCCCAAGCGCATCCCCCTCGCCGTCGCCTACGAGATGGCGCTCACCGCCGATCCCATCGACGCGCAGCGCGCCTACGAACTCGGTCTCGTGAACCGCGTCGTGGCGGGCGAGAAAGTCCTGGACGAAGCCGTCGCGCTCGCCGAACGCATCGCGAAGAACGCCCCGCTCGCGGTGCGCACGTCAAAGGACGTCATGAAGCGTGCGCGCGAGCTCTCCGAAGAGCAGTGCTGGCAGCTCAATACCGAGGCGTTCGGAATCATCGGTCGTAGCTCTGACGCGATGGAAGGCGCCGTGGCCTTTGCCGAGAAACGCGAACCCAACTGGCAAGGTAAATAGTCAGGTCGACGACCCTCACCTAGTGCAGGTGAAAGACGAGGGCTGAGGTCGCGGCCGCGGCGACGACGACCACGGGAAACGGCGCCTTCGCGAAGAGGGCCGCCACGGCGACGGCGAGACCGGCCAGTCGGTGATCGATGACGACGTGCGTCTTCACGACGACGCCTTGGGCGACGACGAGCGCGCTGAGCAAGGAGATAGGAATCAGCGCGTTGATACGTTGCAGTCGATCGTTCGCCAGCCACGGTTCGGGGACGAGGTGACCGAGGAGCTTGATGGAAAAGCACAGCACGCTCGTCGCGCCCAGCACGATCCACATCGCCACTGCACTCATCGCGCTCTCCACCCGAGCACCACGGCGACGAGCGTCGTCGCGATGATCGGTAGTCCGGCCGGCAACCACGGCGTGACGATCATCGCGAAGACCATGGACGTGACCGCGACGCCGCGCAGGAAGTTCGTCTGCAGGCGAGGCCACAACAGTCCGAGAAACGCCGCGGGCACCGCCGCGTCGAGTCCCCATGAAGCGGGATTGCCGAGCGCTTTGGCGCCGAGCGCACCCAGCAACGTGAAGATGTTCCAGAAAATGAAGACACCGGTGCCGGTGATCCAAAAGCCTTCGCGCATGGCCGCGACGCCCCGGGGGGCTTGGGAGAGCGCGACCCCGGTGGACTCGTCAATGGTGATGTGCGCCGCGAATACCCGGCGAGCGCCCTTCACCTTGAGTAACGGCGCCATCTGGATGCCGTAGAGGGCGTTTCGGGTGCCGAGCATCGTCGCGGCCGCGATCGCGCTGGCGGCCACACCGCCGGAGGCGACGACACCCACGGCGGCGAACTGACTCGCGCCGGTGAAGGTGAGGAGCGAGAAAAGACAGCTTTGCACCACGGAGAAGCCCGCGGCGACGCTCGCCGCCCCAAAGGCCACGCCGTAGGTGCCGACCGTGATCGCCACGCTGAGCGAGTCGCGAACGGTACCCCTGGTCAGGTTCGACATCCGAACAGTCTTGCCGAATCGAATAACTAACTGGTAGGGCGACTTCGCGAAGTCACGTGGGGCGCACTACTCTCTAACTAAGCACGTCAAAGGAGAAGGCAGTGTTCTTAGGCGAAATATTTGGGCCCGATCTCTTGATCGTTGTCATCGTTGTCGCAGTCCTCGTCTTCGGGGGCTCCGCTATCCCGAAATTGGCCAAGAACCTCGGTTCGGCCAAGTCCGAGTTCGAGAAGGGGTTGAAGGAAGCCAAGTCCTCCGACGCCACCGCCGACAAGCCGGCGACGCCGACCGAGACCAAGGCCCCCGACACCGACAAGTAGTTCTCCGTCCTCGCCACTCCGAGGAGCCCGCGACACGTGTTTCGCGGACACCTCGTGTGCGCCAGGTGAATCCTTTCTTTGAACGGACTTCCGCCCGATTGACGACGGGTCACGCCGTTTTTTTTGAGTAGTGTCGTGACGTGGAATCACCTACCCTGCCCCCACAGGGTGTAACAGTTCGCACTCGTCGATGGCGTCGCGTGCGACGCTTCGTTGCACTCCCACTCGCGGCACTGGCCCTGTCCGGTTGCACCGTGCCCTCCTTCGGCGCCCACAAGGGTGCGACGACCGAGTCCAGTTCCGTCTTTCACCTCTGGCAGGGCTTCTCGATCGGCGCGGTCATCATCGGCGGTTTCACGACCCTGCTGTTCGTCTACGCGATCATCCGATTTCGACGCAAGGGTGACAACATCCCGCGACAGGCGCAGTACCACCTCCCGGCCGAAGTCCTCTACACCGTCGTGCCGATCCTGGTCGTCTTCGGCCTCTTCGCGGCCACCTTGGTCGTCGAGAACAAGGAAGTGGCCAATCCCAAGACCAACTTGACCGTCGACGTGAACGCGTTCCAGTGGGGCTGGAAGTTCACGTATCCCGGCACCGAGACGGTCGTGATCGGCCAGACGACCCAGAACCCGACGATGGTCATCCCGGTCAACACGAACGTGCACATCAACCTGACCTCTACCGACGTCATCCACGGCTTCTACGTGAAGGCCTTCAACTTCTCGCGCTACGCCCTACCGGGCGTGTTGAATCAATTCACCCTCGAGGCGGTCAAGACCGGCGACTTCTACGGTCAGTGCACGCAGCTCTGCGGTCTCTACCATTCACTTATGTTCTTCAACGTGAAGGTCGTCTCGCGATCGCAGTACACCGCGTGGCTCGCGAGCACGGCGAACCCCGTCGCCTTCGCCGCCGCGCAAAAGACGACGGGTCAACAGACGGCCACGCAGGTACCGACCAAGCCGGCCTCGAGCCACGGGGATAACTAATGGTTGATCTGATCACGCCACCACCGACCCTCGTGGACGACTTCCCCCACGGCGACGAAGGGCACGACGAACACCACGGTCCGACCGGGATCCTGAAGTGGATGACGTCGACCGACCACAAAGTGATCGGGCTCTCCTACACCGTCACTTCGGTCGTCATGCTCATCATCGGTGGGCTGTTCGCCGAGATCATTCGCGCCCAACTGGCCTCGCCCAACGGAACCCTCGTCTCACTGGCCCAGTACAACGAACTGTTCACGATGCACGGCTCGGTGATGATCTACCTCTTCGCCGGTCCCTTCGCCTTTGGAGGACTCGCCAACATCATCGTGCCGATCCAGATCGGTGCGCCGGACATGGCCTTCCCGAGACTGAACGCCCTCTCCTATTGGCTGTACCTCATGGGTTCGATCACCATGTTGATGGGCTTTTTCACCGCCGGTGGCGCCGCCAACTTCGGTTGGGTCGCCTACGCGCCGCTGTCGAACTCGATCAACACCCCCGGAGCCGGAGCCGACCTCTGGATCGGCGGACTGTTACTCACCGGATTCTCGGCGATCTTCACCGGCGTCAATCTGACCGCGACGATCTTCTATTTGCGCGCGCCGGGCATGACGATGTTCCGCATGCCGATCTTCACCTGGAACATGTTGGTGACCGCGATCCTGATCCTGTTGGCCTTCCCGGTGCTGACCGCCGGGCTCATCATGCTCTACTGCGACCGACACTTCGGGACACATATCTTCTCAGTTGCCGGAGGAGGTGTTCCGGTGCTGTGGCAACACATCTTCTGGTTCTGGGGCCATCCGGAGGTCTATATTCTCGCCCTGCCGTTCTTCGGCATGGCGACCGAGATC
>Ga0182030_10027757_pt1 | contig 10163 bp, 8 predicted proteins | sample 812S3MmetaG_FD_121299 | JGI IMG/M metagenome (GOLD analysis project Ga0182030, IMG submission 121299) | Permafrost microbial communities from Stordalen Mire, Sweden - 812S3M metaG (Illumina Assembly) | ecosystem: Environmental > Terrestrial > Soil > Wetlands > Permafrost | place: Sweden... | reverse complement strand
GAGGTCAGCCAAAAATACCGGGCGAGGAATACACGTTGCGGCGACGAGTGCGTTTCTCATGGCATCGGTGAGCTCACCATTAGCGTCGAGCGTGGGTGTCTCAGCGATAACATCAAAGAGCAGCGGATCGGGTGAGAGTGCCTTTGCCCGGACCGCTTTCTTGGGGCGGGCGGCGGGCGATTGGCGTGCTGCGCGAGGCACCGGCTTGGTGGCTGGCACGACGTGGGGCATCTCGGGGCGCAGCGACGGCACGCCTGACCACTTCGTGACAACCTCGTCCGCGAGGGGCACTACTTCGGAAGGCTCATCATCAGAGAACAATCCGGTCAGGTCGTCGTCCACCGCGTCTGGTGCTGTCTGGGGAGGTTCGACGTGATGCTCGTAAGGGTCCTCGTTGGCGATCCAGTCATCATCGGTGTGCCATTCGCTTTCCCCGAACAGATCCTCTAAGCTGTCATTTTCAGACGTGCTCGACGGTACCGTTGCCGATGTGGGCGGGGTGACCGGGGCTGGGATCGCGGCAGTCTTGGCGTGGTTATTGACGACGCTCGCCCATTGGTGGAGTTCGAGGCCGTCGGGGATGGCGATTCCCCATTTGTCGAGGGCGGCACGTAGATCTTCGATGCCCTCGGGCCGCGGTGTGCGTATCTGTACGGTGCCGAGGAACGACTCCAAGAACGCGAGGATCACCTGATCGGGCTGATTGGACATGCGCTGGTGGTTCTGTGTCTCGGCGGCGGTGAAGAGGCGCGGGAATGTTCGCTTCATTTGGAGGATTACGGCATTACGGAGGTCGTTGACTCGATTGAACATGGCCGCAGAGTTGCCAGCAGACTCGGACAGCGAGAGCTGCGAGCCCTCGTAGAGAGCTCGGTACGAGCAGTTCGGATCGTTGCAGCCGACGGACATTAGCTGTTACCTACTTTGAGATGATAGACTGCGGCGTCGGAGGCAGCGAGCTGCTGCGCGAGCGCGGCGTCATTGAGTGACGTGACGCGGTCGGCAGCCTCTTTTGAGTTGTTCGCGGTACCTGACTCTGTGATGTTGCTCATCAAGTTCGTCAGGGCCTTCTCCTGCCAGTACGCCGCGTTGCCGAGGGCCGTGTAGGCAGGCTTGAAGATCGCGGGATCGGCTTTGGTGGAGAAGCACAGAGCGTTGATGGCGTTCGCGGTGTTGAGGGCCGGCTGAAGTTGCGAAAATGAGGCTTTCTCTTGCGCGGGAGTGAGTGACATCAGTCGGTTGTTGGCGATAATGATCGAGGCGTCCCTCTCGATGAGCACAGTATCGGCCGCGGCTTTGGCGGTGGGCGACGTCGAGAGGTACACGTGCCCGTCAATGATGGATGAATTGCTGAGCCCGACGGCGTAGATCACGAAAAGTAGCACACAAACACCGGCGGTGATACGCAGGGCTAGTTTCGAGGCCCGGCGGATAACCCTGCGAAGCAGCGTGTCAAAGAGCACGACGGCGACAACACAGATTGTGGCAATTCCCCACTCCCACTTCCCGGTAACAACCGGCGTGGCAGCGGTGAGTCCGAAGATGACCACTAAGAAGATCCCTACCACGTAGGCGATGGCCTCTAGCGTGGTGACGCGTGTCGTTACCGGCGCGACGCGCGGTGGGGTGCCGAGCGGGGCTGTGATCTCATGCACCGTCTCAGGCTGTGGGCGATGAGGCCCGCCACCCAACGCAGTGTAGATAGGTCGTGCGGTCACTGGTGGTGTCGGTGCAACAGGTGGCGTACTCAACGTGCGGCGGCGGGGTTTCGGAGTGTAGGGGGTAGGCATGCTCATGCACTCTCCTCCTCTTTTTCACCAGTCGAGCGGCGGAAATACTCCTGGTACGGAGACTCCGCAGTGTCGTGCAACACCGGTCGTCGATGCTCAGTGTCGGACCCCGCGAGAGCGATGCGATACCACGCACTCGGCTCCAGTGCATCACTCGCAGCGGCGAGACGCACCATCGAGGTGACCTCGAGTGTCACGGGATTGCGTGGCATTCGGTCAGGATGATCGAGGGCGTAATCGGCGAAGGCCTCTATGAGTTCGACGTAGGAGCGTTCGCGGCCTGACGAGTCGACGACGAAGCGCAGTACGGCGCGCTCGTGCGGCATCGCCATCTGATGGAGCCAACCCAAAAACCGCTCAATGTGACTCCACGCGTCCTTACGACTTTGGTAACGCTCGTACTCGATTACTGCCCGGCGGGTCCCCTCGTCGTCGCGCTCGCGCATCTCAGCGTCGGGCTGGTAGGTCACGTTTCCCTTGTCGCCTGCGTCGAGTGTCCAGGGGCGCTTGGTGACGTCAGCGTCTAACAAGATACGGGGCTCCACTGCGAAGATGCCGCCCTTGACGACGTGAGAGCTCGCGAGCAACATAGCGAGCAGATTCTGGCATTCGATGTCGTGGTCGTAATCGGTGGTGCCAGAGACGCCGAGGCGGCCGGGGTCGATGTCTTTCAAGAAGCGATTTCGGTTGAGGCGAAATGAGGTGGCGAGTCCCGGCGGCGCGGTGTCGGGAAACGCGTGCGCGACCTCTTGAATTTGTCGGCAGAGCATCCTCGTCGGACGCCAGTGGTCAGGTATCACGGCCCGGGTGTCAGGCAGTTTAATGTCGAGCTTTCGCAGGTACCCTCGATCTATCAGGTGGTCGATCCACCACCGACCATTGCGCTGGGGCAATCCTGAGGCCTCGATGGCGTGTCGTGCTGAGAGTCCGAACTTTGCGTGCGAGCGATCAAGATCGAATGCATCAAGCAGCCGTACGATCGACGCCCGATACGAAGCGTCCATCTGAGGGAATGCCTCTTCTAAGACCCGGATGTCTTCGAGTGCGTCGAGATAGATTTGGTGGCCCTTCGTGGTGGTACGAAAGCGCATCACTGACGGTCCTGTACGATCGGCAGGCTCCATAGTGCGCGTGTTGAGGATGACCTCTGGCTGGAACGCGACGAAACCGAGATCGGTGAGGCGATCGAGAGCGTGACGGCTGCGCGGGTAGCGATCGTCCCACGCGGCGACGAGAGGGCCGTACGCGCGAGGGACATTGAAGAGTAGGCGCAGCACGTCGAGCGCCCAAGGGTTCTTGGTGTCGAAGCCGAAGGTTTCGGCGCGGTGCTGGAATGAGCGAGTTGCCACGGTCACTACTGTGAAGGCGATGACACGTAACACACGGGACCTTAGTCGTAATAGTGATCGTCGCTACGATCACATTTCTGACCTACCTACTGGCACTCCTGGGCAAACGCCAGCAGCGCGTCGACGTCGCTTTCTTGGAGTCCATTTGAGCCGCTGGTGCGTACCAGCAGCGTACGTACGCGTTCGTTACGTGCGTGCGCCCACGCGTTCGCATCCTCGTAGAGTTCGTCGTCAACCCACGCCAGCGGGCGTGCCCCGGCGTACTCAGCCACGTCGGCGAGCTTCCAGGTGCGCCTGGCCCCTCTAGAGAGGAGAGCGCCCCGGGAGAAGATGACGCTGGGCAGACGCTGCAGGCCGAGAGCTGGACCGAAGATCTCGTTGGCGTCGGTCCCCCACGACGAAGCCCAGTGGATGTCGAAGGCGCCGGCGAGCAGATCCAACCAGCCAGGTACCGCTCGATCCACGAACTCGGCCGTGGTCACCCAGAGTGGATCGCTGGTTTCTGGAGGACGTAGCACGAGTGGGCAGAGCACGCCGTCGATGTCGAGTAAAAGCAGAGGTTTGGACGGGGCGGTCATCTCCTCCACGGTGCCGTGGTGTCAGGGCTCGGCAGTCGGACGAGTGTGGAAAATCTTCTAAGTAGTGGCTGCACGCTGTCGGAGCTGCTGCGTGAGGGCTTGCTGGGAAGGGCTCCTGTTAGGCTAGCACGCCGTATTCCAGCACCCGAGAGGGCACTACGTGCACTGGCGCACAAGCACCAGCAAGAAGATTGAGATCGATCGCCAAATAGCAGCCTCTGGCGGTGAGCGCGCGTGGGTCGAGGCTGCGAGTGTGTGCGTACAGCGTCTGGACACTATCAGACCAGCCTACTCGCACCGCTGCTTCGTAGGGGGTGACCGCGATGGAGGTAAGAACGGAGGTAGTTGTCATTGCGGTCCTTTCACTATATCTCGAAATGTGGGAATTTCCCTCTGTTGCTACTTTCTGGTGGCGAATCCAGTGAATTGCCCACTTTTAGGGGAAACTTTGGGAATCACGGCCGTTGATGTGAAAGACGCAGTAAATAAAAGGCTTTTCAATTGTGACAGTACGCTGTGCCGGTCTCGTTTGAACGTCAAATGTCCGGAATTGCAAGCAAAACCTCTGACAGGAGTGCAGTGGCCCACACCGTTGATGACGTGAGCACCTTCCAGGACACGCAGATACTAACCGACGGCAGGCCAGCGCTCTACGAGTTGACGCCGTCGCAGGAAGTGACGTTCAGTAAGCTGCTGTGCATCGGTGGGCCGCGTCCCTTCTCCCCACCGGGGCTCGACGTCGAGCTGTCCGCGCTTATCGAAGAAGGCACTGCTGACGCGTTAGCTCGGTGGACTGAGAAGTCAATGTGGATCTCCAAGTCTGGGCTCTTTTCCATTCTGCGTTGTGAGGGTGCCTACATGGCGGACCGCGAGTCTGGTCGACCAACGTCGATGCACCCAGCCACGGCTGTCGGACTGGTGAGCCACCGCGCTATCCAGATCGCCCACACCCACCCTCGTCTCAGCCCCAGCCAGGCCGTCGATGCCGGACTCGAGGGAGCACTCAGCGAGAGCGCATTCGAAGTGTTCTGGGAGACCGCCTCTATTGGAGTCCAATCAGATCTTCTCATGCAGATGACGTCACGCGTCACGCTCTTCCTCGACTCGTGGCCGCGGCTCAACCCCGCGTGGACGCCTCGCTTCGAAGAGTCCATCCAGGCAAAGATCGGCAAGCTCACAATAGCCGCTCGTCCTGACCTCATGCTCGGGCGCCCGAGGTCCAACCTGCAGCAGAACATGCTGCTCTGCGACTTCAAAACTGGGGCGCTGCAGGATGACCACCACTACGACGAAGCGCAGTTCTACGCGCTGGTGTCGCTTTTGCGGTTCGGAGTCGCGCCGTACCGCTCGACAGTGTACTCGCTGGCGTCGGGCACGTACACTCCGCCCGACGTCACCGCCTCGTCGCTGCACGCCGCAGCCCTTAAAGTGATCGCCGGGGTCAACGCGATGGTCGACGTCATGACGGAACGACGAGAGGCCACCTTGACCGGTGGCCCCCAGTGTCGTTGGTGTCCGCTGAAAGAGACCTGCGCGACGGGACAGGCTGCGTTAGCTGTCAACGTCAAGACGACGTAAGGTTTAGCCCTTCTTCGACTTCTTCGCAGGTACACGTTTAGCGCTCTTGGCGACTTTCTTCGCAGGCGTGGCTGTTGGCTTGGCTCCGTAGGGATCGACCATTACCTGCGTACTTCCCGCACCAACCCTTTGATCCTGCTGTGGTGCAGCGATTAACACGTCGTTCTGGGCTGGGCTGGAAGTGCCGACACCTGCCTGGCTCGAGGTGCTGGTGCCCGTCAGTACGCCAAGATTGGTCTTTTCGAACCACGCTCCTTCGGCGGAGCCGACAGAGATGCTTTGTGTACCGGTACCCGTATTCGCGGGAGTGCTGGCACCATCAGCGCCGGTGCACCCTACTTCGCGTGAGCCAGCAAATCCCTCTTCGCGCGAGCCCGCGAATCCGTCAGCGCTCGGATCGTGACCGACGCCTGCGCCCGTGTGTCCCGACGCACTCGCGACGTTGCGTGCTGTCTCGAGTCCGACTTGACGGGCTGCGTCGTTACTGTAATCCCCGACGGTGCGGTTCACGAGTGAGTTGAACGCTTGCGATGAGCCAACCAAATCGGTGGCGGCGCCAAGCAACGCACCGGCCGAGTTACGCAGTCCTTGGTCGGCCTGGTAATTCGCGGCGCTCTGATAGCTCACCTCGAGTCCCGTGCCGAGCACGGCGACACCGGCCGTGAACGTGGTGTCGGCAAAGCTGCGCAGGATGGAGCTCGCTCCGGCGAAGTCGTTGTGGGCGGCTCGCGCTTCCGCGGCTTTTTGGGCCACAGCGAGTACCGCCAAGTCAACGGTTTCGTCCAGGCTTTCGTCACGGATACTGAGGCCGGTGGCGAAGTGCACCTTGGGTTTGCACGCGATGGTGGTAGCGGCGTCCTCGACGCGACCCGAGATCGTCACGTCCGCACTCGTTACGGGTCGAGCGAAACTGTGCTTTGGAGGACACGTTGTCACGGGAAAGACCACATTGCGAGTCTGGCCGGCAACGAGGTTGCCGAGCTGCACGACGATCCGCCCGTCACTATCAGTGGTGCACGTGACGCCTAGGGCTGGAGAGACGCTGAGGTACGTGGCACGGGCTTCGACGACGACCTTGACGTCGGAGGCGTCGAGGTTGATGAGGCCGCCGATTTCGGTGCCAAGTACTTCAGCAGCTTGACCGGGGCTCTCTACGAATCCGTACGATCCGGATCCACGTTCCGCCAGGCGGCCCAGCAAGTTGTGGTTACAGTCCGAGCCCACGCCGATGGTGGACAAGCTGACGCTGCTCGAGGCGCTGTCCATTCGACGTTCGATCATCGACGGATTGCACTCACCGCTCATGGCGTCGCCGTCGGTGAGGACGATGACTCGCACCACGCGGTTGACGTCATCGCGGGCTATCTTGTTGGCGAGGGCGATGCCAACCTTCAGACCCTTGTCGAGGTCAGTACCTCCTTGGGCGTGTAGTTTGCACAGCGCTGACTCGAAACGGGCGAGGCCGTCCTTGGTGGCCCTGGTAGTGTCGAGCTCGATCTTCACGGACGACGCAAAGGACACGAGCGCGACCTCGTCGTTGTCTGAGAGGTACGTCGACAGGTAACGCAGTGATGACGTGACGGTGGAGAGTTTGTTCTGCCACGCCATCGACCCCGATTGGTCGATGACGAAGACGAGGCCGAGCGTGGGACGCAGGCGATCACCCTCGTCACCGGTGACGGAGACAACGAGATGGCTGGGGGTTGGTCCGTCAAGATTGACGGTGGAGTGATGGAGCTTGGCTGATGCGTGCATGGTTATCCTCATGTGCCGTGGACAGTCCCCGCAGGGGTGTTCGGCTGGTCGGTCGCACTCCACGAAACGCCGATCGGAGTCGGCCAGCAGGGTACGGAAGTTGTTCCGAGCGACACCTGTACGAAGAGTTATCTACGCCAAAGGAGTCAAGGACTACTGTCGGGGCGACGACAAGAAACGCACGAATTGCGTGCCGTGGTGCTTGGACTGAGTGGTGCTACTTACGTCCAGCGAACGTCGGAATGTACTTTGTCCCGGGGTCACCATAGCTTTGCAGGAATGCCTGGTACACGGCCTTTTCTTGGGACACCGTGAGTGTCTGACTGTAGACCTCGAGCAGCAGGCGGCCATCAGGAGCGACGTTGACGAGACCGATGGTGATGCCGTCACCGGAGTAGGGAATGTGTTGGTACGCGGGAAACGCTGCCTGCGACGGCAGGATCGCGGTGGGCGTGTTCGCCAGCGTGGTGGTGGTCGTGGGGCCGGCGGCGGTCGTCGTCGTTACTTGCGTGGTGGTAGTAGCGCTCGAGCTCTCTAGGAAGTGAATGGTGAGCAGCACAACGAGCACTGCGGCGAGCGCCATGACAAGTAACGTCCGACTGTTGATGAATCCCTTGTCGTTCATGCAAGAAGACGGTGCCGTGTGAGTGGAGTCGTGCACTTGCTTACGCTCCTGGTGGCTGCACGTAGCCGTAGATGGGCGCGGGCCATCCAATGGCGTAGGCGGTGGCGGGGGCGAAGGGCAACGAAACCGAGACGGTTGCCGATCCGCTCGAGCTACCACCCTGGTTGCCACCGATAACGGTAATTTCACCGTTGGCGAGCACACTCGCCACGATCGCAACGTGCTTCATTTCCTCAAAGGTGGTGCCGGTTCCGAACATCACCAAGTCGCCAGGTTGCGGAGTGGCCGTCGCTGCGAGTTGAACGCCCCCACCGCTACCACCCCACGCCCACAGGCCGGACACTGGGCCAATGCTGCCCGGTGCTGGCTTGACACCGGCCTGGTCGTACACCCACGACGCGAAGTACGCGCACCATTCTCCGTTGTTGGGCGGGCCCCAGGCGTCCGCGGTCGGCTCCTGCGCCTGAGTCTTGCCGAGTTCGGCCTGGGCGACTTGGAGAATCTTGGATGCGAGAGGCCCAGAGATCTCAGTGGCACCACACTGTCCGGTCGCCACTTCAATTGCGGTGTTGGCCGCCGCGCCACCTGCTGTTGCCAGCCACGGGGTCGACGTCATGTAACCGACCACTTCGTTGCCGTAGGCGGCGAGGGCAATTGGGTTTGATGATCCGAAGTGTTGCTCGGCGACCCAGAACCAGACATTGCCCGTGTCTGACGGGTTGTGACTGTCGTCTTTGTAGTTCCCCGTGAACTCCCATGTAGCAATGGCGTCCTGGACTTTTGCCGACACGCTGGCTGGAAGCGTGTTGGGGTTCGTATTGGAGTACGCGCCTTCACCGGCGTCGACGGCGTAGGGGTACCATGTGGTCTGCAGGTACTGATAGGCGCCGAAGGCGCCGTAGTGTCCGTGCAGATTTTGATCGCCGGTGTAGTTGGGATCCCAGGTGCCACCCGCGGTCACGTCGACGTACTTATTGCGCGACTCGGCCCAACGCTCGGCCGCCATGAAGAGCGACAGCTCGTTGGCGGGCGGAGGTGCTGCGGGCCCGGTCGACGTGACAGAGCTCGGCGTGCCGGACGTAGTCGTACAAGCGCCTGCACCTCCGGAGTTGACGGCGCCGTCGATAGCGATTGAGACGACAGCGAAGACGATAATCACCGGCAGCATCGAGCAGACCATCACCAGCGCCATGAGGATCTTCCACTTGTCCAGGACCTTCTTTACGACCTGCGGTGGTACGCCCGTCACGCCGGCGATGGCGGCCGAGGCCGCGAGCTTGGCCTGTTCTATCTTGGCATCGCGAGCTTGGGCCACTTTGCCCTTGGGTGCTCCATTCTTCTTGAGAGTGGGGTCTTTCTTGGCGGCCTTTCGTAGGGCGTCGTTCTTCTCAGAGCTGCTCTTGCTCCCGAGCGCACCTGGAGCACTAGGCGGCGCGCTAGAACCAGTTGCGCCGGCCGGGCTGGGAGTGCCTGGGGCAACGCCCGGCTTCGACGCACCAAGTTTTGATGCGGTACTAGCGCCGGGGGCAACGCTCGACGTTGACGAAACGGCCCCTCCTTGGGCAGCGACGGCGGTCGCGGCGGCACCTCTGGCGCGCTCTAAGAGGGACTTGCGAGCAGGCTTCGATGGGGTACTGGGCGCGGGGGCACCAGCGGCCTTAGCTGGCGATGAGGGTCCTTCGAGAGGAGTACTGCCAGGGCGAGAAGAAGGGGACGACGACGGACGAGGAGTGCGTTCGATGCCGGTGAGGTCTGCAGCGCGGCGCGGCGCGCGGCGCCCCGGAAGGGTGGGCTTCTGGTCCTCGTCGGGACCGATCGGTGGAGTTTCGTTCGTCATAGGTTCAGCGGGCAGGCCCGTGGTACCTACTGTTTGCGCTGGGTGAGCAAAGTCGAGTCACGGAAACTAAGAAATCACGACGTCGCTGAGGTGTACTTCCACGCACCGGCCACGTAGACCACATTGACGGAGTACGTCCCCGTGGCGCCGTTGGGGCCGGTAGAGACGCTGACGAGAAATGAGAAGAAACTGTCGCCGGTCTGGCCGGTATTGACCTCGATAGACTGCAGGGCTGCGCCAGCGTACGGCACCGCAGATCCAGGAACTGCGGAGGAGCCGGGGGCACGGGGTATGCCCGCGGTACGACCCGTCACTTCGGCGAGAGCGACCCGCTTGGCGAGATCGACGGCTGGTGTCGTGATGTCAACGGATCCATTCTGCTGGGCGTTTTCTACGGCGGTGGTCGGCCCGTTGGCTGGAGGACCATTCGGGATCGACGAGGTGGGCGGCTGCGACGTTGGGATCGTAGCTACGGTGGTCGCGGTGACGAGCGGGCGAGCGGGCGAGCCGATCATCAAGTTGACGGCGATGTAACCGGCGAAGATGATGAGTAATAACGTCGCGAAGGCCTGGAACCAGGGAGGAAGTGGCGAACGGCTCCCTATGCGCAGAAGGCGCGACTGCGCGGCTTTAGAGAGTGAGCGATCCATG
>Ga0182030_10027756_pt1 | contig 10163 bp, 17 predicted proteins | sample 812S3MmetaG_FD_121299 | JGI IMG/M metagenome (GOLD analysis project Ga0182030, IMG submission 121299) | Permafrost microbial communities from Stordalen Mire, Sweden - 812S3M metaG (Illumina Assembly) | ecosystem: Environmental > Terrestrial > Soil > Wetlands > Permafrost | place: Sweden... | reverse complement strand
GGGCTTCGGATACGGGATGCCAGAGCGGAATCGAGCAGCTCGTCGAAGGTCTTGGACTGTGGTGGCTCGCCAGGACCACTCGCGGAGGACGGCATCTGGGTGGTAGGTGGGGATAACCTTCGTCGGTGGTCCCAGGTCAGAAGAATAGAGCATACTACCACGCCATTTTGTAATTCCACTAATTCCCGTGAGAGCCCATAAAGACGTATTGCCGAGCGCCACAATAACCTGAGGCTTGACCATCTCGATTTCTTTACGAAGGAGCTCGACACCAGTACGGACTGGCTCGAGTACATATTTTCCTCGAAGTAGATGGTGCTTTGCTGTAACATCTTTCTTGGCCTTTGCAATGAAGTGGTTAATGTCGTTGCCTAGTGGTCGCTCTCTGACGACATTGGTGATAAAGCATTCGCTTCGAGAGATTCCTGCTTCACCGAGCATTTTGTTTAGCTCTTGCCCCGAAACGCCCTGGAAGGGCCGCCCGAGGCGTTCCTCGTTGTAGCCAGGGGCTTCACCGACGATCATAAGGTTGGCGGGGATGGGGCCTTCTGGGCGGCAGATCATTTAAGCTCCCCTAATCTCTTAACAGCGATGCCGTAGGCTACTTCGTCCAGCTCAATTCCTGTCGCCGCAATCTTCAACCCATGAGCAGCCGGAAAAATGGTACCACTACCACAAAATGGATCAAGAGCCCGATCCCCAGGCCGGCAGGAGCGAGACAGTAAATCGCAATAAAGGTCAATAGGTTTCTGAGCAGCCCAACCAAGGTTGTTATCACTGCGATACTCCACTACATCAGGTGCAAGACGAAGGGTTGGCCGCCCATTTTTAATGGCGTAGAGGCAGAGTTGATAACGCCGGTGCGGCCCGTGCTGAGGCCAGGGGGCACGTTGACTGGAAGGGTTGTGCCAGACTAAGGGAGTACGAAAACATTGCCAACCAGCAGTAGCCATAAGCCCACGTAGCTCGATGAAATTATCAATATCACAGAAGCAGTAAAGATGCGCTTGCGGTTTGGTGACTGCAAAGCTAAGCTGGCTGAAATAAGCCATAAGAGTGCGCCAAGTAGCTAGAGAATCATCATAAATGTGCCCAGCAGCATTTGCTTTACCTCCTGAGTCGTTGAAATTTTGAGCGTCAATGCCATAAGGCGGGTCAGTGAGGATAACGTCGAAGGTTTCTTGCGCACCTATCATAACAGTTAAAACATCTAAGCAGTTTCCTCGAATTAAACTATGATCTTTTGAGCTAAACGTTCGGCCAACCGCTTCTCCCAGAGCAACATTACGCTTGGCTTCCTCTTTGCGCTTGATGACTTTAAACCCTTCAGTCTGGGTCTTGGCCGCAGCAACTTCAGGATCGCTAAGGTATCTGGCGAGAATAAGCTCTTCGCGAACCGCCTTTTGGGCTGCATTGGGGTGCTGGTCGGGGCGCAGGGTGGCTGCGAGGTCCAAAGTGGTGGGCGGCGGGAGGCTCGCGGCCGCGGCTTGGGCGGTACGCAAGACTTCGAGTTTGGCGGTGATTTCACAACGTTCCTGCCATGAGAGATCAACTCGACAGATGTTTTCTTCAAGTTCAGCCTCCATTGCTTCAAGAGGGGAAAGTTCTTCGAGAAGGGTGCAAGGAAAGTAACCCTCGGGAACGTTCTTGCCGTCGCACATTACTGAATCATTGCTCATCCAAAGAGTTTCAATGGCTTTCATCCTGCGCTCACCGGCGACAAGGTAGAGGGCTCCGTCGAGATAGCGGACTACTATGGGATGAAGCAAGCCGACTTTGGCAATTGAACTAGCAAGGTCAAGAAGAGCAGCAGAGTCAATTTCTTTGCGCTGGCGATTAGGTAAAATAATGATGGTTTCAGCTTTTATAGGGCGCATTTTAGTCCTTCGGGGTAGTGGACTGCTAAAAAACGAGGCGGTTGGCAGTCCCGCCTCAAGGTTCAGGGAGGGAAGGGAAACCTCCCTGAGGGGAGCCTAGGCTTTTGCTACGCTATCCACTTCGTCGTAAAACTCGCCCTGGTAAGAGCGATGCTTAATCTTGACTCTGATTTGCCGTCCAACCATCTGACGGATCGAGAAGGGCTCTCCAGGGTTGTTCATCCCCAAGGCTTCGCGATACCGCCGTAGATTGCCGTTCTTGCCTGTTGACCAGTCGATAGACTTGCCATCATCCTTCATGTCAAGCATGATGCCAGGGGTTAAGATGATCTTTTCAACACTGTCAACAGGAGTGCCATTGGAGTCCTTGAGGACACCCGGATAAGCAGACATGTCTATTTCGATCTTAAGATCAATCGCAATCCCAGACTTGACCTTGGCATCGGGCTTGTTGGAGGTCCAAGAACGAGCTACTGCGTCGGCAATAGTACCGACGAAATCAGAACCAGCGGGTAACGGTGGGCGCTTGGTGAGAGCTTCAGTTGTAGTAGAATCGAGATAGGCTGAAGGGTCGAATGAACTTGATTCATCGTTCATGAGAAAGTTCCTGTATCGTGAGGTAATGAATGAATGAATGGATGGATGAATGAGTATATCGCTAGGTCTTGACTTTGTTGGTAAAGGCACCTCCGCGGCTGAGCCACTTGGCTGTAATAGGGGTAAAATTTGGGTCGAGATGGTCTTTGATTGGAAGGTTACGGGTCTTGAGGTCGGCCTGGGAGTTAGCGGTAGACCAGAAGAATTTGTCACCCTCGCGCGAAGTTAGAATTACGTCACTGAACATCGGGGGAATCTTAGGTGCGAGCTTGACGCCAAGGGTAGCTACGGTAAGCTTTACGCCGCCGAGGACTTGATCTATTTCACGTTCGACGTGAGAAGTAAGGACGAAATGACACTTACAACCATCAGTAAGCTGGCGAATCAGTTTCTCAATTTGATCCATCGCAATACCCCAGTCACTTTGCGACTTAACTGGTTTGCCGCCCACAACAAGGCTGAGAGCAATAGGATTAAGCCCGCTAAGAGAGTCAATAACCAAACAACGATCAGGACCCCAAGTGTGAATATCACCAAACTTAGCCCCAGTACGATCGTCTGGAAAATCGTGCAGAGCCTTGAGGAGCAAGACAAATTGGTTATGCTTGGCACGGTTAACATCCTGCATCTTAGACAGCGATGCTAAGTCGAGTCGGTTGATGCTTTCGGCGGCAAAGGCCATTGTTGCAAAGCTTTCTTCACTTCGGTTAAGCACCGTCCAGTGCACGTTAGAGGGAATCTCAACTCCTCGATCTGTCCAGTAGCCGAGAAACGTTTCCAGTCCACTTTCGAGGAACAGTGCGAACACTTCCACTCCTGTGTCTGCCAAGGTTCCGAGGGCGTAGGTTTTACCAGTGCCAGTGGGGCCTTCAAGCAAGACGTTGACTCCGGGGAGGAGGGAGAGGGTTTCTGGTGTGTCATTCATGAGGTCTCCTTTGTAAAATTTAGGTGCATATCAAAGCTTCTAATGTAGAGGTCAAATTCCTTGGCTAACAAAGCCGCGGGAAGATGGTTGAGTAACTCCGTTTCAGCTTCGATAATCGAGCCGTGGATAAAGCAGCCATAGGCATGAACGGCTTGAGGATGGTCGATGCAAGGGACGTAGCGATGTTGCCAATGAGAAGTATCGCGGCCAGAGACACGACACCAACAGTCACCACACCAAGGGCAGATTATGACCAAGCTTTGAGAAAGGTCAGGATATAGTTGGATCACTGGCGTCTCAACGCTGAGACGTCTGAGGGTGTTGCCAGGGTCACTGTGCGCCGCCGGCGGTCCTGTTCGTAGCGGAACAGCGCGGCGGCTTTGGCGGCTTCAACAGCTTGGCCTAATAGATTCATTGCTTGGCGAGTCAGGACTACGTGGCTTTGCTCAGCGTTAAGGGCGTAGCGTTCGAGTTGAGCTTCAGTCAATTCACGGATGACGAAAGTCTTGGCGACTTCGGGGTCGTTGATCACGAAGGTTTCGGAGTTAGAATCCTTGGGTCGGTTGTTGATGGTCTTTTCCATTTAGCTCTCCTTGGGTTTATAGTTTTGTCTCGATTCTCAGAAGGGGATTCCACTCTCTACGCTCGAAATAGGTTTCAAGCCACGGTGTTTCATCTTGAGATGAACATGCTTCGCGGAATTGACAGCCGCCGTACTCTGCACAAGCGTGGTCGAGGTTGTGAACCCAAATGCCGCTCTGGTAAGCCTTGACTAGCTGCTCAACGTACCAAAGCATCTCGTAGTACCAGCGGTCGATCTGCCATTCTGGGCGGTAGCTGATTGCCTGTTGGGTGTCGTATTTGGTTTTCAGGATTGAGACCCCGCGTATAAGTGCACCGTCCACCTTGATGCCGATTCGCCCGGCTCCCCAGGCGTAGCCGGTGAATTGACTACGCAAGTCCCACTGACGCGACCAACTCGCGCCAAGTTGAGTAGTAGTCTTTTCATCTGTGATATAGTGTCCACCAGCATAGTTGAGGATAGCGTCCATTCGGCCACAGTAGATAATAGGATATCCAGTGTCAGGATTGCTGATGGGGAGCGGCTCGGCAAAGTTGACTTCGATTGCACGCTTGCCGCCGGGGAGGACAATTGGGTCGTTTTCGTAGTCAAGGGGATAGTTAGACCAGTAGAACTCAAAGGCGCCGAGCATTCGTTCCGGGGACTTAGCAGAGTCTGCAGGGCATTGAAAATCTCCATAGAACTGCAGGAGCTGTTGAGCGCCTTCTGCAACAGAAGTTTCACTATCCTTTCCCTCGACGTAGAATGCAGTTCGAGTTCTTTCCACACCAGAGGCAAAAGCTCCTCCAGCGTGAAGATGAACTGACGGCTCGCGGGATTTATAGTGTTCAAAGTACACCTTTCGGCAAAGTTCGGGACAGCTCTTGAATGCGCTCAAGAGCGAGGCGTCGATTTGGTCAGGGAATTTGGGAGTGAAAAGCAAGAGAGTCTCCTTTAAAGTTTGTCTAGATTAGCTTGGATTAAGGATCACTATCTGTATCTTCGCTGTCGTCTTGATCTTCGTAGTCGTCTTTAATCTCCTGAGTTGTTTCGTTCCAGTTTTGCCAATCAATCATATCAACGCTGTCGAAAAAGTGTGGGCCACAGAGATCGGTATTTGACATTGAATGCTTTGCTACTACGACGCAAGGCGACGCACCACAGATGCGGCAAGAAGCTTCGAAGTCAGGGTAGTAGGTAGATTGTGTCATAGCCAACTCTACATAGCGTCAAGGTCGGCCAAGGCGTCTCCAATATCCGCTTCGCTCGGCGCACTACGCTTCGTTCGCGAGCCTTTGGATTTCGCAGCAGCCTCGGCGGCAGAGGAGCGTGAGCAGCGTAGGATGATAATAGCACGTTTCATTTCATCCAAAGTTGGCGGCTGGGGGTGGTCCTTGGAGTTGCGCAAGCGCAATTCGTTGATGAAAGTAGATTCTTCAGGCGTCATGATTTAGGTCCTTGGTTAAAGAATTCATTAAGCAGATTGGTGAAGAAGCGTTGATAAGCGCCTTGAGGCACACGCTTTTCAGAGTCACTGTAAAGCAGCAAGTCCAACCGCGCTCGAAGATCTTCGGGGAGGCAAAGGTTGATCTTGGAAGTGCGAAGAATCGAACGCGGACGGCTCATTAGAAGTCCTCTTCGAGGTCATTCATCAGCTCGTTGAAACGGGCGACAATCTCTCTAATCTCCTTCTCGCTTTCAGGCTCAGGCTGAGCCTGGAACTTGGGATGAAGCCAGAACTCACCCCAGACCAGCTCGTCCCTAATGGGTTCAAGGCCTTGGACGGCGGGAAGAAGCCTTCGGGCTGTCTTGCTCAATTTGTGAAAGTATTCTTGAAAGTTCCCGAGCGGCCCATCCTCGCGATGGACCAGGCGGATTACAGCGCCCAAGCGCCAGTTTTGGGGATTGGCGTAAGTTGACTGATGGGGCGGGGATGGAAGCTTTGGCTTTCGGGCTTCTGCGAGTTCTTCGAGATAGATTTCCCTTTTGATCTCTTTGAAGAGAACGTCGAGAGGATTGTGCAGGGCCATGGTTAGTCTCCAATTTGGTAAGTTGGTCAGTCAATCGACGGTGTAATACAGTCTCCTGGGGTAAAGAGTCCCGCAGCCAGTAAGGCGGTTGACCCTTGGCTGCGGGTTGAGTGAAAGGGTCGGTTTTAACCTTCATCTTCGTCTTCGTCTAGGGCATCTTCTTCCACCAGCTTGTTATAGTAAGCACAAATTTCATCGACTTCAGTTTTGAGCTGGCTGGCTAGTTTTATTGCTTGGGTAAAATCAAGCCGGTTGGTGTACGCCCAATCAAGGTCATTGTTGATACGACGAATAATCGAGTACAGATCCTTACAAAAAAGCACCAACCGATTCGTCGAAGAAAGCTTTGGAACAATGGCCTTTGCTGCCGGCTGTTCTGGTTCATTCATGAAAGTCTCCTGTTTGATGTGTTCCACGCGCCCATAATGTCACAATTTGGGGCGCCCCGTCAACCAAGAGTTTGAATTTTTCTCTCGACTCTTTGGGCCGTAGATTGGCTGGCTGAACTGTGGAAAAAGAAACGGGGCCTTTCGGCCCCGCGTCCCGCCCAGCGTCAAAGGAGACTAATCCAAACCGCTGGACTTGGCATCGGGCGGCGAGGGCGGCCGCCGCGTCTGCCTAGGCACTTGCTCCCATCGCGTCCAAGTCGTCGAGGGCGGCACTGGTATCAACCTTCGCACCCTTGGAAGCCTTCTCCGTTTGAATGCGATCGACAATTTGCTTCATGGTCAAGCCTGCTGCATTCTTGCGCTTGTCATCAAGCTTCAGTTTGTCCTTGAAGGTCTTGTCTTTGTCCTTCAAGAAGGCCTTGATTACCTCGAGTGGCTTGCCACCGTACTCCATCAAAGCCTGAATCAACAGACTCGTGCCGCCGAGTCCATCGCCTGCTGCGCGCGTTGACCACTTGCCCTGTTGAATGTTTTCGTTCAATTCTTCGAGCGTGAGGTACATATCATCAGGATCGACTTCGGACTGGCCTTCGGCGGGCTTCAGCCCTGCAAGTTCGTCACCGTATTTCTGGATAACCCCGTGACCAAGGAACTGACCATGAAGTGAAGCCGGCGGTACGACGGTCAGCACTCGACCGTTGACGAAATTGAATCTTGCGTGTTTGAACGTTCCATTCTCGTTTAGATCATAGTACTTGTTCATCTTTTTCGGCCCGTTCTTGCCGATGACAAACTGGTCTTTAGACCCGTCTTCCATCTCGACTGTCAAATACTCAGTGGGGGCTTTCTTAGGCTTTGCCGCGCCGTTGGCTTGGGCTGCGACTTCGCTTTCTTGTGCACTCATTCTTAGAACTCCTTTGATCGTTAAAGTTGGAGGAGGTTAAAGCGGCCCTCCTCCGTGGCCGCATTGGGCAATTTACACCATTGGTTTGAGGGTGTCAACAAAGTTCTTGGATTCGTCAGAAAACTCTTTGACTACTCTCGGCTCGAGAGGCGAGGTGAATAGACGCTCAGCCATAGCTTCAAGATCACAAAGAACGTTGCTGCTATGGACGTAAGTCCAGTTCGCATTAACACCGTCCCACTGTTGGAGTCTAAACCAGGGACTCAGCTGTTGGTCAAAGCATTCAATAATTCTCAGTTTCATCTTCGTCATCTCCTTTAGATTCGTCAGGATTTTCATCAAGGTTTTCATCATCAAGATCTTCAGAATCTCTATCCTCGTAGTAATACTCAGGCGGCTCTCCTGGGCCGCGGTTTGGAATGTTGTACCAAGAAACCTTTCCAAGGCGACCGAGGCTCACAGGTCGTCCTCGGGGACTTCGCTGTGGCCTGGCCAGTCTTGCCAAGGAGTTTCAGGCTCGAAGCTATCAAGCAAGAACCCGAGTTCCGATTGGTTGTCCAGAGCGTTCATTTCTTTATCTCCTCGTTGCGGAGTAACTCTGCCGCCTTAGCCCAAATGTCTGATTCGAGCTTGAACTTGGCTCCTTCAATCACTCTATCCCGCCACTCAGGCGAGTCGAGCAGGACCGGCGGCTCTTTGGGGTCTACAGCTTCGCGTCTGACTTTAAGATACTTTTCAAAAGCTAGGTTTGACTTGGCTTGAAAGAGTCGGATCATGCGGTTCATCAAAGTCTCCTTTGTTGGTACAGTACCGGCTTTTTGGCCGGCTGGTTGGTTGGTTGAATCAAAACTTCCTCGGCCTTGCTCCATAGCCCAGCCGCTCTTGTGCCCTTGTAATCGCTACGTAGTGAAGATTGTCCTCCTGTTGCTTTTGCTCCGGGGTAAGGTCTCCAAATCCACCCAACAGATCGGGGCGAAGTAGATAGACTGAGGGATGCTCCAAGCCCTTGGCTTTGTGGATGGTTGCAAAGATTGGACCTCGGGTTGACTCCCCGAGGGACTTGACCATGTTAACCATGTCTGAGACGAGGGTGAATTCGTCGGCAAGGAGTTTGACAGTTTCGTATTTGTCATAAAGACCTCTGAGTTTTCCTGTTTTACCTTTGGCCAGACAGGCTTCGCGCTCACGCTCGAACCAACGGTCGAGCTTGGCCCTCAGGTCACTGGTGTGGGTGGCTTTGAATCCTCGAATGAAGGACTGGAATGAATCCAGAAAGTTGGATTTGACCTGGCAAGGCTCTCGGCGGCGAACACAACGAAGGATTTCAGCAAACAGTGGCGCGTTGTTGCGGCAGAGGACCATATGCTGAGCCCACTGGGTAGGGTTCACATCATAATCCAGAATCTCCCCTTTAGGTGCCCCCTCCCGCCATTGGATAGTGGGGCAAAATTCCTGGGCCGCCGTGACAATCACCTGGGCACAACGGTAGCAGATACTTAGGGGCAACTCCTGCATCTTGAACATCTGTTTCAGCAAATCCATCGAATCATGCGAAGCGCCTCGGAATCCATAGATTGCTTGGTGGCGATCGCCCACCGCAACAATCCTTGACTCCCTTAGCTGTTGCAACATCAGATGCTGGATGGGACTCAAGTCCTGGGCCTCGTCAATAAAGACGTTATCGTACTGGGGAAACATCCAAAGGTGGAAAACCGGCAGCCAGAGCTGGTCATCGAAGTCGAAGGTCTTTTCATCCAGCCGCGATCGCTCGAACCCTTCGCGGCAGATGATTGCGAAGTCGCTCAGCCGGTCGAAGGGAATGTCGAAGCCATAAGCGTCAATCAGATCAATGAAGTCCTGGGTCTCGGGCGGCTTTGAAATGCCCAGGGCACAGTTCTTTGCTAGCCCAATCACCCTGGATAGGGTGTATCCATATTCCTTGAACTCTGGGGAATCCTCCATAATTCCCTTGAGCAAGTCCATCGTCTTTCGGGCATTCAACTTCGCCTCTGGTCGATTCGCCATCACGATGCTGTGACCCAGCGCATTGAGCGTTTTGACCTCCCCTCTCGGTGCCCTGGATGCGATATCCAGCGCAATCGACTTGTTAAAAGCCATAAAGAGGCTCGTTCCTTGAGCCCACTTCAGCCCTTCAATAATCGTTGTGGTCTTTCCAGACCCGGCCACGGCCTGGATTAAGAGATTTTCTCTTTCCTTGATTGCGTCGAAGATGGATAGTTGAAACGGTGACCAGGACTTTTCAGTAGCTCGTGGACTCGCCTGGGAGTCGTCCGAGAGCTGGTCGAGGATGCTAGACATTTTCATCTCCCATTTTCTTGAGTCCCTGAACTACATGCAAAGCCAGGGTCATGTAGTCAGCTATTTGCTTCTCGTCCGGCGGCCCATCCATATATTCATTAATAGCTTGAAGCGTATCACATCCTGAACACGAGCCGTAGCTAACCTTGACATACCAGAAATCCGAAGGTTGATAGCCCTTTTCTGCGATGACGAAAACCAGGGTTCCTTGGTAGTCTCCATCATCCACACAGTGGATACGCTCAGGATCTGGAGTGGCATGGTCTTTCTCGTCCTCGCTAATAGCCTTTATCACCGTGTGAATCAGCGTTTGATAATCCTTTATCTGGCCGGCGGCAAAGACTCGTCGTATCTCGTTGCGCTTCTTGTCAAATCGCTTGATGAATTCAGTAATCATTTTGCCTGTCTCCTTAATAGTGTCCTAATTTGTGATACAGTATTCAATAAATTCGGTTCCGAAAGCAGTACCAAACGCTAACAGGATCGCTCCGACACAGCATGAAAAGCCGAAATTTTGCAAAGGAATGCTTTCCTGAAACAACCCAAATATAAATACTATC
>Ga0182030_10027755_pt1 | contig 10163 bp, 10 predicted proteins | sample 812S3MmetaG_FD_121299 | JGI IMG/M metagenome (GOLD analysis project Ga0182030, IMG submission 121299) | Permafrost microbial communities from Stordalen Mire, Sweden - 812S3M metaG (Illumina Assembly) | ecosystem: Environmental > Terrestrial > Soil > Wetlands > Permafrost | place: Sweden... | reverse complement strand
GTCTCAGTTAGCAAATCTTGCTACGTTTAAGTCGTATCTCAGCTCACCGCCGGGGCACATGCCATATTATCAGCAAATTGTAACTGATAAGAAGAAGCTTGAATCGCTTTACGATTTTTGCAAAGCACTAAAAGATGTGCCGCCGCCGCGGCAGGCTTGCTTGCCGCTTTCTAGCGCGGTCGATTAGTTGCTCTGAGCTACTAATAATGGATGGATTGGGTTCCTGTCGGGTGGATAAAAGTATGCGGGGCGGTGTCAATCACCGCCCCAAAATCTCTTATGCACTTTTTGCTCTAGAGGATCTCATCATACCGATCCCGGTGTTTCTGTCAGATGGGTATCAACTTCTTTTGTTTGTTGTTTCCAGTCAAGATATTCTTCTTGTCCACGCCAGAGCCAGTGATTACTCGCATCGCGGGTCAATTCTGAGTTGAGCTTTAGATGACGGTGCAGTGGAAATATTCTTTTGAGAGTATGTTTTGTATGATCGGGACACAAACATGTGCAGTCGCGTTCTTTTAGCTCTCTCATGTGGCTGAGCCGGCTGATGTCACTTGGCTGGCTGTCATAATGGTCATTCCAGCAAATGCAACATAAGCGTCTGACATATTCCATAGCCCGTTTTAGTTTAAACATGATTGTTACTCTTATACAAGCTAGCAAATTAACTATAGGCTAAGTTTCGCAGTGTCGCATCATTCTAGTTGCCTATTGGAATGAGCGTTTGCTGATACTTCCGAAGGTCGATGCTCCTGAGGTGCTCTGCGGGTCATAATACTTACGAAGCAAGCCTAGAAACAGAATAGGAAACGACTATGAGCAACGTATTGTTAGCAATAGATGGACCAATTTATGGCAAAGTAATTGAAGACTTTGTTGTAAATCACAGATGGGCTCCAGCAACCAATTTCAAGCTGTTTCATGTTTCAGAACCTTTGCCGATTATGGATGAATGGCCGGAAGCGCGCCTTGACATAGAGCAGCTGAAGCGTGAACAGAAATATCTTGATGATGTATCTGCCCGAATTCAGAAGGCTATTCCGAATTCAAACGTATCGTACGAGCTTTGCCGTGGTTTCCCTGCGGAGGAAATCATCGCCAAGGCTGGCGAATGGCCTGCGCAAATGGTTATCGTTGGCTCCCATGGCCGGCACGGGTTTCAACGTTTCTTGCTCGGAAGTGTTTCCGCAACTATTATGATGCATGCTCCCTGTTCTGTGGTTATGATTCGCTTGCCCAAGGGCGCACAAGACAATTGTGAACGGGAATTGGCCTCAGTTGTTGCTAAAAAAGAGGAAGGCGCAATAAACTAGTTGTGCTAAGAAGGAACGCCGGAAATAAATGCATCCAAAATTTCGCGATGAGTTGGAAGCCGAAGCTAAAAGCTGTCCTTGGTTACAGAGCTGAGTTAAATCCTGTCCGTGGCTTTCCCCTCGAAGTGTGAACTGCAATGCCCAGATTATTGTTCATTACAGAACGCTTTCCTCCAGATATAGGCGGTCTTGCAGCAAGCAGCTTGAGAATCGCGTCGTCCCTGGCTCGGCTCTCAATCGACGTTGATGTCTTTGCTTGGAGCAGGCATGTTCCTGCAGGCCGCTTTGTAGAGCAAACCTTGGCGGAGAACCTGCCGGCAAATCTTAAAGTGTACAGGCAAGGTCTTTATCGCCAGTGGGATATGACCATGCAGTCAACGATGAGCGTTCTGGAGTGGTTCAATCAACAGCACAAATACGATGTAGTCTGGGGGCACTATTTGCAAGCAGCGAGCTTTCTTGCTGTCTGGTTTGCTGAACTTCATGGAATTAAAAGCACAGTTAGTGCCAGAGGCAATGATATTGACTCTGATATTTTTCCAGGCGGCGATCTGTCCCGGTTACTTTGGACGCTTAATCGCGCAGGAAGTGTCACTGCAGTAAGCGCGGATATAGCTAAAAAAATAAAAGTGCTGAGCGGGAAGCCAAACGTTGAAATACTTCCCAATGTAGTCGATACAACTGTCTTCAATGCCACAAATGAACACTCTGAGACACTCAAGTCAGCCCTGGGTATTCAGTCTGGCGAAATCGTTCTCGGCTTCTCCGGTGAGTTGCGGCAGAAGAAAGGCATTGAATTTTTACTGGATGCTTTGCGTCAAGTGCGCAGCCATACGCCCTGCTGTTTGCTTGTTATTGGTGACGCTAGAGCAAATCAGCAAACTGAGATTCAATTGTACGCTGCTGAGCACCCGCAAGATTTTGAGCGGCTAATAATCACTGGGCACTTGCCAGACGCCGCTGCAGTTGCCGCACACCTCAGCGTCTGCGATTTTTATTTGCAGCCCTCTATTGCTGAAGGCATGCCAAACGCCCTTCTTGAAGCAATGTCATGCTCTCGAGTTTGTATAGCGAGCGATGCCGGGGGCATTCCAGAGGTAATTAAACACGGCGAAAACGGCTTTATACTTCCGCGGGCACAACTGAATCATTTAGGCACAGCAGTTATTGAAGCTATCGAGCTCGACTCAGAAACTAGAACCAGAATCAGCGCTGGCGCGCGAGCCACCATAGAAACATCATATTCTCTTGCGCAAGAGAGTCTTCAGCTTGAGAGATTTATTGGCGAACTTTTGAGCAGTTCTTCATACGAATCTAACAGCAATTTGCCTGTATAAGACAGGCTGTAATTTTCTTCAATTCGGCGCCGCGCCAGCTGCGCAACCGTCTGCAGTCTCTCCGGGTTACTCCTCAATTCAAGCAAGGCATCTTGCAGAGATCCAGCGGAACCAGCCTTGCATAGAAAAACAAGGGGCTCACTGCCTGCAATCTCTAGCACCACAGGCAGTGCGCTTGCAAGAACGGGGCGACCGGCCGCCATACTTTCCAGTATCTTAAACGGGCAACAACCCTGTTCAAGATTGCGATCGTCAGCCGAAAGCGGCGCAAGCACAATGTGTGAATCGTGAATATGGGCTAGAACTTCGCTCTGACTGCAAGTGGGAAGTACTGTCACATTTTCGCTTAAAGAGAGCTGCGCTATCGAGCTGTGCAAATCATCAAGCTGTTGTTTGCGAGCTGAGGCAATGATGCTCAAATTGATTTTGCAAATTTTGCTCAATCGGGAAACTGCTAAAAGAGCTTGGTCTACACCTTGCCAGGGCGAAAGGGTGCCGAAATAAAGTAGTCGCAATTTATCATCGGGGCGCAGTGCAGGCATAGGAGCAGTTGAAAATAATGAGAGATCAACTCCATTTGGAATGACTCGCAATTTCTCTGTGGCAACACCGCGTTTTTTGAGCAGATTTGCAGTAATTTCGCTTGGGGTTATGACCAGATCCGACTTCTCGAAACAGAATTGTTCTTGCCCAAGCAGCTTGCCAATTAGAACGTCGTCATCCACTAGTTGGGGATATCGATATTTCAATTCAATTGACGGTAAGCCGTTGACCTCAAAAACAAGCTGCTTAAGATTTCGCCCCTTGTGTTTGGCAAGGCAGTAGCCCTCGAATGGCGAGCGAAAATGAGCCAGATCGAAAGTTTGGGCTTCAAGAAATTTCTCGAGTAAGCGGCGAAAGTTGAGCACACGATCGATTAAATTGTCCCCTGGCGCCGCCAGCGTGGTGTGGACTATCCCTTGACCCAGCTCGTTGTTACTCGTTTTTACATTGACTTGGTTTGACTCAGCCACAGTAACGAGATGCAAAGCACCATAGCGATTGCTAAGTATGCGCGCAAACTGCTCGATGTGCACCGATGCGCCCTTCGGCGACGGTACAACGTCAAAAGAAACATAGAGCAGTTTTGAATTCATCCTACTTCGCCTTGTTTGTCGTAGAATCATAGCTGATTCTGCGGAGTGCTTAGAACTTGTCCGACCAAACAAATCTCAGCTCAGATAGGCTTGGCAAATTGCTTGGCAGCCGCATTTATGACTGCAATGCAGCAGCGATAACGCTTCGTTCAGATCTCTCTCAATTGCCCAAGCTAAATAAGTTAGTCGATAACAGGCAGAAGCTTTTTGGGGTGCTGTGTCTCTTGAGCTTCCTGTCGCTTCTTGCTGCATTGAGTAAGGGAAGCTTCGTTGTTGCGGCTGGTCTAGCCTTCGTATTCTTCGTATCGCAATGGGTCAGGTGGCTCGGCAAGAGCTTGGCAAATGAGCGTTTCATGCTGGCAGAACGGCTTCTCGAGCTCTTCGGCAGAGATATGATCGCCGACGGGCTTCTGCATCTGCGCCTTGCTTTCGACAAAATAACCGCTAGCAATAATAAGGTGAAGACCCGGAGGCACGACAGAAATCGTTTTGAATCGACATGGCTGGTTCTTTCAGGGCGCTACGCCGATGGCAGTAAATTTTCACTGCAGGTGACCGAGATATTTGAGATAAAGCGCCGAAAAAATAAGCAGAAGCCAAAAGGATATGTCGTTAAGCTAACACTGGCATTCTCAAAAAAGAAATATGGTGATTTGCAATTCAATCATTCAGCATTAACCAGAAAGATTAAAGTGCAAGCTAGTGCCAGCTTGAAATCGGCTAAGGCCAAAGGAAACGTTCTTTCCATCACAGCCAAAAGACCGGAAATACTTAGCCTGAAGGCAAGCGCAATCTCCGAAGAGCTCTGCTTGCTAGTTAAGTTCTTACTGCTGAGTTCATACGAGATTCTGAACTCGGAAATGAAACGAATAAACCCTGCAGCTTCTTAAGTGCTTATTCGAGGAGAAAATCTTGCAATACAAAAATGCAAAATCAATAATTGCCATGGCGCTGGGTCTGGTTGCACTGAGCTCTTGCCAGAGTTCCCACACAACAAAAGCAGACTCTACTCAAAGCGTCCCGGCTTCATCTGCAAAGCAGACGCCGGCGGCAAATGAGGCTGGTTCAGCCACAAGTAACGATACGATCCCATCGGCATCTCATCGGGCAGATTCCGTTTATAAGTTTGAGCAAGAAAACGGAAAGAGTCTATTCAAAATAGCGCACGACAAAGGCAAAGGAACCATTCTTGGTGCTGACGACCAGGTCGTTGTGTCGTTCAATGAATTTTTGTCTGCAAAAACTCAGCTTTTGCAAGTGAGCGATGCCACTGGCAATTGTGTTGGCTATGTTCTTTTGGACGGTCAAAATAATTTACGAATTGAGGATAGCAATCGCCAGGAGCTTTTTAAGCTCAAGTTCGAAAATGACGGACACTTTAAGCTAAAGGATTCCCACGATAGTGTTATTTACAAGGTCAAGAGCGAAGAATACGGTTTAAAGATATTGGAAGGCGAAGACGGAAAAGTTCTCTTTAAAGTCAAAGCTGGTGATGGAAAAGTGAAGCTCAAGACTGCTAGTGGAGAGACAATTTTGACTTCAAGATCGAATGTAAAGGCGCCGGTTGTCGCCTGCTTCGGCTTCGGAAAATTGACTAAGCCTCAGCAATATGGCGTGGCTTACGCCCTGGAATTCCTGAGGTAAAGTTATGACCGACTCATTTGACTCTTTGCCCTGCAAGTACAAAGTCGGCTTTCTCTTCAAAAGAGTTTGCGGACGAACAACGCGAATCGGTTGCCCGCACTGCAAAGGTGGGCCTCTTCCTCAGGACAGTTCCGTAAACAACGCAAGTTACGATCCCTATTACAGAGATCGCTCTTACTATTATGACGATCGTTATAATCAGAACGACTTTACTGATTATGACGCCAGGCGGGTTTCGCGAGAGCAAGACACAGACTATGAAACCGATTTGGACGCAAGCTGAACCGGGTGCTGCCTACTCTGTGCCAAAGCGAAGCTCCTGGCTTATTTATGCGATGGGTGGCGGATGGGGGCATCTGACCAGATCATTAGCGCTGGCTCGTGTGGCTGCGTCAAAATATGATGTGCATATTCTGACAAATAGCCCATATGCAGATTTAGTAACTAATTCTCCAGTTTGGCAAAACGATAATTTTAAGGGTATCAATATCATCAAGCCAGAGAGCATCAGGAGCCAGTCTAATGAATCCACGTCCACGAGCAAACATAACCCTGCAGAACTACTGGCAGCAGAAATTGAAGCCATAGTTGAAAGGCATGCGATTTCTTTCCTTGTCGTTGACACGTTTCCCCGAGGCATTCTTGGAGAGCTGCCGCAGCTATTGCCGCGCCTTGGCAAAACAAATCTTGTTCTTGTTCAAAGAGATATAAGTCCAGATTATTCGAGCAAATATAATTTGCTCGATTTTGTCAGACAGAATTACAAACTCGTGATTGATCCAGGCGACTGCAAAAATCAGCAACTAAGCGCACTTGCTAGAAAGACTTCCGCTTGGGTCATACGCTCTTGTGAGGAGTTTCCAAACAGAAATAATCTTCGCTTGCAGTTTGGCATAAATACGAGCCAACCCTTTGTTCTAGTATGTGCTTCTGGTCGCACTGAAGAACAATATTTTTACGCGCGAATCACTGAAAGGATCAGAGCGGAGCTTCCGGAAATCGAGGTACGTTGTCTTTCTGCTTCGGCATTTGGAACTGCTGTTGATGAATTGCGAATCGACTACTGGCCGGGAATTGATTGTATTTATGCTGCAGATATCATAATCGGTGCGGGTGGATACAACACCATTAGCGAATGTGCTGCGCTTAAGCGCGAGCTCATCGCATTCCCTCAGAAGCGCCTTTACGACCGGCAGAATCTGCGAATTGAACAATCAGCTTGTAAGGCAAATAGTATGCCGGAAATGCTCGAGTCTCTGAAAAAGCTACTGCTTTCAGGCTGGCAAACAAAAACGAGCACTTCGGTCAGTTTCAAAAACGGTGCGGCGGCTGCCTTTGAACTAATTGAGCAATTGGCTGGAGCTTAATTGATCACGGAATCTGTCACGGAATCTGGGGGCGTACAAAGTCCATAAGATGCATCCATGCCATGCCTAAGTGCAATATAACAGACAACGAATGATTACTTTGAAGTTGGCGAATTTGTAATGAAATTATTAGGACCTGCAACCGGCTTCTCTTGATTGATCAGTGATATTCTCGTGTTTCGCTGTATTTGTCTGGCATAGCTTGAGATTATTTTTGAGGTCCTCATGAGAAACAAGTGGTGTCTTCTTCAGATTCTTTGTCTTGCACTGAGCTTATGGAATAGCGGGAGCCCCTCTCCGGCCGCAGTGACTTTGAGCGCCCCACTTGAGGAGGCCCGCAGCTCCGTTCAACGAATGCGTAACTGGAAATTTCAACCTGATAAGACTGACGACGGATTCAAAAAAGGATGGGCTGATCCTTCATTCGATGATACTAGTTGGCAAAAAATGGATCCATACAAACCCTGGCAGGATCAGGGCTTTAAGGACCATCACGGCATAGCCTGGTATAGATTACCGTTCAATGTGCCTGGGACTATTATAAGATAAGCGGCGACAGTAGCCGCTTTGCGCGAGTATTGCCAATTTTGGAAAAATACTTCCGCTGGATAAAATCTCATCAGTCGAGCGAGCTTGTTGCTGGAATGTATTGGCAAACTGACTGGGAAACGGGGATGGATAACATGCCTCGCCCGAACATGGAGCTTGCCGGGTGCATAGATATGACATTGCAGCAAGCTTTAGCCGCAAAGTACCTGAGTCTTATCGCAAAAAAATTGGGAGATACAGACAAAGAGCAATATTGGTAATTGGTTTGAAAATAATCGGGTCTGAAAACCGCGTTGAATGGGATCTTAGGGAACCCGGTCGCGTAGGGCTAGAGAATTTTGAACTTGGCTCAGAGAATATAGTCAGCGTTGAGGCTGAAGCAGCATCTGGCGGGAAAAGAACAATCAAGGTAATTGCAAGCAAGCCGTTCAAGCTGCAGTTGAAAATCAGGAATAAGCGAATCGATTTTGATATTAATTCGGGAAAATCGCAGCACGAAGTATGAAGAATCCACAGCCGCTAACAACTGACGAAGAAGTAGTTCAAGACTAGCGCTGGCAGGAGCGGTGAACGCTATCAAATATTTTCAGCAAGCGAGCTGATTCAAGCTCCAGAAAGCGACTTCGCCGGCCATGGTATTGCTTTTGAAAAAAAACAGTTCCGCTGCTCTGGTTGCAAAGCCAATGCTCACTGGAATCTTGCCAAACCAGCACTAAGCCAGCGTGTTAACAGACTATGCGCGTATAGTGCTCTACTTGTACATGGAGATGGTGAGATTGACCATTGCAGCAAGCGAAGAATCTTCAGCTCAAAAGAGCTAAATCAATTTCACCGTTTTGATAGTACCGTTTCCGTGATGTCTGCTCGCGTTGGGCCAAAGCTTATAAAGGACCGTGGCAGTGGCAAGCTTCGCTGAGCCGGCAATGGTATTTGGTCGGCACACGTGAATGCCAGGTTTGCGTCAATTCGTGAGAATGCTGTTCTCGCATTTTTCAGGTCACGTTCGATCGAATAGCTGAGTTCTCCGGGGTCAAGACGAGCAAAGCGCAAGTGACCCTGAAATGGATTTGGAACGTTGGTCGCATCGGGGAATGAAAATTGCTCTTCCCCTCTCAGTGGGCCAGCGCCGTGTCTGGTTATATAAGTGCGGCTGACATAAGTAACGCCTAATTCGTCGATGTCGAATTGTGGAATCAGCTCGATCACATTAGTCAGACCAGTTCGGGAACGAGTGACGTGTGGGAACTGATCACTTCGCAGTTCGTCCAGCATCAATCCCTGGGCGCCTTCGAATATGATTTGCTTGTCCGCAGGGCAATCTTTTGTGATCGTCACTGCGTTTAGAAATGCATTCGTATCGCTGATAAAGCGCTCGATGATTTTCTCAACTTGGGATAGAAATGATTGAACCGGTTCTAAATTCTGATCGATCTGATGCTCGAAGAGTCTGGGCAAAAGCCATTTGTGACTGAGATCAAGCAAGTGATTTCGCAGGTTATCTTCATCGAGTAAGTCTTTCACTCTCGTGCAGAAGTGGAGAGATCTCAGGCAGCGGGTCACGGTTTCGTTGATGCCGACTCCGCAACTGCCATGTCTCCCGCCACCTCGATGCAATTCGACCGACTGATTGATGAAGACATCGAAGGGTGTGCTCACCAGTGCGCGCGGGTCGACCAATACTTCGGGCTGAATGTTTTTTGACCGGAGTTCGTCCAGCTCTTTGGTAAATAGCATCGGGTTGACAATGAAGAACTTGCTCAAAAATGTGGGCGCGTCAAGAAAAGAACCTGAGCCGAAATGGCTGAACACATGGCGACGTCCATCCGGGCTCACGACGGTGTGTCCGGCCTGGGCGCCGCCGTTGAATCTGACAATGAGGCTATTTGGATTTTGGCTGGCGAAGTAGTCTGTCAACAGTCCTTTTCCTTCATCGCCGTAGTTTGCACCAATGATGACTTGAGCTTTTCGCATTGATTTTGGCCTCCCGTTATTTCTCCCGGAATTTGTGAATCTTCTGTAGGGGCGATGCCATGCGCCACCCGGGCGATGCATGGCATCGCCCCTAGCGGTCCTACCCTGCGAAGGGTATCATGGGCCAACGCAATTCAGTACTTAACTTATAGTCTTGTCAGTCCTGTGGAGCTGGCAACTCCGCTTGTTTGCAGTCCTTGCAGCGAGTTGCGAACTACGAGCGCAGTAGTTCCAGACCAGCTGCCGGCGACTGTGGCGATGTCTTCGCCTTCGTTGACTTGCATTGTCGAAACAATCAGTTCAGCTAGATCTTCGTGCTCGCTTAGTGATATGGCTCTTTGTCCTAGAAGTTTCTGCCATTCTTCTTTAACTTTGGGCAGGTTCATGCGGCAATAGCTTCCTTCCTCAATGATTATGTGGAAGATTTCCCATGATTTTGCTGCCATAGTCAGAATATCGCGCGAGGAAAGATCGACCTGCAATCCATCGTTCAAAATCAGGCGAGCATGCTTGGCAAGCAATGTTGGCGGCGGCGGTTCATCGCCGACAGTGAAAAGATAGCCCTTTTTCTTGCGTTTCAATATGGCATCACATTTGGTGCGTGTCGCAGCAAAGTACCAGGGCAAGTTGTAACTTTCATAGTTATTACCGCCCCCTCCTCTTTCGATCCAAAACTTGCTCAATTGCTCGACTAGTCGCATATCTGCTTCGAATTGAGTTGCTTGCAGTGGTGCCCTGTCATACCAGGCATCTCCGACAGCCATGCACATGACGTGTGGATCTGTGACAGGCTTACGCAAATATATTTCTTCAATCAATACTCCCAGTCCTTTGCGAATCAGGTTT
>Ga0182030_10027752_pt1 | contig 10164 bp, 11 predicted proteins | sample 812S3MmetaG_FD_121299 | JGI IMG/M metagenome (GOLD analysis project Ga0182030, IMG submission 121299) | Permafrost microbial communities from Stordalen Mire, Sweden - 812S3M metaG (Illumina Assembly) | ecosystem: Environmental > Terrestrial > Soil > Wetlands > Permafrost | place: Sweden... | reverse complement strand
GTATTATGTTTGAGGGGAGGATGCCGGAGCTCTTTTAAAAATTTTATATTCATCATGTGTTAGGCGGGCATGCCCGCCTAACACATGATGAAGGACCTGACACAGTTTACTTTACACTCCCAAGTAACCAGCCAAAGATTATTTTTGTCAACGAATATGTTGTTTCGACAGACACTTTATTTTGATTTTGACCTTTAACTTTTGATTTAATAAATGACTCGATATGTACTTGAAGTAATGTATGAGGGCACGAAGTTTCACGGATCGCAGGTGCAAGGGTTGATTCCTACTGTGCAGCTATCGTTAAATAATGCTTTGAGCACGTTGTTTCGCACACCAATGCAAACCCTCGGTGCGAGCCGGACTGATGAAGGCGTACATGCATTGCGCAACTATTACCAATTCGATACAGACGGTGCATTGCCGGATGAATTACTATACAAGTGCAATGCGATATTACCCAGCGGGATAGCAATATCGCAAATATGGAAAGCAGCCAACTCAGAATTCAACGCAAGGTTTGATGCTATAAGACGCCAGTACCGTTATCGCATATACTTTAAAAAAGACCCCTTTCTTGCTGACAGGGCTTTTTTCTACCCCTACCATCTGCAGCCGGAACTGCTGCACGAAACAGCAGCAATCATAAAAGAGTATGACCATTTTGAAGCATTTGCCAAACGTAGCGCCCAAACCAAAACTTTCACGTGTATTATACACCAATCTTACTGGGAATACAATGGCGTGGAGCTGCATTACGTTGTAGAGGCTAACCGCTTTCTGCGCGGTATGGTGCGCGGCCTGGCGGGTACCCAGATACAAACTGCCAGGGGCAAAAACACGTTACAGGATTTCCGGAAAATTATTGAGGGCCGGGATTGTACAAAGGCCTATTTTAATGTTGCTGGGCATGGGTTGTATTTGGAAAATATTGTGTACCCGGCTGGGACGCTGATGGAGATTTGATGCGGGTAATAATTACCAGCTCCCACCTGCTCCACCGCCGCCAGTACTTCCGCCGCCGAAACCGCCGAAGCCGCCGCCGCCTCCAAAACCACCGCTGTCTCCCCCGCCCCCGCCCCAGCCGCCTCTGCCACCGCCGCCAAGTAGATCGCCGAGCAGCATGCCGGTAGCAAAACTCCCTAAGCCTCTGCCGCTCATATAGTTGCCGCCGCCGCTGCCGCCGCCAAACATACGTAGGATGAAGATGATAAAGACTAAAAGAATAATGATTGCCGTGAACGGAATATGGTGTGTGCCTTTTTGCAGGCCGTTTGCACTGTATTCGTCCTTGGTAACTGCTATAATAGCCTGGGCAGATTGTGACAGCCCTTCATAATAATTGCCCTGTTTAAATGTCGGCGCTAACTCATTTCGGAATATCAATCCTGATTTGGCATCGGTGAGGACGCCTTCCAGGCCCTTACCTACGGTGATCCAGGCTTTACGGTCATTTATGGAAGTGAGAAGTAATACGCCATTGTTCTTAGCCAACTGCCCTAATCCCCAACGGTTAAACACTTCTACCGAATATTCTTCTACGTCATGGCCACCCAGATCTTTGACTGTAACTATGGTGATCTGCGTAGACGTCTTATTAGCAAAATCATCAAGCTGGCTTTCTAGTTGCGCTGCCTGGTCCGCGCTCAATACATGGGCATAGTCATTCACTAACCTTGGCGGATTAGGTTTGTCCGGGTATATTTTATCGTCTGCAAAAGCATGCAGCCCCGCCAGCAATAGCATGCTTAATGCAACAAGGCGTAGCCCCTCCATCATTCTCATTATCTTCATCATTTCCCAAATACTATTTCGTCAGGCAATTCATTTTTCTTTATTGCGGGATCGTAGGGGAAGTGCGTTGTGAGCGCAGTACCCAATTCATGAATACAATTACATATCCCTTCTACAATTTGATTTTTGCGGAGATGTCCAGTCAGTTTTTGAGCTGCCTCTTTCCAGAACTCCGCCCCACCCGCTTTTTCATAGATAGTAGTATCACCGAACAAGGCAAACTGCCTGTCTGTCAAAGCAATATAGACGAGTACCGCATTCCTGGCCTTGGTCTTTTCCATGTGCAGGTTTGCAAATACCTCCCGCGCACGGAGCAGCGGGTCCATATACTGGCAATGATGCTCCATGAACACACGTATCTCTCCGCTGGTCTTACTTTCAGCCTCTTTGATGGATGCCATTATGCGATGCTGTGCATCCTTTTCCAGCATGTGTTTCTTCGGGAACAATGAGAACATAGTCTTTCTTATTTAAAAGCATCTGGCGCTATCTTAGGCGCTTTTTGTGCATCCGGGTCAGCCTGGAACATTGTCATTTCCTTGAAATGGAACATTCCGGAAACAAGGTTATTCGGGAAATTAGAGATCAGCACATTATAAATCTTAACAGCCTCATTATAACCATCACGCGAAACCTTTATCCTGTTTTCGGTACCTTCCAACTGGTCTTGCAACATTTTGAAGTTCTCGTTTGCCTTCAGTTGCGGATATTGCTCAGAGACCACCATGAGGCGGCCCAGCGCCTGGCTTAACTGCCCTTGCGATTGCTGAAACTGCTGTAACTTTTCAGGAGTAAGTGTAGAAGCATCTACTTTTATCTGCGTGGCAGACGCCCTTGCCTGTATTACCTGCGTGAGCGTAGTAGTTTCAAAATTGGCGACACCCTTTACTACCGACACAAGATTAGGTATGAGGTCTGACCGGCGCTGATAGCTGCTTTGTACATCAGCCCATTTTTGCTGCGCTTCTTTCTGTGCAGTATTCATATCATTATACCTGCCGCTCAGGCTGCATCCGCCCCAGAGTACAATTAACAAAATGATCCCAAGGGCTATTAATAATCCTTTCATTGTTTTATAATTTTTACCAAAAGTAAGCTATGAAAACTGAAAATTATATTATTAGTCGGCGAGTAGTGGGAAATGGTCGGTAATTATCGTAATCTAATTGCTCAATTGCCGGATTGCCCAACCGGGCCGCGCATTCAGTCCACTTGTACCTGACTGGGTTTACTCTAAAACCCTGGTTTCAGCGGTCCGTTGACCCCGGGAATTTATGGTTTCAAAATCATAATCGGTCTGTATATTTATGCCTTGTGCTATCCTGCTGGCAAAAGCATGGGGAACAACTAAAAGGATAAGCATAAAAAACACTGCGGATAGCTAAAAAATATTCATTTTATTATTGGCAAAAAAAGTTAAGGATCTATGATTGGTTATATGCCTATTCAGAGGTAATTCCAAAATCATAAACGACATCTGCAAAAGAGGAAGCGGCAGAACCTGTATAGATAAAGCAATATTCCCCTTCTGAAAGCGGGTCCCTGGTATAAACTTTAAAAGTGCCATCCGCGATCTTGTCGTAAGTAAAGTCAACCTTCTGCTTTTCATCTATACCTGAGGTCGATCCGTATGCATTGGAACGGCCCGTTACCATGATGCGGTTATTTCTCTTTTCGATAAAACGCACTAATGTAAATTGATTTGGGGTGATATTATCGGATTTGAAGTAGAAATAAAATTTAGGGCTAGTATGGTGTATTTGCCTTTTGGCGTGTGCCCCTGACATTAGGGACTGCTGCTTGTTAGTGGCCCAACCACCGGAATATGCCTGCGCTACGTGCGTTCCATACCCGCCCGATTTGGTGCCTTCAGGCTGATTGGCGTCGATCGGAACAAATAAATTATTGGGTTCACTTTGGTTGTAATAATAAAGGCCTTCGTCGCGCCACGTCCTGGGGTCACTTTTGTCTGCCGGAGCGTTATCTTTTTGCGCATAAGCGGTAGTGCCGGAAATGCCTGTGATCATAGCGAGCACAATCATCGCTGTTTTTATCAGTTTGTGTGTCATGTTTTTTGTTTTATTTTTCGTTTATGTTGTTGGTGTTATTCTAATTTGCCCAAATAAACGTCGAGTCATCAGTGAGAAAAATTAAAAAGGATTTTCTTCATTTTTTATTTTGTTGGTGAACTACTATTTATTCGCCAAACTATTTTTTGTTGGGCACTTTACCGCCCCCGCCTGAGCTTTTGGTCGGTGCTGCATTGTTGCTATGATTTGCCGGCGCCGCATGGTTTGTGTTCCCGCCTCCTGCCATGTTGCTGCTATGGTTTTGGTTTGTTGCCCCACTGCGGCTTTGTTCTGTTGCGCCTCCGTTGCGGCCAGATGTTGCAGCCCCACGGCCTGTTTCACTACTGCCACCGCGGTTTGTTTCAGTGCTTCCGCGGCCAGATGTTGTTTCTCCACGCCCGGATGTTGCAGCCCCACGGCCTGTTTCACTTCCCCCACGGCTTGGTTCAGCGCCTCCGCGACCAGATGTTGTTTCTCCACGGCCTGATGTTGCAGCCCCACGGCCTGTTTCGCTTCCCCCACGGCTTGGTTCAGCACTTCCGCGGCCAGCTTCGCCACGATTTGTTTCGCCACGACCAGCTTCACTATGATTTGCTTCACCACGACCTGCTTCACCATGATTTGCTTCACCACGGCCAGCTTCCTCATGCCGCTCTTCCCCGCGCCCAGCTTCTCCTCTGTGGGCATCCTCATGGCGTTCTTCTCCCCTGCGTGCATCCTCATGGCGTTCTTCTCCGCGATGCTCTTCTCCATGCCGTACTTCCTCATGACGCATTTCCTCATGACGCATTTCCTCACGGCGATATTCATTATGGTGGTTTAGTTCACCGCGGCGATATTCACCATACCCTCCCTCGCGGCGGCCTTCAAAATATCTGTGGTCATTGCTTTCACGTATCAGGGGTTGGTCATATCTTTCCCGGTATCCGTAATAATTACCCCTGTAATACTCGTGGCGATACCATGGATTGGGCTCATTGAGCACTACCTTGTAGCAATGGTATAAGTCGAAATCAGCATATTGCGGGGGCAGGTAAGGGGTAGTTACCCACTGGCCGCCATCCATGTAGGTAAATTGCTGCAGCCCAACATTGTAATATGTTTCTATGGCCGGGATATAATAATAGCCGGCATAATTGTAACCCACCGGCCCCCATGTAGGCTGCAGGCTCACGTTATATTCCTGGGCGGCTTCAGCATTATATACAACTACCGGCGGTACAGGCAGTTGTATGCTCACGTTAACCTGAGCGTTTGCAGGCATAGAGCAGTATGCTGCTGCCAGTAGTGTGAGCATTGAAAATTTCTTTTTCATATTTGTGTGATTTTAAAAGATGACTGGTTATTGTTTGCGATTTAATTTATTAGTTAGTCATTAAATGTAATTTCATTATAAAAATAGAAATCTGCTTTATATTGTATAGTAAAACGGCGTGAAATGATGTATTTTGGCGTAAGATGGCTAAAATAGGGTGAAAGAAATCGTTTATATCTTGTAAAGGTTGAACTTTTCATGCAGGCCATTCTTGAAATTATCACTATAAGGAATCGTTTCACAGGAAGGATGCTCTGATTTTATCACACCCCCATTTTTTTTATTGGGCATGATATTGCAAATATATTCAGGATTCACTATCCAGCTCTTAGAACATTGTATAAACATGCCCTTAGGCAGCCGCTCCAATACCTTGCCAAAACTTTCATTGGAGGACACCGTCAGGTATTTGTTTTTTTCTTTGTCGTAACAATAAAATTTGCAGTGTTTATTACTTGCTTCTATGCTGCAAACCTGGTTTATGTGTACCAGCATATTTTCGCCATTGGCATTAGAAATCCCAAATTTCTTAGCGCCATGCGCAGATATAATGGGATCAGATAATAATTTAAACGCGTCATCATAGCTTATTGTCGCGGAAATATTGCATTCTGAATTATTTTGATTTTCTGTTATTGCATTTAGTAACTGCCCGGAATGAACTGTGATGTCGTCTATAATAAATATTCTCAGCTTTGGCATACAATGTCAAATTTGGTAGTTGTCATATTTAAAACAATGAAAGTCACAACCCCTATTTTTCATGTAAGCCTGGAAAGCAGAGCAGTTCAGTATAATATTTTTTATTGAAAAACCCATAGAAGTCATTCTCAGGATAAATGTAATAAATAAAATTAAATGGATTTTGCTTTTTTATTAACTATAACAAATTAAGCATCAGGGAAACGTTACGAATTGATTCGATTGCTTTATTAGTTTCCTCAGCCCTCCCTACCCCACCCAGTGTGGTTTTCCGCTTTAAGGAAATACTATTCCCGTTTCTGAAAATATTTCACCAGAAGAGAACCGTTCTTTGCTATTCAAAGAAATCCGATGAAGTATTTGTTACTATTTATTGCCTTTTTTATTGTTTGCTGTGCTGATGCCCAAATGCCTGATACAGCCATGTTACTTAAAGAAATAAAAGTAAAAGGCTATAAAACGATAACCGGAATGGGGCACCTTGACGAAGTGGACGACGGTGTGATCTACTCAGGCCAGAAAAATGAAGTGCTTATACTTGACAGCCTCGATGCCAATACGGCACAGGACAATCCACGGCAGGTGCTGGGCAGAGTGCCAGGCTCTAATTATTCAGAAACGGAGGGCAGCGGCTTCCCGTCAAACGGTATAGGCTTCCGCGGGCTTAACCCAACGCAGTCTATCGAAACTAATACCCGGCAGAATGGATACAATATAGCAGGTGACATATATGGCTATCCTGAGTCTTATTACCTAACACCACTGGAGGCAACTGAGCGTGTGGAAATCATACGTGGTGCATCATCTTTGCAGTTTGGCCCACAGTTTGGCGGCGTAGTTAATTATATTGTTAAAAGCGGCCCGGACGACAAACCGTTTGAATTTACTACAGAGCAAACCGGAGGTAGTTATGGCCTGATGAATACTTTCAATTCCGCCGGAGGCACTTTGGGAAAGTGGAATTACTATGCCTTCGTGAAGTATGAATATGAAGAAGGCTGGAGGCCAAATTCACAAATGCAGCAGGCAACAGGCTTTGCGAAAGTAGAATACAAGGCAAATGACAACTTCAAAATAGGACTCGAGTACTCGTTGCTGCGCAACCTGCTGCATATGCCCGGCGGCCTTGACGACGCATCATTTAACCAGAACCCCGATCGGTCTTTCCGCGCACGTAACTGGTTAGTGACGCCGTGGAATATTGCAGCGCTTACCTCTACATACAAGATATCTGATAAAACATCATTGTCATTAAAGTCTGCTCTAAATATCAGCTCACGCAGCATAGTGTGGAGAAATGAAGACGGCGGCCCGCAAACTGCCGACAGCATTAACCCCATTACTAACAGCTATGTGCCACGCGAGGTGGAGCATGAATATTTTAAAAGCTCCACAACGGAACTGCGCCTGATCAGCAATTACAGCATTGGCGATAAGGAGCAAACACTTGCAGCTGGTGTGCGTTTCTTCAGCGGCTGGATGCAAAGACAGGAAGGTGGTATAGGCTCTACAGGCTCTGATGCCAACTTTACCAACTATGCGCCTGGCAGCAGCTACCAAAACGATCTTGATTTTACCACACTTAATGTGGCCCCATTTATAGAAAACACTTTTCATGTCGGCTCATCTCTTTCCATTACGCCTGGTTTCCGGTTTGAGTATATCAAATCTACAGCCACCGGGCATGTTATGGACAGCACCGGCAGCGACTACATTCCTGTAAACGAAAATAAAGGAAGAAATATTCCGCTTGCCGGAATTGCCCTTCAGTACAAAACAACGCGTACTACTAATATTTATGCCAATTTAACACAGGCCTATACACCTATCTCCTATTCTTTTCTCTACCCTATGGGAATGGATATTGATGCAAAAATAGACCCTAACCTGAAAGATGTAACCGGCTACAATGCAGACCTGGGCTACAGGGGGAACCTGAAAAACTACCTGACTTTCGATGTAAGCGGCTTTTATATGGCGCACAATAACAACATTGCCATAGAAACTTTTAACCCGAATACAAATCCTACTTTCTATGAAACCAACGTAGGCGACGCGGTGCATATAGGCATTGAGTCGTACGAAGAAATAAATGTGGTAAAGCTCTTTACCAAACATTCCAGGGTGGGCACTATCTCCTTCTTCAATTCGTTTGCCTACGACCACGCAACGTATGTGAACGGGCTCTATAAAGGCAATGGAGCAGAGTATGCGCCGGCTACTATAGAACGATTTGGCATCACCTATGCTTTAAAAAGATTTTCTACCACCTTCCTGTTCAGCCATACGGCCAAATCATTTGCTGATGCTGGCAATACCGTTTTCAGCCCTGATGCTGAAGTAGGCATCATACCGGCCTATACTGTTATGGATTGGGCGGCGAGCCTGAAAATAAAGAACTACAACATAAAAATTGGCGTCAACAACCTTGCCGACGCCCGTTATTTCACCTTCCGCACGGTAGAGTATCCCGGGCCTGGTATCATACCCTCCACAGCCAGAACTATGTATGTTGGTTTTGGCGCGAGGTTCTAATCTGAAGCCACTGTGGTTCAAAATCATACTTGATACGGCCGCATATTATGCTAAACCGGCAATAAAAACCCATGTCCATATAAATTCCTCTGTTGTTGTCGAATGTAAATTTCGCGATAATTTCCTGTTCACAAAGTACGTAAAACCGCCAATGGATAAGGCAGAAAAAGAGTAGCACCCCACTAATGGCGTGACACATCTCTTGCACTATTCTCACCTAATTCATAGATTCCGGTGCGGCTACTTCCCTTACTTCTATACTTCCTTGATTGACAATATGCGGGCAATCTTTTACCAGTTCGCACGCATGTTCCAGGCTTTCGGCGTTTAGAAGCAGATAACCGCCCACAATGCCTTCTGAAGATGAGCTTACAGGTTCGGCTACTATGCCGGTAGCTGATACTACCGAGCCTTCCGGCCGCAAAGGCAACCCACCGGCCAGATTTCCCCCTTCGCTGAGTTTCCCCATATATTCGCCCCAAGCAAGCATTTCAGCGGCATTTTCTTCATCCGTTTTGGCGGCCATTGGCTTTCCGCCCCTAAGCAATAATAAGTAATGCCTCATATATTTTGCGTTTTAAAAAATAAAGATATAGTTTTTATAAAATAACAGGATATTATTTTACTGTTTAGGAACGTTTATGAATAATCTCACTCCTTCACACTCTAATAAATAATTATGTATGTCAGGAAGCACACTATTGCTAATATTGTTCAAATGCGTGAGACCAGCAAACCGAACTAATATAGACATGTGACACTTATAGGATGCGGGATTAATTTCAGTAGCTCACCTGACTATATCAAATGGCGAAAACCGCGCAGCATGAAAAAGTCACGTTTGAACACACATAATTAAAAGACAATATGAATGAAAATAACAATGCCTTTTAGCGCGACTAATACCGCACAGAGATACTGAGCAGCAGGCAGTTGAGAGCCTCCTTTGATCCCCTGGGCGGCAACACATGGATTGTAACAACGCGCTCCGGTTAACTCATGTCGGGCCTCACACAAAACGTTAAAGTCTGATGATTTTTGGTAATGACTCAATAATAGGCTAACTTCATTAGATATGCAGGAATTAGATCACGTTTTTTCCAAAATAAAATTATACGTTCAACAGGCGCCGTCTAAAGGGTTTGTTAGTTTTGAATCCATTTCATATGAAGCCGGAGTTACTCGGGCGGCATTAAAAGAGCACCTGGAAAAGTTGAAGAAAATGAAACTGATCACTTATTCTTCTACGGGAGGCTGTTATCTTTTGGTCACCAAACTGGGCTCTGAAACAAAGAGCATCTTATCGTAAATCACAACATTACCTATACCCAGGCTTTTGCTCCAGCCAGTTGCAATTGTCCATACTGCCTAATCTGAAAGTAACAGGTACATGCATATCCTGCATCTTCAACTCCTCTCGGCAAAAGAAGCCTAAGTGCAGTGTGTAAAAATTTTGAGGAATAGCCTGCTCACTTTTTGTTACCGTTTCGGTAGCGGGGAAACCCCTATGTAAAGGGCATACTATCGCTACGCTATCCTTACCAATGCCGTGTTGAAGCATTTGCTGCGAATCAGTAATAGTTGAAATACATAAACTACACATTAAGGCAATAATCACCCTCATCTTCTTTTTTATTTCTATACAAAAGTAGTTATACTCCGCAAGGGATAAAAAGTGATTTGTTGACACATTAAAAAAGTGGCAATTTTGTAAGTGCGAAATCACAAAATATGTCCACTTTTTCTATC
>Ga0182030_10027751_pt1 | contig 10164 bp, 9 predicted proteins | sample 812S3MmetaG_FD_121299 | JGI IMG/M metagenome (GOLD analysis project Ga0182030, IMG submission 121299) | Permafrost microbial communities from Stordalen Mire, Sweden - 812S3M metaG (Illumina Assembly) | ecosystem: Environmental > Terrestrial > Soil > Wetlands > Permafrost | place: Sweden... | reverse complement strand
CTTTTAAGACCGCTCGCAATAAATTTGAAGCCTTAGCCTGTAATGACACCATGGTGAACTTAAGCGGAGTATTAAATACATTAGCTGTTTCATTAATGAAGATTGCCAATGATATACGCTGGCTTGGTTCTGGTCCACGGTCGGGCATCGGTGAACTGCATTTACCGGAAAATGAGCCAGGCTCTTCGATCATGCCCGGCAAGGTAAACCCTACCCAATGCGAGGCCATGACTATGGTTTGTGTCCAGGTATTTGGCAATAATACCGCAGTGACGGTGGCCGGCTCAAACGGGAATTTTGAACTAAACGTCTATAAGCCGGTGATCATTTTCAATATCCTAAACTCCATAAGGTTATTGTCTGATACCTGTGAGAGTTTTACTGACAATTGCGTTGTTGGTATAGAAGCCAACCGTCTTAATATTAAAAAACATTTGGATAACTCATTGATGCTTGTCACCGCTTTAAATCCTCATATCGGTTATGATAATGCCGCCTTGGTCGCTAAAAAAGCATTTGCGGAAAATATCACTCTAAAAGAAGCCGCTATTGCTTTAGGCTTGATGACAGCTGAGAAATTTGATTCTATCGTCCGTCCGCAAGATATGTTAGGCCCTCAATTATGATAATAGGCGTCCCTAAAGAGATCAAAAAGAATGAATGCCGGGTGAGCATGGTACCGGCAGGCGTGGAATCCCTGGTACGTGCCGGGCATCAAGTCCTTATTGAGCACAATGCCGGATTGGCCAGCGGCATTATGGACGTTGATTATGAGACGGTGGGTGGAGAAATATTAGAAAGACCGGAATTTATTTATTCCCAATCAGAGATGATCGTCAAGATCAAAGAACCTCAACCCTCAGAATATAGTTTTCTTAAAAAAGACCAGATCGTATTTACCTACTTTCATTTCGCGGCCAGCCGTGAGTTGACCCAGTCTATGCTGGAGAGAAAAATTACCGCGTTGGCCTATGAAACCCTGCAAACCGAGCAAGGAGAATTGCCCTGTTTGACCCCGATGTCTGAAGTGGCCGGGCGTATGGCTGTGCATGAGGGGGCAAAATATCTCGAAGAGCCAATGAAGGGCAGGGGGATTTTATTGGCCGGTGTTCCAGGAGTTTATCCGGCTGAAGTGACCATTATTGGTGCCGGGGTGGTAGGGTCGAATGCCTGTAAAATGGCAGCCGGCTTAGGGGCCAATGTAAGGGTTTTGGATATTAATTTAAACCGCTTGCGTCATTTGGAAGAGATCATGCCTCCCAATGTCCATACCCTCATGAGTAATTCCCACAATATTCGTGAATCTGTGCTCAAAGCGGATTTGGTCATCAGTTCTGTTTTGGTCCGCGGGGCCAAGGCCCCTTGTGTGATCGACCGCCATCTGATCTCTCAGATGAAAAAAGGGGCTGTGATCGTTGATGTGGCCATTGACCAGGGTGGGTCTCTGGAAACCTCGCGTCCCACTACCCATGATGACCCGGTTTATCTTATTGATGGTGTGGTGCATTATTGCGTGACCAATATGCCCGGAGCTGTGGCCCGCACCAGCACCTATGCGTTGACCAATGCCACTTTCCCTTATATTCTGAAAGTGGCCAACGACGGCTTTAAAAAATGGGCCCGGGATTCACATGAGATCCGTACGGCATTAAATATGACTGAGGGACACTTGACCATCAAAGAAGTCGCGGAAACCTTTGATATGCCTTATAAAAAATATGCGTAAACTTAACCTCATTTCCATCATTATTCCCTGCTATAACGAAGAAGAAGTTATTGAAGATACTCACCAACGCATAACTTCGATCATGCAGGCCATTGTCAAAAATTCCAAATGCAGTACCTATGAAATTTTATACGTTAATGACGCCTCCCAAGACAAGACCCAAACGATCTTAGAGGATATTTACAGCAAGGACAGAAATGCCAGGGTGCTGGTTTTACGAAAGAACGCCGGTTTGCAAGGCGCCCTTTCGGCGGGGTTGGCTTTTGCCAGGGGGGAAGCGGCAGTGACCATTGACGCGGACCTGCAAGACCCTCCGGAGAAGATCGAGGAGATGATCACTTGTTATGAACAAGGCTATGACCTTGTGCTGGGTGTACGCGAAGACAGGCAAACAGATACTTTCTTTAAAAGAGCGACCGCCGAATGTTTTTATCGTTTACTTAAAGTTTTGGGAGTAGAAATTGTCCCTAATCATGGGGATTTCCGTCTAATGGCCAGGCCCTTGATCGATGAATTCAATTCCCTGACAGAACGCAATCGTTTTATCCGTGCCCTGGTATTGTCTCTGGATAGTCAGTATGCAACAGTTTCTTACAAACGCCAGCCACGGCTGCAGGGAACCACGAAATTTAGCCTTGGTAAAATGTTATCGTTTTCTTTAGACGGGATATTATCATTTAGTTTCATGCCGCTTCGCATGGTATCAATAGCCGGTATTTTATGCTGTTTATTGGCGTTGGCAGGAGGTATTTATACTCTTTGTTCCAAAATATCAGGGGATGTGGTGCCCGGCTGGACATCCACCGTCTTGCCGATGTTCATATTCAGCGGGATACAGCTTTTAAGCCTTGGGATCATAGGGGAATATATCGGCCGTTTATATGTAGAGATCAAAAATCGGCCTTTATATAGTATCCGACGAGAATTAAAGCATTAAGCAAAGGTATAATTTTTATTCCCCCCTCCCTAACCCTCCCCTCGGAGGGGGAGGGAATACTAAAACGGGCGCCAGACGGTGACGGCGTAAGATCTGCGGTCTTGAGGCGCGTAAAGCAAAAGTTGCCCCTCATATTTATAATTCTTCCTAATTTCATCACTGACGCCTTCCGGTAAAAGACTTGGCTGCAGGACGATCAGGTCATATTCTTTATTTTTGACCATATGCCTGATATTATAAAAAAATAGCGTTAATTGAATAAGCACCCGGTCGTCTGCTTTAAACAGGCTTTTCATCCAGTAATGACGCTCACCACCCGGTAAAAAATATTCCGCCTGGCCGTTATCAAAGACTTCCTTATGCTGTTCGATCAATAAAGGTGCGATCAAAGGGGAATTCAGGACGCGCTGATGATGGCTTAACAGCAGGGAAATTTCAGACCAGCCATGGGTGTCTTTATCAAACCATTTATAATCTTGATCAACTGTCATCAAATGTAAATTGTAAATAAGAAAAGGAGCGCACAATAGGGGCCAGTACTTATAGCGGCTGAAAACCCAGGCTGCGCCTGCTAAAAGAAAAGGGGAGAGCAATTGAAAAAAATACCATAGCATGGCACCGGTATGACGGCCCAGCGACATGTATAAAACAAATGAAGAGCATAATCCTGCATAAAGGACAAGGGGGAAGTTTATAAGAGATTGCCACGCCCTCAAAAGAAGGGCCCGGTCCGCATAACGAAAATTTTTAAATCCATACCCGACAATATATATCACTGTTAAAATAAATACCGGCTCATGCAAAGCGCTATACATATTGATCTGTAATTGAAGCCTTTCCATCGAAGCCCAGGCATGCTCCATGTTAACATGGGTGAAAAAACAATTATCAAAATAAGCAGGGAGCAGTTGATTGACCGCCATAATACTGATGACTGACAGTATCAACAATAGAAGGCCGTAAAAAAGGCCCTTGATTTTTGACACAAAAAGAAATGTATACGACAACATCACCAGAACGCCAATAAAAGCGTATGACTTGGTATAAAAACCTAAAAGTCCGCATACAATGCTTATCGCCAATGATCTATAAGAATATTTGCAATACCAGGGTATAAAAAGCGTTAATAAGAAGAAAAACATACCTGTGGCGCCGGGATCAATGGTAGGGGTGCTAGTTCCAGGGTATAATAAAGAAGAATAAAGCATCAAAACAGCCCAGATGTTCAATAAAAGGGGGGTATTGGTCTTTTTGAGGGCAAGAAAGATCAGTAAGCAGGAGGCAAAAATGGAACACGCAGTAACCAATCTGTGGATCAGGATGGTGGTGCCGAATAATTTGGCAAAGGGCCACACTAACAAGGGATAAATGATCCCGTACTGGTTCATCAGTTGGGGCTGTAAGGACATATCATAGGGGTTAAGTCCTTTGACCAATGCCTCCGTGCTTGTCATCATGGCCCCTTCCCGGAGAGTGTTAGAAAAGGGGAAGATGACCAAATGATAATGATAAAGAGCAAGGCGAAGGGCAAAATAACTTAAAAGTAGCGCAAAAATCACCTTGGCTGTACATAAGGCCGGACGTAAGAATTTATCCATTAAAGTTATACTATAACAATTAAGGGAAAAAGCAAACTTGAATCCTAAGAATTAAATAATCATTGACGGAAAAAATAAAGAAAATAGAATAGGTATATGCCGACAAAATCAATCTCATTTGAAGACCGCCGTGACAGCATCCGTGCCAAACGCATCGTTACAGTACGCCACCGGTTGATCAAGCACAATAACCACAAAGTTAATTCGATGTGGCAGTTGGCTGCTACCGAGAATATGTCAGTGAGCGGTTTGCTGTTCGTGAGCGCCTTGGAATATCATCCGGGTGATATTATCGAACTCCAAGTTGTCATGTCCGGCATCCTGGATATTTTTAATGGATATGGAAAAGTGATCCGCGCTTGCCGCAATAAAGGCGGTTATTATCAAATTGGCGTAAAATACGTTGATCTGAAAATGAAACGCCGTGCGGCAAAATCCCTCTTGATTTCCCGTCATTAATTAAGGACACCTCAATGCCGCGCTCACCACGGTTAGATAGAATATGCGCCGACTTGTTCATTTTATCAGTCACTGTTTTTCTGATGCTTGTTTTCTCGGATATCTTGATGAAATATGTTTTTTTTCATCCCAGTTATAATTTTAAAACAGCCGGCTGGTTGGATGGGCGCGCGGGTGAATTAAAAATAGAGCTTATCCCTGATAATCTTTTTGAGTTCCAACCGAACAAGAAGCTGGGAATAAATACATATGGTTTCCGTGACCATGATTTTTCAAGCCTCAAGCATGGTAAAAAGAGAACAGTGTTTTTAGGGGACTCCTTTATCATGGGATTAAATGTTAAGTCTCAAGAGACCATGCCCAAAGCGCTCGAGAGACTGTTGAAAAATGATGAAATTTATAATATGGGGGTGGTTGGGTTTGGCCCGGACCAGGAGCTTAATGTTTTGGAGAAATACGGCTTTAGTTTTAAACCTGATATGGTGATAGAAGCTATTTGCGCCCAAAATGACAGCGGGGACATATATTTGGACCAACTATACACGACCGGGCCCAAAGGCGAATTGAAGCCAACTGAAACTAATCCCGTTAAATCCATGGTTTTCGCTTCATTTTCTTCTATTGTCAATGCGGTCAATTTTTTGAAAAAAAGGGACCATATCGTAGGCGCCCTTAATTCGATCTTATTTGACGATAATTACGACCTGACCTGGATGAAATACAGGGATTCCGGTGAGGCTGCGTACAAATTTTCTTTAATGAAAGTTATTTTTAGTAAAATGAAAGATGACCTGAAGGCCAAAAACATTGATTTTTTGACCATCATCATCCCTTCATATTATAATATTTGTGATGATAAATTCTTTAAAGAAAACAACGTCGATCCAAATAGTTATTTTGCAAATGAACAGATCTACCAATCCATACTTGAATCGGAAAAAATACCTTTCATTAATTTAGCCCCATATTTTATGCGTTTAGACAAAGACCAAAGATGCGGTCTTTTTGACGGGTATAACGGACATTTAAGCCCTTCCGGAAACATGTTTGCCGCCGGGATCATTTCGCTTTATATGGCCGATCATCAAGGGCTTAAGATAAAAAATGAGTGAAAAGAATTCTCAAAGGCTGATAGCCTTCTGGATCTTTTTAGCTTTTGTGGTTTGGATCTTTGCTTTCCGGGGATTTTTATCCTCTAAGTTTGATCTCACCAGCGACGCGCTTTCCTATTACGACCATACCAAATTTTTTATTGAGAATTTGGCCCATGGCACCTACCCTTTATGGGACCCTTATTGGTATTATGGTTCTCCTAATGATTTTTTCCTCAGGCGTATCGGTGCTTTTAATCCATTCTTTTTTGCCATCCTTATCCTTAAATCCATCGGCGTGCCTTACACATTGTCTTATCTCTGGTTTTTGGCGGCCTATTATCTGGGTGCCACGATCGCTTTTTATTTATTGGCCATGCGTATTTATCGTGACCGTTTCATTGCTTATGCGGGTTTTTTGATGCTTTTGTTTTCCGCCTTAGGTACCAGGCTTTTTGATTCTTACATGATGCTGGTAACAGTGCCTATGATCTGGTTCTTTTACTTTTTGCTGGCCTTTTGCCAGACAGCCCGTAAACATTTTTTCTTAGGGATGGTCTTGTCTTTGATGATCTTGCTCGGCACGTATATCCCGTTTTATTTCTTGATCTGCCTGGTATTTTTTATGCTGCTGTTTTTTCTGATCTATTTTAACCAGATCCCAAGGGTTTTAGGCGGCTTCGCGGTATTCTTTAAAGAAAATAAAATCCTGGTCCTTTTATCAATGATGGTCCTGTTTATTTCCTTATTGCCGGCCATTAATTTCTTTCAAAACTCCGCTCATGGACAGGTGGTTTTGCCTTTTCGGCATGGCGATGCAGGGTTGGGGCAAACTTTAACTGTCCCTCATCAGACCCTTGATTGGGGGGCAGTGGAAGATTTGATGTATTCCTCGTATTTCTCTAATTTGAGATTGTATAAGTTCGCTGTTGTTTATGTGCCATTTTTTTCGATCGTCTTATTTGTTTTAGGTTTTTTTGGAGAGATAACCCGTTTGGCGGTATTTGTGTTCTTGTTGATCGCGGCCCTTTTTTGCTGCATCGTGCCCCATGGACTTTTGTTTTATGATTTTTTTTATAAGCATTTGTTCTTCTTGAAATATTTCCGTAATTTACATTTTTTTATCTGGTTTTTCCTTATCCCGCTGTTTGTTTTGTTGGTTTTGGAACACTGGAAGATTTTTACAGAGATGGTCCGAACAAATTCCCATCAAAAAAAGCTTTTGTTGATGTATGTCTTTGGCGTGCATTTAACGGTATTTCTTTTTGTTTGGTACAGGAACGATGCGATCTTAAGCACCTATGTCATGATCCTTTTAAGCCTTGTTTTTTGGTCATTGATGGCGCTAAAACTTCTGCGGGCCAATGCCTGGGGGTTTGCCTTATTGACACTGACCATACTTGTCCAGCCCCTGGAGGTTTATCATTACTTTTCCCTGAAAGCCAATCCCCATGGTAGCCCTTACGCCTATGATTTTTCTTACAACTCATTCAAACTCAATGATAACGATCCGGCCAAACCTGCCAAGGTCCCATCATCCAAGGAAATGTTATATTACACTTCAGGATCGTATAATTTTGTTTTTCAAAATGTCAGCGATCTTGCTCTTAAAAAATATTTGCAATGTAAGATCCTTCTTGTTGACCGTCTAAAGCTTATTGACCGCGCCTGGGTTGGGCCCATCCTGCAACAAAATTTTCTTAACAGTGACAATGAGGCGGTTATTTTTGATGATGTCGGAAAGGGCATAAAATCAACCGGAAATGATCCTCATCCTTCTTTAAAGGCACAGCATGTAGATAATAGTTTTAGGGGATTTAAATTGCTGGCTTTTGACGCAAACCATTTACGTTTCAGGCTGGATGTCCCGTATGAGAAGTTCTTGGTTTACAATGACAGTTATGATCCTTATTGGAAGGTGAGTATTAATCACATTAAAGCCCCGCTAATGCAAGTTAATGGGGCTTTTAAGGGCATATGGGTACCTGCCGGTAAAAGTATCATAGAGTTTAGCTATGGCTGCTGGTGGCAATATGCGATGAACATCCTTTTGTCTATTTTCGCTTTTATTTTCTTAATGGGGATTATTTATTATGCTTGTTTTCCTTAAATTTATTTTAACCAGGACCATTGTGTTATATCTGGCCTGCTTCTTATTAATATGGCGGATCCTGGATTATAATCAGTTCATTGACAATGCAGTCAACCAGACCATGAGCCGTCTGACCCCTCCCATGGATTATTTTACGGAATTTGTCGATAAGGAAAACCATTTTGACCGCTTTAAACTGATGAATTGCCTCAACTATCATCAGGAAGTCGCCCATTTCTTTCCTTTTCAAAAGGCCGAGGCTTATGGCATGTTGGGTTTTTGTTATGAACGTTTAGGTCAAATACCTCAAGCTGTGGCGTCTTACAAGCAGGCCATAGCTTTAAATGCGGATTATTTTTGGCCTTACTATGACTTAGGGGTCATTTTTTATAAACAAACCCAATATTCCCAGGCAGAGAGTTATTTGACCCAAGCCCTTGGGGTAAACCCTGTCAAAACCATTGTTCTTTTGTCCAGGTCGAAGGTCTATAACGACGTTAATTTAAGCAGGCAAAAAGGGCCTTTGGATTATCTTCAGGGCCTTGAAGATGGGCGCAAAGAAGCGTATATTTTATTGATGTTAAGTAAGGCGTCTCAACCGCATCAACAGGGGGCTCAATCATTGGAACAATATCTAAAACCCCGCGTGCGATTCTTCTAATTCCTAATTGGGTCGTTCTGCATGTAGCTAGTGAAAGGGATTATGATTAGAATGGGGGATTTATGAAAAGATTATTGGCAGTGTTGTTATGTTTGGGGTTTGTGGGGTGTGCTAATTCTCATATTGTAGGTCTGAAGAGTGACGCAATGAAGGGAGGGCCAGCTTTCGCATGTGATAACCGCAAGTTAATGTATGTAACATTCGCCAATCCAACTACTTCATTTTGGAATTTTGATATTAATAATTCAGTAATAAAACATGAAAAATCAGGGGCAGTAAATCTTATTTGGGAACAGAATCAGTATCAAAAAGAACACGATGCACTGGGGTATGTAATTCATAGGGCTGATGGAAAGTTATTTGAACCTGGTCATTACACATTTAAGATGTTGATTACTAAAGAAGGTGCTAATCATATTTTCGAGGGAGAATTTTATCTTCGATATGGAAGGGCGATACCAATAGTTATAAATTAAAAGTAGAAAGGGACATAACCTCATACCTAAATGGGGATTTTATGTGAGGACGATATTCACAGAAGAATAAAAATAGAAAGAAAAGATTATGACAAAAAAAAGTTTACAGGCACAAGTACACAAAGACCTCATCCGTCGTTATTTGCTTTGGTCTTTTAAAACAACTAAAGAAAGTTTTGAGCGCATTGAACGTAAAACTACGCAATTAATGGTTGATGGATACGTTTTAAAAAGCATAAAAACTGCCGGGCATAAGGTTCATGTTCAAGGTCGTGGTGAATATGATGTGCTGATTAAGGAATTTGAGACCTATATAAGGACTAAGCAAGCAGATGAAAGAAAATTCAAGTATCTGGATGGAAACAAAAAATCCTTAAATCCGCAGTATGTGTTCTTTAAAAATCGCCTAGAGGCTATTGAATCGGCAATCAGACATTTTTTAGGAGAAAAAGAGTTACGCTCAATACGGGTTTTGTATGAGAAAGAATTTACGGATCGTATTTTACAAGCTCGGGATCATTAGCAGTGGGATAAATTGTTGGAGATAAAGATATGAATAAAGCGCGTCTGGAAGCTTTTAGTGATGGGGTCATTGCAATTATCATCACTGTAATGGTTTTGGAGTTAAGAGTGCCTGTCGGGGACACTTTTAATGCTTTACAGCCAGTCATTCCTATATTTTTAAGTTATGTGCTTAGTTTTGTCTTTTTAGGTATTTATTGGAATAATCATCATCATTTGCTTCAAGCGGCAAAGCAAGTTAATGGTTCGATCCTATGGGCTAATTTGCATCTTTTATTCTGGCTGTCTTTGATCCCATTTGTTACCCATTGGATGGGTGAGAACCATTTTTCAGCAAGACCAGTGGCATTATACGGGATTGATCTTTTATTCGCGGCCATTGCCTATTTTCTATTAGTCCAGGCTCTTATTGCACAGCATGGTAAAAATTCTACCTTAGCCATTGCGATCGGCAATGATTTTAAAGGCAAAATATCAGTGGTGGCCTATGTTACGGCGATATTGGTTTCTTTTCTGAGTCCAATAATAGCTTGTATAATTTATGTTATGGTCGCAATTATGTGGCTGGCGCCAGATAAGCGGATTGAAAAAGTACTTAATAT
>Ga0182030_10027750_pt1 | contig 10164 bp, 10 predicted proteins | sample 812S3MmetaG_FD_121299 | JGI IMG/M metagenome (GOLD analysis project Ga0182030, IMG submission 121299) | Permafrost microbial communities from Stordalen Mire, Sweden - 812S3M metaG (Illumina Assembly) | ecosystem: Environmental > Terrestrial > Soil > Wetlands > Permafrost | place: Sweden... | reverse complement strand
GGCCAGGCGGCGTCGATGGGGTCGCTTTTGCTCTGCGGCGGCGAGAAGGACATGCGCTTCGCGCTGCCCAACGCCCGCATCATGGTGCACCAGCCGTCCGGCGGCTTCCAGGGCCAGGCCTCGGATATCCTTCGCCATGCAGAGGACATCATGAAGATCAAGAAGCGCCTCAACGATATCTACGTCCATCATACCGGTCAGGAATATGACACGATCGAGAAGACGCTCGACCGCGATCATTTCATGTCCTCCGAGGAAGCCAAGGCCTTCGGCCTGATCGACAATGTGCTGAGCAAGCGCCCCGAGGAGAGCGAAGAAAAGAAGTGATTTTTCGCGGCGCCCGATTTGCATGTCAAAAGGGCGTAATAGCGAAGCTTGCCATTGTCGTCCAAGGGGGTAATTTAAACCCTTGGATGACAGGAAGAGACCGGGGCGCTGATGAGCGCCGAATCGCCGAACCGGCGGCGAGAACCCAGCCGAAGACGGAGCCATTTCCGTTGACGGCGCTGGACAAGGGGCGGTCGAACAGGCCCGAATCGACCGTCTTGAGGAGAGGCATATGAGCAAGGTTGGCAATAGCGACTCGAAAAATACGCTCTACTGCTCGTTCTGCGGCAAGAGCCAGCACGAGGTGCGCAAGCTGATCGCCGGGCCGACGGTGTTCATCTGCGACGAATGCGTTGAGCTCTGCATGGACATTATCCGCGAGGAGAACAAGTCTGCGCTGGTCAAGACCCGGGACGGCATTCCCACCCCGAAGGAAATCTGCAAGGTTCTAGATGATTACGTGATCGGCCAGTTCCAGGCCAAGCGCGTGCTTTCCGTCGCCGTGCACAACCATTACAAGCGTCTGAACCACGCCACCAAACATTCCGATGTCGAGCTGGCCAAGTCGAACATCCTGCTGGTCGGCCCCACGGGTTCCGGCAAGACGCTGCTGGCGCAGACGCTGGCCCGCATCCTCGACGTGCCCTTCACCATGGCCGACGCCACCACCTTGACGGAAGCCGGCTATGTCGGCGAGGACGTGGAAAACATCATCCTGAAGCTGTTGCAGGCCTCCGACTACAATGTCGAGCGCGCCCAGCGCGGCATTGTCTACATCGACGAAATCGACAAGATTTCCCGCAAGTCGGACAATCCGTCGATCACCCGCGACGTCTCGGGCGAGGGCGTGCAGCAGGCTCTTCTGAAGATCATGGAAGGCACAGTCGCCTCCGTGCCGCCCCAGGGCGGGCGCAAGCATCCCCAGCAGGAATTCCTGCAGGTGGACACGACCAACATCCTGTTCATCTGCGGCGGCGCCTTCGCCGGGCTCGAAAAGATCATCTCGGCCAGGGGCAAGGGCACGTCGATAGGCTTTGGCGCCAGGGTCGAAGGTCCCGATGAGCGCCGCGCCGGCGAAGTCTTCCGCCAGGTGGAGCCGGAAGATTTGCTGCGCTTCGGCCTGATTCCGGAATTCGTCGGCCGACTTCCGGTGATCGCAACGCTCGAGGATCTCGACGAGGACGCACTCAAGAAAATTCTCACCGAGCCCAAGAACGCCTTGGTCAAGCAATATGCGCGGCTGTTCGAGATGGAGAACACCGATCTGACCTTCCAGGACGAGGCGCTCAACGTCATCGCCCGCAAGGCGATCGACCGGAAGACTGGCGCGCGCGGGTTGCGGTCGATCATGGAAGGCATCTTGCTCGACACCATGTACGACCTTCCGGGGCTCGAAGGGGTCGAGCAAGTTGTGATCGGGCCGGAAGTGGTCGATGGCAAGGCCAAGCCGCTCTACATCTACGCTGAGCGCAACGAAAAGACTGGCGTCAGCGCCTGATTCGCAGTTAAGGGGCGGCTTCGGTCGCCCTTTTCATGTCTCGTTCTTTCAAGCGTCGCCTATCCCTCAGGCTTAGAAATGTCGACCTTGCGTCGATGAACTTGAAAGCCGCGCAATCCTGCCCCATTTGCCTATTAACGCAGCCCAACGCCGCCGATGCTCGATGAGGTCGGTGGCGCATGCAGCGGAGGCGACCGGCGCCATGAGGCCGGAAGCCTGCCTCGCATGGGCGGTCTGGCAATCGGGCCGCCGTGACAGATAGGAACCTTCGATGACCAGCCCAAAGCGTGAACTGCCCGCACCCGGCGTGACCGACAAATATCCGGTTCTCCCGCTGCGCGACATCGTCGTTTTCCCCCATATGATCGTGCCGCTGTTCGTCGGTCGCGAAAAAAGCATTCGCGCGCTCGAAGAGGTGATGAAGGCTGACAAGTTCATCCTTCTCGCCACTCAGATGAATGCGGCGGAAGACGATCCGAAGCCGGAAGCGGTATTTTCCGCCGGCGTGCTCGCCAGCGTGTTGCAACTGCTGAAACTGCCCGACGGCACCGTGAAGGTGCTGGTCGAAGGCGTGGCGCGCGCCAAGGTGACGCGCTATGTCCGGACCGACGAATATTACGAAGCCGAGGCCCAGATCACGCCCGAGGAAATGCCCGATGCGGTCGAGGCGGAAGCCCTCGCTCGTTCCGTCGCTTCGGAATTCGAAGGCTATGTGAAGCTCAACAAGAAGGTTTCGCCGGAAGTCGTCTCGGCTGTCGCCCAGATCGACGATCCCGGCAAGCTGGCCGACACCGTCGCCTCGCATCTTTCCGTCAAGATCAACGACCGCCAAGCCGTGCTGGAGATGACCTCGGTCGCCAAGCGGCTGGAAAAGTGCCTTCAGCTGATGGAAAGCGAAATCTCGGTTCTCCAGGTGGAGAAACGGATTCGCACGCGTGTAAAACGGCAGATGGAAAAGACCCAGCGCGAATATTATTTGAATGAGCAGATGAAGGCCATTCAGAAGGAGCTGGGCGACGAGGACGGCAAGGACGACCTTTCGGAGCTTGAAGACAAGATCAAGGCCACCCGCCTCTCCAAGGAGGCGCATGACAAGGCTTTGGCCGAACTGAAAAAGCTGCGCCAGATGTCGCCGATGTCGGCGGAAGCCACGGTCGTGCGCAATTATCTCGACTGGCTCGTCTCGATCCCCTGGAACAAGAAGTCCAAGATCAAGAAGGACCTCAATTCCGCGCAGGAGCTGCTCGACGCCGAGCATTTCGGCTTGGAGAAGGTCAAGGAGCGCATTGTCGAATATCTGGCCGTGCAGAGCCGCGCCAACAAGCTGACCGGTCCCATCCTGTGCCTGGTCGGCCCTCCCGGCGTCGGCAAGACCTCCCTCGGCAAGTCGATCGCCAAGGCGACGGGTCGTGAATTCGTGCGCATGTCGCTCGGCGGCGTGCGCGACGAGGCGGAAATCCGCGGCCATCGGCGGACCTACATCGGCTCCATGCCCGGCAAGCTGATCCAGTCGATGCGCAAGGCCAAGACGTCCAATCCGCTGTTCCTGCTCGACGAAATCGACAAGATGGGCCAGGATTTTCGTGGCGATCCCTCCTCGGCGCTGCTGGAGGTGCTTGATCCCGAACAAAACTCCACCTTCAACGATCATTACCTGGAGGTCGATTACGACCTGTCCAACGTGATGTTCGTGACGACGGCGAATACGCTGAACATCCCGGCTCCCTTGATGGACCGCATGGAAATCATCCGCATCGCCGGCTACACGGAAGACGAGAAGGCGGTGATCGCCAGGAAGCACTTGATTCCCGCTGCGACCAAGAAACATGGCCTCAACCCCAGCGAATGGATGATCGAGGACGCGGCGCTGCTCAAGATCATCCGTCGCTATACGCGCGAGGCCGGCGTGCGTAATCTTGACCGCGAGATCGCCAATCTCGCCCGCAAGGCGGTGAAGGAGATCCTGCTGTCCAAGCCCAAGCTCGACAGGGTGGTGGTGACCGAGGACAAGGTCGAGACGTCGCTGGGCGTGCCGCGCTATCGCTATGGCGAGGCGGAGCTTGAGGATCAGGTTGGCGTTGTCACGGGTCTCGCCTGGACGGAAGTCGGCGGCGAGCTGCTGACGATCGAAGGCGTGATGATGCCCGGCAAGGGCCGCATGACCGTGACCGGCAACCTGAAGGACGTGATGAAGGAGTCGATCTCCGCGGCCGCCTCTTATGTGCGGTCGCGCGCGGTGGATTTCGGCATCGAGCCGCCCTTGTTCGACCGGCGCGACATCCACGTGCACGTGCCGGAAGGCGCGACGCCGAAGGATGGCCCCTCGGCCGGAGTGGCGATGGCGACGGCCATTGTCTCGGTCTTCACCGGCATTCCCGTGCATCGCGATATCGCCATGACCGGCGAGATCACCTTGCGCGGACGGATATTGCCGATCGGCGGATTGAAGGAAAAGCTGCTGGCGGCGCTGCGCGGCGGCCTGAAAAAAGTGTTGATTCCGGAAGAAAACGCCAAGGATCTGGTGGATATTCCGGAATCCGTGAAGAACAATCTCGAGATCGTGCCGGTCTCGCGCATGGAGGAAGTGCTGCAGCACGCCCTGTTGCGCATGCCCGTGGCGATTACCTGGGAAGAGGGCGCGGTGAAGGCGGAACCGCCGGAAATCGAGGATGAAACGGTGGGCGTCGTCGCGCACTGAACTTTCATTTTCGCAAAAACCCCGGACGCCCTAGGGCATCCGGGGTTTTTTGTTAATTGCCTGAAAATACGAATGATTATCCTGTTCACGCCGGCGCGGCCTTCCTGCAATGGCGCGCGGGCCTGGGCTTTGTGCGTCGCAAAACGACCGGTTTTTGGGGGTTTTTTCGGTTTCGACATGCGGAATCCCTTGCGTTGTCAGGGATTCGATCCGAAAGTGCGCAAATCGGGCCTGCACGATTCGAGTTTTTCGCAATTATGGATCGCGCGGTTTTCGATTGTTTCAATGGCCGGGCCGTCGGGGCGCGATCCGGCGGAATTCGTGGCGGCGCCCGGGGCGCGCCCTTAACGACAGGATAAATTCACATGACCAATAAAGCCGAATTGATCGACGCGGTCGCCGAAGCGACGGAATCCTCCAAGGCAGCCGCCGGCGCCGCGCTTGACGCTGTCATTCATGCGATTTCCAACGCGCTGAACCAGGGCGAGGAAGTTCGCCTGGTCGGTTTCGGCACATTTTCCGTGAAGAAGCGCGCGGCCGGCAAAGGCCGCAACCCGGCGACCGGCAAGGAAATCTCCATTCCGGCTTCCAAGAGCGTCCGCTTCAAGCCCGGCGCACAGCTCAAGGCCACGGTCAACAAGTAAGTTTTGCTGCGGCGGCGGCCCGGACGGGCGGCTGCCTGCGCGGAGGGAAGGGTCGGCGGGCGAAAACCCGCCGGACTCCTGATGTCCACGACGTCCACTTTTTACAAAATTAGCTCGCAGCAAAAGCTTTGCTCAGGGTGACAGGGTCCGACATTCGATGGCGGGCGGACCTTGGGGTCGCGCCTTTGCGCGAACCTGCCCTCCTTGTCTGACCCCCTTCTTGCCGGACTCCAATCTTGCCTTGTCCACCAATGCGCATTATGAGCCGGTGGATTGATCCGGGCGGTTAGCTCAGTTGGTAGAGCATCTCGTTTACACCGAGAGGGTCGGCGGTTCGAGACCGTCACCGCCCACCAGTTTCCCAAGCTTGAAGTTGGGAGAACGCTGTACTCACCGTCCCGAAGCCCCGATCGATCGAGCGCGGCGCCGCTAACAAGTTCATCTTGTTTGCGCATTCAGCTTGAAGCCGTGCGGCGAAAGGGCGATCATGCGGCGAACCGGGTTCTTTCGATCCGATTGGCGTCGGATCGGATAGGCCTTGGCTGGAGACGCGAATGTTGGCAGCCTTGAAGTCGGAACCTCCGGCGAAGAATTCTTGCATTTCCCCTAATTTACGAAGCGCCGGTCGTTGGCTCGCGGCATTCTGCTTGATGGCGGCAGCGTCGATTGCGCCGGCGGCCGCGATGGATTTCCGGCTTGAGGGCGTCGCCCAGGGCGGCGGCTGCCGTGCGGGCCGCTGCCCGCAGGTGATTGTCGCCGAGGGCCAGATCACCAATTCGACACCGGGCGAATTTCTTGAATTCCTGCGTGAAAACGTCGTGAACAACGACTTGCGCACGGTGGTTTTCCTCAACTCGCAGGGCGGCTATGTCGTCGCCTCAATGGAGCTCGGGCAGATGTTCCGCCGAATCGGCGCGGCGACGGTCGTGGCGCGCCTGGGATCGTCCCGGGACAGGGGGCGCTTCCTGACGGCCCAGTGCCTTTCGGCCTGCGTCTACGCCTTCATGGGCGGCCGCAAGCGCGTGTCGCCTCCGGGAAGCGCTCTCGGCATCCATCGCATGTTCGCCAACATGAGCGAGGGCGGATTTTTCGGCGGAGGGACCGTGCGGCGGGTGCATGATGATGGCTCCATGGCGCGTCTGCTGATCAACTACAGTTCGCGCATGGGCGTCAGCGGCGAATTGATCCGCTCGGCCGAACATTATCCCTCGCAGGGGATTCATCTGGTGACGCCGGGCGAGATGGCGCGCTGGAACCTGGCGGGCCGGGTATTCTGAAATCGGCTTGCCGAATTTCAAATTCGACTCGGCGAGATGTGCGGAAACGACATATCCGCGCTTGACTTGCCGCCGACGCTGTCTTAATTCGCAAGCCTCCGATCGACACGATGCGTCGCGGTCGCGGGGGAGTAGCTCAGTTGGTTAGAGCGCCGGCCTGTCACGCCGGAGGTCGCGGGTTCGAGTCCCGTCTCTCTCGCCATTTCTTCATCTCGTCTCTTTGATCTCGTCGTCTGGCTGTCATGCCCCAGATCTAGGTTTGCGCCTTTTCCTGGAGTGGCGCGATCATGGACTCCCCAGTCGATCCTAACGAAATCTTGCCCAACGAAATCTTGCCGAACGAAATCCTGCCTTCCTCGCTTATCGCAGGCTACGAAAATTTTTTGCGCGGTGATTTCAAATACGAACGCCAGACGTTTCACGACCTGGCTGCGAATGGCCAGCATCCCCACACATTGGTGATCGGCTGCTGCGATTCGCGCGTCATGCCCGAAGAAATCTTTGCGGCGGCGCCGGGCGAGATTTTCGACATTCGCAACGTCGCCAATATCGTGCCGCCCTTCTCGCACGAATTGCAGCACCACAGCGCCTGGGCGGCGATCCACTATGGCGTCGCCGTGCTCAAGGTCAGATCGATCGTCGTGCTGGGCCACGGGAGGTGCGGGGGCGTGCGCGCCTTCGTCGAAGCGGGGCCGGAGCGATTCGCCGCGCCCCTCGCGCCAGACGACGCGCTGGGTCATTGGATCGGCCTGATTGCGCCGGCGGCGCGGCGTCTCGACGCTCCGTCTGCTGACGCAAAGCCTTTGGCGGTGGATTATGCCGAAAGGCTGGCGCGCGAATCGGTCAGGCAAAGTCTCGACAATCTGCGCGGCAATCCGGAGCTGGGCGAAAGCGAAAAGGCCGGGGAGTTGAGCCTGCACGGGGCTTTTTTCGACATAGACGACGGGCGATTGCTGGCGCTCGACGAAGCGACGGGGGCCTTTGTGCAGATCGCCGCCGGCCGCCATCAAAACGCGTCGGGCGCTCCGGAGACGTGACGTCCCGGTCGAACAAAGATTCGCGCAACCTCTGACTTTTTTGGACTAACGGTCTCATATGGGGGCGGCGCGACGAGGAAGCCTTTGATTCGGTTTCCCTGCGTCACTTGGCCGCAAACAGCATCCTGCGACTTTCGCATGATCCGCCCGGCGGCATAGCCGGGGAAAATTCGACGAAGCCCAAGGAAAACCCGGCGTTTCTGGGAGGAACTGACGGCGAAGCGCAGGACGGGCGCGATCCCGCAGGCCGTGGCTCTGTGCGCTCGCGCGCTTTGAACTTGCGCCGGGCGCCGCGCTGCGATACGGAACCCTTGACAATCCGGCGGTGGGTAAGGCTTTTTCAAGGCCTTGTCCGTCCGGAAACCACAGGACAATGCCATGCCGGTCCTCCTGAACGATTATCTGCCGCTGGTGATCTTCATCGCTCTTTCGGCGGTGATCTCGGGCGCTTTGCTGATCGCGCCCTTCCTGCTCGCCTTCAAGGCGCCCGACGCCGAAAAGCTCTCCGCCTATGAATGCGGCTTCAACGCCTTCGACGACGCGCGCATGAAATTCGATGTGCGATTCTATCTCGTTTCGCTGCTGTTCATCATCTTCGATCTCGAAGTGGCCTTCCTCTTCCCCTGGGCGGTGGCCTTCCGCAAGATCGGCGTGTTCGGCTTCTGGTCGATGATGATCTTCCTGGGCGTGCTTACCGTCGGCTTCATCTACGAATGGAAGAAGGGAGCCCTAGAATGGGATTGACCTCCAATCCGAACCCGACTCTGATCGCTCCGGCGCCCCGCGGGATCATCGATCCCAACACCGGCAGGCCGATCGGCGCCAACGACCCGACTTTTCTCGCCATCAACAACGAGTTGGCGGACAAGGGCTTTCTTGTCACCGCCACCGACGATCTCATCAACTGGGCGCGCACGGGCTCGCTGATGTGGATGACCTTTGGCCTGGCCTGTTGCGCGGTGGAAATGATGCAGGCGGCCATGCCGCGCTATGACGTCGAGCGTTTCGGCTTCGCGCCGCGCGCCTCGCCGCGCCAGTCCGACGTGATGATCGTCGCGGGCACGCTGACCAACAAGATGGCGCCGGCGCTGCGCAAGGTCTACGACCAGATGCCCGAGCCGCGCTATGTCATCTCCATGGGCTCCTGCGCCAATGGCGGCGGCTATTACCATTATTCCTACTCGGTGGTGCGCGGCTGCGACCGCATCGTGCCCATAGACATCTACGTTCCGGGATGCCCGCCCTCGGCGGAGGCGCTGCTTTACGGCATCATGCTGCTGCAGCGGAAAATCCGCCGCACGGGAACGATCGAACGCTGATTTAAGGTGTGACAATGGCCGACGAGCAGAATTTTGCGCCTGTGGACCACGCCGCTGTCTTGCGCGGCGCGTTGAAGGCGCTGTCGGATAAGATCACGGCTGGGCTCGGAAGCGCGGTCGCCAGCGCGACCGTCGCTTTTGACGAATTGACTGTCGTGGTCGACCAGGCGCAGTGGCTCGCATCGTTGACCTTTCTGCGCGACGCCGGTTTCATCAGCTTCATCGACCTGACGGCGGTGGACTGGCCGGCGCGCGAAAAGCGCTTCGACGTCGTCGTCCATCTGCTCGATCCCAGGGCCAACCTTCGCCTTCGCGTAAAATGCCTGACGGACGAGGCGACCCCGGTGGAATCCTGCGCCAATGTCTGGCCCGCCGCCAATTGGTTCGAGCGCGAGGCCTATGACATGTATGGCGTGCTCTTCGCCAACCATCCGGACCTCAGGCGCATGCTGACCGACTATGGATTCGACGGTCATCCCCTGCGCAAGGACTTCCCGATGACCGGCTATGTCGAGGTTCGCTACGACGACGCCCGCAAGCGCGTCGTCTACGAGGCGGTGAAATTGACGCAGGAATATCGCAGCTTCGATTTCCTTTCGCCCTGGGAGGCCGCCGAATACGAGCTTCCCGGCGATGAAAAAGCCAGCAGGCAGGGTTGAGCCGCATGCGCCTTTCCGCCCTCATCCTGACGCAGGGAGCCGCGCTTTTCATGGCGCTGGCCCTGCTGGGCGGCGCGCCGGCTTTTGCGCAGGATTCGGCTGATAAGGTCGAGGAAAAGATCAGGGCCTATGATCCCGAGACGGTGGCTGTGGCGCAGGATTTCGCCAGGAAATTCGACATGCGGGGCATGGTTCAGAAGGCCCTGCCGCATCTGCTGCAGCGCCTGAGCCAGCAGGTCGCGGCGCAGAATCCCGATCTCGGCGTGGAAAAGACCGAAAAATTCCTGGGCGCCTTCACGCAAAACGTCATCGCCGACAATGGCCGCACGGTCGAGCAGGCGGTGATCCTGGACATGCTGGAAGTGATCGGCAAGGACGAGCTTGAGGCGCTGAACCAGTTCGCCTCCACGCCGACCGGCGTCCGCGCGCTGCGCAAGATGCCGACTCTGGCCGCGCGCCTGCCTCAGGACATGCAATTGATGCAGACAGCCGTCGTTCCGCGCGCCCTGGAAGAAGCCAGGGCGCTGATGCGGAAAGACGGCGTCGAAGTGAAAATCTGATGGGCGAGCCGAAAACAATGTCCGAACAGAACCTGCGTAATTTCTCGATCAATTTCGGCCCGCAGCATCCGGCGGCGCATGGCGTCTTGCGCCTGGTGCTGGAACTCGACGGCGAAGTGGTCGAGCGCGTCGATCCGCATATCGG
>Ga0182030_10027749_pt1 | contig 10165 bp, 9 predicted proteins | sample 812S3MmetaG_FD_121299 | JGI IMG/M metagenome (GOLD analysis project Ga0182030, IMG submission 121299) | Permafrost microbial communities from Stordalen Mire, Sweden - 812S3M metaG (Illumina Assembly) | ecosystem: Environmental > Terrestrial > Soil > Wetlands > Permafrost | place: Sweden... | reverse complement strand
TTGTCCTTGCTTGTCTTTCCCCAAACTGATAACTTTTGCGGCGCATCTTTCGGCTCGCGTGGAGAGAGCCGTAAAACCTTATGCCATTCAGGACCTCTCTCGTACCCGCCCTCGTGGCGGCGGGGGTGCTTGCGCTTGTCGGCCAGGCTTCGGCCAAAGCCTTCCGCGTCTGCGCGGACCCCGACTACCTTCCATACTCCAACCGAGCCGGCGAAGGCTTCGAAAACAAGATTGCTGAAGCCGTCGCCAAGACGCTCGGCGAGACCGTGGAATACACTTCGGCGAGCTATCGCGGACGCGGCGGCTTTCCTCAATTCCTGGCCACCACGCTGGATGCCAAAAAGTGCGACGTCGTCATGAGCATTCCTTACGGGAGCAGGGAAGAGCTCACCACCCGGCCCTACTACATCTCGTCCTATGTGTTCGTTTTCAAGAAGGACAAGCGTTACGACATCAACAGCATGGACTCGCCCGTTTTGAAGAAACTCAAAGTCGGTTTTGAGCGGGACACGCCCGTCGAAGACGGCATGAAGATGCGCGGCATGATTCCGGGAGGCATCGCCTTCGATGTGGGCGACGATAACAGCGAATCCCCGGTAACCATGCTGAAGGCGGTAGAAAGCGGGCAAGTGGACGTCATGATCACCTGGCAGCCGGCCGTTAGCGGTTTCCTGCGCGACTATCCTGATTTGGAATTGCTGGCGGTTCCGAATGAACGGGCGCTGGGCGCGCCCGAGCAATACAGTTTTCCCATGTCCATGGCGGTGCGTGAAGGCGACGAAGAGTTGAAGAAGCAGCTCGACGACATAATCGCGCAGCATCAGGCGGAACTCACCGCGATTTTGAACGACAACGGTGTGCGCTTGTACACTCCGCAATCGCCCAATTCGCCCTAGCGTGCGTGGGAGCGAAACTTGCGAAAGCTGATTCGACCCGCGGTGAAAAAACCCGAGGTGAAAGGAAAATTGACCCGGAGAATCGGAATTTCCCAAGCAATTATTTTCCCTGGAATTGTAATGCTCACGGCCGCAATCCTCGCTTTTGGTGGGGCTGGGGTCGCGGCACCGGCCCAAGAGGCGACCTCCAAGCAATCGCCGGGAGAAAAGCTGGTTCGAACCAATGACTGCACCTCCTGTCATGCCGTCGCGCGGAAGGTAGTGGGGCCTGCCTATCGCGATGTGGCCAAGAAGTATCGCGGGCAGCCGAACGCCGTGCAAAAGCTGTCGCAGAAAATCAAGCAAGGCGGCTTTGGTGTCTGGGGACCGATACCCATGACGCCTCATCCTGCTCTGACCACCGCACAGCTCAAGCAGATGGTGGAGTGGGTCCTGTCCTTGGGGGCACAGCCGGCAAAGCAGCCTGCGGCATCAGCGGCGACTCCATCGGAGCCTGAGGCGGCCGCCAAGCAGTACTCCTACACCTTGGCGGACGGCACCACCGTGAAGCTGGATTTCCCCCTATTTGTCGAGGGCATGGAAAAAGACCAGAAAGTGACCAAGGATATTTTTCATGGCTACGAGATCTACAACTCGTATTGCTATCGCTGCCACGGCCAGGATGCGACGGGAAGTGAGATCGCGCCGGACCTGCGGCACTCTTTGACCGCGGGCATGACCGGGCAGCGGTTTCTAAGCACCGCCATGGCCGGCCGCCAGGAAAAGGGCATGCCGAGCTGGGCGGGCTTCCTCAGCGAGGATGAAGTCAAGAATATTTATGGCTACGTGAAGGGAAGAAGCCTTGATCTGGTGCCGGTCGGCAGGCCGCCGTCCGAGATGGATTGATCTTCTTCTATATTGACACACATCGGATGTGTATCGCAGAGGGAAATTCAAGTGGAGGATTCAAGATGAAATGCAAAGCAGCAAAATGGATGACAAGCTTTTGCCTGAGCGTCGCGCTCTATGCGTCCGTAGTTGCAATCTCCACGGCCGCCTTGGCCGACGGACCCGACACCATGTCCCAGGATGCCAACCAGTGGGTCATGCCGCTGGGAAGCTACCACGGTACACGCCACAGCAAGCTGAATCAGATCACTGTAGACAATGCCGCAAAACTGCAAGTCGCCTGGACCATGTCCACCGGAACTCTTCGCGGGCAGGAAGGGCAGCCTCTGGTCATCGGCAGCATGCTGTACTTCGAGAGTTCCTACCCGAATTTTATTTACGCCGTCAATCTCGACGACATTGGCCACATGGCCTGGAAGTTTGCTCCCGAGCAGGACAAGTTCGCGCCCTCCGTGGCATGCTGCGACGTGGTCAACCGCGGCCTCGCCTACGCTGATGGAAAAATTCTGGCCACCACTCTCGACACCACCGTCTATGCTCTCGATGCCAAGACCGGACAGGTGATTTGGAAGGTGAAGAACGGTGATCCCGAGCAGGGGCAGACCATGACGATGGCTCCTCTCGTGGTGCACGACAAAGTGATCGTCGGCATCTCGGGTGGCGAGTTCGGCGTGCGCGGATGCCTCACCGCTTACGATCTAAGCAGCGGCAAGATGACGTGGCGCGCTTACAGCGTCGGTCCGGACGAAGATATTAAATTCGATCCGGCGAAAACAATTGATGGAGCGACTCAGCAGCCGGTAGGGAAAGACTCTAGCATTAAGACATGGCAAGGCGACGAATGGAAGCTGGGCGGCGGCACCACCTGGGGTTGGTACACTTACGATTCCGATCTGAACCTGTTGTACTACGGAACCGGCAACCCAGGCACGTGGAATCCTACGCAACGTCCCGGCGATAACAAGTGGTCCACCACTCTCATCGCGCGCAATCCTGACACGGGCCTTGCCGTATGGGCCTATCAGATGACGCCTCACGATGCCTGGGACTACGACGGCATCAACGAGAGCGTCCTCACCGACGCTATGGTGGACGGCCAAACCGTTCCCACCATGACTCACTTCGATCGCAATGGTTTCGCCTACGTGCTCGACCGGCGCAATGGCAAGTTGCTGCGTGCAAATAAATTTGATCCGTCAACCAACTGGGCCAAGGAAATCAATCTGAAGACCGGCCGCCCAGTGCTCGATCCATCGAAGATGACCATGGCCGATGTCAACGTAAAAGAAATCTGCCCAGCGGCCATGGGAGCGAAGAATCATCAGCCTGTCTCTTATGATCCCAACACCAGACTTTTCTACGTGGCCAGCAACCACATCTGCATGGACTATCAAGCCTTCAGCGTGAAGTACAAGGGCGGCTTCCCATATGTGGGAGCCATTCTGAACATGTTCCCCGCAGATCATGGCGACGTTCGCGGAAGGTTGTTTGCTTTCGATCCAGTCTCGGGCGACACCAAGTGGGTGATCAACGACATGTTCCAGGACTACAGCGGCCCGCTGACCACCGATGGCGGCGTGCTTTTTGCCGGCACGCTCGACGGATGGTTCCGCGCCGTGGACGAATCGTCAGGCAAAGTGCTGTATAAATTCCACGCGCCATCGGGCATTATCGGCAACCCCATCACCTACATGCACGATGGCAAACAGTACGTCGCCGTGCTGACCGGCGTCGGCGGATGGGCAGCCATCGGATTGGCCGCGGATCTAACCAAAGGGTCTGAGGGACTGGGCGCGGTCGGCCTGACCCACACCCTTTCCGACTACACCAACCTGGGAGGAACGCTGGTCGTCTTCTCGCTGCAGCAGTGAGACAAAGCGTTCGGGAGGTGAAACGGGCCATGGGACGGCGGCGTCCTGTGGCCCGTTCTGTTCGGCGAAGTGTTCCAGCTGGAACACTTGTCTTACGATGATGTACATACGAAATGGCATACACGCCTTACTTTGTTAGAGTTAGAGGCAGGCGCTGATCGCCGCCGAAACTCTCAAAGACCTTTATAAACTGTCATAATATGAATGTGAAGAGCGGCGCGCCGGCCCAGACCTCGGGAGTTGCTATGAGATCCCAATCTTTCCTGCCCGCTAGCCAGTGGGCAATTGCTTTTCTTCTGGCCGCTTTTGCTTGTGCGTCTCTTGCCGCGCAACAGATTGCGCCCGGCTCGCGCACCGTAATGGACGCACATAACTGCTATCCCTACTTCGAGTGGTGGGGCGATCGCATTGACCGTGCACTCTCAGCGGGCACGCCTCTTGCCATTGAACAGGACCTCGGCTGGCACACGGATGCAAAGACAGGGCGCAGCTGGTCCCTTATAACACACGGTGAGGGCCTCACCGGCCAAGAACCAGCCATGGAGCAGTATTTTTTTGAGAAGGTGCGTCCTATCGTTGAAAAAGCCCTACGCGAAGGCAACCACGGCAACTGGCCGCTGATTACCTTGAACCTCGATTTCAAAGATAACAAGGCCGAGCACCTGGCCGCAGTGTTGGCGTTGCTGCAGAAGTATCGGCCATGGCTGACGACAACGGTGAAGACTGGCAACGCAGCCGATGTTGAGCCGCTGGATGTGCAACCGATCTTGGTGCTGACGGGCGAAGCTGACGAGCAACAGGCGGTGTTTTACGACCAGTTAAAGACCGGGGACCGCATCTTGCTTTTTGGCGCCGTCCACAGCGAAGACAAGGATCCCGCAGCCGCGCCGGAGGTGCTCGATTCGGAAAGGGCGACCAATTACCGGCGCTGGTGGAATAACCCCTGGAATGTGGTCGAGGCCGGCGGGCAGCCGCACGCCGGCGCGTGGACTCCGGGAAAAATGACCCGGCTGCGAGCGCTCGTGGAGCGTGCTCATGCGAACGGGCTTTGGATTCGCTTCTACACGCTCGATGGCGCCAGCGAACCGGAACTGAGTTGCCGCGGATGGTTCCACGATTACAACTTTGGCTCGCTGGATGCAGCGAGAGTGCGCTGGCGGGCGGCCATCGCCGCTGGGGTGGATTATCTGGCGTCCGACCAGTACGAAGTATTGGGAGCTGAGATTCGGCAGGCTGCAAGAGGCGCCATGTCTCGGAGGCAGTGAGCCGCTGGCGAGGATCATGCGTAGGCGGGGGCCCCTCGCTCTTATCGAGGGGCACCCCGACGCCAAGCGATTCAGGCTCAAGCCGGGAGACCAAATGTTTTTTCAGTGTATAGGCGGCTCAGACGTAGGTCCTCGGTGAGTGAGCGCGTCGCTTCACTCCCCGTCTCGTACGCAAGCTCCACTACTAGGTAACCGTCGAAATTAATCGTGCGCAGGTAATTCGCAACCGATGGATAGTCAACATCACCTGGGCCAAAGTCCTCCATCCAAACGCCCTCTTTGGAATTGCGCAAATGTAGTACGAGCAGCCGGTCGCCCGCCGCATGCAAGAAGGTCATCACATCCTGACCGCCCCGGTAAGCCCAGTGCACGTCCACACAACAATAAACCCGATTGGGATTCGTGTGCTGCATAAGGTGGCGCCATTCGCGCTGGTTATTGATTAGTTCGGGGGTGTGATGGTGAAGAGCCAACTTCATTCCAAGCTTGTACAACTCGTCGCCCAACTGCGCCACATAGCGAGCCTGGGTGTTCAGCTCTTCGTCCGTTTTGGGAGCGTTGTTTGGTTTGGGAATGGGATTGACGATGATTACGCGCGTTCCGTGCGGTTTGAGCAGCCGCGCCAGCTCCAGCGCATCGTTGACTGATTTCTCGGCGGCAGCGGCCTCATGCATGGTCGAGTTGGGAAAGAAGGTTTCTGGAACCAACTTGTACTTGTCTAACAGGGCGAGAGTCTTATCGCGCAATTCCGGAGTGAAGAATCCTGTGCCCAGCTCTACGCGGGGATAGCCCGCGTCGTGAAAACTGCTGAGGACTTCATCGAGCCCGTCGGCTAAGGTCTTTTTCTCAACCTCGAGGCGCTGGATCCAGATGTAGTTCTGGACCGAGAGTTTTGGATTATAGCCAGCAGCAGCTGTCGGGCCGGATCCGAAAAGTAAGCCTCGGCTAAGCAGCGTGGCGCCTGCAAGCTTTGACACGCCTGACAACATTTCACGTCGAGTCTGACGGCTTAAGATCGTCATCCGAACTCTCCTTTTCTCCAGAACGCAATTGTGTCGTTATGGCTGCGTCTGCACTATGCGTTCTGAGGAAATACACTTCTCAGGTAGCGCGCGTTGTAACCAACTTCTTGTTCGCTTAGAGGCTTTTCGCCCTCTTCAATATGGATCCATCCGTTGAAATGAATGTCATCCATGGCCCGACGGGCTTCCGGGAAGTTGATTGATCCTTTTCCAAAGAGGCCGCCGTAGTCCTTGGCATGAAATTGGCAGATATGCTTGCCCAGGAAGCGAATCTCCTGGTAGATGTCATAACCCATTTTGTGAGAGTTCCCCATGTCGTAGTACACCTGCACGGCGTTGGAGCCCACCTTGTCCAGAATTGCCATGTGCTCAGCGGCGCTGAGCCAACTCTCGATACCCAAGGTCACACCGGCCTTTTCCGCCTGGGGAGCTATCTCCCTGAAACGCTGAATGACCGCGTCTGTTCCTTTTCGATCGTTCTTCAAATCGGCCGCATCGCCAAAGAAAGGCACCAGCACAATCTTTGTCCCGATGGCCCGCGATGCTTCGATGCTGTCCGCCACCCACTGTTGCGCGCGAGGGTCACTCTTATAAGGAACTGGGGACAAGGCACCCAGGGACAAACCTCCAATGCCCATTTGGAGTTTCGCTGCCATCGTCCGATATTGCTTCTGCCTTTCCGGGCTCAACAACGGAGACGGGCCGGGCGAGTAATCCATGAGGGCCATGATGCCATCGAGTCCCACCCGCTTGGCTACCTCCAGTGCGGCCGGGTCGGCCCGCTTTCCCGCGGTCCAGTCACACACGCCGAGCTGGAAGCGGTGTGCGGACTGCTTGTTCTCTTCGGCGACAAGAGAGAAGGAGCGTACGAGTCCCGCACCCGAGAACAGCCCTCCGAGCATAAGACGACCGCCGAAGCTCAACGCCTCGCGCCGGGTTTGTCGCGTAAGATCCATTTGAAAACCTCCCTCTAGTACTGCCAGGTGTATTCGTTCCCTTCGGTCTGCAGCATTGGAGTCGCGCACTCCCGCATTCCAATTACTCTTTCAAACCGTGAAGCTTGGGGTCCGCCTTTTCCTGGGATTTCATCAGCTCATCCCAGCTAACCTCGGTGCGGCGATAGGCCGCGGTGCGACCCAGGATCGTTGTCAAATTGCTTCTCACGCTCGGTGCCACGGTCGAGTTGGAGAACCGGCTCTGGGTGATGTCATCGTGGAAGGTGGCAATATTGCGCACCGCTCCTTCCTCGTACAAGTTGGGTGATTCTCCGCCCTCGTAAGGGACTGCTCCCCGAATAGCGACACTGGCCGCGTAATGAGTGTCAATCGTTCCTTTGGCGCCATACATGCGGCAGCCGATATCACTGTAGCCCTGTCCATATTGTCTGGAGGCAAAGGTCACAATCACTTCCTCGGGAAAAGTGAAAATTACGGAGAACTCGTCTGAGCAGTTACCTTCGGTTCGCGACTTCAAGGCGCACTTGCCGTAGGCGCGAAGCGGATGGTTGTCCACGATCCAAGTCATGACATCAATGGCGTGAATGTTTTGTTCGGTGATAATGTCTCCCGAAAGCGCTCGTTCCACCCCCCAGGCGCGCAGGCGGCGCTCAGGATTCGTAGGATCAACCCGTAACTGCTCAATTAGCGATACAAACCCAGGTCCCGACCAGTAGGCAGCTTCGCCGCAGAGAATTGGGCCGATATCACCGTTGTGCACACGCTTGATCGCCTCTTGATAAAAAGGGTCGGTACGGGTTTGAAAGTCCACCAGAAAGCAGCGGTTCTTGGCCGAGGCTTTTCTGCCGCTTGCCTCGATACTTTGACAGCCGGGCACGTCAACTGCGACCGGCTTGGCCTGGAACACGTGGAGGCCAGCGTCCACGGCATCGGCTGCTTGCTGAGGATGAAAATAGGGCGGGCTTTCGATGGCTACCGCATCTAATTTTCCTTCCAGCATTCTGCGGTATCCCTGCAACCCGGAATAACGGCGGTTCGGGGGCACATTGAGCTTTGCGCCCAAAGCGTCAACCTTATCCGGGAAGTAATCCATCGCGGCCACGATTTCATATCCGCCGTGCTTCTTAAAAAGATCGGCAATCCAGGTCCCTCGATCGCCGCAGCCAATCATGCCAAGGGCGATTTTCGAATTAGCCTGCGACCCGCGTACAAGTTCGGGCTTCATGATTGAGAATAAGAATGCGGCGGCTCCGGTGCCGGCAATGAACTCGCGGCGGTCGAGCGGTCTTGCTAGCGGAAAGCAGGCCGAAGGCTTAGCTTGCTCTGTCATTGGGTCCACTCCTTTTTTGTCTGGAAGCAGGGAGCAACGCTCCCATACGTGCGGTGCAGGGACATAGTTCACCCAGAAGGCCGTACACCTGAGCTGAACCAGCAAGTCAGGCATCCAGTGAAAACCGTTGGGCGACCCACGCGTATCCAATAACTCGCAGGTTGGTCTACCGACCCCGGTCCAGTCTTCGCGGTGACGGTAAATCTCAGTCCGACATGGAGTCAGTGATTTCTGGCACGGAAGTGTGTGACTCTTGTCACGCGAGAGCGGGCTGGAGAAATGTCGTTCTTTGGCTGGGTGGCCCAGCAGCCAGGGAGTTTAGCCAAGTCTTCATACGGGTGTCCCTCGGTAAGAGCCAAGGCAGGTAAAGGGCGCACTTCCCCTTGGCGGCTAAGGAATCCCGCATCGTGAAAACGCGAAAGATGGACCACTCGCCCGGGTCATCGAAAGCCCAGCGTGGTGCGGTGGGCCGCGGTGTCTTGTGAAGGATGTCATGAGGCTAGACGCACAAACCGCGAACGACGCCGCCCGGCGGATAACTCTTTCGTTTGGGGCACACTGGCTTTGCGGCACGGAGAAGGTAGTTTGGCCGGCTGCCGGAAAAGCGGAGTGATTACTTCTGGCGAAGAATATTATGGCGGATGTCCGGCCAGAACTCCTTGATGATGTTGTTGAGGGCGGCAGATTCGATGCCCGTCCCCCAATTCTCAGCCGTCTTGCGAAAGCCGCGTTCTTGGGGCGGATAGTAGAGATTGGAAAGGCCAGCTTCCATTCCATTGCCCAAAATCTCAGAGGCGTTAAAGCTCGTTCCGCCGGAATCGGTTTTCGTCAGCACGATTTGAGATAAGGCGTATGCGGTACGGCGGATAAAGTTACCTCGCCCAAGCGTGTAGTAACGTGGATCTTCACGGGTCATCGCGGGAACAATTGCTTCTGTGAAAAAAGCTCCAGAGGCTTGGTCCGCGAAGGCGCGCCAATAATAACGCGCGTAGCCGGCGGCACCATTGTGCAATTCTGGATACGACCTTAAGGCCATGCTTTGTCCGGCGAGTACTCCCGCCCAAATGAACGACGAATAATCAACGCTGTCATGCATCGCGAGCACGAATTTGTCGTGGGCGGAGAGTCGAGGAAGCTCGGTCTGAGCACTCACTGCAGCGTAGTTTGGAACGATCCAAAAGATGCGCTTGCTCTGGGTGCGTTTGGAGCTATCTGTCTTCGCATCGACAGAACTGGGAGCTGATGGCAGATCCGGCCCCTCCGTCTCCGGCTTTGACCGGGCGCTGGCGTTCGGTTGCGACGCGGAGTCTTCGGCTCTTTGCGATTGTTGACTCAGCGGTTCTCCGGCGGGAGTGCGCGGTTGCTCTGGAACGGCTGTCTGAGGCCAGACATGTGAATGAGCGAGGACAAGAAACAACACCACTGCGGCGCTGCAGTTTGCAAGCAAGAAATCCCCCAATCAACCCTCGTGTTGCCTTCTGACGAGTGTCCCGAGTTTCCGGCCTAAAGCACGACCCTGCCTGTCTGATACTGTTCTCTAGACTCGGGTTGCCCGGGCCCCGTTGTTTTGCAAGTTGGCAGCGGCCGACTTCCTTCCACCCTGCAGGAGCCTGCGCATGCTCGACGCAGGTTTTCGAACATGAGCTTTCGGCTACGTGGCGACTGACGACCGTCCCAGGTCCCGAAACCGGCGAGACCCGGGCACCCGCAAAATCGGCGAAATGGAGCGCCGAACGGGAAGAATCCTAAGATGGGCGCGGCTGTGGAATCCCACCCTAGCGCACAGAACACGCTAGGATGGGGCACCAACTTCTGCTCGATCCAACACGCAATAACAAAGGCCGCCAACCGGGGCGGCCTCTTCTGCTGAGGGAGGAACTCGGTCAACAGCAAGAACTAAAACGCGGCTGCGCCAGCTTCGGCGACGGCGTGGTCCT
>Ga0182030_10027748_pt1 | contig 10165 bp, 7 predicted proteins | sample 812S3MmetaG_FD_121299 | JGI IMG/M metagenome (GOLD analysis project Ga0182030, IMG submission 121299) | Permafrost microbial communities from Stordalen Mire, Sweden - 812S3M metaG (Illumina Assembly) | ecosystem: Environmental > Terrestrial > Soil > Wetlands > Permafrost | place: Sweden... | reverse complement strand
TGCGAGTGCCCGATCGTTAGAACATTTTCTGCTCCGTCATGGGCGGTACGTGCGAGATGAAAAGCCCGTTCCATATGCAAGACGGAAGAACGAGCCTCCGCGACGAAGACACGCCCAGCGTCGGTAAGCTCCACACGGACAACCCGTCGATTATCACGAGTGAACAGGCGAAATCTGAGCTGTTTTTCGATCTCGGTGATCTGTCTGCTGAGCGCAGATTGGGTAAGGTTCAATCTGAGGGCCGCCTTGGTAAAGTGTAGCTCTTCGCCCAAGGCAATCACTGCGTGCAAGTGGCGTACTTCGACGTTGGGAAACACTGCTCCAACCCCCGCCCAAGAGTTCGGTGAGACCAGTAATTTCGTCCTGCCATTTGTGTAAAGCGACGAGTGGTTATGAGCTTGGAACCCGGCCGTCTCGGTAAAGTTTCTTGATGGGCTAGAAAAAGTTTTGATACCTTGCATTTGAAAGCCGCTCTAGACTGGGGTTCTCGGGCAATCCTTACGACTAGAGCGGGCCATTGGACCTGCGGATGCGCCTTCCTCCTTCCATTCGGCATTGGGGTCTTCCGAGTCCAGGTGGGTCGGCGTAAAATGGCGTAATGACTCAGATTTTGAGTGGTACCGGCCTCATCTGTAAGAACTGCTCACGTCCGATGCTGCTGCCAGAGCCCAAGACGCCGGGCGTGACCTCCGCCCCGAGGAATTTCCTGTGCCGCGCCTGCGGCGGCGTCCACGAGTACGGCTCTGGTGATTACCAGTCTCTTGACCCGTTAGAAGCCCGCCGGCCCGAGAAAGCGCAGCACGTCGTCACCATCCAACTTCAATGTGGCAAAGACGGATGTGCCGGACTGCTCCGTATCCGAACGTTGATGGACTTCGACGCAGACTTGCACTCAGAAGTGCCAGGGATTTTGGCACGGTCGGTCGCCAACAATGTGCCCTGCGATAAGGGTCACCTGCTCAGCGGGCCATGTATTGGCGTTGGCTCTTTCGCCGCGGAATTCGACCAACAGTGGGAGCGGCAAGCCTAGTGAAATGGAAGAAGGGGAATTATGGCATCCAACCGAAAGTTAGTAAGTTTTCCGGGAGTCCTGACAGGACAAGGGCAGCTAGCGACCTGCATGGTGTCAGCGGTAGAGGTCACCTTGGGCGGCACGAGCGAATCTGCGTACATCGACCACTCGATCAGCAGTGTTTCCAAAATGCTTCCTGAAGGAGACTACGAGCTAGTCGCGAATGGTGTGAAGAGCAGGATTCGGCTCAAGAACGGGTCTTGGTTGTCAGCAGCTTAGCTCTCTCTGGGTCCGAAGAGATCCTGAGCACCCGGCAATTGGCGTTGTTCACGATCCTGATGGCCGGGATTGGACGGCTCGGTACGTTTGCAGGGCGCTCTTAATCGCACTTTCAATCCGCGCGCCACGTCGGCTGAACCCGAGGACCGAGATCATCTCGGTCATGATCTCATCGTCAGTGCGTAACTGACCGTCCGAAGCAAGCCATAAAATCAACTGAACGAGTTCATAAGGGCTGTACTGCGCAATCGAGGTCCGCATCGGAATCGCTGGCCGCCGCGCCCGTTCTTTCGCGGATGGGCTGACACCGTTGGTTTTCGATTTCTCAGGGCGTCCACTGCCGTCGTCTCCGGTTCTCATGAAGCCCGCATCAAGCTTGTCTGCGTAATTAAGAGCCGCCTGGAACGCCTGCATCGCACGGTTCACTTCCTCCTCCTTTCGCATGAACCAGTCGGTAGACCAGATGCGATGAAATCGCCACCCCAAGTTTTCCAGCTGTTGCTGACGGAGTCGGTCTCGATCCCGTGCCGTGTAACTAGAGTGGTAGGTCGCACCATCGCACTCGATGGCTAGCACGAAGCGACCGGGCTTGGAGGGATGTTGTGCAACCATGTCAATACGGAACTGCGATGCGCCGACCTGAGGGATTAGCTTGAGCCCCTGAGTGGTCAGGACGTCAAACACTTCTGTTTCGAAATCATTCAACGGGATGGTGGTTAGCTGTCCGTCGCCGAGTCTCTTGCCATTCGACGCTGCATATTGCAGGTAGTCGCGCAACAATTCCACACCACTGCCCGCGCGAACACGTGATAGATCAATATCGGCATGGCTGAATGACGACACGACCGTTAGCTTCTGGCGCGCACGGGTGACTGCTACGTTCAGCCTGCGGCGGCCGCCTTCTGACAGTAGCGGGCCGAACCTCAGCGGAAGGTTGCCGGCACGGTCTTTGGCATAGCCGATGCTGATGATGATCGCATCGCGCTCATCACCTTGCACGCGTTCCAGGTTCTTCACGAAGAACCTTTCCTGGGCGTTAGGATCGAAGAATGTCTCTACTTCGGGATGTTTTTCCAGTTCACGATCAAGCGCGGCCTGAATGCGATTCATGTGCTTAATTCCCATCGTGATCACACCGAGGGTTTGATCCGGGTGCTCGCGCGCGTGGTGGATTACCAGATCCACCACCTTTCTTACTTCGGTGGCCGCGCTTTCCTCTTGGCCGTCAATCTCGGCTTCTTGCTGCACCGTCTCGTGACTGATCACGGACGTTCCGCCTGGACCTGGGAAGGTGACGAGGCGTCCTTTGTAGATATAGTGGTTGGAGAAGTTGATTAGTGCTTCGTCGCGGCTACGGTAGTGCCAGTCGAGATAGCAGGACCGGACGAACGGGATCATCATATCCAGCAAGCTCTCGAATCCTTCTGCAGCTCCAGCTTCCTCGTCTGCGGCATACTCCTCTTCGTCGCTTGCGGCGAAGAATGTGGTGGGCGGTAGCTGCTTGTTGTCGCCTGCCACTACAACTTTCTTGCCACGCAAGAGAGCCGGGACGGCATCCTCCGGTAGCACCTGGCTGGCCTCGTCAAAGATGACGAAGTCGAAGTACTGCTTACCGCCATCGAGCAATTGACTCACCGAAAGCGGGCTGGCCATCCAGCAGGGACAGACTGCCGTCAAAACGTCTGCCGATTGGGCGAAAATCTTCCGCAAAGGGAGATGCCGTTTTACCTTGGCAGCCTCAGCTTTGATGAGGTGTTGCTGATCAGGGTGCGCGTTCATCGCTTCAACGGCTCGTAAGCCATGTGCTCGTCGGACGCGTTCTGATGCAATTGCGATTCGTTCTTCGTCTAAGTGTACGAACTCGTCCACAAATCGGTTGTGTGTCGTGCCCCTAAACCCTCGGATGTCAGGATCATCGAGGCTTGCAGCATCGATCGTCGAGGAGAGCCACGAATACAGAAACATTTGGGACCAGGCACGATTCTCAGATTTTTTCCCGCGAATCTCATTGACTAGGTTCGCCACTCCCGCAGCATCAAGTTGCTCTTCGATCTTCGTCAACTTTGGAATCTGTTGAGGTGTTGAGTCGTCAGCAGCGAGGTGCCTAATCAGGTCGCCCAACTGATCGATCGTAAATTGGTTAATGCACTTTCCCGGAAGGATCGAGGCAATGGCCGAAGCATCCGAGAACAGGGAATCAGTGTTCCGCTTGTGAGAAGCGAAATCGGGTACAGAGCAAGGCAGAGAGTCATTCTCGGCCTGTCGTTTCCAGGAAACCGTCTGCTGCTGGACTTCCTTCAGATCGCTAAAAAGCGCTGCCGCCGGCGTCGTCCCTCCGGTTCGAAGCCCACGCACAACCTTTCGCGCACGGCGGTATGCAGAACTCGTAAGCCACGCCCATGCACCCGATAGACCACCCGATTGCCCCGGTGCAAGATCGTGGAGCAGGGAATCATGGTTCTGTCCGTAGATGTCACGGCTGTAAACCTCTAGCTTCACCTGAACGGCGGCCAGAAGATCCATATTTTCTCTCGCACTCTCTACCGAAGCTGGCCAGCGCAGGCCAGAGTGTTGAACCAGAGCGTGAAGTGAAGCCATGAATAGAGGGAATGTCTGCGTGTTCGCCCGAGAGACCAGATCAAGAGCGTGCCTGACAGCTGGACCATCGGGGAGTCTGGCTCCAGTCCAGGGCGATGGATCACTCCTCAAGAAGAGTGACTCAAATCCAGCTGCTTCCGCCAGCAGATCGCAGATATGTTCTGCAATATCCGGCTTAAGCCGGTATAACTCCTCGCCGCGCCACCGAGCACTTGTCCTCGGCTGGTATCCGAGACACAGAAGCTTGCCCTGCATTTGGTAGATGCTGAGCCCGGTCGGCTGTCGCTTTGAATGAAGGCGTTCGACATGTTCGTTCAATCGTGTGCGGCGGTCAACGAGTTGCTTATGTACCTTGTCACAGTCAGCTGGAACGGCTTTGCGAACCTTATCAAGCGCCTCTGCGACCTGCTGCATAACCTTTCTCGGCGAGAGGTCGGCCCCGTGGAGGTCAATGGCCAAGTGGCCGAGGCCTATATCTTTCAATCGCCGAAGCACGACTTCCAAAGCGGCGCGCTTTTCGGCAACAAAGAGAACACGGTGACCCGTTGCGGCCAAAGTTGCGACAAGGTTAGCAATCGTCTGACTTTTTCCAGTTCCAGGCGGTCCGTGTATGACGGCATTTTGACCGGCGAGAACGTTCGCAATCGCGCACTGTTGACTTGAGTCGGCGTCGAGCACGATGAACTCGTTGTCTGGAGACGTACGGTCGAGTTCTTTAGGGTCGAGGTCCTGTTGGGGTGCGCTGAGTGCGGTCCGAGCCTCGTTATCGCCCGCGATTGCCGCGACAATGTCGTGTGCCGCCAATTCGCATGCACGCTCTTGAAGGTCCTTCACCATCGCCATCTTCTGAAAGGCGAAGTTTCCAAGGACTGCAGAAGACTTCACTTCAAAGCCGGGCACATCGTTTGCCAATCTGCGCAGCTCATCATAAAGAGGAGCCGTGTCAAACGGTTCATCTTCGTCGTCACCACGCAAATGCGCAATCAGATCCTCGGAGTTCACCTTCACTCCAAACTGCGTGTCGAGTACGTGCAATAGAACAAGATTGACCTGCACTGCGCCAGCGCGGCTAATAGAAAAAGAATGCGAGCCTTTAGTTTCGAGAGCGACCGGAAATAAGAGAAGGGCAGCATCCGCGGGTCGGCCGCCATCGCTTGCATCCCAGGTGGCCATGCCGAGCGACACGAACAGGGTCTGCAGGCCTTTTTCTTCCGCATTCGCCTGTGCTCGCCGTGCGATGTCGCGGACTACATTCGTGACTGACTCATCCTTTCCATTCGGCAGCAACTTTCCGAGGGGCACTGGCTCGATACCACGTAATAACGTGGCCATCCCTGACGAGTCTGCAAATGACAGGTCCAGCGTGCCTGTCTTTAGCGGGCGGTAGTACAGAAGATTGTTACGACGAGAAAGATCGATGAGCTTGCGAATCCAACTTTGCCGGGCTTTGTCTACAGCTTCGCGCCGTGCGGTGGAAACCGCGGCGGTCGGCGTGCCCGTTGCATTCGATCCTCTCGGAGCGGCTGTGCTTGACATTAGCTCTTGAATGGGGGAGAGCAAATTATACCGAGAGTCGCGCAGGATTCTCGCTGATTTTCATTGATAGAACGATGGAACTGCATCGTGGGCAAATTTCCGAACCGCGTTTACACGATTCGCCTAACCCGATCCTGAGTTATCGGCAGGAATCAAAAGGAAGAGAAGCAAGTTCACCAGGTTCGGACCCAAACTGATAAGATCCAGGTCCGCCAGCGGCTTGGCGACACTTGTGTCGGTTCCGGGATTATCCTGCTTCTGAGCGTCCAGCAAGGCTCCGTTCAAGTACGTTCCGCATGAACTGCCAAGATCGGTGATGAAGTAAACCGCCTGAGAGTCGATCCGATCTTGAGTGATCTTGAAGTGTCGCCGTGACACTTCGCGGGGACGGAACGTCACACAATCGTTTATCGAGAAATCCAAGATCTTACCGACGGGTTCTTCGAATAGTGTCGCTTGTCTTCCGAAAACGGTCTCCGACGCGGAAAGCCGATAGATCCCTTGCGTGTATGGGCCACAGCCAACCAAATAACCACCAGGGTCCAATTTTGAAATCGCATCGCCGATTTCGGAAATGCGTTGTGTCTGGCCGACCTTCATCATACTGTCTAAGTCATTGAGGCGACTGGTACGAATCATCTTCTCTATCTTGCTAGTCGCGTTTTGGAAAGAATCCATGCTAAAGGACCACACCAGACTTCCACTGCGCGAGTACTTCGCCATATTGCCGGGCAAGACTAGGAGCTTCTTGAAGAGCCTCTTCTAGCAGTTGGATAGCGGCAGATAGCTCAGCATATTGCCTGCCCATCTCCATAGCTTTCTGTGCCTTCTTTGAGGCAGCTCGTGTTCTATCGTCCGAGTCGAGAGGCTTCTGACTCTCAATAGAATCTTTGTCCAATGTCTCCAGAGCCGACAAGAAGTCGGAAGCAGACTGGAATCGCTTTCGCACATCTGGTTGCAAAGCGTTTAGGCAAACGTCGTCATATCTTCTATCGATACCAACTGAGATTTGGGACGGAGGCGTTGGCACTAGAGTGCGTGTTTTTGCCAAACCCAACCGAAATTCCTGCTCCGTTGTGTAGTCTACGGCTGGAAATGGGAACTTGCCAGTGAGCATCTGATAAAAGATGATACCCGCAGAATAGACGTCACTGGCAGGTGTTTCGTAGTGATGGAATCCTTCAGGAGGCATGTACAAGAGCGTGCCAGCAGCACTGACCATGCGTAGCTGTGGGTCGATATTCTTCGCAAGACCGAAATCCGCAACCTTAATGCACAACTCAGAAGTATCGCCGGTCAGCAGGATGTTTTGCGGTTTCACGTCTCGGTGAATTATTGCCGGTTTCTGAGAATGCGCCGCTGAGAGGCCTGCGCAAATCTGCTTCTGAAGCCGAACACTAATCTCTGGTCGAAGCCGAGGCTGGGACGAGAGAAATGAGTGGAGTGTGCCTCCAGCCGCGTGCTCCATCGTGACGTACGATCTTTCGCCACTGGTTACGCCGATCTTGTTTGCCTCAAAAATACGCACAATGTTTGGATGAGCAAGCTTTGACAGTATGAACGCTTCCTTGAATTGATCAGAAGTTGGGCTATGCGAATTGCTCCTGAACACTTTCATCGCCTGCAAGCCAAGAAATCTATGTCGGACCAGGAAAACTTCGGAGAAGGCCCCTTCTCCGAGTTTTTCCAAGACTGTATACGTGTCGCGTAGGGTCGACCCCACCGTGAGGGTTTGGATCATAAATAGCCGACAGTCCGCTTTCTTAGGCTCGAAGGGAACTGCATCTTTTCTTTTGTTGTTTCTTGAGAATCGGGAACCAATGCCCAAAGCTCTTTCACGATGGAGCGCAAGCTGGCGAAATCTGCCCGTTCGATGGCGAGGGCACCCTCTTCGACTAAAGAGCTGCCACGTTGTCGGTCAATGAACGTTGAAGCGTACTTGGAGACATTCTGGAAGGAGATTACCCAAAAATCATCTTGCCTCGCCCAAATCTCCCAAGTCAGGGATTCGAGCGACGAAACGACTTTTTCCAACTTCTTGTGGTCTCGCGATTCGACAGCGGATTTCGCATCGGCCAGAATTCTATCGAGTCTTTCGATATCCTTTCTTTCACTTGATCCCTGGACGGCCTCAGTCGTACTCTGCTTAACCTCTTCGAAACGATTTAGGAGCAATGGCCACTTCTGCGATTCTTCAATTAGATCAATGCGCGCCTTGAGCTCTTCGATACCACGCCGTACGCGTTCAGCGGCATCCGGGTCCTTCATTCTCGCTTTGTTTAGTTGTTCCTCCAACTCTTTCACTGTCGTCCTGACTTCACCAGCCTGACCAGGCGAACCGCTGGTTGAGTCCTGATGCTCACCAAGGAGCATTAGCCTTTGTTTCTCGCCTTCGAAGTCGGCCTGCATATCCTCTACACGAGGCAGAGGAGCAATGGTATCCCCGAAAATAATTGGGAACGATTGGCTTAGGAGGGGGATGAACGCGTTTACTTTGACCTTGAAATCTCTGTCGATCTCCACGACCATTTCGACGTCACTACCTGCCGGCAGCGTTCTGGAAATATCCTTTCCCGGAATCCTCAGGGTTCCAATCTCCCTGTTCCTATCAGATCGCTCGTTCTCACCCTGGAGCAATGGGATGTTCAGGACATCCTTCATTTCCCCTTTGGCAACCTCGTGAGCCGTCACAATCTCACCCCGCCTGGTTCGGCCCTGGCAAGGAACCGTGGTCCCCTTTCGAATCAACACATGGGTCGTATTGTCGCTTAGTCCCAGTGAGATCGCCCTAGAGAGTGGGGCGTCCTCGACCATCGGGCCGTGCGTGATCGTAAAATTCTCTGGATCAACTTTGAGCGTGTTCCCCGACGTGTCAAACACTTTGATTTGGAACTCGTTCACCGCTCTGTCATTCAAAAGTACAGACGCCATGAAAGCATTATTGGTCAGCGCCAGTTTGCCGCTATTCCATCCGCCATCGGCTCGTGAAATCTCGACTCGCGCATGCGCAAGATCAACAGGATCTTCGACCTTGCCAGCAACGTCTGTCTCCGTGTCCTGAGATACAGGACTGTAAGCGAGCTTCAGCCGCAAAGTCCCTTTCGCGGGCCTCGGAGAATGGGCTTGAGGAACTCTTTGAGACGCTGCGAACAATGCCGCTCCTCTGGCAACGATTGTCATGGGGTCTACTTTGAATTCAGGTTTGATGCCCAGGCCAGTCTCAACTGCCGATCTAACAAGCGGTGTCAGAGTTGGACCGCCAACAAGAATCACCCGGCTAACCGCAGTCTTCGACAGATGATTCGCATCCAACAATCGTTGGCAGATTTCAATGGTCTTCCGAACGAATGGCTCGATGAGGGTCTCGTATTCGGATCGAGTTAACTCGAAGCTCGCTTCGAAGTCCTCCAGTCCCCTCCCCAAATCCGTAATTGATATGTACGCGCTTGCACTATTCGAAAGTTGAATTTTTCCATTTTCAGCCTCCGCGAGAAGCTTGGCGAATGCCTTTCGGTCAGTGCTTGGATCGAGTGCTCGGAGGCCGGCTTCTCGCTGTAACTTTCTGACCAAATGATCCAGAAGCCTCTCATCAAAATCTTTTCCACCCAGGAAATTATCTCCGGCATGGTCTATAACTCTGAGCCTGCCTTCCACCGTCCGAATGAGCGATGCATCGAAGGTTCCTCCGCCCAGGTCATATACGAATAAGAACCCGTCCAGGCTGTCGGCCTGGAAGCCGTAAGAGAGCGCTGCTGCAATGGGCTCTTGCAGAAGAGGAGAGCAAGTGATCCCTGCCATCTCTGCTGCACGCCGCGTAGCATCGCACTGTGGGATCTCGAACAGAGCTGGGACCGTGATTACAGACGCCGTTATTTCTTCGCCGGTTTCTCGCAGCACGTCTTGACGTAAGCTCTTAAGGACCTCCGCAGATAGTTCCTCAGGCTTCATCTGGCGGCCTGAAGTCGGGAAATTAAGGATCTGTTGACTCCCCATGAGGCGCTTGAATTGAGTGTGCGTATTCTCCTTGTCATCGACGCGCTGATTGAAGGCCAACTTACCAACGATTATGCTGCCTTTGCGGTCAATCCTGACGGCCGAGGGGGTAATCTCGTCGCGGAATCCGTTCCTAATGACATGCACCTGGCCCTTATCAACAAAGGCGATTTCGGAGTTCGTTGTGCCAAGATCTATACCGAAATCAATTGTGTTTCTTGCCATCGACGGTACCATCTGCCTTTCCGACAATTACCTGAGCCATCTTGTGGAGCGTTCCATCGAAGAAAATGGCCGGGCTCACTGTCTCCTGCACAATTCTGTTGATAGGCTTTTCCTCAGCCGGATAATCAAACGTCAAGACATCTAAACTCATCCCTTCGTTGTACGTCTGGCCCGTATATTCCCGAGTCTCAATTCCGATCTGCCTCAATACGTGCTGGATCTTGTCAATGGAAAAGGCGATGGACGGGTCTTTTCGCCCAGCCGCTGTCTGAAGTCTATTAACACGATCCTGTAGTCGCCAGACCTCGATTGCAACGTCGATCACCGATGAGAGATCAATCTTGCGAAGCTCTTCCGCTACCGCGGCATCTTTCGGAAGTGGATCAACGCCACGTTCTTTTCCGAACAAACGCTTCATGAGCACCTCTTAGGGCATTGAGTTGTACCTGTTGACCTGAGCATTAAAACTCCTGACATCTGATTCCCTCTTCTCCAACTGCGTCTTGTAGGCTTGCACTCGCT